>FTCZ01003004.1_pt1 | contig 30277 bp, 21 predicted proteins | sample 1658871 | NCBI WGS metagenome assembly FTCZ01 (sample SAMEA3914864, study PRJEB12502) | metagenome | biome: forest; material: soil | place: USA | collected 2012-03-12 | depth 0.3 m | reverse complement strand
CAATGGTCAGCTTTGACGCTGTCGTCCAATGATAGGAAGGAATGCTTTTCGGTTTTGCCAGCGGCGCTCCGGGCTTCCGAAGACGTTCCGCCGCCCGCCAGAATGGCGAGTAGACCTTCATCGACCCGCCGGTGGTGGAGGTCACCTCCCAAGGTTCGTAGAGCAGGCCGGCGTTGAAGCTTTTCGCCTCCAGGCCATCGTCTTGCAGGGTCTGCTTGAGTGTTGCATCCCTGTCCCGCTCCGCCTTGCCGTAGCGCCGATTCCAGAACACCGCGGCGGGTTCGATCGCTTTGGTCAACGGCTCCAGCTTATCGTGAGAGACGATCTTCAGCTCGTTGCCGAGCTGCTTCAACGCGTTGCCAAGGCTTTCCAACGCGCCGTGCAGCCACCATTTGCTGGCGCCGCCATATGCCCGCAAAGACGTTTCCCTGCTTTCATCGACATAAACGCAGGCAACAGGATGCCCACGATCAACGGCGGCGCGTAGCGCGGGATTATCCGCGATGCGAAGATCGTCCCGGAAGAGAACCAGGGTCGGCGCTTCGGAAGCCTTTCGAACCATCATGACCATTTCATTGAATATCGGGTTTCAAGCTACGCCAGCATCATCAGGTTGGATCACGCGTCATGGCTGAGCGCTGGGGCGCACTGCATTCGTGGTAGAGTTAGACCGCTATTCGGTCAGGGAGGCTCACCATGCCGTCATATGCGCCCGTCACGCAGCTTGAAACGCATGAGGTCTTGAACCAACCGCCGGAATTTGCAGGACGAAATCTCTACACGAGCGATATCAGCCTGTGCGAAGCGGTTCAGCGCGAAGCTGGCGACTGGCTGGATGAGCGTTGTTCGAAGCTTGGCGGGGCTGCCGGCTCCGAGACAATGCTGCTGCTCGGTGAACAGGCGAACAGATATCCTCCCGAGCTGGCGACCTTCGATCGCTATGGGCGACGGCTCGACGAGGTCCGGTTTCATCCAGCCTACCATGATCTGATGACCGCCGCGATGGATCACGAAATCCACGATATCGCGTGGATTTCGAAGGAGCAGGGTCGCCACGTCGGGCATGCCGCCTTGCTGGCTATTTTCACCCAAGCCGAAGCTGGCGTCATGTGCCCGATCAACATGACCTATGCGAGCGTTGCGGCGCTCCGCCATGCGCCTGACGTGACTGAGCCGCTCTTAGGCAAACTGTTGGGCGGCCGCTACGACGCGCCGCTTCGTCCGATCTCCGAGAAGCGGGGAATCACCGTCGGCATGGCGATGACGGAGAAGCAAGGTGGCAGCGACGTTCGCGCCAATACGACCCGCGCGATCAAAACGCAGGAAGGCGAGCGCACGTACCGATTGACAGGGCACAAATGGTTCTGTTCGGCGCCGATGAGCGATGCCTTCCTGACGCTTGCATACACCGAAAAGGGCCTTTCCTGTTTTCTTGCTCCTCGCATTTCGCCTGACGGGACGCGCAACCCCGTTCATCTCATGCGGCTCAAGGAGAAACTCGGCAACCGCTCGAATGCTTCTGCCGAGATCGAATATCACGATGCCTTTGCTCTTCTGGTGGGTGAAGAGGGGCGGGGTGTCCAGACGATCATCGACATGGTGCATCACACCCGCCTTGGAACGATGGCGGCGACGCTCGGCATCATGCGGATGGCGCTGGCGCAGGCCATCCATCAGACGCGTTATCGCCGCGCCTTCCAGAAATCGCTGATCGATCAGGCGACGATGCGCGCGGTCATCGCCGATCTGGCGCTCGAATATGAAGCCGCCGTTGCCCTGACGATGCATGTAGCGCGCGCCTTTGACGCTGAGGACAGCGAAGGAAAAGCCTATGCTCGGCTTGTCGTGGCCCTGGGCAAATATTGGTTGACCAAGCGCAATCCGAATTTCGTCTACGAATGCATGGAATGCCTTGGGGGCGCTGGCTACGTGGAGGAGGGGTGTCTGCCGCGCCTGTTCCGCGAATCGCCGCTGAACGCGATCTGGGAAGGATCGGGCAACGTCATCGCTCTTGATGTCATGCGCACGATGTCGAAGGAGCCTGCTGCTCTCGATAGATATAAAGCTGAGTTACATCACGCGCGGGGCGCCGACCGTCATTTCGTTTCCCGCCTGGCCGATCTCGACCGCTTTATTGCTAGCCGGCTCGGCAGCGAATCACAGGCTCGTGGGATCGCCGAGCATCTCGCGTTGCTTTTGCAGGCTGCGCTTCTCGTCCGGCATGCACCATCCGCTGTTTCAAGCGCGTTTTGCGCAACCAGATTGTCGTATGAAGGCTTCAAGGCATTTGGAGCCTTGCCGAGCGGCTTGGACATCGAGCCGATTCTTGACCGGCAGCTTGCCGATTAGCGCGCGGATTTTCGTAAGAATATTCTTGAGAATCTGAGATCAGGCCATTGCCGTCGGCTTCATGAGTTTGTTATAGACCGCGCCTTCCCCGGCGACGGGGGCTCGTTGAAGGCCTCGTGGCGGAGTGGTTACGCAGAGGACTGCAAATCCTTGTACGGGGGTTCGATTCCCTCCGAGGCCTCCAAAGAGCGCTGCAAAGCCCCAAACTCGGACTTGCAAAGCAATCCGCCAAAGGGTATTGCCGCCCCTCATTCCGCGATAGCTCAGCGGTAGAGCATCCGACTGTTAATCGGACGGTCGTAGGTTCGAATCCTACTCGCGGAGCCAGTTTCTGCCCCGAACGCAAACGCGTTTCGGGGCAGTTTCATTTTGGCGCAGGGCATCTCCGCTTTCCATTTACGCCGCGACAAGAAAACTCTTGGCTGTGGCGCGCTGGCGCTTGTGCGCCGCATCGAAATGTCGGAAAACGCGGGTCGTGCGAACCGGGAACCGATTGTGAATAATCGGCTTCCGGTTTTGCGCATGCGGTACCAGAAGGGTGTCGGCAATGCGCCGGCCGAGGTGAGTGATGGACTTTGCTTCCGCGCGTCGGACGATGGCCGACAATCAGATCAGGACTTACGACGTCACCAGCATTCCGTTGCTCGCGGCCTTCGAGACCGTGCCGCGCGAATGCTTCGTGCAGCCGGATCAGCATCCGGTCGCCTATACCGATGCGCCGCTCATGGTGAACGTTCCCGGCGCCGCACGAACCCTGCTGCCGCCTCTGGTCGTTGCACGGATGCTGCAGGCGGCCGATATCAAGGCCGATGACAAGGTGCTGGTTGTTGGCGGCGCCACGGGCTACGGCGCGGCACTTGTCGCGACATTCACCGCGGAACCCGTGACCTTGCTGGAAGATAGCGAAGCGATGGCCGATCTCGCCAAAGCGTCGCTTTCCGCTGCCGGCTCCGATCACGTGAACGTTATTACAGGTGCGTTGGCGCACGGACACTCTGCCGGGGGCCCTTACACGCTGATCGTCGTCGAGGGGGCGGCTGAGGCCGAGCCTTCGTCTCTCTTCGCCCAGTTGGCGGAGGGCGGACGCCTGATCTGCGTGGTCGGTTTCGGCCGAGCAGGACGAGTGACGCTCTTCACCAAGCGTGCAGGTGTTGTCGGTGGACGGATCATTTTCGACGCCGCCGCGCCCATGCTGGCTGATTTTCGTCAGCCTGCTGGTTTCGTCTTCTAGCGATTGGGTTGGAGATTAAGACGGTTGTGGATCGTCTTGTGCCAAGCCATTGACGATAAGGCAGATTTATGTCCGGACTTGTATGCCTGTTGAATTCCGAGTGTGGCGAATGGGCCGCACATGCCGAATAGATGCGGGAAAATGCCGAGCGCTGATGCGCCAAAAATTGCAAGCGGGGATAGCAACGTCTATTTTGACGCAATTCTCCAAAAGAGCTGCATGGACGTGTTTTTTGTAGAGTTTCTCGCGCTCAAACGCGGCTGGATCGGAGTGCAGGATTGATGCGTCGAACATTTATTGCAAAGGCGCGTGGCGGATTTCTTCTCGCGACCGTGGCGTTTGCGGCGCTGAGCCAGGCGACGCCTGTCGCTGCCGAGTCGATCGAGGCCGCGATGGCGCGTGCTTACGCATCGAGCCCGACGATGAATGCGCAGCGTGCTTCGGCCCGCGCGACTGACGAAAACGTGCCGCAGGCGCGCGCCGGGTATCGTCCGAAGGTCAATGCGACCGCGGATGCTGGCATGCTCTATTCTAGCATCAATGGTCCGACCGCGCAGGCAGGGCAATCGCGCTACTTTCCGCGCGGCATCGGCGCCACGATCGACCAGACGATCTTCAACGGATTTCGCACCGACAATGCGATCTCGCAAGCCGAGTCGCTGATCCTCCAGGCGCGCGAAAGCGTCCGCAACACCGAGCAGCAGGTTCTGCTCAATGCGGCGACTGCTTACATGAACGTGCTGCGTGATACGGCGACGCTCAACCTCAAGCGCAACAACGTCGAGGTTCTGGAGGAGCAGGTTCGCCAGACCAAGGATCGTTTCCAGGTCGGTGAAGTCACCCGTACCGACGTTGCGCAGGCCGAAGCCAGCCTTGCCGGCGGACGTTCGGACGCGAGCGTTGCTGAATCGAACTTGAAGTCCAGCATCGCCAGCTATCGTCAGGTGATCGGCGTCGAACCGAAGAAGCTCGAAGCGGCGGCGCCGATCGAGAAAAAACTGCCGAATACGCTGGATTCAGCCGTCAAACTGTCGCTTGGCGAACATCCGCAGATCATCGCGGCTCTGCATGGCGTCGATGCGCAGTTGATGCAGGTGAAGCAAATTGAAGGTGAACTCGCCCCGTCCTTGGCGGCGCGCGGCGCGGTATCGCAGCGTTGGGACAATAATATTGCCAATGTGAGCGGCTTCACCGGCTCGGTGGTCGCTACTTTGAGCGTCCCGATCTACGAGGGCGGCCAGACCTATTCACGCGTTCGCCAGGCCAAGGAAACGCTCGGCCAGCGCCGTATCGACGTCGATACCGCTCGCGACACAGTTCGCCAGGCTGTCATCGCGGCCTGGGGTTCGCTCGAGGCCGCAAAAGCCCAGATTATTTCCGGTCGCGAGCAGGTGCGCGCCGCTGAAGTGGCGCTGGCCGGTGTGCGCGAAGAGGCCAAGGTCGGCCAGCGCACCACGCTGGACGTCTTGAATGCTCAGCAGACCTTGCTGAATGCACGCGTGGCGTTGATTTCGTCACAGCGTGATCGTGTCGTAGCATCCTATACCGTTCTTTCTGCCGTTGGCCGTCTGTCGAGCCAGTCGCTGAGCCTGAACGTCGCCGCATACGATCCGAAGGTGCATTACGAGCAGGTCAAGGATAGCTGGTTCGGCCTGCGCACGCCGGACGGACGCTGACGCCTTCGGTAGCGTTATCCACCAGCGAAACCTGATCGACGGTTGCCAGAAATATCGTCACGCAACTAGTCTCTCGCTGGTCCGGATGATGGGGCTGGCGATTCGGTGATGGTTGGGCAATCCCGCGAATGACCGGTCGTTGCATATTGCCGGGCGTGGACGGGTGCCGATCCTCGCGGTTGGTTTCTGAAGTCCATAATGTCGGTAGGGTAGCGCTGGAAAGTTGCTCTCCTGCCGCAGGGCGGTTTCCAGCAACTGAGTGTGGCTTTTAATGTCAGCGGCGCAACCAAAGCCCAGCGAAAATCCCAAGGCGGCCGATGCCGCCAAGTCGGCCGCTCCCGAACCCTCGATGGAGGAAATCCTCGCTTCGATCCGGAAGATTATTTCCGACGATCAGGCGCCTCCACCCGAGCCGGAACCTGAACCTGTCCCTGTTCCAGTGGCTGCCGAACCGGAACCCGAGCCCAAGCCTGCGGAAGAGGAGGACGTTCTCGACCTCGCCTCGATGATGGTTCCGCAGCCGGAACCGGCGCCGGAGGCCAATCTGGCCGACGATCTCGATTTCCTTCCCGAGGCGGCCATTCCGGAACCACCGCCTCCGCCGCCACCTCCTGCACCGCCGCCGCCGGTTGCTCCTCCTCCGCCGCCTCAGTTTTTTGCGGAGAGCCCGATAACAGCGGAAACACTGTTGTCTCAGGGGCCAAACGCTGCCGTCAGCCAGGCTTTCGGCAGCCTTTCGCATATGATCCTGTCGCAGAACGCCCGCACTCTGGACGATCTGGTAAAAGATATGCTGCGGCCGATGCTGAAAAGCTGGCTCGACGACAATTTGCCGGCGCTCGTGGAGCGGCTGGTCAAGGCCGAGATCGAACGGGTAGCCCGCGGCGGCCGTTGATCATATCTGGTCGATCCGCTTTGGATTGACTTGAAGCTTCGCTTCGCTTTCAAGACGGACGAGAAATTGTGCGCTGCATGTCGGCGCGCATGGTGTTTTTTCGGATTCCAGAACCATGATGGATAAGAATTACGATCCCGCCGGCATCGAGGCCCGTATGGCTGATGCGTGGGAAGCTGCTGGCGCGTTCAAGGCTGGCCGCCCCGAACGCGCCGGAGCCGAGCCCTATTGCATCGTGATCCCGCCGCCGAACGTCACGGGCTCTCTGCATATGGGCCACGCGCTCAACAACACGCTGCAGGATGTCCTCTGTCGTTTCGAGCGTATGCGCGGCAAGGATGTACTCTGGCAGCCAGGTACCGACCATGCCGGCATCGCGACGCAGATGGTCGTCGAGCGCCAGTTGATGGAGCGCCAGCAGCCCGGCCGTCGCGAGATGGGGCGTGAGGCTTTCCTGAAGCGCGTTTGGGAGTGGAAAGAGGAATCCGGCGGCACGATCGTTAACCAATTGAAGCGGCTCGGCGCATCTTGCGACTGGAGCCGCGAGCGCTTCACCATGGATGCTGGCCTCTCCGAGGCCGTGCTGGATTTCTTCGTCAAGCTTTACGAAGCCGGCCTGATCTACAAGGACAAGCGGCTGGTCAACTGGGACCCGAAGCTGCTGACCGCGATCTCGGATCTGGAAGTCGAGCAGATCGAGATCAAGGGCAATCTCTGGCATCTCGCTTACCCTCTGGAAGATGGCTCGGGCACGATCACGGTTGCCACAACGCGCCCGGAGACGATGCTCGGCGATACCGCGATCGCGGTTCATCCCGAAGACGAGCGCTATAAGCACCTGATCGGCAAATTCGCGATCCTGCCACTGGTCGGCCGGAGGATTCCGATTGTCGGCGACACCTATTCTGACCCCGAAAAAGGCACCGGCGCAGTCAAGATCACGCCCGGACATGATTTCAACGATTTCGAGGTTGGCAAGCGCCACAACCTCGAAATCATCAACATCTTCACGGCAGAAGCCAACCTGAACGATGATGTACCGGAAGCCTATCGCGGCATGGAGCGCTTCGCCGCGCGCAAGAAGATCGTCGCCGATCTGGAAGAAGCCGGCGTGCTCGTCCATGTCGAGCCGCATCCGCATACAGTGCCGCATGGTGACCGCTCTGGCGTGGTCATCGAGCCATGGCTGACGGACCAGTGGTACGTCAACGTCAAGCCGCTGGCCGAGCGTGCGCTGGCGGCTGTTCGCGAGAGCAAGACGCGATTCATTCCCGGCAATTACGAAAAGGTGTTCTTCGACTGGCTTGAGAATATTGAGCCCTGGTGTGTCTCGCGCCAACTCTGGTGGGGCCACCAGATTCCGGCCTGGTACGGCCCGGATGGCGATTTCGTCATTGCGCGTAATGAGGGCGAGGCTCGCGAAAAAGCCGATGCCAAATGGGGCAAGGGCAGCGCGATCAACCGCGACGAAGACGTGCTCGATACTTGGTTCTCGTCCGCGCTCTGGCCCTTCTCGACACTTGGATGGCCCGGCAAGACGCCGGAACTTGCCCGTTTTTATCCAAACGCTGCGCTGGTCACCGGCTTCGACATTATCTTCTTCTGGGTCGCCCGCATGATGATGGCAGGGCTTTTCACGCAGGACGAAGTGCCCTTCGCCGACGTCTACATCCACGGCCTCGTCCGTGACGCCAAGGGCGCCAAGATGTCGAAGTCGAAAGGCAACGTTATTGATCCGCTGACGATCGTCGACAAGTTTGGTGCGGACGCGCTTCGCTTCGCGCTGGCCGCCTTCGCCACCCAGGGTCGCGACATCAAGCTGTCCGAGCAGCGTATCGAAGGCTATCGCAACTTTTGCACCAAGCTCTGGAACGCCTCGCGTTTCGCGGAGATGAACGGATGTAAGCGTGTGGACGGCTTCGATCCGGCTGGCGTGAAGCTGACGCTCAACCACTGGATCATCGCCGAAGCCGGCAAGGCGGCGGGCGAGGTCACGGCGGCCATTACCGATTACCGCTTCAACGAGGCTGCGGCCGCGGCCTATCGCTTCGTCTGGAACACCTTCTGCGACTGGTATGTCGAGCTGTCGAAGCCGCTCCTTCAGGGAGCCGACGGCGCTGAGAAGGACGAGACCCGGGCGACGACCGCCTTCGTCCTCGATCAGATCGTCAAGATCCTGCATCCCTTCATGCCCTTCATCACCGAAGAGCTGTGGAGTATCTTCGGCGGCGAGGGGCTGTTGTGCCTCGCGCCGTGGCCGCAGCCCGCTGCAGACGCGGCGGCAGATGCCGAAGCCGAAATCGGCATGGTCATCGACCTCATCACCGAAATCCGTTCCGCGCGCTCGGAAATGAACGTCCCGGCGGGCAGCCAGATTCCACTGGTTCTGGTGAATGCCAGCGCTGAGACCGAAGGCCGCGCAAAGCGCTGGGAGGATATGCTCAAGCGCCTCGCACGTCTCTCCAACATCTCCTTCGCTGCAGTAGCCCCGGCGCAGTCCGTGCAAATGGTCGTGCGCAACGAACTCGCCTGCCTCCCGCTCGCCGGCATTATCGATATCGCTGCCGAGAAAGCTCGTCTCGCAAAGGAACTCGATCGGCTGGCCGGCGAGGTGAAGCGCTTCGAGGGCAAGCTCGGCAATGCCGATTTCGTCGCGCGCGCTCCGGAGGAAGTGATCGAGGAACAACGCGAAAAGCTTGCGGACGCAATCGAGCGTATCTCCAAGCTGAAAGACGCTTTGACGCGCCTGGGTTGAAGCTTGATGCCGGCTCTGCGCTTCCTCTTTCGCGCAGCGCTGGCCTCTCTGCTCCTCCTGCTTGTAACCGCGATCCTCACGGCCTCCGGGCCTGATCCCGCGCTATATCCCGCAAAGCCGGGCGATCCGGTCGTCGAGATCATCGCGGCGGATCACGGCATCCATGTCGCCCTGATCATGCCTCGCGCGGAACTTGCTCGCGTCGCAGCAGAGCAGGGGCTTCAGGCGCTAGTGGCAGTAAGCGATCGTTTCGCTGCCTATGACAATCTGGAGATCGGCTGGGGTGATGAAGGCTTCTATCGTATGCGGCAGGCATTCGATGGCGCGACCGTCATCGCTGGATTGCGCGCGTTGACGGGCCTTAACGACAGAACGGCTATCTATGCTGCCGGCACCATCGGCGACCCTGCCCGGAATTACCGGATGTCCTCACCGGTCCGGCTCAAGCTGTCGAGCGAAGGATTTACGCGTCTGGCTGTCCTCCTCGATCAAAGCTTCGACATATCCAACGGCCAGCCGACCGAACTTGGTCCGGGGCAATATGGTGCAAGCCTCTTTTACCGGGCCGAAGGGCGCTACAGCCTTTTCAATGTCTGCAATCACTGGACCTCGCGACTTCTCGCCGCCGCCGGGGTGCCGACGACGCCGGTCGTGGACACGATCTCGGCGCTTTTCATGCGCGATCTGCAATGGCGCGCCGGAGCGACCCCGGCACTGTGACATGGCGTCGGTGCAAAACCGGCAATCTCCGTTGGACGGCCAGACTGATTCCCTCTAAGCCGTGGTCTTCGACATGAGCAGCCCTTCGTCGAACCTCTTCACCTTTCCCCATCCGCATCTCCTCGGCATCGAGGGGCTTTCGCGCCCGACGATCGAGTCGCTTCTCGATCTCGCCGAGGAGGAGGTTCTGATCTCCCGGCAGGTCGAGAAGAAGAAGTCTTCCCTGCGGGGCCGGACGCAGATCAACCTGTTCTTCGAACCCTCGACGCGCACGCAGTCTTCCTTCGAACTCGCGGGAAAACGGCTCGGCGCGGACGTGATGAACATGTCGGTCGCCAATTCCTCGACCAAGAAGGGCGAAACGCTCATCGATACCGCCATGACGCTCAACGCCATGCGGCCGGATATCATCATCGTCCGCCATCACGCCGCTGGCGCGGTGCATTTGCTGGCGCGCAAGGTCGATTGCTCGGTCGTTAATGCCGGCGACGGCGCGCATGAGCACCCGACGCAGGCCCTGCTCGACGCCCTGACGATCCGGCGCAACAAAGGCCGGATCGAAGGCCTCGTCGTCGCCATCTGTGGCGACATTCTGCATTCGCGCGTGGCGCGCTCCAACATGATCTGCCTTGCCAACCTTGGCGCGCGCGTCCGCCTGATCGCCCCGCCAACCTTGCTGCCACCCGGCATCGAACGTTTCGGCTTCGAGGTCTTCACCGACATGAAGAAGGGCCTGAAAGGCGCTGATATCGTGATGATGCTCCGCCTGCAGCGTGAGCGCATGAATGGCGGCTTTATTCCCTCGTCGAAGGAATATTTCCAGTATTATGGGCTCGACAGCGAGAAGCTGTCCCATGCGAAGCCGGATGCGCTGGTCATGCATCCCGGCCCGATGAATAGAGGCGTCGAGATCGCCTCGAATGTCGCCGATGGCGCGCAGTCGCTGATCCGCGAGCAGGTCGAAATGGGTGTGGCGGTCCGGATGGCGGTGCTCGAAGCGCTGGCCCGGCGCCTGCCGAACCACTGAGGATTAGCGGATGCCCATCGCCGACCGTCGCCCGCTTCTGCTCGCCAACGCGCGCCTTGTCGATCCCGCAACCGGCCGAGACGAAATCGGCGGCCTGCTGATCGAAGGCGGCCTGATCCGTGACCTCGGTCCCGGCCTCGTCCAGAGCGCCGTTCCGGAAGGCACTCAAATCCGTGATTGTGGCCGAATGGTCGTTGCGCCCGGCCTGATCGACATGCAGGCCTTCTGCGGTGAGCCGGGCGCCGAATACCGAGAAACGCTGAAGACGGCCTCTGCCGCCGCCGCGGCTGGCGGCGTGACCACCTTGATCTGCTCGGCCAATACGTCTCCGCCGATCGACGATCCGGCCGTGGTCGATTTCGTGCTGCGTCGTGCCCGTGACGCCGCCGTTGTTCGCGTGCATCCCGCCGCGGCATTGACCAAGGGCCTCAACGGCCAGGAAATGACCGAGATCGGCCTCTTGAAGGAAGCCGGAGCGGTTGCTTTCAGTGATGGCGCCAAGTCGGTCGTCGATGCGCAGGTCATGCGGCGCTTGATGGTCTATTCGCGCATGTTCGATGCGCTTGTGATGCACCATGTCGAGGACCCGGACCTGGTCGGCGAAGGTGTGATGAACGAGGGCGAGTTCGCATCCCGCCTCGGATTGCTCGGCGTACCGCGCGAGGCCGAAACGATCATGCTGGAACGCGATATGCGTCTCGTCCGCCTTACCGGCGCGCGCTACCACGCGAGCATCGTCTCCTGCGCGGACAGCATCGCCATCATCGCCAGGGCGAAGGCGGATGGTCTGCCCGTGACCTGCGGAACGTCAATCAATCACCTGACACTCAACGAGAATGACGTCGGCGATTACAAGACCTTCTGCCGGCTGTCGCCGCCGCTACGCGGTGAGGATGACAGGCAGGCTCTGGTCAAAGCGCTGGCCGACGGCACGGTCGATGTGATTGTGTCCGACCACAATCCCCAGGACGTTGAGACCAAGCGGCTGACTTTCGCGGAAGCAGCCGATGGTGCGATCGGCGTGGAGACGATGCTCGCTGCCGGATTGCGACTGGTCGAAGCGGAGCAGGTGACGTTGCCGCGTCTGCTTGCCGCGATGTCGACGAAGCCCGCCGAACTGCTCGGTCTTGAAGGTGGAAGCTTCAAGATCGGCAGCCCTGCCGATGTCATGATTCTCGATCTCGAACAGCCTTGGGTGGTCGATCGCTACGCGCTCCATTCGCGTTCCAAGAATTCTCCGTTCGATGAGGCCAAATTGACGGGCCGCGTCATGACGACAATCGTTGCGGGCCGCGTCGTCTACGAATACCATTAAGCCCGCATTCGGGGTTCTCATATGGTTTTCGTCGTCGGAGCGTTGGTGTTTGGCTACCTGCTCGGCAGCATCCCCTTCGGCTTGCTGCTGACCCGCTTTGCCGGAACGCAGGATCTTCGCAGCATCGGCTCGGGCAATATCGGCGCGACCAATGTGTTGCGCACTGGCCGCAAGGACCTCGCAGCGGCAACCTTGGTGCTCGACGCCCTGAAGGGAACAGCCGCAGTCCTGATCGCAGCTCGGTTTGGCCCCTATGCCTGGATGGCGGCTGGCTTCGGAGCCTTCATCGGTCACTTGTTTCCTGTGTGGCTAAAGTTCAATGGCGGCAAGGGAGTCGCGACATTTCTTGGCGTCCTGCTCGGCATTTGGTGGCCGGCCTTCCTTGTCGCAATCGCCATCTGGCTTGGCATCGCGTTGACCAGTCGGTATTCGTCACTCTCCGCGTTGGTCGCCAGTGCTGCCACACCGATTGTCCTTCTTCTCGTTAATTTGCGGGGCGATGCGCTGATGTTTGCGGTCATGGCTGTTTTGCTCTGGTGGAAGCACGCGCCAAACATCGCTCGGTTGCGGGACGGCTCCGAGGGCCGCATCGGCGCCAAGGGATGAAGCAGCGCGATCTCTTCGATCCGCTTCGCGCCGGACCTTCGCCGGCGATCCGACTTTCTGATGAGCAGCGTCTGGATTGGCTCCGCCTGATCCGTAGCGAGAGTGTCGGTCCGCGCACCTTCCGCAGCCTTATCAATCGTTTCGGTGGCGCAAGGCCGGCATTGGAAGCCTTGCCTGACCTCTTGAAACAAGCCGGCCGTACATCGCTGCGCGTAGCAAGCCGAGCAGAAGCCGAAGCCGAGATGCAGGCGGTGCTGAAGCTTGGCGGCCATTTCATCGCGGTTGGCGAAGGTGATTATCCGCGTGCCCTGGCGGCGGTCGATACTGCGCCGCCGTTGATCGCGGTCAGGGGAAACATAGCCGCGCTCAGTCGGCCGATGGTTGCTATTGTTGGTTCCCGCAATGCTTCCGCTGCCGGTTCTCGCATGGCCGAGCGTCTAGCGATGGTGCTTGGGCAGGCGGGCCTCGTGGTCGTGTCCGGACTGGCGCGGGGCATAGACACGCATGCGCATGATGCCAGTATTTTCACCGGCACGATCGCCGTACTGGCCGGCGGTCTCGCCAAGCCATATCCGTCCGAAAACGAGGCTTTGCTGGCGCGTATGTTGGAAAAGGGTTGCGTGATTTCCGAAATGCCTTTGGCAAGTGAGCCGCGCGCCCGCGATTTTCCCCGCCGCAACAGGATCGTCTCTGGCTTGTCGCTCGGCACGATTGTCGTTGAGGCCGCGCGCCGGTCCGGCTCGCTGATTACCTCTCGTTTTGCTCTGGAGCAGGGCAGGGAAGTCTTTGCCGTTCCGGGCTCTCCGCTCGATCCACGGGCGGAAGGCACGAACGATCTCATCAAGAGTGGCGCGACGATGGTCACCACGCCGCAGGACGTGCTTGAGGTCCTCTCGCCGATGATGGGAACCGATCTCGCGTCCATGACCCATCTAAAGGAAGGACAGGCGTCGCTCGACGACGAGCCGCTCTGGGATGAGCTCGACCTCCCGGACCTTCCGGCCGCGCCCGCGGTACCTAGGACGGTTACCTATGAGGTCGAAGCCGAACTTGACGCATCGCCGGAGCCGGTTGCCGATCCGGTGCTCCGCGTGGAGGGGCTGCTCGGGCCGGCTCCGATTGAAATCGACGAACTCGTCAGGCTGGCGGGCATGGATACTCGTGCGGTGCAGGCAGCATTGATGGAACTCGACCTCGTAGGGCGGCTTGACCGTCAGGGCGGCAACCGGGTGGCGCTCCGTTTCTAGCAAAAGCGGAACATGAATGGCCGCTGCACGTTGTATTCGCGCAGCGTTCAGGCCACTTGGCCTAGACCGATTGAACGATCCGGCAGCAACCGGAATCGCTCGAGGAGAGTGTCATCATGATTTTCGCCAGTTTGTCGAAGCGTATCCTGGGTGTGACCGTAGCGGCCGCCGTTACGCTTGCGACCATGGCGCCGGCGTCGGCTCGCCCCTATCGCCATCATCACTATGGTCGCCATAACGGCGCTGTAGCGGGTGCTCTGGCGCTCGGTGCGCTTGGCGTCGGGCTAGCCATCGCGAACAGCCACCGCCATCGCCACTATGACGACGGGTACGAAGGTGAATATTATAATGGCGGCTATGCACAGCGCCGCCATTGGGGCGGCTACAACAGGGGCTGGGGCGAGGGCCGTTCCCATTATGGTCAGGGTTATGGCCGTGGTGGCGGTCGCGTCCCGCTACTTCGCGATCAAGGTACTGGCGTCGATCGTTGATCGGCTGAGTTGAGAAAACGCAGCCGATCTAGGACACCCTGTAAGATAAAGGCCGCCGCCGTGGCATCGATCACGGCGGCGCGCTTGTTTCTGGAAAGGTCGGCCTCCAGCAACGTGCGCTCGGCTGCCACCGTCGAGAGCCGCTCATCCCACAGCACGACCGGTAGCGGCAGGAGCGGAGCTATATTGCGGATAAAAGCTTGCGTCGACTGAACGCGAGGGCCGGCGCTGCCATCCATATTGAGCGGCCAGCCGAAGGCCAGCGCGGCGACGCCCTGTTGTTCTACGTATTTTCGTAATTCGCTGACATCCTGGGTGAATTTCGTCCGGCGTATGGTCGTCATCGGCGTAGCAAATCGTCGTTCTACATCCGAAAGCGCCAGCCCTATCGTCTTAGTTCCGAGGTCAAGGCCGAGCAGCCTCTGCCCTCGTTGCAGCCGAGTGGCCAGGTCTTCTATCTGAATCACGTTGGTCGCCGTTGTCACAGCCTCTCCCATTGAGTGCTTTGTCACTTGCCGGTCATGCATTCACCGTCCCATAACGCAGCGCGATGATTGCCATGAATGAAGGAGAGAATAGATGCAACTGACTTGGTTCGGTCATTCGGCTTTCAGGCTCGATATCAACGGCTCCCATATTCTCTTCGACCCCTTTCTGACCGGCAATCCGTCCTTCAAGGGCGATGCTGCCAAGGTTCGCGAAGGCGTAACCCACATCATCTTGACGCATGGCCATGCCGACCATTTCGGCGACACGGTCGAGATCGCCAAGGCGACGGGCGCTCAGGTGATCGCGGGCTATGAGGTCTGCATGTGGCTCAACAGCAAGGGTGTTGACAACATCGCACCGCTGAACCATGGCGGCGGCGCTGATTTCGGCTCGTTCCACGTCACGATGACCCAGGCGATCCATTCGTCCAGTGAACTGATCGATGGAGTCTTCCAGTCGCTCGGCCACCCCGGCGGCATGGTGGTCAAGCCGGCAAATAGCGAGCGCTCGGTCTATCATATGGGCGATACCGAGATTTTCGGCGATATGGGCCTGATCAACGATCTGCACAGCCCGAAAGTCGTGATTGTCCCGATCGGCGATCGCTTCACCATGGGGCCGCGCACCGCCGCGACCGCCATCCACCGCTTCTTTCCGCATGCTGACTATATCGTGCCCTGCCATTTCGGCACTTTCCCGCCATTGACCGGCACCGTCGCGGCCTTCTCGCAGGAACTCGGCGTGCTTGCCACCAAGGTGGTTGAACTCGAAAGCGGCGGATCGATCGAGATCTGACGCCTTTAACCCATTTACCCTGAATCCAGCCTGTCCTCGAATGAACCATCGCGCCGTGGCAGGGTGTTTACCACTCGCTAACCAAGGTGCGTGTGGTGGAACAGGCTGGATTTCAGGATTTGGGCGTTGGAAACGCTGCGGTTTGGGTCGATCCTGAGGGTATCGATCCAAAATCGTGGCTCAGCGTGCCCTTGCATCAGCCGGCATCGCGCGGATCGACGGAGCTCTTCCGGCGTGGTTCTTCGAAGGCGAGGCTCGCCGGTTGGCCGCTCGGCTTTTCCGGTGAAGAAACCATCGGTGAAAAGCTTTCCGAGCCTGAGACCGTCGGAAGTCATATTGAAGAACCTCTTTCTAATCAGCGGGTTATTCCGGCCGATTGCGTACGTCGCCTCCCGATCGAACGCGCCAGGGTGACGCGGTTGCCGCCTCGCGTCGTCGGTGTCGCCCGTCCGCGCCGCCGCCTGTTCCTGCTATCACCCCCGACTTACGAGCAACGCCGCGGCCGTGCCGCCGCATGGGGCTTGCTGGTCATGTGGCTGATCGGCACCTGGGGCACCTTCTATGGTCTGACCGGTGGCCTGAAATCGCATGAGAAGAGCAAGGCGATCGTCAGCAGCTCGAACTGGGGCTGGTAGAATCAGGCGAAATCCGCGCGTTCTGGTGGGTTGAGCGGCAAAACCAGCATTGCCGCGTTGCGCCGCGAAAAGCCGCGATGCTATAGCCGGGGCGACCACGGCGCTTCGCCGACCACTGGAGCCCCTTTTCATGTCCGTCGACCAGACGACCGTCCGGCGCATCGCGCATCTCGCCCGCATCTCGGTTTCCGAGGATGAGCTGCCGCATTTCCAGGGCGAGATCAACGCCATCCTTGGCTTCGTCGAGCAGCTCAGCGCCATCGATGTCGAGGGTGTCGAACCGATGACCTCGGTCACGCCGATGGCGATGAAGAAGCGTCACGACACCGTCAACGACGGCGAGAACGCCGCCCGCGTGCTCGCCAACGCGCCGGTGCGCGAAGACGACTATTATGTCGTGCCCAAGGTGGTGGAATAGGGCGGAAAACCCGCCGGGAAGCGCGGAAAATTGTTTTTCCGCGTCCTTACCAGTCCTTTCCAAGTGAAACGTTCAGACCATGACCGATTTGACCTCTCTCACGCTGACCGAAGCCCGGGATGGCCTCCGCGAAAAGCGTTTTTCCTCCCGCGAGATCACCGGCGCATTCCTCGCCGCGATGGAGCGCGCCCGCGGCCTCAACGCCTATGTGCTGGAGACGCCCGAGCACGCGCTCAAGATGGCCGATGCCTCCGACGCCAAATTGGCGAAGGGTGAGGGCGGCTCGCTCGAAGGTCTGCCGCTCGGCATCAAGGACCTGTTCTGCACCGATGGCGTGCGTACCACCGCCTGCTCGAAGATCCTCGAAAACTTCGTGCCGAACTATGAGTCGACCGTCACGACGCAGCTCTGGCGGGACGGCGCCGTGATGCTCGGCAAGCTGAACAACGACGAATTCGCCATGGGCTCCTCCAACGAGACCAGCGCCTTCGGTCCCGTCGTCAACCCATGGCGGCGTGCCGGCTCCAACGCGTCGCTGGTGCCGGGTGGTTCGTCCGGCGGCTCAGCCGCTGCCGTCGCGGCAGACCTGTGCCTGGCCGCCACCGCCACCGATACCGGCGGCTCCATCCGCCAGCCCGCCGCCTTCACCGGCACGGTTGGCATCAAGCCGACCTATGGCCGCTGCTCGCGCTGGGGCATCGTGGCGTTCGCCTCCTCGCTCGACCAGGCCGGCCCGATCGGTAAGACGGTCGCCGATTGCGCCGCGATGCTCGGCTCCATGGCAGGACATGACCCGAAGGACACCACCTCGGTCGATCGCGCCGTGCCGGATTTCGAAGCGGCCGTGAAGCGCGGCGTGAAGGGCCTCAAGATCGGCATTCCCAAGGAATACCGCGTTGACGGTATGCCGGCCGAGATTGAGAAACTCTGGGCCGATGGCGCGGCGATGCTGAGGGATGCCGGCGCGACCATCGTCGATGTCTCGCTGCCGCACACCCACACCGCCTTGCCGGCTTACTATATCGTTGCGCCGGCTGAGGCCTCATCGAATCTCGCCCGCTACGATGGCGTCCGATACGGCCTACGCGTGCCGGGCAAGGATATCATCGACATGTACGAGCAGACCCGCGCCGCCGGTTTTGGCCGCGAGGTCAAGCGCCGCGTCATGATCGGCACCTATGTGCTCTCAGCCGGCTATTACGACGCCTATTACGTCCGCGCCCAGAAGATCCGCACGCTGATCAAGCAGGATTTCGAGAAGGTCTATGCCGATGGCGTCGATGCGATCCTGACGCCCGCCACCCCCTCCGCTGCCTTCGGCATCGCCGAGATGAGCATGGCTTCCCCGGTCGAGATGTACCTGAACGACGTCTTCACGGTCACCGTCAACATGGCCGGTCTGCCGGGCATCGCTGTGCCGGCCGGGCTCGACGCGCAGGGCCTGCCACTCGGCCTCCAGCTCATCGGCCGCCCCTTCGACGAGGAAACCCTCTTCGCCGCCGGCCAGGTGATCGAAAACGCCGCAGGGCGCTTCACCGCCAAGAAGTGGTGGTGAGGTGCTCTTCTCCCGCGCCGTCCTCGCGGGATGCCTTGCCGGCCTGAAATGGCTGCTCTGGCTGGTTGCGATATTGGTGGCGCTGCTCGTCGCCGCCAAAACGTTGCGCAATGAACCGCTTGAGATCGCACCGCTATTGATCGTGACTGGTGTCTGTGCCGCAGGCGGTTTCGTTGCCGGCATGCTGGCGGGTTGGATCAAGGCGATGCGCTGAGCTGTGGCTCGTCGTCGTTGCGAGAAGCCCCGCAGTAACAGATGAAACCCTACCTCATTTCAATGCGTTGTACGGGCAAGCTCAACACTATACCTGTCGGATATGCTGACGAAATCACGCCGTTTCCTTCTGCGCGACGCCACAACGCAGGCCCATCAAACCCTCGAAGAATATGTCGGGTCGATTGATACGCTGCCGGCCTATCGTCGCTATCTCCGTGGTTCCCATCGACATCGCGCGCCGATTGAAGCGGCGATGGCGCGTCTCAACTGGCCGCGATCCTTCGGTGACTGGCGGCCGCTGGCATTGGCAAGCGAAATCGAACGGGACCTTATCGCGCTTGGTGAGCCGGTCGATACGCTCACGCCGGTCACCCTCTCGAACGATGTCTCGGACCTCGTCGGCCTTTGCTACGTGCTCGAAGGGGCGTCCCTCGGCGCGCAGATCCTTGCCCGGCAGGCGGATGCGCTTGGGCTCGATGCGGAGAGCGGGGCAGGGCATCTCGCTATTCAGCGGCGGGGAATCGATAGCTGGCGAAAATTCATCGAGCTTGTGGAACTTGTCGGCGATCTCGACGTTCCTCGGTCTTGTGCTGCAGCCAATGCCGCTTTCGCCGGCGCCGAAAAGGCCTTTCGGGATCGTTGAAGAATGAATGACAGTGTCGATCTGACGAATTGTGATCGCGAACCCATCCATATCCCCGGCAGCATTCAGCCCTATGGCAGCCTGATCGAGTGTGATGCTGATATCCGCGTCGTCCGGCGCCATTCGCTCAACACGCGCGAGATGCTCGGTCTTGAAACCGGCGACATCAATGGGCGCGAGCTGGAGCTTCTGATCGGGCCCAAGGCGGTCCACGATATCCGCAACGCCATGGCGCGCTCCAACGAGCCCTCGCATCCGGGCCTGATCTTCGGGCTGCGCTTGCCGGCAGGCGAATTCGATGTGACGGTGCATCGCTACAAGGCGCAGACAATCATCGAATGCGAGCCGGTCGTCAGTAACGCGAAGCTTGGCTCGCCGCTCGATCTCACTCGCTCGCTCATCGCACGGCTCGGCCAGATCGAGCATGTCGATGTGCTGGTCGGCAATTCGGCGCGGTTGCTGCGCGCTGCGCTCGGCTATGACCGGGTGATGATCTATCGGTTCGCCGCCGATGGCTCCGGCAAGGTCATCAGCGAAGCCAAGCGCAGCGATCTCGAAAGCTTTCGCGGGCAGCATTTCCCGGCTGGCGATATTCCGCAGCAGGCGCGCAGGCTTTATCTCCAGAACACGATCCGCATCGTCTCCGATTCAAGCGGGGCGGGCGTGGCGGTCGAGCCCGTGCTCGATGCTTCCGGCGAGCCGCTCGATCTCTCCTTCGCGCATCTGCGCAGCGTCTCGCCCATTCATTGCGAATATCTGCGCAATATGGGCGTCGGCGCCTCCATGTCGATCTCGATCATCGTCGGCGGGCAGCTTTGGGGCCTGATCGCCTGCCACCATTATGCGCCGCGCCGCCTTTCGATGACCGAGCGCATCGCGGCTGAAATGTTCGGCCAGTTCTTCTCGCTCCAGCTCGAAGCGCTCACCAACCGCCTCGAGCTTGCGACGGCGGAGGAGGCGCGCCGCCGGCTCGACAACGTCATCAAGACATTCACCTACCAGAGTGATGTCGCGGAGATGCTGCGCAGCAATCTTGGCGAATTCGCCAAACTCATGCCCTGCGACGGTGTCGGCATCTGGATGAGCGGCTCCTGGAGCGGCCACGGCGCGACGCCGCCGGCCCGCAGCGTGCCGGCCCTCATTCGGTTCCTCGGCAATGCGTCCGGCGGCAAGGTCTGGGCGACGCATACGCTTTCCGACGGGTTGCCGGAGGCGGAGAGCTATGCCGCTGCGGTTGCCGGCGTGCTCTCCGTGCCGCTCTCGGCGACGGCGCGCGATTATCTGCTGTTCTTCCGCAAGGAAGTCGTCCAGACGCTCGAATGGGCGGGCGATCCGAACAAGCGATACGCAACCGGCCAGAATGGCGACCGGCTGACGCCGCGCACCAGCTTCGCGATCTGGAAACAGATGGTCGAGCGGCAGTCCGAGCCCTGGACCCCGGCCGATCGCGATATGGCGGAAGCGACCCGCATCTCGCTGGTCGAAATCGTGCTGCGCCATAACGAGATCCTGGCGGATGAGCGCAACCGCTCCGAACTGCGCCAAAAGGTGCTCGACGAGGAACTCAACCACCGCGTCAAGAATATCCTGGCGCTGATCAAGTCGCTGGTGTCTTTCCCGCTCGATGTCTCTCAGCCGATCCAGGCCTATGTCGACTCCTTGAGAGGGCGCATTCAGGCGCTTGCGCTCGCGCATGATCAGGTTATCCGCGGCGATGGCGGCGGTGCGCTGGACGACCTGCTGAAGGCGGAGCTCTCGCCTTATCGCGAGGCTGCGGCGGTTTCCCTCGATGGGCCGCCGGCTTGGCTCGAAGCGCGCGCCTTTTCGGTCATGGCGCTGATCCTGCACGAGATGGCGACGAATGCAGCGAAATATGGCGGCCTGTCGCGCGAAAGCGGCCGGCTTGAGGTTGTCTGGAAGCGCCTGCCCGATGGCGCCTGCGAGATCAACTGGACCGAATCCGGCGGCCCGCCGGTTTCTCCGCCGAAGCGGCAGGGTTTTGGGTCGGTCCTGATCGGCCGCAGCGTCTCCTTCGATCTTGGCGGCGAAAGCGTGGTCGATTATCCGGCGAGCGGCGTTAAGGCGCGTTTCGTGCTGCCGGCGAAGTTCGTGTCCTGGTCGGCCAAAGCGGCCCAGCCTGTGCTGGCCGCAAGCGAAGATAAGCCCGATGTCACGGCGACGCTTGCCGGCAAGAAGGTGCTGCTCGTCGAGGATCAATTGCTGATCGCGATGAATGCCGAGGATATGCTGCAGGATGAAGGCGCGGCGCTCGTCGAAACGGCCTCGTCGGCGGCGGAAGCTTTGAGAAAACTCGCGAATTTCCAGCCGGATGTCGCGGTGCTCGATATCAATCTCGGCCCCGACACCACCTCCATGCCCGTGGCCGAGGAATTGCTGAAGCGGAACCTGCCCTTCATCTTCGCGACTGGCTATGGCGATACGGCGATGATCCCGGCGGGGCTCAAGAGCGTGCCGGCGATCCGCAAGCCCTATGAGCAGGCCGCGCTGGTGGACGCGATCAACCGCGCGCTGACGGCCCAGCAGGAGTAGCTGCGCCGGCGCGGAGCCGATTCCCCGACACGGCTTGAGCGCAGCACACAGCCACGCTGCCGTGTCATTTCCGCCACGTCATTTGACATTCCTCCCGCACCTTCGCTCGCCTGGCCGCTTCTAGCCCGTTTGGGGAGGGGGCGGCCGAAATCGCGCGTGACAGGGCTTCTCATTTTTGTCAGAAATGCGCAGAAATCCACGGCAGAATACGGAAGTATCTTGTCGTGTTGCGGGGCTGTCGGAAGCGGGCAGGGGGAAACCGGGTGGTTGGAACTGTAAACTCCGGGATGCGCGCGGCGCATCTCCTGGCTGCACTCGTCTCGGCCTTGCTGATCGCTCCGCTGCCCGCCGCAGCCCAGAATGCGACCTGGTTAGGAAATCCAGCGACCAACGATTTCAATACAGCCGCCAACTGGAGCCCAGCCACAGTGCCAACCGGCACGGCCAATTTCGGCGCTTCGAATACTACCAGCCTGACCCTGTCATCAGATATCACATTGGGCGGTTGGACATTCTCAAGCAGCGCGCCGAACTATACATTTACAAGTGCCATCAATCTGGGCTTCACGGGCGCGGGTATTGTGACCGGTGGCAGCACCGTCACGATCAATAACAGCGGTGCCATCGTCTTCATCAATGCCAGTGCGGCTGGCAGCTCGACCATTATCAACAGCAATACGCTCGGTTTTTTTAATTCCGCGAACGCGGGAACGGCAAATATCAGTAATTCTGGATTTATCACTTTTGACGATAACTCAAGCGCAGGCTCGGCGACCATCGTCAGTGGCGGCTTAACCGGCAACCTTCAGTTTCTGAATAACGCAACCGCCGGCGCCGCAACGATCACGACCAACAACGGCGGGAGCGTATTCTTTGCCGATCAAAGTTCGGGCGGAACATCGCGTCAGATCGTGAATGCCGGCGGCCTATTCGATATCTCGTTCGTCACGCCGATTGGTTTCACAATCGGCTCTCTTGAAGGCGCAGGCACTGTCAGATTAGGCGGCAACACGCTCATCGTCGGCGGCAACAATCTGTCCACGAGCTTCTCAGGCACTATTCAGGATGGCGGTACCAACGGCGGAACGGGTAGCAGTCTGGTCAAGACGGGCACCGGCGGGCTGACGCTTTCCGGCGTCAACACCTATACCGGCGGCACGACCCTGAACGGCGGCACGCTGAGTGTCTCCTCGGAAAGCAATCTCGGTGATCTCGGCGGCGCGCTGACCTTCAATGGCGGCATTCTGCAGATCACCGGCACGACGTTCAATTCGACCGTGCGTAACATCAACTGGGGTGCGCTTGGCGGCGGCTTCGATATCGCCGATGCCGCCAACGAATTCCAGCTCCTGCAGACGCTGAGCGGCACGGGCGGCCTGACCAAGCTCGGCGCAGGCACGTTGACGGTGTTCGGCTTCAATGATTATTCCGGCGCGACCATCGTCAGCGCCGGCACGCTGAAGGCTGGTGTCTCGGGCGCTCTCAGCTTCAACAGCGTCCACACCATCGCGGCAGGAGCGGCGATCGATCTCTTTGGCTCCATCCAGTTCATCGCCGGGCTTTCCGGCGCGGGCAACGTCATCAACACTAGCCCCGATTCCGCTCGCCTGATCATCGGCACGCCTGGCGTTGGCGACATCACGGGCACTTTTTCCGGCTCGATTCGGGATGGCAGCGGCAATCCAACCACGGTCTGGGTTTCGGGGCCCGGCGTCTTCACGGTGACGGGCGATAACACCTATACCGGCGGCACGGCGATCTGCTTCTGCTCGACCTTGCAGATCGGCGACGGCGGCACGACAGGCTCGATCCTCGGCGACGTCACCAATGGCGGCACGCTCATCTTCAACCGCTCCAACAGCTACACCTTCGGCGGCGTGATCTCGGATGATTTCACCGATCGCGGCAAGGTCGTCCAGCAGGGCTCCGGCACCACGGTGCTGACCGGTGCGAACACCTATTCCGGTGGCACCTTCTTCAACAACGGCACGCTGAGCGTTTCATCGGAAAACAATCTTGGTGATCTCGGCGGCGCGCTGACCTTCAACGGCGGCATCCTGCAGATCACCGGCACGAGTTTCACCTCGACCACGCGCATCATCAACTGGGGCGCGAATGGCGGCGGCTTCGATATTGCCGATGCCGCCAATACCTTTTTCTTGCCGCGGGCGCTCACCGGCACCGGCGGCCTGATCAAGGCGGGAGCGGGCACATTGGTGCTTCAAAGCGCCAATACCTATACCGGCGCGACGACTGTCAGCGGCGGCACGCTCAAGGCCGGCATAGCCGGCGCCTTCAGCAGTGCCAGCGCCTATACCGTCTCTGCCGGCGCAACGCTGGACCTCGCCGGAACGAATGAGACGATCGGCTCCCTGGCCGGCGCTGGCAACGTCACCAATTCCAATAGCGGTCTGCCGGTGCGGCTGACCACTGGCGGCGATGGCAGCTCGACGCTGTTCTCCGGCGTCATCAATGGCGCGACCGCGCTCACAAAGGTTGGCGCGGGCACACTGACGCTGACCGGCACGGACACCTATACCGGCGATACCCTCGTCTCCTCAGGCAAGCTCGTCGTGAACGGCTCGATCGCCAGTTCTTCGAGCTTGACGGTCGCCTCCGGCGCGACCATCGGCGGCTCCGGCCAACTCCCCTCGACCACCGTCAGCGGCACGATCTCGCCCGGCAATTCGCCCGGCACCATAACGGTCAATGGCACGCTGGTGCTGAACCCGGGCTCGACCTATCTGGCCGAGGTGCAGGGCGCGGTCGCCGACCGCATCACCGTCACTGGCACGGCATCGATTGCCGGCACGCTGAATCTCACGCCGCTTGGCGGCGTCTACACGTTCAACACGCCCTATACCTTGCTGAGCGCGGCTGGCGGGGTTTCCGGAACCTTCGGCACGGTCACCACTTCGGGATCGTTCGGCGCGGCAATCGCGCAGACGGTCAGCTACAACGCCAACAGCGTCCTGCTGACCCTCACGCCCACGCCGCTGGCGAACGTGCCGACGCTTGGCGTAAACCGCCCGACGAACCCCCTTCATGTCGCGCAGGGCATCGACCGCGCCGTGGCGGCCGGCGCTAACCCGCAATCCTTCGTCAACCTCTACAGCCAGTCCGCCGCCGCATTGCCGGGGGCGGTCAACACGCTTTCGGGCGAGGTGCATACGGCCGGAAACGCCATCGGCGTCGAGGTCAGCGACCAGTTCCTGCGCGCTATGCTCGATCCCGCCGCGATCGGCCGTCCGGGCGCTCAAGCAGCCGGCCCTTATACGATCTGGGGCGCGGCGCTTGGCCGGCGCGGGCGCACCAACGGCGATCCCACCGGCACCGGCTCGGCGACGCGCACAGTCGAGAGCGCAGCCTTCGCCGCCGGCGCGGATTACCGGATCACGCCGGACAGCATCATCGGCTTCGCACTTGCCGGCGGGGGCGCGAACGCCTCGCTCGCCAACGGTATGGGCAGTGCGGACGCCGGCATCTTCGAGGCAGGCGTCTATGGCCAGACGCGCTTTGGCGATCTGCAGCTTGGCGCTTCCGGCGCGTACACCTTCCTCGATGTCGACACCAAGCGTACTGCGCCGGTGCTGCGGCCGGGCAATATCACCGCCGGCTATCGCATGAACGGCTTCAGCGGCAGGCTGGAGGCGAGCTATCGCGTGGCGACGCTATCCGACATCGCAATCTCGCCCTTCGCCGCCTTCCAGGTGCAGAATTTTGCGACGCCTGGCTTCGTCGAGGATGGCGGCTCTTCGGGCGCGCTCGGCACGCTGACCAGCAGCCGCCAGAACAACCTGACCACGCGCAGCGAGCTCGGCGTGAAGCTGGAAACGAAGACGCAGATTGCCGGCTATGGCGTCTCCGGCTTCGTCCGCGCGGCCTGGGCGCAGTATTTCAACCGCGAGATGGCGTTTGCCGCGAGCATCAACGGGTTGCCCGGCTCGAATTTCGTGATCGATGGCGCGAAGCCCGATCACGCCGCCCTGCGGCTCGCCACCGGATTTGACGTGGCGCTACGCGAAAACATGACGCTCGGCGCAAGGTTCGACAGCGATCTCGCCAAGAACAGCACAGCCTACGCCGGCAGCGTGCGGTTCCAGATCAAGTTCTAGAACCACTACGCTCGTGTCCCGGGCTTGACCCGGGACCCATACCCGCGACCTCACCGTTCCGAGCTCCTAAGCCTCGCCCTCATCCTGAGCTTGTCGAAGGATGTTGGGCGTGACGCCGGTCAGCGCAAACTGGAGCATCCTTCGACAAGCTCAGGATGAGGCAGAGTGGAAAAGTTAGCGGTGCAGGCAGGCCAAGCCAGCCCTTCACTCCACCACCACCCGCACCGGCTTCGAGCCGCCATCTTGAAACGGCAGCTTCGCCTGAAACTTATGCGCGCCGGGCTTCGTCGGCCAGAACACCGGCTTGTCCGGATCGGTGACGGCGAAGGGCTCGCCATCGACATACCAGACGATCTGCGGCACGCGGGGTTCGACGGTGGCTTTCAGCGCGATACGATCGAGGCCGCGCGGCGCGTCCGGGTTGCGCCAGAGCCGGCTGTTATTCTCCGGCGTGGCGATGGTCAGCCGAACATTCTCAGGTGCGGAGATCGGATCGTCGCGCAGCGGATAGCCTTCCTCGCGGGCCCAGGCGCGGTGTGAAGCCGGCACCACCAGCGCCAGCCTATCGCCAGCCGCCGCGCGGATAATTGGCATTTGCTCTTCGGCCGGCATCTCGTCCGGCCGCACCCATTCGCGCAATGTCTGGCCGCATTGGCCGTTGCTGACCTTGCCGCCGAAGACGCAAAGCTCGATTGGCACACGTCCGGGTGGGGCGGAGAACTCCATGTCGGCGAGATCGCCTGGCAGCGCCGCGTGCAATTGCAGCATCAGCGCATGCACCAGCCGCGCGGAGGAATTGCCGCCGCTCAGCCCCTTCATCGTGCCGGCATCGCCCCGGCCGACCCAGACGCCGATCATGTATTGTTTCGACCAGGCAATGGTCCAGGCATCGCGATAGCCCTGGGAGGTGCCGGTCTTCAGCGCGACGGCGAAGGGATACTCGGTCGGGCCGTAACGCGGGAAACTTGGCAGCCGCGCCAGCGGATCGGCGAGGAAAGAGGTCACCAGCCGCGCCGTGTCGGTCGTGAGCAGCCGCTTCGGCTCGGGCCGGCGCTGTCCTTTCAGCCAGACAGGATCGGAAACCATCCCGTCATCGGCCAAGACTCCATAGGCGCGCATCAGGCGTTCGAGGCTGGTCGGCAGCGAGCCGATCGCCATGGAGAGGCCGAAATCCTCCGCCGGCGCGCTGGCGTGATGCACGCCGAGATCACGCAGGAAGCGAAAGGCCGTTTCAAGCCCAACCGCACGCAGCAGGTTGGTGGCCGGCACGTTGCGCGAATTGGCGAGCGCCTGGCGCGGCAAAAGCGGCCCGAGGAACTGCCCGTCGGCATTGTTCACGCCGGAAGAACCTTCCGGCAGATCAGCCATGATGTCGGTGGGCTTGAGTTTTTCACGCTCCAGCGCCAGCGCGTAAATGAAGGGCTTCAGGGTGCTGCCCGGCGAGCGGATGGTGCGGCTGAAGTCGAAGGCGCCGGCGCGAGCGTCCCCGTAGCCGGCGGAGCCGACACTGGCGAGCACTTCGCCTGTGCCGCGCGCCATGACCATCACCGCAACCTGCTCGGCTCCATTGCCGCGCCAGGTGTCGAGGAAGCGCCGGGCGGTCAGCGTGGCGCGCTTTTGCACGGCGAGATCGAGCGTCGCCTTGACGCGCGGGTCGGAACCATCGCCGAGGGGAACCGCGCCGGCGCGCAGCATCGCCTCGAGCCGCAGCACTGGGTGCAGCGCATCCGGCCGCAGCGGTGGTTTTGGCGACGGCATGCTGGTTAGCTGTCGATGCGCGAGCGACAGTTCCGCCGGGCCGATAACGCCCTGTCGCGCCAATTCATTCAGGATGCGGTGCCCGCGCTCCTTGGATTTCACGAGGCCGCGCCAGCGCATCGGGTTCATCCGCGTCGGCGATTGCGGAATGGCCGAGAGCAGGGCAATTTCGGCCCAGCTCAGATCCTCGACCGGCTTGTCGAAATAGAACCGTGCCGCATGCGCGATGCCATGGCTGCCATTGCCATAGGGCACCAGCCGCAGATATTGCGCCAGCAGCGCCTCGCGCCCGTAGCGCCAGGTCAGCATCAGCGCCGTGCCGGCCTCGACGGCCTTGGAGACAAGGTTGCGCGATGCCGGATGCTGCATCCTGGCGACCTGCATGGCGATTGTGGAAGCGCCCGATCGCACGCGGGCGTGGCGCAAGTTGCTCCAGGCCGCGCGCCCGACCGCCAGCATATCGACGCCTGGATGGTCGTAGAAGCGCTTGTCCTCCAGCGCCAGCGTGGCGCGCACCACTCGATCCGGCAGATGGGGCAGGGGCCAGTAGCCGTAATCGACCTGTTTCGTGTCACCATCCGCATGCTCTATACCGACCTGAGCGAGGAAGACGCCGTTGTGGTCGTAGAGAATGGCGGTTGGGGCAGGTGCTTCGAGTGCAGCGCGGGCAAAGATGGTGTGGAGATAGAGGGCCGAAGTGGCGAGGAGGAGCGCCACCGCAGCCCAGGTTTCGGTCCTCCGCCATCCAACGCCCTCATGCTGAGGAGGCTGCGTAGCAGCCGTCTCGAAGCGCGAGGGCGTTTCCAGTGCTTTCGGGAGCATTCTTCGAGACGCCGATCTGCGACTCCTCAGGATGAGGCTCCGGAGAAACGGGCTCACCGCGCGATCACGACCCTGCGGCCGTCGCTCGCGCCGTAGACGCCCTTCTGATACATCGTTTCCGCCTCCGCCGAGGGCTGCGTGAAGCTACCGGGGATTTGGGCGCGGCTGCGGAACAGGAAGCGGTAATTGCCCTTGGGCAGCCGGTCATAGGCGTAGAAGACACGGTCGTCGCCGAAGGAGGTCCAGCTCGGCGCGAGCGTCGGCGCGGCGGAAGGCGTGGCTTCGGCCGGCGCTGTGGCGAGGTTCGGGTTCAGCGGCTCCATGCCGGCAGCCAGCGGCACGCTGATCGCGACGTGGACGCGGTCCTCCGGGTTCACCAACTCGACCACATCCTCGATCACATCGCCCGCCTTCAGGTTCAGCGCATTCTGTCCATCCGCCGTGATCGTCTCCGCCGGACTGTTCGGCACGATCTTCATCGACTGGCGCGTGATCACGAAACCTTTCGACACGGCGGCGGCGCGTGATCCCAATTCCTGCGGCTGGTAACGCGTCTCAACCAGCGCCATGACAGGCGCATTGCCACCATTGGCGAGCGTCACCGCCGCGCTGTCGGCAAAGAGTTTTCGCTGCACCGGGGTGTCACCGTCGAGCACCATTTGCGAAACGGCGTTGCCTTGCGTCATCCGGATCGGCAATTGCGCCTTCGGCCGCTGCCAGACGGCGGCGAGCGCCTTCACTGCCGCCGCATTGGCGTTGGTCGAGCCCCAGCCATCGCCCTCGCCAAGCCGAATGATGCCATCCTGTAGCACGCCGAGACGCGGGTCTTCGGGTGTGGACACCGCGACGGCGTTCATGATTTCGGCAAGGCTGCGCGTCTCGGAGGGCAGGATAACAGGGTTGCCGCCATCGCCCGCCTGGCCGGCGTAATAGGGCTTGCCGTCGCGCGAGAGAATCTTCACGCGGCCCCAGAGTTTGTCCATCAGCCCGCCGAGGATGCGCTTGTCGTCGCCCGGCAGTTTGGCCACCGCCGCCGCGACCTGCGCCAGGCTGGCATTCGGCATGGCGTCGGCGCGACGGCTGAGTTCGGCGACATAGTTCTGGTCCAGCGCGCCGCCCTGGCCGAGCGCCGTCAGCGCCTCCACCCGCTCGCGGATTTCATCACCGGATAACAGGCGGTTGTAATCCGAGCGCAGCGCAAGCTTCAGCACGTTGGAAAGTTTATCCAGCAGCGCCTTGTCGACCGGCTCGCCGGCCTTCTGCGCCGCAACCGCGAACTCGTAGGCCCAGGCGGTGAGCGAGACATTGCCGCGCGCTTTCGGCCAAAAGGCGACCAAGCCGTCTTGGTCGATCGACTGATCAATCGCCTGCAAGGTGTTGCGCACATCGCTCGCCAGCCGCGTGTCGAGCCCGGTCGAGGCCATGATCGGTTGGAACGGTTTCATGGCGAGCGCGGCGGAGGCGAGCGAAATTCGCTGCTCCGTGCAGCCGAAGGGATAACCGGCGAGCGCATTGAGCCCGGCGATCAGCCGCACCACGGCGGGGTCCGACGCGACCGTCACGCTGCGCTGGTAGGAGAGCGGCCGCACCGGCACGTCAGGTGCCGGCAGCGCCAGCGTGCCGCCAGCGGCGAGCGTCGCAAGCTGATACTCGCGCGTCGGCGAGCGGTCGGACCGCACCGGCAGATCGATCTGGATCGCATCCGCCGCCTGGTCCGCATCGCGTCGCAGATTGAAGCGGAAGCGCACCTGCTCCTTGCCCGGTTGCGGCTCGAAAACGGTGACCGGGAAGTCGAGCCGCGCCGGCCGGTTCTGCACCCAGGAGAAGGCCTGCTCGCCGGCGCTCGCCAGCGTCACGCCATTCGCCGCCAGCGTCGCGCGGCCCGTGCCAGCTGGCCCTTCGACAACGCGGCCGATCAGCCCGGCATCGAACGTATCACCTGGCCGCACGAAGCGCGGCAGCGCCGGCT
>FTCZ01000623.1_pt1 | contig 30461 bp, 28 predicted proteins | sample 1658871 | NCBI WGS metagenome assembly FTCZ01 (sample SAMEA3914864, study PRJEB12502) | metagenome | biome: forest; material: soil | place: USA | collected 2012-03-12 | depth 0.3 m | reverse complement strand
CCGAGGCGCGTGTGCAGGGCGTAGCGGGGGTCGGACGCCAGGTTCCATTCCAGCGCGGTCCGGGCCCAGTTCCGCAAGGCTCCGATGATGACGTTCTTCGTGTGCCAGCGGAGCGCACCCATGAAATCGTCCTTGGAGGAAACCCATTGCTCGGTGAAGTACACCTTCTTGTCCGGATACTGCGCCCACACCTGCGACATCGCCTCGGGCGAGCCGTTGTACAGATGCCAGGCGACGCCGGCGACGTAGGGGCGCGCGCCAACATCCCCCAGCACCGCAAGCGGATAGTCGGCGCCGTCGCAATTGTGGTCCCAGCAAAGGATGTCCGTGTCGGGTGCGACGCCGCGCAACGCCGGTCCGAGATAGCCCCTGATGAAGTCCGCCTGCTCTGCGGCGCTCATCATCATGCTCGGCTCGTTCTTCGGGTTTTGCGGCTCGTTCTGGGGCGTCACCGCGCTGACATTGATGCCATGCCCGCGCATCGTCTCGATGTACTTCACGAAGTACTGGGCATACGCCTCGTAGCAGTCCGGCCTCAGCCGCCCCGCGACATAGCTGCCGTTGCTCTTCATCCATGGCGGGGCGGACCACGGCGACGCGATGAACTTCACCGTCGGATTGATCTGCAGGATCTCCTGCAGCACGGGAACCACTTCCCGGTCGCCGGCGGAAAGATTGAAGCGCGCCATGTCGGGGTGCTTCGTGCCGCGGCGCAGGCCCCAATAGCTGAAGTCCTTGCGGCCGAGATCCGAGGCGCCGATGGTGAGGCGCAGGCAGCTCAGCCCGACCGACTCGTCGGTCAATCCGAACAGCTCCTGCAGCAGGTCCGCGCGCTCTGCCTTCGAAAGCCCCGCCAGCAAATAGGCGCTGCCACCGGTCAGCGAAAACCCGAAGCCTTCGATGGGCTGAAAGGTCCGGCTATCGTCGATGTCGATCGTGGGCAGCGACTCTTGCGACACCGATCTGCAAAATGCCACCGGCTGCAGGGGTTGCAGCAACGAATTGGCATCACGCGTAACCCAGCCCTCGATCACGCTTCGTCGCCATGCTGCTGCGCGCGGATCAACTTCGCAAACCAATCGAAGGACGCCTTGGGAACACGCTTCTGGGTGGCGTAATCGACGTACACGAGTCCGAAGCGGCTCGCATAGCCGGCGCCCCACTCGAGGTTGTCCAGAATCGACCACGCGAAATAGCCACGCACATCCGCGCCGGACGCAACGGCTTGCTCCACTGCCTTGGTATAATCGGCGAGATAGGAAATGCGACCGCCGTCGTTCACCCCACCCGTTGCATCCAGCGTCTCGTTCGCGCCGTAGCCGTTCTCCGTAACGTAGATCGGAAGCTTGTAGCGCCGGTGCGCGGCGATCAGTTCGTTGCGGAACGCCTCAGGGTCGATGCGCCAGCCCACGCCGGTCAGGGGGACATCATGCGGCGCATCGGCCCAGGCGAAACCAAGCGGGCCCTGATCGGCGCGCGCGTAGATCGGGCAATAGTGGTTCAGGCCGAACCAGTCGATCGGCTGGGCGATGCGCGCCATGTCTCCGGCCTGCACGAATTCCTGCACGTCGGCCAGCTCGGGCGGATATTCGGCGAAGATTTGCGGGTCCGCATAAAGCCGGTTCCAGCAGGCGTCCAGGATGCCGGCCGCCGCCGCGTCTTCCGGCTTGGCGCTGATCGGCAGAACAATCTGCCGATTGTAGATGGCGCCCAGAAGAGCCCCCGGCGCCAGCGCCTTCAGGGTGCGGACCGCTTCGCCATGCGCGAGATTCACATGGTGAGCCGCCTGCAGGAAACTCCGCCGGTTGGCGATGCCGGGCGCATTCCAGCCCATGCCGTAGCCGAACAGCGTGCACACATTGGGCTCGTTGAACGTGGCGAAGTGCCGGACCCGGTCGCCATAGCGGCGCGCGATCAGGGCGGCGTAATCGGCGAACCAGAGAGCGATGTCGCGATTCTGCCATCCGCCGAGATCATCCAGCGCCTGCGGCAAATCCCAATGATAGAGGCACAGCCAGGGCTCGATGCCGTTCTGAAGCAGTTCGTCGATCAGACGATCGTAGAAATCGAGGCCGAGGCTATTGGCCTGGCCGCGCCCCTGCGGCAACACGCGCGGCCAGGCCACGGAAAACCGGTAAACCTGCGCGCCCAGGCGCTTCATCAGCGCCACGTCTTCGCGATAGCGATGGTAGTGGTCGCACGCCACGTCGCCGGTATCGCCATTGGCAATGCGGCCCTTCTGTTTCCCGAACAGATCCCAGATGCTGGGTCCGCGCCCGTCCTCCCCGACCGCCCCCTCGATCTGATAGGCGGCGGTGGAGACGCCCCACTTGAACGAGGCCGGCAGCGCCAGGCGACCCGGCACGGCCTCACGATCAGTTCCAGCAGATCCCCCGGCAGATCCCCCAGCAGATCCCATGCGTCCCTCCCTCAATTATGCGTCGCTGTCATTTACCCGGACGCGGTCTCCGCCTCGACATGCAACACGCGCTGGAAAAATCCGTCAAACAATCCGGGGCGACCGACGGCCACGACCGTCGCCGACGGAAGTTCGGCAGCCATCAACTCGGCCATTTCGCGGTGGGCCGCTGCGTCGAGCGCATTCGTTGCCTCCGCCAGGAAAATCCAATCGGGCCGATGGAGCAGCATGCGGGCAAAACTGAGCCTTTGCTGTTGCGCCGCGGAGAGCACATGCTCCCAACTGGCCACCACGCCAAGATGGCCCGCCCACTCGCCCAGGCCCACGCGACGCAATGCCGAATTGATGTCGTCCGGCACACACACGCCAAGTGTCAGCGGGTAGCAAACGACTTCGCCCAAGGCACCGACGGGCAAATAGGGCCGGTCGCTGGCGATGAAGATGTTTGCGCCCGCAGGCAGCGTGACTTTTCCGGCGCCCCATGGCCAAAGACCTGCAATGGCAAGGATGAGCTTGTGGCATACCTGCGTGTCGCCTTCGATCAGCACATGCTCGCCCGGGCCGACCTCGGCAGTTATTTCGTGCATCAACGGCAGCGCATCGTGCTCCATCACGCGCACGCCGGCGAGACGCAGCGAATCCCCCTCGTGCCTCACCTCGATGCGGTTCTCGCCGAGTTTTTCCTGGAGCCCGCCCATTGCATCCTGCAGCGCCATCACGCGTTCGACGGAGGCCCGCCACAGGGAGATGGCGGAAAGATTGTCGACGGGAAACGACAGCGCGGCGGTGACTTGCTGAAACGCTTGCGCCATCTGCATCAGCGTGCCGAGCGTGATCAATCCCATGATATAGCGCGGCGCCGCGACAAGAAGCGGAAACGGGGCTGCCAGCACGCTGTACGCCGTGGTGAACACGATGATGCGCACCAAACCATAGGTCTGGCTCTCCCATCCGCGTCTCACGCCACGCAGCAATTCCTGAAGATGCGTTCGCTCGTCGGCATCGCCGCGAATCAAGGCGATGCTTTCCGAATATTCCCTGGCCCGCGCCAGGCCAAACCGGAAATTGGCTTCCACCGTCTGCCGCAGATTGGAGGCGCCGACCAACGGCAGCCCCGCCCATAAAGCCATACTGGTCCCGATCGCCGAATAGGTCAGGGCGATGAACACCATGAAGCCAGGGATGGGAATGACCGTCCCGCCGATTCCCACATGGACGACACCGGAGAGCGTCCACAGCACGTCGATGAATGTCCCAAAGAGCAGAATGCAATAGAACAAGGACTGGCCCAGATCGACGGCCGACTCGGTGGTCACCCGGATATCCTCGGCGATTCGCCCGTCCGGATTGTCATGGTCACCGGTGATCAGGCCGAGCTGATAGTGTCTTCCTTCCGCCATCCAGACCGATAGCGTGCTTTTCGTGAGCCAGACGCGCCAGGCGAATTGCAGGCGCCGCCTGACATAAAGCGATAGGGAGAACACGACGAGGCTTGCCAGAAGCAGAAGCGCGAAATCCACGATTTGCTCCAGGAACGCTTCGAGGTGGCGTGCTTCCAGCGCGTTGTAAAGCCGTGCCGACCAGGCATTCAGACCGGCCTGAACCGCAACCTGCGCAACCGTCAGGGCCGCGATCAATGCCAGACGGCCCCGGTTCACCCATTTGTGCTCAGCCGACCAGAAGGGCAGGGCAAAAAGGATAAAACGCCAGAGAAAGTGCCCGTGATCGCGCATCCCCCTCTTGGGGCGGGGACTGTCGGCCGCCGTATCCTGCTGCATGGACTCAGCTCGCCTCGTCTGGCGCAGCTTTGCCGAAAGGTGCGAGAGCAGCCGACAGAAATGCGAACATACGCGCCATGTTCTCCCCCGGAAGCGCTTCAAACGGAACGAAAGTATGCGCCCGATGGATGAACGTCGATCAGAGGTGTTCCCCGGGCGCCGATTGTGGAAGCGACTCTAACCTATACGCCGTGCGCTGGACGCTCGAAAAGTAAATATGGCCGGCAAATCCAGCGCCGTCGCTCGGGTCCGAAAACGGCCAGCGTTACGCGCACGTGCGTGGCAAAGTGCCTCTATGGATTTGCTCGATCACAGGGCCTGCTACCGCGCTCTCCAGAGCCGCGACGCTCGCTTCGATGGCCACGTCTTCGTGGCCTGCACTTCGACCGGGATCTATTGCCGGCCGATCTGCCCCACGCGCCCTCCCAGGTTCGAGAACTGCCGCTTCTTCGCCTCGGCCGCCGCTGCCCAGGAGGCGGGCTTTCGGCCTTGCCTGCGCTGTCGGCCCGAGATCGCGCCCGACCTCGCCTTCTGGCGTGGCACGGCCAACACGGTGAGCCGGGCGCTGGCGCTCATCGCCGACGGCGCACTCGACGGCGAGCACTCCGACGTCGAGGCCTTGGCCGGGCGGCTTGGCGTCGGCAGTCGACAGTTGCGGCGGCTGTTCCAGCGCCATCTCGGCGCCTCGCCGATTGCCGTCGCACAGACGCGCCGCGTGCTGTTCGCCAAGCAGCTGCTGCACGACACGCGCCTGCCGATGGGGGAAGTGGCACTGGCCTCGGGTTTCAGCAGCGTGCGCCGCTTCAACGACGCCTTCCGCAAACTCTTTCGCCGTCCGCCCAGCGCCCTCAGGCGAAAGAGCGTCGACAGATCGGCGCACGATGGGGCGCGCAATGGGGCGCGCGATGGCGTGACGCTGCGACTGGCCTATCGGCCGCCCTACGACTGGTCGGGAATGCTATCGGCGCTCTCGTCGCGCGCGACGCCTGGCACCGAGTGGATCGACAAGGATGTCTGGCATCGCAGCATCGACGTCGACGGCAAGCGCAGCAGCGTCGCAGTGGCCCATTTGCCCGAGCGCAACTCGGTGCTCGTCACGATCCGCTTCCCCTCGGCCCGCTTCCCGTCGGTGAGGGCGCTGCCGACCATCGTGGCGCGGATTCGCCGCGTGTTCGATCTCGGTGCAGACATCGCCACCATCGACCGCCATCTCGCTCGCGATCCCAAGCTCGCACCGTTGATCAGGAAACGGCCCGGCCTTCGCGCGCCCGGCGACTGGGAGAGCGAGACGATGCCGGGCAAGACGGTGCTGGGCGCGCAGGCAAATGTCCCGCCGGCCTGGCGGCCGTGGCATGCCTATGCCGCACAGCATCTCAGAATGGCCAATCATGGCGGTTGAGCAGGGTCGTTCGATCCTGACGACACTCGTTCTTGGCCTAAGCACCTTCCTGATCCTGTTCGATGTGACGGCGGTCGTCGTCGCCATGCCCGCCATCGCGAAGGACGTTGGGCTGGATATCGCGGGCCTGGCATGGGTTATTGACGCCTATAGTCTTGCGTTCGCTGCTGCCCTCCTTGCGTCCGGCGCGCTCGCCGATCGCTTCGGCCGCCGGCAATGCATGTTGGCCGGCAATGCGGCGTTTCTCGTTGCTTCAGTCGCGTGCGGGATGGCCTTGAGCGAACAGATGCTCCTGGCCGCGCGCGCTGCACAGGGTATCGGCGCGGCCTTCATGGCCACAGGTGGGACCGCACTCGTCGCGTCAGCCTTTCCGAACGTCGCTCAGCGGACCCGTGCGTTCGGCGTCATGGGCGTGATTTCTGGCGTCGCCATGGCGTTGGGTCCGACGCTCGGGGGCTTCCTGGCTTCGTGGTTGGGTTGGCGCTGGATCTTCTTCGCAAACGTCCCCTTTTGCCTGGCGCTTGCCCTGGCGGTGCCGCGACTGGTTGCCGAGACGAACGCCCAGCAAGGGGGCGATCGGGAAGGGCGACGGCTGGATCCCGTTGGTATCGCGTTACTGACGATTTCGCTGGGCCTGGCGATCGATGCACTGCTGAGGCGCGACGGTTCCCTTGCCTTCCGAGCCACGTGCCTCATTGCCGGCATGACGTTGGCGTTCGCGTTCCTCTGGCAACAATGGCGCAGTCCGCGCCCGGTGCTCGATCCCCGCGTGTTCGCGACGTCGGCCATGGCCGGGGTCGCCACGCTGCTGACTGCCATCCAGTTCGGATACTGGGCCGTGCTGGTCTATCTTCCCCTTTTCCTGAGTGCGGCCCTGCACATCAGCATGGACATGGCCGGCATCGCCCTGCTTGCCGCGACGCTGCCGATGCTGCTGGTACCGCTGATCGGCGGGCGCCTCGCGACGCACTGGGGATGGCGGCGCCTGTTTACGACTGCCTTCGGGCTGGTCGCCATTGGCGACGTTTCGCTTGTGATCGCGGCCCTGTCCGACAGTCCCGAGATGCGTCTTGCCGCTACGGTCGCCGGAATGGCCACCATTGGCGTTGGTGCCGCCCTGGCGAACCCGCAGTTGTCGGGGGTCGTCCTGGCTCTTGCCCCGTCAACTCAAGCGGGCATGGCCTCGGCTGTGACGTTTGTCGTGCGCCAAGCGGGCTTCGCCCTCAGCATCGCGGCGTTGGGGCTGACGCTTGGCGCCGTCGATGCCGCAGCGACGTTCGTGCAACCATTCGCCCTCGCCGCACTTGCGGCGTTGCTTGGCGTGGTCGCGGCCTCCGTTCTGCTTCCGGTGAAGTCCAACTAGAGCAACCCCAAGCTCCGGAAGCATTCGGCATTTACTTTCGGATGGGCTCTAGAGAAGATATTCCGTCATGATGGCTGCTACGTGCACTGCCGTCGAAGCCTATAGGACCACCGAACGACATGGGTTTCGGCATCTTTATTCACCGTCCGGATTCGATCTACGACGACAGTCCTGCCGAGCGCTATCAGTTTCCGCGGCAGTATCTTGGACGAGTGGAAGGATGCGTTGGTGATTGGATCGTTTACTACGAGCCGGTCAAGGTGCCCGAAAGTCGTGGCTACTTTGCCATGGCGAAAGTTGAACAAGTCGTTCCAGATCCCAAAGCGCGGGGCATGTACCTCGCGTTGATCCAACCGGGCAGCTATCTGGATTTCGCCAACCCGGTTCCCTTCAGTAGCAATGACGGCGTAGTCGAGCGCGGTGTACTCAACGAGGACGGAAAGATTTCTGGACGGGCGCAAGCAGCGGTTCGGTCTCTCTCGACGAACGACTTCAATCGCATCGTGGGGCTGGGTTTGCGGCAGGATGCTCCTGTACTCCCTCGAATTGGCGAGGCTGTGTCTATGCCTGGCCTGCGAGAAGAGCAGACACCTTTCACATTTGAGCAAACACGGGAGCGCATCAGTTATTTGTCTTCCCGCATTGTGCGGGACCGCATCTTTCGCCGGACAGTTTTGCGGGCTTATGGTGAACGATGTGCAGTTACAGGGCTCCGCCTGATAAACGGCGGTGGCCGTGCGGAGGTCGATGCCGCACATATTCGACCGGTCGAACAAAACGGCCCTGACATCGTCGGCAACGGCCTGGCGCTTTCGGGTACGGCACACTGGATGTTCGACAGAGGATTGATCTCGCTCTCAGACAGTCTGGAAATCCTAGTGTCGAGCCGAGTGAACGACCAAGAAGGCGTGCGAGCCCTGATCAATAAGAACGGGTATGCCCGTCCGCCAGACCGATACCTCGAACGACCGCATCCACATTTTCTTGGGTGGCATAGAGAGTATTGCTTCAAGCCGTAGGCCGTTACGATAGAAGTCCCAGGCTCCGGAAGCTCGCGTGGCCCTTGCGGCCGATCACCAGGTGATCGTGGATGGCGATGCCGAGCGCCTCGGCGGCCTTCCTGATCTCCTTGGTCATCTCTACGTCCTCGCGCGAAGGCTTGGGATCGCCCGAGGGATGGTTGTGCACCAGGATCAGGGCGGCGGCGTTCAGCGCCAGGGCGCGTTTCACCACCTCGCGCGGATAGACCGGCGTGTGGTCGATCGTGCCGCGCTGCTGGACCTCGTCGGCGATCAGCACGTTCTTGCGGTCGAGGAAGAGGATGCGAAACTGCTCGGTCTTCTCGTGTGCCAGCGCTGCATGGCAATAGTCGATCAGCTGCTGCCAGTTGGTGAGCACAGGCATGTCCTTGACCTTGCGCTCGGCCAGTCGCCGGCCCGACTCCCGCATCGCGCGGAACAGCACGAGGGTGCGCTGGTCGATCTCGAATTCGCGCAGCTGCTCGGGTTCGGCCGCGAAGATGTCGCCCAAGGTGCCGAAGCGCTCGAGCAGCCGCTTGGCGAGCGGCTTGGTGTCGATCCGCTCGATCGCATAGAACAGGATCAGCTCCAGCAATTCGTAGTCGGGCAGGGAGTCGATCCCGGCCTTCAGCACGCGTTCGCGCACGCGGGCGCGATGGCCGTGATAGTGCGGCCGGTTGGGATTTGGGGGCTCGGCGGGCGCGCCGCTGTTGTGGCCGGCGGGAGCTGGCGCTGCTTCGAGCGCCGTCTTGAGGCGCGGCGCCGGATCCTCGCCCGCGAACTCCCAGCACTGGTCGAGGCGGTTCCAGATGCCGCCCGCATCGCGCAGCAGCGCACGGTGCGGCAGCGTGTTGCCGCTCACACGCCAGAGGGAGTCGGTCGATTGCAGGCGGAGGCCGGCGGCGAGCAGGGCGAGCAGGGCGTCGTCGTTTGCCGACGCCTCGGACGATACCTCCATTGCCGCTTTTCGTGCCTTCCCCATGCGCAGACCGTCCCATCGAACCTGGGCAGAAAGGCGGCAGGACGATGTTTAAGCAGCGACGGCTTGCCTGTTATGGTCCGGACCGATGTCCAATCCCTTCGCAGAAATAGACGCGGCCTGCCTGGCCTTCGCGCAGCAGGAGAACATTCCCGGCCTTGCGGTCGGCATTGTCCAAGGCGGCATGCTCGCCCATGTGACGACGGCCGGCCTGGCCGACATCGAGGCATCGCGAAAGGTCGAGGCGGCGACGGCCTTCCGCATCGCCTCGATGACCAAGAACATGACTGCACTCGCGGCGCTGTCCCTGCGCGACCAGGGCCGCCTCTCGCTCGATGCGCCGCTCGGGCAATACGTGCCTCAGTTCGCGGCGGTGCAGCCCGCCACCCGCGACAGCCGGCCGGTCAGCCTGCGCGATCTGCTGTGCCACATGGCGGGTTTCGTCACTGACGATCCGTGGGCCGACCGGGTGCTCGGCATGACGCCGGCCGAACTCGACGCGATCATTGCCAAGGGTCATCTGTTCGCGCGGCCGCCGGGCCTTGCCTTCGAGTACAGCAATCTCGGCTACGCACTGGTGGGTCGCGCGCTGACCAACGTGAGCGGCGAGCCTTATCAAAGCTTCATTCGTCGCACGATCCTAAAACCGCTCGGCATGCACGCCACGACCTTCGATGCCTCCGAGGCGATGAAGGGTGACTATGCCTTCGGCTATCGTCTCGACGAGGGACAATGGTCGCGCGAGCGAATCGAGCCGGACGGCGAGGTGGGCGCGATGGGTGGCCTGGTCACCACGGTGCCCGACTATGCCCGCTACGTGGCCTTCCTGCTGAGCGCGTGGCCCGCGCGCGACGATGAGGAATCCGGTCCCGTGCGCCGCGCGAGCATCCGTGAGCTGGCGCAGTGGCACGCGCCGCCCTTCATGATCGAACCGATCGACGGCCGCCCGCCGGTCGCCACGGCCTACGGCTACGGCCTGATGAATTCGGCGGATCCGAAGCACGGCCGGCGGCTGCATCACTCCGGTGGCCTGCCAGGCTATGGCTCGCATGTGCTGATGCTGCCCGACCGCGGCTGGGGCGTATTCGCGTTCGGCAATCGCACCTACGCGCAGATGTCGCGCCTCACGGTGCGGCTCGCCGACATGCTTCACGACGCCGATCCCCGGCGGGCGGCTGCGTCGCCGTCCGCGGCGTTGGCGCGCGCGGTCGAGGCATTCGTCGCGGCCTACGCCGAAGGCCGCATCGAGGTCGCCGCGCCCGTGCTCGCGGTCAACTTCCTGCTCGATATGCCGGCGCGCCTTCGCAACAAGGAACTCGCCGCATTGAAGGCGCGTCTCGGTGCGGGACATCTCGAATCGATCGAGCCCGCACACGCCCTTGCCGGACGTTTCACCTTGGCCTGCGCACGGGGCCGCCTCAGCGGCGCGATCACGCTGTCGCCCGATCCTGCGCCCGGTATCCAGAAGCTGGTGCTGGTGGCCGAAGGCGCCTGAGGATCAGGCCGCGACGGACTTCATGTTGTAGGGCGGCTTGGCCAGTTCCTTGGGCGAGAGCGTGAAGAACTCCACGCCCGTCTCGGTGATGCCCACCGAGTGCTCGAACTGCGCGGAGAGCTGCTTGTCGCGCGTCACCGCAGTCCAGCCGTCGCTCAGGATCTTCACCTGCCAGGTGCCGACATTCACCATCGGCTCGACGGTGAAGAACATGCCGGGCTTCAGTACCGGGCCGGTGCCCGGTTTGCCGTAATGCAGGATGTTCGGCGCGTCATGGAAGATGCGGCCGAGGCCGTGTCCCGAGAAGTCGCGCACGACGGAGAAGCGCTGGCTCTCGACGTAGCTCTGGATCGCGTGGCCGATGTCGCCGACATGGCCGCCGGGCCTGGCGGCCGCGATGCCGCGCATCATCGCCTCGTAGGTGACGTCGCACAGGCGCTTGGCCTTCACGCCGACGTTGCCGGCGAAGAACATGCGGCTGGTGTCGCCGTACCAGCCGTCGAGGATGGTGGTGACGTCGATATTGACGATGTCGCCGTCCTGCAGGCGCTTGTCGCCCGGGATGCCGTGACAGACGACGTGGTTGATCGAGGTGCAGATCGACTTCGGGTAGCCGCGATAGCCCAGCGGGGCCGGGATTGCCTTATGGTCGAGGATGAATTCGTGGCAGAGGCGATCGAGCTCGCCGGTCGTCACGCCCGGCAGCACGTGCGGCGTGATGAAGTCGAGCGTCTCCGCCGCCAGGCGGCCAGCCTTGCGCATGCCTTCGAAGCCTTCGGGGCCATGAAGCTTGATGGTCCGCTCGTCGCGGCGCCAATAGTCGACGCTATCGTCTTCGATATCGCGGGGGCTGCTCATATCGACTATTTGGCATGCGATATCGGCGGTAACAAGACCATGACTGTGCTTGGACCGGCCGGCCCCGGTCCGCTAATGTCCTGAAATCCAAGGGAAAACCGTCCGATGAGCGAGCCGCCGCAGAACGTCACAGCCTGCCTGTTGATCATCGGCAACGAAATCCTGAGCGGCCGGACCAAGGACGCCAACCTGAACTTCCTTGCCCTGGAACTGAACAAGCTGGGCGTGCGGCTGCGCGAATGCCGGGTCATCCCCGACGTCGAGGAAACGGTGGTCGCCACGGTGAACGAAGTGCGGGCCAAGTTCGACTATGTGTTCACCACGGGCGGCATCGGCCCGACCCACGACGACATCACCGCCGACTGCATTGCCAAGGCCTTCGGGGTCGGCATCTCGGAGCATCCCGAGGCGGTGGCGCGCATGAGCAAGCACTACGGCGACCCGGCGCTGTTCACGCCCGCGCGCCGGCGCATGGCCCGTATTCCGCACGGCGCGGTGCTGGTCGACAACCCGGTCTCGGTGGCGCCCGGCTTCCAGATGGAGAACGTCTTCACCTTCGCGGGTATCCCCAAGATCATGCAGGGCATGTTCTTCGCGATGCAGCACCGGCTGGTCGGCGGCGCGCCGATGATCTCGCGCACCGTGCGCACCAACCTGCCCGAAGGCATCATCGCCGAGCCGCTGGGCACGCTGCAGAAGCGCTTCGAGGATCTCGACATCGGCAGCTATCCCGGGTTCCGAAACGGGCGAGTCAGCGTCTCGCTGGTGCTGCGTGGCACGGATGATGCACGCCTCGCGGCAGCCTCTTCCGAGCTGATCGACACCTTGAAGAAGATGAACGGCGAGGCGGAAGAGTTCGTGCAGTAACCGTTCAGTATCCCGGCGTATCATGACCAACAATCGAAGCCTCGGCTCTCTCCCGAAGACGGTGCAGTGGGCCGTGCTGGTCGCCGCGTCGCTCGGCATGGCCGTGCTTCTGCTGTCCGTCCATGCGCCGGCGGCGCTGCTGCTCGGACCGCTGCTCGCCGCGATGGTGATCGCCTCGAGCGGCGCGCAGCTGCGCCTGCCGCTCAGCCCCTTCGTGTTCGCGCAAGGCATCGTCGGCAGCATGATCGCCAAGATGGTGCCGATCTCCATCGTGGGCGACGTGGTGAGCCACTGGGTGCTGTTCAGTGTGGGCGTGCTGTCGGTCGTGGCGGTGAGCAGCCTGCTCGGCTGGATCATGACGCGCATGCAGGTTCTGCCCGGCACGACGGCGCTGTGGGGCACCAGCCCGGGTGCTGCCTCGGTCATGACCCTGATGGCCGAGGCCTATGGCGCCGACCCTCGCCTCGTGGCGATCATGCAGTATCTCCGCGTGCTGATGGTGGCGGGCGTCGCCGCCATCGTCGCACGCAGCTTCGGCATTTCGCCCGAGCATCATGCCGCTGCGATCGTCTGGTTCCCGCCGGTCGCGTGGGTGCCGTTTGCGGAGACCGTGGCGCTGGCCATCGTCGGACCGATCATCGCGCAGCGCCTCAATATTCCCGCCGGCGCCTTCCTGGTGCCGCTCGTGATCGGCGGCGTGCTGACCCATTTCGGCCTGATGCGGATCGAGCAGCCGACCTGGCTGCTGGCCGCCTGCTACACGATGGTCGGCTGGAACATCGGGCTGCGCTTTACCCGGCCGCTGTTGGTCCACGCGGCCAAGGCGATGCCGCGCATCCTCTTCTGCGTCTTCATCATGATCGGCCTTTGTGGCGGCGTGGCGGTGATGCTGGTCAAGGTGGCCGGCGTCGATCCGCTCACCGCCTATCTCGCGACCAGCCCCGGCGGCGCGGACTCCGTCGCCATCATCGCGGCCTCGAGCAACGTCGACGTGTCCTTCGTGATGGCGATGCAGACCGTGCGCCTGATCGCCGTGCTGCTCCTGGCGCCGATCCTGACCAAGTTCATCGTCGAGCGGATGAACGTGCCGCCGATCCCGCCGCTGCATTGAGGTTGCGATGGCACGTGAACTGATCGCGATGTGCGGGCTGGCGTTCTCGGGCAAGTCGACGATCGCCCGCCAGGTCGCCGCCGCGCTCGACGCCGATCTGATCTCCTACGATGCGATCAATGCCGCGCGCGGCTTCGACGGTGGCAAGGCGATCGCCGATGCCGAATGGGAGAAGACCAGCATGATGGCGGCCGGCAGCGCGCGGCAGGCGCTCGCCAACGGCCGCGCCGTCGTGGTCGACGACACCTTCTCGCATCGCTTCCTGCGCGACCGCTTCCGCGCGCTCGCGAAAGCGATCGGTGTGCCGTTCACCCTGCTGTTCGTCGACACGCCGCTCGGCGTCATCGAGGCGCGGATCGCCGAGAACGTCCGCACAAAGGAGCGCGGGCACATCGAGCCCGGGGTGTTCGCCCATCATCGCGAGCGCTTCCAGTTTCCGGACAAGGACGAGGCGCCGGTGCGCCTGTCGGACGCGGCCGACCTCGACCGGTGGCTTGCGGCAAGAAGAGGGGATAACGTCGTTTCATGACTGCCATTCACGACATGACCGCGGCCGAGCTGCTGGCCGCTTACAAGAGCAAGAAACTCTCGCCGGTCGAGGCGATCGACGGCGTGGTCGCGCGCATCGAGATTTGGGAACCCAAGATCAAGGCGCTCTACGCGCCGGATTTCGGCACGGCGCGCAGGCTTGCAAAGGACTCCGAGAAACGCTGGGCGGCGGGCAAGCCGTCGGGCGCCCTCGACGGCGTGCCGATCACCATCAAGGAGAACATCGCCACCAAGGGCGTGCCGATGCCGGTCGGAACGGCGGCGACCGATCTCGTGCCGCATCAGGCGGACGCGCCGGCCGCGGCGCGGGTGCGCGAGGCGGGCGCGATCGTGCTCTCCAAGACCACCATGCCCGACTACGGCATGCTCTCGTCGGGCCGCAGCTCGTTCCATCCGCTGACGCGCAATCCCTGGAACCTCGCCTGGAATCCCGGCGGTTCGAGCGCGGGCGCGGGCGCCGCTGCGGCGGCGGGCTACGGCCCGCTGCATCTCGGCACCGACATCGGCGGCTCGGTGCGGTTGCCGGCTTCCTGGAACGGCATCTTCACCCTGAAGCCCAGCCTGGGGCGCGTGCCGGTCGATCCGCCGTTCTTCGGCCGCGCGATCGGGCCGATGACGCGGACGGTGAACGACTCGGCGCTGCTGATGGCGGAGCTCTCCAAGCCCGACTGGCGCGATCACACCAGCCTGCCGGCCGCCGACATCGACTGGTCGGCCGGTCCGCTCGATCCCAAGGGTCTCAGGATCGGCCTGCATCTCGAGGCGGGCTGCGGCATGCCGGTCGAGACCGAGACCAAGGCTGCGGTCGAGGCGGCGGCGAAGAAGTTCGCCGATGCCGGTGCCATCGTGACGCCGATGCCCGCCTTCATGACGGCCGACATGCTGCGTCTGCAGGACCTGTTCTGGCGCGCGCGGAGCTGGAACGACTTCGCCGCCCTCAGCCCCGAGAAGCGGGCCCGGGTGCTGCCCTTCATCGCCCAATGGTGCATGGGCGGCGCCGATCTCTCGGGCCGTGACGTCATCAAGGGCGTCAACAACTACATGGCGATCCGCGCCGCCGCGGTGAAGGCGATCCAGCCGTTCGACTATGTGTTGTCGCCGACATCGCCGGTACCGACCTATCCGGCGGAATGGGAGATGCCGAGCAACAGCGTCGATCGGGCGATGGACCATATCGGCTTCACCCTGCCGTACAACATGAGCGAACAGCCCGCCGCGTCGATCAACTGCGCCTATACGAAGGAGGGCAAGCCGATCGGCCTGCAGATCGCCGGCCATCGTTTCGACGATCTCGGCGTGATGCGCCTGTCGCGCTGGTTCGAGCAGGCGCGCGGCCCCCAGAAGGCGTGGCCCGAACCGCCGAAGTGATGTCGTGAAACCGCTCGGCATCTTGATGCTCGATACGCGCTTTCCGCGCATCGAGGGCGATATCGGAAATTCCGCGTCGTTCGACTTCCCGGTGATCTTCCGCACCATGCAGGGCATCGGCTCGGCGGATGCGGTCGCGGCGCACCCCGACCGGCAGCGCGTGCTGGCGGCGCTCAAGGCCAATGCCGAGGCGCTGGCGGCGGAGGGCGCCGTCGGGCTGTCGACGAGCTGCGGATTCCTGGCGCTGTATCAAGAGGACCTCGAGCGGCTCTCTCCGGTGCCGGTCGCAACCTCGGCGTTACTTCTCATCAAGACTCTCGCCGATAAGAAAGTGGGCGTGATCACCGCGTCGGCGGAAAACCTCACGCCGGCGCATTTCGCGGCGGTCGGTGCGCCTCTCGACACGCCGGTCGCGGGCCTGCCGGCCGACAGCTCGTTCGCTGCGACGTTTCTGCGCAACGGCCTGACCCTCGACCGGGACGCCGTGGAGGCGGAAGCGGTCGAGGCCGGCCGCGCCTTGCTGCGGGATCATCCCGGTGTCGATGCCATCGTGCTCGAATGCACCAACCTGCCGCCCTACAAGAAGGCGCTGGAACGGGCGCTCGGCCTGCCGGTTTTCGACGTGCTCGACCTGTTGCGCAACTTTCGCAAGGGTCTGGGCTGACTCGTATCTGGCTGGGCATCAAAATTGCTGTAATAGTCCGGCGAGCGCACAACATTGGGGGCAGGGATGCGTAAATTCGGGATTCTACTGGCCGCGGGGCTCGTCGCGGCAAGCGTGGCGGCACAGGCGCCCGTACAGGCACAAGACATCGGCATCGGCCTCGACATTCCGCTGTCGGCCCCGGGCGACGCGTCGGGCGGACAGCTGATCCGCCGTGGCGCGGAGATCGGCATCGAGACGGCCAACGCCGCGGGCGGCGTGCTGGGCAAGAAGCTCAAGCTGTTCGTCACCGATTCGCAGAGCACGCCACAGATGGGCGTCGCCAACTATCGCCGCCTTGTGAGCGAGGACAAGGTCGTCGCGGTGACCGGCATGTTCCACAGCTCGGTGGCGCTGGGTATCAACGAGGTCGCCAAGGAAATGGGCGTTCCGACGCTCGCGGTGCAGGCATCGGCGTCCGACATCACGGCCAAGAAATACGACATCGCCTTTCGCACCCATGCGGTCGATCCGGTCCGCGTCGCGGCATGGATGGAGTTCATGAAGAAGAAGGGCTTCAAGAAGATCTCGATCATCGCCGAGACCACCGACTACGGCATCGGCCTGACCGACGAGACGCTGGCCCAGAACAAGTCGGGCAACTTCGGTCTCGAGATCCAAAAGATCACCTTCGACAACAAGGCGACCGACTTCACGCCGCAGCTGCTGCAGATCAAGGCGTTCAAGCCGGACATGGTGCTGAACATCGCCGTCGGCCAGCCGGTCGACCTGATCATGGATCAGGCGACCACGATCGGCCTGCTGCCGGCGACCCCGATGCTGATCTCGTACGACGCGCCGACCCGTCCGCAGTACTGGCAGCTCCATCCGAAGAACGGCGAGGGCATCTACTTCATCGCCTACTATTCGCCGAAGGCGCCGCTCTCCGATCTCGGCCAGACCTTCGCTAAGACCTACAAGGAAAAGTACAAGGAAGATCCCGTGTATGGCGCGCTGAACGGCTATGGCGCGATCATGATCCTCACCGAGGCGCTGAAGGCCGCGAACAGCACCGATCCCAAGGCCCTCATCAAGGCGCTGGAGACCGGCACCTTCAAGAGCTGGCCCGATGCGCCGGTGACCTTCCCGCGCGCCGACGGCGTCTACTGGCACAACTGGGTGCCGCCGATCCTGATCGTGCAGTACACCAAGCCGATGCAGGATTGGAAGGAAGCCGACGTCGTCGTCACGTACGTGAAGAAGTAACGCGTAAGGTCGAAACGCCAGTCGGATGTATTCGACCGAACTCGTCATCCAGACCGCGATCTCGGGAGTCATGATCGGCGTGCTTTACGCCCTCATGGCTCTCGGCATCACGTTCATCTACTCGATCATGCGCATGATCAACTGGGCGATGGGCGAGTTCTACATGGTCGGCAGCTACCTGCAGTACATGCTGGTGGCGTGGCTGCTCGGCCCCGACCTGTGGTGGCTCGCGATCATCCTCTCCACCATCGGCGTCTTCGTCATGGGCCTGGTGGTGCAGTGGGGGCTGATCAAGCCGATCTTCAAGAAGCCGCCCGAGATGCGCGACGACTACGCGACCGTGGTCACGCTCGCGCTGCTGCTCTTCCTGCGCAGCGTCGCCACCGGCCTGGCCGGTCCCAACCAGTTCACGCCGGGTTCGAACCTGCCGATCATCATGGTCGGGCCGATGCCGCTCGCCGGCTCGCGGGTCGCGGCGTTCCTGTTCGCGCTGGCCGCCCTCGCGCTGTTCTGGGGCGTGCTGCGCTACACCTGGTACGGGCTCGCCCTGCGTGCCGCCTCGCAGAGCCGGGTCGGCGTGCAGACCGCGGGCATCGATGTGCTGTCGGTCGACCGCGTGGCCTTCGGCATCGGCGTCGCGCTCGCGGGCCTCGCGGGTGCGCTGCTGGCGCCGGTGTTCCTGGTCTTCCCGACCAACGGCATGATCACCACGGTGAAGGGCTTCGAGATCGTCGTGATCGGCGGGCTGGGCTCGATCCCGGGCGCGCTGATCGCGGGTGTGCTGCTGGGGCTCGTCGAATCGTTCGGCGCGGCCTTCCTCGATTCGGCCTACCAGAACATCTACGGCTTCATCCTGGTGATCGCCATCCTGGTGCTGCGCCCGACCGGACTGTTCGGCGAGCGCGGCCGGGAAGCCTGATCGATGGTCGCGGCCCTCGAGGCGATCGGCCTCAACAAGCGCTTCGGCGGCCTGCAGGCCTCCAACAACGTGTCGCTCGAAGTCGAGCAGGGCGAGATCCGCGGCCTGATCGGCCCCAACGGCGCGGGCAAGACCACGCTGGTCAATCTCGTCACTGGCGTCTATCGCGCGGACTCGGGCGAGGTGAAGCTCGCGGGCGAGAACCTGAGCGGCTGCGAGATGCACGAGATCGCGCGCCGTGGCCTGGTGCGCTCGTTCCAGGTCACGCGCCTGTTCGGCAGCCTGACGGTCGCGGAGAACTTGCGCACGGCGTTCCTCGCGCGGCGTCCTAAGGATGCTCCCGACGGCGAGGCGCAGATCGATCGCATGCTCGATCTCACCAAGCTCAGGCCGCTCGCCGACACGCAGGCCAAGAAGCTCTCGGGCGGCCAGCGCGCGCTCCTGCAAATGGGCTGCGGCTTCATGGTGCCGGGCAGCTGCTACGTGCTCGACGAGCCGTTCTCCGGCATCAATCCGGTGATCAAGGACGCGATCATCGACATGATCGTCGACGTCAACAAGCGCCACGGCGCCACCTTCCTGATCGTGAGCCATGAGATGACGATCATCCGCCGCCTGTGCCCCCAGGTGACGGTGATGATGGAGGGCAAGGTGGCCGCCCACGGCACGCTCGACGAGGTGGCGCGCCTGCCCGAGGTGATGGCGGGCTATCTCGGCAAGGCGCTCGAATGAACGGCGCGCCTCTCCTCGTCGTCGACGACATCCACGCGGCCTACCAGCCCGGCGTCGATATCCTGCAGGGCATGTCGCTCACCGTGCCGCCGGGCGGCTTCGTGCTGGTGATCGGACCCAACGGCGCCGGCAAGTCGACTTTGCTCAAGAGCGTGTTCGGCCTGCTGAACGTCCATCGCGGCGGCATTGCGCTCGGCGGCCGGTCGATCGCGGGCCTGGCCCCGCACGAGATCAAGCGGCTGGGCGTGAGCTACGTGCCGCAGGAGCTGAACACGTTCCCGCATCTCACCGTCGAGGAGAACCTGCATGTCGGCGGCTGGACTTTGCGGCGCGACAAGGCGCGGCTGAAGGATCGCCTGGCGCGCATCTACGACATCTTCCCGGTGCTGGCCGGCCGGCGCCGCGAGAAGGCGGGCTCCCTGAGCGGTGGGCAGGGGCGCATGCTCTCCGTCGCGCGCGAGATGATCACCGAGCCCAAGCTGATGCTGGTCGATGAGCCGACGGTGGGCCTGGCGCCCAATCTTGCTGACCAGGTTTACGAACTGCTGCAGACTGCGCGGAAGGCCACGCCATCGGCGATCCTGCTGGTCGACCAGAACGTGGCCGATGCGCTCCGTCACACCGAAAACGTGGTGATGATGAACCTCGGCAAGGTGAAGGCCGCCGGTCCCGTCTCCGAGTTCGGCGAGGCGCGCGTGCATGCGCTGGTACAAGAGTGCCTGCTCGGATGACCGCGTTCAAGTCAGCCACCTTCCGCCGCTCGGCCATCGCGATTCTCGTCGCTGGAGGATTGCTGCTGCTGGTGCCGTTGTTCGCCAGCAGCTTCGTCCTGCATGTTGCGACCATCGCCTTCTACTACGTGATCCTGGCGGCGAGCTGGAACCTGCTGGCGGGCTACACCGGCCAGTTTTCGCTCGCGCATCATGCCTTTGCCGCGGTCGGTGCCTATACCTCGGGCCTGCTCGGCTATCACTGGGGCATCCCGTTCTGGGTCGGCATTCCCGCCGGCGTGCTGCTCTCGGCCGCGATGGGCTATGGGCTCGGCCGGCTGGTCCTGCGCATGCGCGCGATCTATCTCGCGATCGCCACCTGGGCCTTCGCCGAGACGGTGCATGTCTACATCACCGCCGACTACGGCTTCACGCGGGGCGAGCTCGGGCTCAGCGTCAAGCCGCTCTACGGTACCGTCAATCCGCTGCCCTATTACTTCACCTTCCTCGCGCTCACCGTCGTCGTCCTGCTGGGGCTGCGCCTGCTGATCGACTCGCCGATCGGCTATTTCATGCGCGCCATCAAGGACGACGAGCTGCGCGCCAAGAGCCTCGGCATCGACACGACCAAGGTGAAGATCGCCATCTTCTCGATCTCGAGCGCCATCGCCGGCCTCGCCGGCGGCTTCTACGGCCACTACACCGTGCTGCTCAGCCCGCAGATGATCGATTTCAGCGAGATGGCCAAGATCGTGATCATGGTGGTGATCGGCGGCTTCGGCACGTTCCTCGGACCTGTCATCGGCGCGGCACCCGTGCAGGTCGTCATGACCTACCTGCAGTCCTACGGTGAATGGAACCTCGCGGTCTTCGCTCTGATCGTCATCGTGCTGATGCGCTTCAGCATGGAAGGCGTCGCCGCAGTTTTCACGCCGTTGTGGCGCCGCCTGTGGGCCCGCAATGCCTGAGACCGACTGGGACGTGATCGTCGTCGGCTCCGGTGCCGGCGGGCTGGCGGCCGCTCTTGCCGCGTCGGTCGACGGCGCGACTGTGCTGGTGCTGGAGAAGTCGAAAGTGCTGGGCGGCACGACGGCGATGTCGTCGGCCGGAACCTGGGTGCCGGCCAACCATCACATGCTGGCCGCCGGTATCGCCGACTCGGCCGAGGAGACGCTCACCTATCTGCGCGCCACCGCGCCGCCGGGCTGGGCGAGGGACGAGGACGAGCTGTGGCAGGCCTTGTCGAGTGAGTCGGCGCCGATGCTGCGCTTCCTCGAGGACAAGACGCCGCTGCGCTTTGAACTGGTCAATCATCCCGACTTCTATGTCGAGGCGCCGGGTGGCAAGCTGTTCGGGCGCATGGTCTCGCCCAAGCTGATCAGCCGCTACCGGCTCGGCAGTTGGTGGAACAAGGTGCGGCCTTCGGTGAAGCCGCAGTTCTTCACCTACAAGGAGATGATCGGCGGCATCCTGAAGGACCCGTGGCGCACCGTCTTCCGCATGGGACCGGCGCTGGTCTGGCGAGCTTTGGCGGGCAAGGTCGGGCTGGGCAATGGATTGACCGTCGGCCTCGTGCGCGGATGTCTCGATCACGGTTGCCGGCTGATGCTCGACGCCGACGTGAAGCATCTTACGCTCGATGGCGGCACCGTCACCGGGGTCGAAGCGACGGTCGCCGGCAAGCCCATGACCTTTCGCGCCCGCAAGGGCGTCGTGCTGGCGACCGGCGGCTTCGATTGGGCGCCCGACTACATGCCGGAGCATTTCCCCGGCATCGAGCTGATCGGCGCGCCGCGCAGCAACACCGGCGACGGCCAGCGCATGGCCGCGGAGGCGGGAGCGCTGCTGGAGCGCATGGACCAGGCCAACATCGCGCCGGTGACCTTCACCCGATACGAAGGCCATCGCCACGCGCAGCCGCTCTATGAGACCTACACCGCACACTGCATCCTGGTGAACCGGCAGGGCGAGCGCTTCGTGAGCGAAGGCAGCGCGGCGCTGGGGCCGGCGCTCGACGAGCGCGGACCCGACGGCAGGCCGAAACATCTGCCGGTGTGGCGCATCTTCGACTCGCGCTATCAGCACAAGCTTGCGATGCACTATGCCTCGAAGGATCCGGGCTTCGTGCGCAGCGCGCCCACGCTGCAGGCGCTGGCAGAGAAGATCGGCCTCGATCCCAAAACACTGCGGGCGACGGTCGAGCGCTTCAACGGCTGGTCGAAGGAAGGCGTCGACCGCGACTTCCATCGCGGCGAGACGGCATGGGAGCGCTACTACACCGGCGACCGCGCGCTCGGTACCGTCGACCAGGCGCCGTTTTTCGCCGCCCCGTTCCTGTATGCGAGCCTCGGCACCAAGGGCGGCGCGCGCACCAATCGCCACGGCGAGGTGCTGCGGCCCGACAGGAGCGTGATCGCTGGGCTCTATTGCGCGGGCATCGCGATGGCCAATCCGATCGGCACCAAGGCGGTCGGTGCGGGCACGACGATCGGCCCGTGCCTCACGTCGGGCTACATCGCCGGCAAGTCAATCGCCCGGCGCAACCGGTAGCAGCCGGCGATAGATCGGCTGGAGCAGCGCCGGCATCACGTAGATCGGTATCTGCACCGCAGCGATGAACAGGAAGATGTCGGGGTCGGCCGTGACCGGCAGCACCGCCATCAACAGGGCATTGTGCCGGAAGCCCGAACAATAGCCCGCGGTCAAGGCAACGCGGCGTTCGAGGAACGGCAGTGCCGCCAGGGCCAGCACCATGTTGGTCATCAGCATGCCTGCGAAGCTGCCGGCAACGAAGCCCGCGAGCTTCCAGGGATCGGCCTCGGCGCGGGCCACGATGCCATCCATCAGGGGGATGGCGAAGACCATCAGCACGATCACCGACAGCCCGTCGAGCGTGGGGCTGGCGTCGCGCAATCGCGCCGGGCCGAGCCACCAGCGGATCAACATGGCGCCGGCGAAGGCGGTGCCGGCGATGAAGGCCAGCCGCAGGCTGAGGTCTGTTGCACTCAGCTTGAGGTCGAGGCCGAGCAGTCCCAGCGCCAGCGGCGGCAGGGTGAAGGGCACCAGGAAATTGGTGATCAGGGTCATCAGCAAGGCAAGCGACGTATCGAGCCGCAGGAAGCCCGCGGTCGTCGCGGCGGAGATGACGCCGGGTCCCATGGCGCTGAGGCAGAGCGCGGCGATCAGTCCGGGCCACATGCCGAGCGCCTGCCAGATCGGCCAGACGATCAGCGGCACAAGGATCAGTTGGGCGATTGCCAGTACGATGGCGGCGCCCGGCTGGCGCAGGAGCGCACGCACGCGCGCCCAATCGGTGCGGGCCAGCGCCAGCATCAGCAGGATGATCGCCAGCGGGCCGACCATCGGGCGCGTCGCGGCGGCGATGTTCTGGAAGGCTATTCCGAGCGCCAATGAAAATGGCAACAACATGGTGGCACGGCCACCCATGTGCCGCAGGACGTGGGCAACAAGGTCCATTGCCGCGATCCTATCACATGCTAGCGTGCGCCATGCGTCTCCTCCCCGTGCTTGCTCTTCCCGTGCTGGCCCTCCTCATGGTTTCGCTGCCGGCATCCGCACAACCCATCGCTGTTCCCGACTGCACCGTCGATGTTGCCGTATCGGCGGGACCCAGGCTCGACGTCACCTATCGCTGCCGTTCGACGAAGCCGATCGCCTTCGTGGCCGACGACGCGACCGTGGCCGGACACGTGCAGGATCTGCAGGACGGCGCGGGCGCCAGGGTCGCCGCGTCGCGCGAGGGCTGGGTGGTTCAGCCGGTCAATGGCCTGGCCGAAGCACGCTATCGCTACGACCTCGCCGACTATGCGCGCACGGTGAACAACAATTCGAGCGCCGTGCTACGCGGTCAGGGCGCGCTGGTAAGCCTGCCGGGCTGGCTGCTGGCGCCGCGCGGCTACGACAACTTCCCGGTAATCGACATTCGCGCCCGCACTGCCGATGGCCTGTCGTTCGCCACCGGCCTGCCGAAGGCCGGCGACGCGTGGCGCCTCGCGGGCACCAGTGTCGGCTACGCGGGCTTTACCGCCATAGGCAAGTTCAGCCTGCAGGAACTTACGGTGCCCGCGCCGGGATCGCTGCGACCCGGCCAGCCGAAGGCGGACGCCGTGATTCGCCTGGCCATCCTCGACGGCATCTCCGACACGGGCAGGGTCGAGATCGTCGACTGGGTGAAGCGCACGGCCGAGGCGGAGGCGAACTACTGGCATGGCTTCACCGCGCCGCAGCTCCTGCTCGGGCTGGTGCCGACCTCGACCAAGCGCGGCGTCGGCTTCGGCCGCACCGAGGCGGCGGGCGGCGCCACGGTGATGGTCGAGATCGGCGCCGACGTCGACCAGCGCCGGCTGTTCAACGACTGGGTGCTGGTGCACGAGCTGATCCACACCGCGATGCCCTATGTCCGCGGCCGCGCCACCTGGTTCATGGAGGGTGCGGCGACCTACATCGAACCGATCATCCGCGCCCGCGCCGGCTGGAAGACCGAGGAGGTCGTCTGGAAGGAGTGGGTCGACAACATGCCCCAGGGCATGGGCGGCTTTGCCAAGGGATTGTCCAACGCCTCAGGCCGGGAGAACTACTGGAGCGGCGCGCTGTTCATGCTGATGGCCGATCTCGGCATACGCCGCGACACCAAGGGCGAAAAAGGCCTGGAGGATTGCCTCGGCGGCACGATGTTGAGCGGCTATGAGAGCTCGCGCAACGTGCGCCTGCAGGACTACGTCGCGGCGTGCGATCGCATGACCGGCACCACGGTCGTGAGCCGCTTGCTCGACAAGTATTATGCGACGGGCAACCCGATGGATCTCGCGGGCTTCTGGCGCGACCTCGGCGTCTCCGAAGTGGGCGGCCGAATCGTGCTGGACGATTCAGCGCCGATGGCGCAGTGGCGCAAGATGATCGTGATGGGCCCGCCCGGCCGCACGCCCAAGGCCGTGAAGTTGCCGTGGGAGTCCTGAGGAACCTGTTATGAGCGGCGTCTGGCTGGAAGACCTGACCTGGCCCGAGGCCAAGGCGCGCTTCGATGGCAATGCCGTGGTGATCGTGCCGATCGGGGCGGCGTCCAAGGCCCATGGCCCGCACCTGCCGCTCAAGACCGACGCACTGACCGCGCGGGCGCTGGCGCAGGGCGTGATCGACCGGCTCGATGTCGTCGCCGCGCCCGTGGTCGGCTTCGGCTTCTATCCTGCTTTTACCTCGTTCGCCGGCAGCCAGCATCTCAGCGTCGACACCTTCAAGGCGTTGCTGCGCGATCTGGTCGGCAACTTCCGCGCTCACCAGGTGAAGCGCATCGCGCTGATCAACACCGGCGTGTCGACCGAACGGCCGCTCGACGAGCTGGCGAGCGAGCTTGGCGATCTGCTGGTCCTGCACATGCGCACCATCGGCCAGGCGGCCGAGGGGCTGATCGAGAGCAAGGACGGCGGTCACGCCGACGAGCGCGAGACGTCGGTGATGCTGGCGCTCGATCCACGCTCGGTGCGCATGGACAAGCTCAAGCTCGCCATTGAAACGAAAGAGTCGCCGTTTGAGACCACCGGTGCGACCGGCGATCCGACGCGCGCCACGGCATTCAAGGGCGAGCGGCTGCTGGCCGCACGCGTCGACGATCTGGTGGCCGCGCTGAAGAAGCGCTGGCCGGACTTGAGCTAGCGCCGCTCGAAGTCGATCCGCTCGTCCACGGGCAGGCCGAGCAGGTGCCGGCGCAGGCAATCGAGGCCGAGCTCGCAGGCCCCGACCCGCACCCAGTCCCGTCCGCCGACCAGCCGCGCCGTACGCGACACCGCACCCTTGCCGCCGGCGATGCCAATGGTGATCGTGGCACCGAAGTCCGGGCGGTCCGCACCTTCGTCCAGCCTGGTGTCGACGGTCAAGGCGATGCCGGCGCCGCTCTCCTTGCGCAGGGCCTCGGCGAATACTTCCTTGGCGATCACGCCGCGCACGAACACGTCCTCGGCGCCAGGCAGCGGCGCGATACGCGCGGCGACGATGCCGCCTGTGGTCGTCTCGCCGATGGCGAGCGTCAGCCCGGCGTTCTTGAGCTGGGCGAGCACGACGCTTTCGAGCGAGTCGTTGTCCTCGGCCACGACGAAGTTGCCGAGACGCTTGCGCACTTCGGCTTCGACCGGCGCGAGGCGCATATTCAATTCAGTTTCGTCGGCGGCACGGATCGCGAGCTTGGTCTCGAGCTGCGGATAATGTGCCTGGAAACCGAGCTTGATGTCGCCGTCGATGGCCAGGCCCGGAATGCCGGCCAGAAGCTCGTCGGCGCGGCTCTCGCCGATGCCGAAGGAGTGGAAGCGCTTCAGCCGTGTGACGCTGGCAACGCCCGCGAGTTTCAAAAGGCGCGGGATCACCTGCTCGTCGAGCATGCGGCGCATCTCGCGCGGCACGCCCGGCGTGAACAAAAAGCGCGCCTTGCCGATGGTGACGGCGAAGCCGCAGGCCGTGCCGATCGGATTGTCGATGAATTCCGCGTTGGCCGGCAGCATCGCCTGCTTCTTGTTGTTGGCCGGCATCACCCGCCCGCGCCGCGCATAGGACTCGGTCATGCGCTGCATCCAGTATTCGTTCAGCACCAGCTCGACGCCGCAGGCCTCCGCGGCAAGCTCCTGGCTGAGATCGTCGACGGTCGGCCCCAGCCCGCCGTTCACGATCACTGCGTCGGCGCGCTGGCCGGCCTGGCGGAAGGCCTGCAGCAGGGTCTCGCGGTCGTCGCCCACGGTGGTGCCCCAATGGACGTCGAGACCGACCTCCGTCAGGCGCCGCGCCATGTGGCTGTAGTTGGTGTTGGTCGTCTTGCCGGTGAGGATTTCGTCACCGGTGCACAGGATTTCGACGCGCATCAAGGCCCTCCACCCCCTGTATGGCAGGGAGAGGGCGGTCTTGTCAGCCCGCCCAATCAGCCGGCAGTGATCGCGTTGCGCAATTCGATGGGATGGGCGATGCCGCGCAGGCTCTCGATGCTCTGGCCCGTGCCGCGCACGCGGATCGTGCCGAAGCCCATCAGCCGGCCCAGGATCGACTGGTCGACGTCGACCGTCTCGACCTTGTCCATGTTCATCTCGACGGTATGGCGGCGGATGAAGCCGGTCTTGTAGATCACACGGTGTGTGGTGACGGAGATCTCGGTGATCCAGCGGTGGAACCAGGCGGCGAGCAGCAGCACCGCGCCGATCAGGAAACACAGCCCGCCCACGATGACCAGGATGCTGGCCAGGTCGCGCCGCGCCTCGGTTTGCGTCTGGTAACCGTAGAGCAGCAGCACGATGCCGGCGAAAGCGAAGACGAAGCCGCGCAGGAACACGATCCAGTGCAGCTTGCCCACTGCCTTGACCGTCTCGCCGGACTGTAGAACGGAGTTCGCGTAAGACACGGCGTAGTAATGGCCGGGAGGGGATTCGGTTCCCTCGCAGCGCCTAGATCTTCTCGATCACCGCCGTGCGGAAGCGCCGCATCTCGGCGATCACCGCGTCCGCGGTGGGCCGGCCGAAGTCGATGTCGATGGCGCCCACGCCCAGGTCGCGCAGCGCGCGCAGGTCGGCGATCAGCTCGGCCTCGCTGCCGGAGAACAGCCGGCGCTGGCCGTCGGAGGCCAGCGGCGGGACTGCGGCACTGTAGCGCTTCACGCGGAAGCAGACGCCGACCGAGGCCGGATCGCGGCCGCCGGCGGCCACTTCCTTGCGCAGCCGGGCGATACCCGCCTCGAGGCGCGGCAGCGTGTCGTAGAGGTGCTTGTTGTTGGAGCCGATCGGATACCAGGCGTCGCCGACGCGCGCGGTGCGGCGCAGTGCGGCCGGCCCCTCGCCGCCGATCCAGATCGGCGGGTGCGGACGCTGGACCGGCTTGGGCTCGAGCACGATGCCGTCGAACTTGGTGTAACGCCCGGCAAAGCTTGGCGAGCGCTCGGTCCACAGAACCTTGAAGGCGTCGATATATTCGTCGGTCACCGCGCCGCGCTCGGGGAAGGGCGTGGTAACGACGGCGTCGAACTCGGTCTTGAGCCAGCCCGCGCCGATGCCGACGACCAGCCGGCCGCCGCTCAGCACGTCGAGCGTGGCCAGCATCTTGGCGGCCAGCACGGGGGGCCGGTGCGGCACCACCAGCACGGCGGCCACCAGGCGGATGCGGCTGGTCTTGGCCGCGATATAGGCCATGCCGATCAACTGCTCGTGGCGCTCGGTGGGCGCGTCCTCGTAGAACTCGCCGCTCTCGGAATAAGGGTATCCCGGCACCTTGGTGTCGGGCAGCACCACATGGTCTGTGAAGGTAAGGTAATCGAAGCCCATGGCCTCGCCCTCGACCGCGATGCGGGTCATCGAGGCGGTATCCGACAGCGGGCCGGAGTTGGGCAGGTTGAAACCGATCTGCATCATGCCTAACCTTGGCACATTCCCGTTCTTCCTTCACCCAGGAGCCCGCCATGATCGACGCCAAGGTGCCCGCCGGTTTGCCGCAATGGATGACCGATCATGTAGACCGCTATCTCAAGAGCGGCGGCAAGGACGGCCACATGTACACGATCAAGCCGCCGGGCATGGACAAGGAGATCACCGTGCCGGCGCTGCTGCTCGTCACCAAGGGCCGCAAGACCGGCGAGAAGTATCTCTTCCCGCTGTTCTACGGCGACATCGGTAACGGCAAGTACATCATCGTCGCCTCCAAGGGCGGCGCGCCCGACCATCCCGGCTGGTACAAGAACCTGAAGGCCAACCCCGACGTCGAGCTCCAGGTCGGCACCAAGACGGTCAAGGCGCGGGCCCGCGACGCCCAGGGCGCTGAGCGCGCCAAGCTCTGGGAGCAGGCGGTCGGCTTCTGGCCGCCCTATGCCGACTACCAGAAGAAGGTCCCGGACCGCGAGATCCCCGTGGTCGTGCTGGAAGCGGTGCACTAAATGCAGACCAGGACTTACGACCGCGCCGCCGAGGACCTCGGCAACATCGTGGGCCTCGAGCACGTCAACCTGCTGGTCCCCGACCAGCGCCCGGCGACGCTGTTCTACGTGAGCGCGCTCGGGCTCACGCGCGATCCCTACATGATGACCTCGGTCGACAACATGTGGATCAATGTCGGCCCCAAGAGCCAGTTCCACCTGCCGACGGGCAAGGACCAGAGGCTGCGCGGCCGCACCGCGCTGGTGATCCCCGGCCGCGAGCAGCTGATGAAGCGGCTCGGCAACATGAAGAAGCCGCTCGAGGGCACGCGCTACGCCTTCACCGAGCACAACGACCATGTCGAGACGACCTGCCCGTGGGGCAACACGATGCTGGTCTACGAACCGGGCAAGCGCTTCGGCGACATGCAGATGGGCATGCCGTACGTCGAGTTCGACGTTCCCGCCGGGACGGCCAAGGGCATCGCCGCCTTCTACGCCCAGGTCTTCGACACGATGACCAGCGTCCAGAACAACACCGCGCACGTCTCGGTCGGCAAGGGCCAGGAGCTGGTCTTCAAGGAGACCGACAAGCCGCAGCCCGACTATGACGGCCATCACATCCAGGTCTACGTCGCCAACTTCTCGCGCCCGCACGCGGCGCTGGGCAAGCTCGGCCTCGTCAGCGAGGAGAGCAACCAGTACCAGTACCGCTTCCTCGACATCGTCGATCCGGAGAGCGGCAAGAAGCTCTTCCAGATCGAGCACGAGGTGCGCTCGATCACCCACCCGATGTACCTGCGGCCGCTCTTGAACCGCAACCCGCGCCAGAACAACCGCGCCTACGTCCCCGGCCGCGACGGCTTCACGCCCGAGGTCGAGGCCGAGGAGCTGCCGGGACGGGTTCGCTTCGGCTGACGTCACTTACGCCGCGATGCCGACGATCGCATCGCGCGCCTTCTTCAGACTCGCCGACTGGATGTCGCGGGCGAGCTTGCGCAGGATCTCGGTGTCGGCTTCGCTCTTCACCGCGATCGAGAACTCGCAGTCGGTGATCAGCCCGCCGAAGCGGTCCAGCAGCTTCCTGCCGATCGTGTCGTAGGTGCCGATGGTCACGAACGTATTGAGCACGTCGTCGTCGATGTGCTGCGGCATCTCCTCCCACTTCTGCGCGCGCGACAGCAGCTTGAGCTTGTCGGCGAGGTCGCCCAGCCCGAGGTGATCGAACGCCGCGCGATACTGCGGCGTCGAGGCATAGAACGAGATGCGCGCGCGCGTGTCGCGGATCTTCGGCACCAGCTCTTCCTCGGTGGCGGCCGTGGCGATCAGCGGCTTCATGCAGGTCTGGAAATTGTCGAGCACGCGGCCCGCCTTCGCCGCCCCCTCGCGCACCGCGGGCAGCATCACCTTCGAGATGTAGGAGGGCGTGCACACCGGATGGAGCCTGATGCCCTCGGCCACTTCGCCCGCCATCCGGCACATCACCGAGTTCACCGCCGCGACATGGATCGGGATGTCGGGATGCTCGATTGGCCCCGGATTGAACAGCGGCACCATCAGGTTGATGTTGTAGTGCGGCCCCGCGATCTCCAGCGGCGCGCCGGTCTGCCAGTGCGTCCAGATCGCCCGCACCGCCTGCACATACTCGCGCATCCACGGCCCGGCCGGCGACCAGGGCAAACCATAGCGCCGCTCGATATGCGCCTTCACCTGCGTGCCGAGCCCCAGGGTGAAGCGGCCCTTGCTGAGCTTGGCCAGGGTCCAGGCGCTCATCGCCGTGATCGTCGGGCTGCGCGGAAAGGCGATCGCCACGGACGTGCCGATCTTGAGCGTCGTCGTGGCCTGCGCCGCCAGCGCCATCAGGATGAAGGGATCGTCCTTGGTCTCCTCGACGACCAGCCCGCCGTAGCCGATCTCCTCCAGCAATTTCGCCGTCGGCCCGATCGAGTCGAGGTTGAGCGCGATCTCCGGCGCGCGCAGGCCGGGATCGACCTTGCCGAGCGGGAGGAGGGTTTCGAGTCTCATGATGTTCTCCTTCAGGCGGACCGCGAGCGTCCCGCTCGCTCATGCGCATGAGCGAGCGGGACGCTCGCGGT
>FTCZ01001920.1_pt1 | contig 30686 bp, 20 predicted proteins | sample 1658871 | NCBI WGS metagenome assembly FTCZ01 (sample SAMEA3914864, study PRJEB12502) | metagenome | biome: forest; material: soil | place: USA | collected 2012-03-12 | depth 0.3 m | reverse complement strand
CCATGCAAGTGCGGTTACGGCGGCATCGGCAAGGGTGCGTGCGGCAAGGCCCCGCGCTGCCTGCGGGACTACCAGGGCCGCGTTTCGGGACCGCTGATCGACCGTATCGACCTGCAGATCGACGTGCCGCCGGTCACCGCCGCCGACCTCAGCCTGCCCTCGCCTTCCGAAGGCAGCGCAGAGGCCGCCGCCCGCGTCGCCGTGGCGCGCAAAATCCAGGTAGAGCGGGCCGCCAGACTGAGCCTGCCGACGGCCAATGGCCTCAACGCCACGGCCTTCGGGTCGGGGCTGGAGGCGATCGCCGCGCTCGATCCGTCGGCCAAGGCGCTGTTGACCCAGGCCGCGGAGCAGCACGGCCTGACGGCGCGCGGCTGGACGCGGACCTTGCGGCTGGCGCGGACGATCGCAGACCTGGAACAGTCCCCGAACGTCCTGCGCCGCCACGTCGCCGAGGCCCTGGTCTATCGCCGTCCCGGCGCACTGGATACGCCTCAGGGCAGTCCCGCCTATGCGGGCAGCCGCTTGTCGTAGCTGGTCTTTAGGCGCGCTGCCGAGGCCTGCCCCGGACCCTTCAGGACGAGAGTCCGCACGCAATCGATTCGCGACGGCCCCCCGAAAAGGGGCTCGACACTTTTCAAACGCCCGCGTAGCCTGAAGCCCGCAGGAGCCCCGCAGGAGCATCGTCACAATCGTGTCCAACGACAGGCCCAGCCCACCCGTCCTGACCCCCGACGCCGGAAAAGTCGTGATCTTGCCGGTCCAGATTCCCTTAAATCCGGGTGACCCGGCCAATTCGGCACTGTCCCGTTTGACTCGGGTCTTCTCAGCGATTCTGGCGATGGATCCGGCGGCCCGGAAGGCCGCGGCGCGGGCATTGGAGACCGATTTCTCGCCACGGCACGCCGATGTGCTCGAAATTTTCCGCGGCCGATACAGGCAACTGCAAGGCTTGCTTCCACAAACGCCCGGCCTCGACGATACATCGGCGCTTCTTGTCGGCGCCTACTTCTCGCACGAATACAGCTACCAGGCCGCGGCTATCCTCAGCCCGTCCATGATTCGCCATCCCGACCAGACCGGCCTGGAGACAGGCGCCGTGCGCTTTATCCTATCGACGCGCTGTATCGGCGAAGGCCACATATCGACAATCGGATTCCGCGAAGGCGTCGTTTTCGGCGACGGCACGATTACGTTGAATTCCGCCCCGGACAATGCGCGCGCGGCAGAGCCCGCCCTGCCGGGACCGGATGGTACGATAACCTTGAATCGTCGTGGGACCTTGTCCCAAACCGTCATCTTCCCGGTAACCCGCGCGCAAAGCAACGGGTTGGAAGACCTCAGGCTGTGCGAATTCGAGGACGGCGGCCGGAAAACCTATATCGGAACCTATACCGCCTTTTCCGGCCGCGACTTGCGGTGCGAACGCTTCGAGACGCAGGACTTCCAGACCTTCCGCTTGATTCCCACGCGCGGCGCGGCAGCGGCGCACAAGGGCCTGGCCTTCTTTCCCAGGAAAATAGGCGGCCGCTATGCGGCGCTCGGCCGGCTCGATCACGAAAGCATCCATTACCTCGAAAGCGACGACCTCGATGTCTGGGAGGGCGGCGAGCGCATTCTTCAACCGTCCGCGCCGTGGGAGCTGATGCAGATCGGCAATTGCGGCTCACCGATCGAGCTCGATGAGGGCTGGCTGGTCGTCACCCACGGTATCGGCATGGTGCGCCAATACGCATTGAGCGCTGTCCTGCTCGATAAGGCCGACCCCCGCAAGGTACTGGGCCGTTCGAAGATGCCCCTGCTCACGCCTGATATCGACGTGCGGGACGGCTATGCGCCCAACGTCATCTACAGCTGCGGCGCCGTGCGCGCCGGCGACTGGCTCATCGTTCCGTACAGCGTGGCCGACACCCGTATCCGCTTCGCGTCCATTCCCATGCGCGACATCCTGGCCATGCTGAATCCCTGACCGCCGAAACCGCAAGAATTCGGTATACACCCATCCGCATTTTTGATATCGATATCAGAAATAGGCGTGATTGCACGGCTGCCGTCCGGGCTTGCGCGAACAGGGAAGACGATGAGCAAAACCGATCCGGCGACACGCGGCAGCAGGGAAAAGACGCGGATTTACGTCCTGCTCAGCGCCTATATGTTCGCCTATTTCGCCGCCCAGGCCATGAGCATCTCGTTGCTGTCCAACTGGCTCAAAGGGACGTTGCACCTGACAGGCGAACAGACCGGTGTCGTCTTTTCGGCCAATTTCGTGGCCGCCCTGTGCTCGCAGCCGCTCTACGGATTCATCTCGGACAAGGTCGGCCTGCGCCGCCATGTCCCGGCCTTCCTGGCGGCTATGGTCGGCGCCTGCGGTTTCTTCTTCGTTTTTATCTATCAGCCGCTTCTCAAGGCCAACCTCCTGGCCGGCGCCGTCATCGGCGGCTTCTATCTGGGCCTGACCTTCATTGCCGGGTCTTTCGCGCTCGAGTCCTATACCGACCGCATGGGCCGCCGTTTCGGCTTCGAATACAGCCGGGTGCGTCTGTGGGGCTCGCTCGGCTTCGCTTTTGCCGCCTTCTTTTCGGGCACCCTTTTCAACATCGATCCCCGCATAAACGTCTTTATCGCTTCGGCGATGGCCGTCGTCCTTGTAATGGCCGTGCTGTTCATGAGGGTGCCTGCGGACAAGGACGAACATGAACAGTCGTCCGCATTGAAGATTTCGGACGCCCTGGCCGTGCTCAGGCTTCCCCGGTTCTGGGGCTTCATGGTGCTTATTCTCGGCGTGACAGACCTCTATCTCGTCTACGACCAGCAGTTCCCGGTCTACTACGCCTCGCAGTTCGCGACGCCCGCGCTCGGCCGCGAAATGTTCGGCCGGCTAAACTCGGCCCAGATCTTCGTCGAGGCCATCATGCTGTTTCTGGCGCCCTTCCTGGTCAATGCCGTCGGCATAAAGCGCGGCCTGCTGCTCGCCTCGGGCATCATGATCGTGCGCATAACGGGTTCGGGCCTCGTCACAGGCCCGATCGCGATCTCGTGCATGAAGATGCTGCATTCGATCGAACTGCCGATCCTGGCCGTTTCGCTCTTCCGCTACATCGCGGCGCATTTCGAAAGCCGGTTCGCCTCGACCCTCTATCTGGTGGGCGTCAGCTTCGGCCATTCGCTGGGCCTGGCCGTGCTGTCCGGCGCGGTCGGACGCGGCTACGACCTTTTCGGCTTCCCTCACACCTACCTGATGATCGGTGGCGGTGCCTTCGTCTTCTGGGTCGTGTCCATCTTCACCCTGGCGCGCGATCCCCAGCGGCCTTCATCTCAGCCATCCGCCGCGCCGGCGCGGTTCGAAGCCTCTCCCGACCTCCCTTGAGTTCCGTCATGTCCGATGCCGTTTCCTCGCCCCGTGCGAACCTCGCTACCCGGCGCGAGCCGCTTGCCCGCGCCTTTGCCGATCCAGGGCTCAACGGCGCACAGCTCGACCGCGCCGTCGCCACGGCCCTCGGCCGCATCGATGCCGCGCTGGAGCGTTTCACCGATGCCTTCCCGACGCCATCCAGTACCGGCGGCATCTATGGCGCCATCGGCAATGTCGAGTGGACCTGCGGCTTTTGGACCGGCATGCTCTGGCTGGCCTGGGAGCTGACGGGCGCGGACCGCTATCGCGCCGCCGCCGAACGCCAGGTCGAAAGTTTCCATCTGCGCGCCGTCGAACGCGTGGAGGTCGACCATCACGACCTGGGCTTCCTCTATTCCCTGAGCTGCGTTTCCGCCTGGCGCCTGACCGGATCTGCCGTCGCCCGCGAGGCGGCATTGCAGGCGGCGCGCCTGCTGCTCAACCGCTATCTCCCCCAGGCCGGCATCATACAGGCCTGGGGCGACCTGTCCGATCCGGACCAGGCCGGGCGCATGATCATCGATTGCAATCTCAATCTGCCGCTCCTCTTCTGGGCCAGCGAGGAAAGCGGCGATCCCGCCTTTCGCGGCGCCGCCCTGTCACATATCAAGGCGGCGCAGACCCACCTGGTGCGCGAAGACGCTTCGACTTTCCACACCTTCCACATGGACCCGAAGACAGGCGCGCCGCGTTTTGGCACGACGCATCAGGGCTTTTCCGATTCGTCGTGCTGGGCCCGCGGCCAGGCGTGGGGCATTTCGGGGTTCCCGATGGTGTATCGCTACGACCGGGATCCTTCCCTTATCGAGACCTCGGCCAATCTGGCCAACCACTTCCTCAACCGCCTGCCGCGCGACCTCGTCTGTGCCTGGGATCTGGTTTTTACCGCCGGCGATAGCCAGCGCGACTCGTCGGCGGCGGCGATTGCCGCCTGCGGTCTTCTGGAACTGGTGCAATGGCTGGAAGCCGGCGATTCCGACGCCCCGCACTACGGAGCGGCCGCCAGGGGCATCGTCAAGTCGCTTGTCGAAAACTACGCCTGCCAGATCGGCGACGCGGGCAGCGGACTTCTGAAGCATGGCGTCTACCACATGCCGCAGGGCATCGGCGTCGATGAATGCTGCATCTGGGGAGATTACTTCTACCTGGAGGCCCTGGCGCGCCTGACGCGCGAATGGGCGCCATACTGGTAGTTCGGTCAGCGCGGCAGGATGCCGCCTTCGCCCATGGTGCGGAAAAGCTTCAAGTCGCGAGCGGTAGCCGTCGATCCGCGCTCGATCAGGGTGAACTTCATCTTGATCTGCTGCGGCCGGTAAGGTTTGTCGCTCTTGAGGTCGCGCACCTCCTCCAGCAGCGTGGTAATCGCGGTTCGCCCCATGGCGGCCTTCGGCTGGTGAATGGTGGTAATCTGCGGCCAGATGGCCGAAGCCACCGGCGTATCGTCGAAACCACAGACGCTGAGGTCCTCGGGTACGAAGATGCGTTTGCCGTGAGCAACGGCGATGACGGCCGCCGCCATGTCGTCGTTGCAGGCAAAAATGGCCGTCGGTCCGTTGTCGAGCGACAGAAGGTATTCCGCCGCCTGCAGTCCGGACTGGTAGGTGAATGTGCCATCTGTGACCAGCAGGGGGTCTACGGCCAGACCCGCCGCCGTCATGGCATCGACAAATCCGTTATAGCGCTCGCCCGAGGGCGTGTGCTCAGGAGACCCTTTGATAAAGGCGATACGGCGATGGCCAAGCTTGATCAGATATCGTGTCATGGCCACTGCGCCGGCGAAATCGTCGATGCGCACCGCCGAGACCTCGGGCAACGGATGCGCCGTCGCCAGCGCCAGGACCGGAATGCCCGCTCTTTGCAGCATGCGCACGGTCGGCTCGGAGTCGCACAGCGGCGGCGGCAGGATGATGGCATCGACCCCTTGGGCCGTCAGGCGTTTGACCGCCGTTTTCTGCGACGCGATGCCGGAGCACTGTTCGAGCAGCAGCTGTCCGCCCATGCGGGAGCATTGCTCTAGGGCGCCGACCAGGATGTCGTTCAGAAAGCCCGCAGACGGCGTCGAATAGAGAATGCCGATCCGGGCGCCACTCAGGCCCGCCCGCGTCGATCGGGCCGCCATATTCAACGAATAATTCAGCGCCTTGATCGACGCCATGACCTTTTCCCGCAAGGGCTCGCGGACATTGACATTCTTGTTGATCACGCGCGAGACCGTCATCGATGACACGCCGGCATGGCGCGCCACGTCATGAATGGTCAATGTGGCCGATTCAGTGGTCTTCGCCTTCCTTGGCACGCGCGACTCCGTGGTGACGGAGACTCAGTATAGGGATTGCCGCCCCTTGCGCAACGCCACTCGATGCTATCGTGCCGCCGGTCCGGTCGAGGCGCGGTCGATCAGCGCGCATTTCATCATCAGATGGCGTGGCTGGGGCGTCCGGCCAGCGCGAATTTCTCTTACTTTTTCGAAAATCGTCGTGACCGCCGCACGGCCCATGGCGACGATCGGCTGGTGGATAGTGGTAATCTGCGGCCACATGGTCGAGGCGACGGGCGTATCATCGAAACCGGCAATGCTGATATCGCCGGGGATGCGGATCTGAAGACCGTGCGCCAGGGCGATGACGGCCGCCGCCATATCGTCGTTGGACGCAAAGATCGCCGTAGGCCGGTCGTTACGCTTCAACAGGGCCTCGGCGGCCCGCAACCCCGATTCAAAGGTGAACAGGCCAGGCTGTATCAGGGTGTCGTCCACTGCCAGCCCGGCCTCTTCCATGCCCTTGAGAAACCCCGCATAGCGCTGGCCGGTGGGCGTGTGATACGGATCGCCCTTGATGAAGCCGATACGCCGGTGCCCCAACCGGATCAGGTGCCGCGTCATGGCAAGCGCGCCGCGAAAGTCGTCTATGCGCACGGCCGACACCGCTTTCAGCGGCTGGGCCGTGGCCAGGGCCAGCACAGGGACGCCCGCCCTGGCAAGCATGTCGACGGTCGTCTCCGAGTCGCACAGGGGTGGCGGCAGGATGACGCCGTCGACGCCCTGGTCGAACAGCCGGCGTACGGCCCGCGTCTGCGATCGCATGCCGGTACAGGTTTCGAGCAGCAGGGTGACGCCAAGGCGTGACGACTGCTCCAGCCCGCCCAGCATGACCTCATTGAGATAGGCGGCCGACGGGTTGGAATAGAGGATGCCGATGCGCATTCCGCCCATGCCGGCACGTGTCGAGTGCGCCGCCATGTTCATCGTGTAATCCAATGCCTTGATCGACGCCATGACCTTCTGGCGCAGGGGTTCCCTGACATTGACCGTACGGTTGATGACGCGCGAGACCGTCATCGACGACACGCCCGCATGACGCGCCACGTCGTGGATCGTCACCGCACCCGCCCCACTGTCCTTCAGCCTGCGCGCCATGGGTCAGACAGGCTCGAACAGGACGGCCTGGCCACCTGCCGGATTGAGCTTCATGGCGAAGCGGCTGCCGGCCGTGACGATTCCGTCCGAGATGGCGATCGGCGTCTTCCAAGCGGGGCTGGTCCGTTCGCCATCGGCATAGCGCGTCGCCCGCCATTGCCCCGGCCCGAGAAAAGCGAGATCGAGCACCACGTCACGCGACTGCTCGTTGGTCAGCACGCCCAGGAACCATCGCCGGCCACGCCGGCGGGCCACCGCGACGAATTCACCGATCTCGCCGGCAAGGGCGCGAGTCTCGTCCCACACGGTCGGACAGTCGTCGAGCCACGTCAGTTCGGGCCACGGCCTGCCGGCGTACTTGTCCGGAGAATCGTACCAGTAGAGGAAGGTCAGGGGACTATAGAGAACCACGGCCAGCGCCAATTGATGGGCGTCGGTCGTCTGGTTCTTTTCGTGCGCGATGCAGATCGTGTAGTCGGCGGGACCGGCGACGGCGCGCGTAAAGGCCAGGGTGACGTTGTGGCGGGCCGGCGGAAACTGCTCGTTGCCGCGCACGCCTTCCAGCGTCAGATAGTTGGGCAGGGTTCGCTCCAGCCCGGCCGGTCGAAGGTCGTCGTGCAAATCGACGACCAGGCCGTGCCGGCCGCAGGCGCGGACGGTCTCGACGACAAAATCGACATCGGCCTGCCGCCCCTCCCACATGAATCCGAGCTTGAGCCCGGCAATGCCCCACGAGCTGTAGAGCGCGAGGATCTCGTCGCGCGCCCGGCTGACGGCGACCCGGTCGATATAGAGCAGGACACCGATATTGCGGGCTTTCGCGGAGGCGACGACCTTGGCGAGGTCCAGTTGCGGAATGGGCCGCGTCGCGTCCGACGCATCCGTCCCGTCGCCGTACCAATGCGCATCGAACTCGATATATTCGAGATTATGAGCCGCCGCAAAATCGGCCACGGCCAGGGCTCTTTCCGTCGAAAACGGCGGCATGATGCGCATGGCCCGCCCCGGCCGGATCCAGGCCGTGTCGCCGAGCTGGTTGGGTGTGGCCAGGGTCGGAATAATGCCGGCGCGATCGATCAAACCCGGCGCGCTGTCCGCCACCAGGACGACACGCCACGGAGTCGCCTGGCCGGCGCCGAGATCAAACGCCGGCGCCTCGGGCGTCTCGTCCTCGCCGCCCCAGCCGGTCGCCCGTCCGGGAAAGCGCATCAGATGGGTGACCAGCCCGCCGTCGCCGGGACGAACCATGGCGCGGGGATAGTGCAGCCGGTCCGATTCGGCCAGCAGGGCATAAAGGCCGTTGCCGAGGTCGGCCGTGACCGGCAGGTCGGCAAACGGTCCACGGTCGGAACTCAGCGTCAGGTCGGGCCAGGCATCGGGCGCCACATCGCCTTGGGCGGATATGCGGATCTCGCCTTCGTCGCGGCCGGCGTAGAGGCGCGTAGCGGCGGGAAGACGGAACCCCGTCCCCTCCCCCATCAGACGCAGGCCTTTCGCGCCCCCCGCCGAGACCAGCCGGGAACGGACGGCCGCGCCGCCGTCGAAAACACGGACGATGATGTCGAAGGCGAGCTTTTCTTGCGCGAAATGCAAGGTCAGGGCGTTGGAGGTTTCGTCGTGGACCGAGGCAGTACCGTAGGCCGGTACCCAGGCGCCGTCGTAGCTGTGGCGTGACATCCCCGTACAGACCGCGCCTTCGCCCAGCCTCCGGCCGCCCGCCATCCACAGGCCCAGCCGCGACGGCAGAAGGACCGCCTTGCCGCAAAACGTCACCTGCCACAGCGGCGAACGGGCATCCGTGCTCAGGATGACGACCAGTCGGCCGTTAGGCGACGAGACGCGCCAGCCGTGCGATCGGGCCGCGGCGGTGCGCGGTAGGGATACCGCCGCCGAAACCAGGCCGAGGTCGCGGATAAGGGATCGTCTTGTCTTCATGATCTTGCCCGACCGCAGAAAAAAGGAGCCGCGAGCGAGTCGCGGCTCCAGGGGCTCGACGGACAAGGGAGGGAGTCGTCCTTGTCCGGATAAGCCACCCGCGCCGAGGGTGTCGGCGCAGGTGATACGCGAAACAAATCTTAACCGCCGAACTTGTAGCGCAGGCCGATCGAATAGGTCCGGCCGTTCATGTAGTGCTGGCGTTCGATGTCGGTGGCATAGGCGGGTTCGCCGGCGAAGCGGTCGAGGCCCTTGTCGGTCAGGTTGTTGCCGTTGAAGGTCAGTGAAAGCTGGTCGCTGACCTTGTAGTTGATCGACGCGTCGAGAATACCGTACGACCCGATATAGCGGCCGTCGATCGGATTGGTCGAAATGCCGAACAGGATCTGTTCCGACCGCCAGGTATAGACCAGACGCGCCGACAGCTTGCCGTCGTCGTAGACGCCCTGGACCGAGTAATTGTACTTCGACTGGAACGGCAGGGCGACGCTAACGACGCGCGGCGTTGCCGCCGAACCAAAATTGACGTCGTTCTTGGCGTCGAGATAGGTGAACGAGCCCACCGCGCCGAAGTGCCGCCATACGCCCGGCAGGAAGTCGAAGAAGGTCTGGCCGGCCAGTTCGACGCCGCGGGCATATCCCTTGCCGGCATTGACCGACCGCGTGATCAGGTACTGGTTGCCGGTACAGGGCGAAACGACGATGGTCGGGTTGGGTGAGAACGGTACCGTCTCGCAGTCGTTGACGCCGTAGGTAAAGCCGTCGAGTTCCTTGTCGAAGACGCCCAGCGATACGTAGCTGGTGCTCGAAAAGTAGCGCTCGATCGACAGATCGTAATTGTCGGCGCGGAGCGGACGCTGGTTGGGATTGCCAAGCGAGCCCGTACCCGAGGCCGGCGAAACGCTGATCGACGGATTTAGATCGCCGAAGCCGGCGCGCGTCAGGCCCTTGGAATAGCCGAGACGGAACAGGAAGTCCGGATCGGCATAGTAGGTCAGGTTCAGCGACGGCAGGACATCGGTGTAGGACTTTTCCGACACGTTATCGACCGGAACGGCCGGTGTCTGGGTTGTGTCGTTGACCTTGGCGCGGGCGTACTGGTCGGTTTTGACGACGCGAACGCCGATATTGCCCTTGATCTTGCTGTCGAAGCCCGCGAAGTCGCCCATGACGTAGACTGCCGAGGTATCTTCCTTCTCGAAACGGCGCGCCAAAAGCTGTTCGGTGCGTGTGCCGCCCGCCGGTATGCCGGCCAGCGGGAAGCGGTCCTTGACGCGGTCACCCAGCAGCAGGGCCGGCGAGTAGACCAGGAAGCCGCCGGAATAGCCGGTGTCGCCGCGCATGAAGTTGCCCAGGCTCGACATCAGCAGGTCGGACGCATTGGCGGCGGGCGTGCCGTTCGCGTGGTAGGACGCCCAGCTGCCGTTGAGGCCCGCGCCGTCTGTCGTCAGATTGTAATTGGTGGTGAAGCGGAAGTCCTGGAAGCTGTCGTCCGTATGGGCGAAGCGCGCGCCCGCCTTAAGGTCGGTGAAGAAGCCCTTGTCGAAATCGTACTTGATGTCGACGCGAACCGCGGTGCTGCTGTCCTTCTGCGTAAAGTGCGTGCCGTCGTTGTAGAAGTTGTAGACCCAGGTCGAATACGAGCCGAGGTCCGGCCCCGTCATCGTCATGGTGTGCGGCGTACCGGTTAGGTCACGCGTCACCGCCCAGCCGCGGTTGGCGACCGCGCCCGTCCAGACACCCGGCGCCGACGCGATGTTGACCGAGCGGTTGTCGTCGTCGACCTGCGACTTGGTCAGCGCCAGGTCGCCCTTGACGAATAGCTTGGGCGAGGCCTTCCATTCGAAGCCGCCGGCGGCAATCGCCGTCCAGTACGGATGGTGTTCGTCGCCACCCGTAACGCTGAAGTCCGAATTGAGGAAGGTGCCGCCGGCCAGGCGCTGGCTTACCAGGACGTCATCGGAGCCGCCGTTGAGATTGCGGTTGGCCAGTCCCTCGGTGACGTTGAAGGGCGTCGTCTTCAGGTCCTGAACGTTGCGCCCGTCGGTGCTGTTCAGGAACATGTAGTTCTGATTGTAGAGGTAGTAGGTGTAGTTGGTCTCGGCGTAGAGGCGGAGCTGGTCGTTGACTACCCAATCGGCCGCCACGTCGAAGCCCTTGCGCGTACGCTTGATGATCTCTTCGCCGACGGGGGTCTGGGCTTGCGTGGTCGCCGTCATGATGTTGGCGATCTGCGCCGAGCTCAGGCCCGTCGTATCGGGGACGTTGCACGGCGTGGTGATGTTGTTGCAGCCCAGCGTCGGAACGTCGGCCAGGAAGGTCACGTCCGAGCGGCCGATATAGGCGCTGAGCGGCTTGCTGGGATCGTTCGTCGTGTTGGCGCCGGCCAGCGTCGCGTATTCGGCATCGGTCGCCTTGATCGCACGACGGTAGGCGGCGCCGCCATTGGCAGGGTTGTTGTCGGAGCGGCCTTCGCTCTTCTGGTAGGTCGCCGCCACCATCAGGCCGACGCGGCCGCCCGAGGCCAGGTCCCACTTGTTGGCGAAAACACCGAAGAATTCCGGCGCGGCCGTGTTTTGCAGGTCGTTATAGCGCACCGTGGCGCCCAGGCTCAGGGTCAGCTTCCTGAAGTCGCTGGGGTGGCGCGTGCGCAGATTGACCAGGCCGCCGATGCCGCCTTCGATATGTTCGGCCGACGGGTTCTTATAGACGTCGGCGCCGGCGATCATGCCCGGGATAGCGTCTTCGATATTGAATTCGCGCAGGCCCGCGGTCGCGTAGACGCGGCCGTCGACCTGCGACGCCGTCTGGCCCGACAGGCCGCGAATGGTCAGGCCTGAGCCCTGGCCGACGGGCGAAGCGCCCTCGCCGCCGTAACGATAGCCCTGTACCCCGGGAATGCGCGTCAGGGTCTCGGCAACGTTGTTGTCGGGCAGTTTGCCGATATCCTCGGCCGTGATCGAGTCGACGATTTCCTGCGTATTCTTCTTGATCTGCGCCGACGAGCGCATCGAGGCGCGCACGCCGGTGACGACGACGACGCTCGAGTCGCCGCTGGCGGCCGGAGCCGCCGTCTGGGCCGCGGCGCCGTCGGCACAGACGCCGAGGCCGAGGCCCGCCATCAAGGCCAGGGCCGAAGCCCCCGGCCAGGCGCGTGAATAGTGATTACGCATGAATCTTCCTCCGTTTTTCCTGCACCCCCGGCGGGAGGCGTTTTTTGTTTTCGGCGCGTGTCGCAGAGGTCTTTCACCCGCTTCGCAGCCGCCCTGTTTGCTTTTTCGTTGTCGCTTGTTCTGATATCGATATCAGACATAACCGAACTACATAAAAACAACGGAACCGTCAATCGCGAATTTGTATGACAAACGCAGATTGACGTATTTTCGCCACACCAAGTCGCGAGGATAGATTCATCATAACTATATGATTTTAAATATATTATGGCTGTATTTCTTGCGATTTCCGCCACCTGGCACCGGAGGAAATTTCTGTTATCGATATCTAAAATCGACCTATTTCCACTGCGTACCGATGCCGGAAGCCGTCGTCGCGCGGGCTTGACTTCCGCCCAGGCCTCGCTATGAAATCTGATATCGATAACAATTTTTGGACGTGCCGCAGCGCCGCGGAACACGCTTGCACCTGGGACAGGGATAATGATGATATGCACGGACACCGGAGGCGAATCGCGCCCGGACAGGACCCGCACCATGCACCGGCAGTGCCTTTCCATCATAGCGTTCGGCCTGTCGCTGGCCATGGCCTCCGCCGCCCTTGCGACGTCTGCCCCCGCCAACCGGCTCGAGGTCTTCCCCTTCCAGAAACCGATCCAGTACACGCATCACAATGACGATTTCACCGTGCGGGTGCGCGTGCCCGGCGGACCTTGGCAGGACCTCTACGAATACAATGTCAAGGTCGACCTCGACAAACCGCAGGACGCCTCCATGGCCTATTTCGACTTCTCCGGAACGGTCGAGGTGGCGGTCCAGAAGAACAATGGCACGGCCCGTGCCGTGGCCGTGCGCCCGCTCTCGAAAGGCGTCACGGCACGGCTGAAGGACAACATCGCCTATTTTACCCTGACCCGGCCGCAGGATCTGAGCGTCGAGTTCGACGGCGACCACCTGCACAACCTGCACCTGTTCACCCACGCCATCCGCGACGACATGCCGTCGCACCCGCCAACAACCTTCTACGATATCGCCGCCGCCCCCACGCCCGACCTGACGCGGCCGGTCGTCTATTTCGGCCCAGGCATCTATACGCCCCCGGACGGCGAAGGCGGCAGCTTCCGCATCGGCTCGAACACGACCGTCTATGTCGACGGGTCGGCGCTGCTCAAGGGTACCTTCGTCATCGACGGCGCCGAGAATGTCAAAATCATCAGCGACGGCGTCTTCGAAGGGCAGAAGGACCTGCTGCTTGTCCGCAATTCGAGGCATGTCGTCGTCGATGGTCCGATCACCATCAATCCCGAACATGGCACGGCGCGCTGCGCAAACTCGGAGCACGTCGAATTCCGCCATATGCGGACCATCGGCGCCGGCCCATGGTCCGACGGTATCGGCAATTTCGCCTGTCACGACGTGACCATAGCCGACAGTTTCGTGCGGACTTCGGACGACAGCATCACCGTCTACAATCACCGCTGGGACATCTGGGGGAATTCCCGCGACATAACGGTCAGGGATTCGGTCCTGTGGGCCGATGTCGCCCACGCCGTGATGATCGGCATGCACGGCAATACGCCGAGCCCTGGGCACCCTGCCGCCGAAAACATCGAACGCCTCCGCTTCATCAATCTCGATGTCCTGGACGTCGACGAGGACGAACCGGAATACGAAGGCGTATTCGGCATCACAGCCGGCGACGACAACCTGGTGCGCGACGTGGTTTTCGACGACATTCGCGTCGAGCGCATCGAGGAAGGCAAGCTGTTCAATCTGCACGTCGGCTTCAACGCCAAGTACAATACCAGTCCCGGCCGCGGCATCGAGGACATCACCTTCCGGCACGTCCGCTTCTCGGGTCTGGGCAGCCCGAGCGCAGCCGCGATCTTCGGCTACGACGCCACGCGCGGCGTCCGCAATATCACCCTCGACGACGTGCGGGTCGGCGGCGTTCCCGTGGCCGCGGCAAGGCCGGACCTGCTCGAGATCGGCGCCTTTGCCAGCGACGTGAAAGCCTCTGCCGGCAATACCTGCAAAGAACAGCCCGGCGCCAGGTGCAAACGGAAGTAGCGGCCCACGCGGGACGTCGGACTACACGGGCAAACCGGCCCCGTGCAGAACCATATTCAAACCAAGCACGCACGCCAGCCCGACCAGCCCTACGACACTTTCCATCAGCGACCACGACCGGAAGGTATCGTACAGACTCAGGCCGAAATACTCCTTGAACAGCCAGAAGCCTGCGTCGTTGATGTGCGAGCACATGAGGCTGCCGGCGCCGATCGACAGGACCATCAGGTTCGGATCGACATGGCGCGCTACGATGACCGGCGCCATGATGCCCGCCGCGGTCAATCCGGCGATCGTGGCCGATCCGAGCGCGATGCGGATGATCATGGCGATCAGCCAGCCCAGCACCAGCGGATCGAGAGGAAGTGCCTTCAGCCAGTCGCCGAGCGCGGAACTCACGCCGCTGTCGGCAAAAACCTGCTTGAGCGCGCCGGCGCCGGCCAGGACCAGAAGGATGCCTGCGACGTCCTTGAGCGAGGTCGCGTATCCGTCCATCATCGTGCGGACGTCCCTGCCGCCGGCAAGGCTGAACGTGGCATAGAGCAGCGAGGCAGCCAGGACGATCGCCGGCTGCGCCAGCAGTACCTGCGCCTGGTCCAGCAGCGGCGGCTTGTCCGGAACATAGGCAAGCCCGGTACCGAGCGCGATCAGCATCACCGGCAGGAGAGCCGTGAAAAAACTGTTGAAGGCGCCCGGGCGCGAACGGATTTCGTCCGCGGCCGCTGCCCTCCCGCCTTCCGCCGGCGCGCCGACCGATTTCAGCGTCAGGGCCAGCAGCGGCCCCGCAACGAGGAGCGTGACACTCGCCACGCCCAATCCATAGATCAGGGTCAGGCCGGTATCGGCGCCGAAGACCTTGATCAGCGCCATCGGCGACGGGTGCGGCGGCAGGAAACCGTGGGCCACCGAGAGGCCGCACAGCAGGGGGATACCGAGATAGACCGCAGGCAATTTCGTCCTGGCGGCCAATGACAGTATGAGGGGCACCATGATGACGAAGCCGACGGCGTAGAACAGCGGGATGCCGGCGATCAGGCCGGTGACGGCCATGGCGAGCAGAATAAACCTCGGCCCGACCGCACCCACCAGGGCGTCCGACACGGTCCGTGTCGCGCCGCTGTCCGCGACCACCCTGCCGAACATGGCGCCCAGGCATATGATGGCGGTAATGCCGCCCAGCATGTCGCCGATGCCGTGCTCGACCGACGCGGCCAGCTTGTCCAGGGGGATGCCGAACACCAACCCGCCCAGGAGCGCGGTCAACAGAAAGGCCAGGAAGGGCGGCAGTCTCGCCCAACTGATCAACGCCACCAGAACCGCGATCAGGCCAATAACGCCTGCAACTATCAAGCTGCCCTCCTGAAACAGGGGAACGATATCGCAAAAAGAAAGGCGTGTCGCGGGAGGGAAACGATCCCGCGACACGCTATCCCCAACCCGGCCTGCCCCTGGGAGTCCCGGGCCGGCCGTTACAGACACGGGGATCAGAAGTTCATGCGCACACCAGCCCGGTATTCGCGGCCGACCAGGTCATAGAGGTACGGATTGGCCCCGATGCCGACCCCGGCCTGCGGCGCAGGCGCCGGCGCCCGGTTGAACAGGTTGTCGATCTTGAAATAGGCCATGGTCCGGTCCGACAGGGCGTAGGTGCCGCCAAGATCTACGTAGGTCGCGCCCTTCATCTGGTTGTTGTTGATCGTCGGATGGGTGACGGTCGACACCGGGCAACTGGTCTGGCACTCGATATATTCATTGCTGTAGTGGCCGTCGCTGAACCAGCGCTCGGTGACGGTCAGGCTGGCCTTGTCCGTGTCCCAGCCTTGCGTGAACAGGGCCTTCCAGTAGGGCGTATTGCCGAGGTTGACGCCCGCGGCTTCCGTCGGGATAGTCCCCAGCACGCCGGAATCGGTCTTGAAGCTGATGGTATGCGTGGCCAGGGCGCGAGCGGTGAAGGTGCCCGGCAGATGGATAGCCGACAGGCCCGTTCGGTACTGCACCTCGATGTCGTAGCCGCGGTTGACGGCCTTGGCGACGTTGAAGGCCTGGACCTTGACGTAGTTGGTGTTGGGCACCGTGCTCGTCAGCAGCATCGATCCGCAGATCTGCGTATTGCCGGCAGCACAGAGATCGACCTCCTGCTGCGCGCTCAGCGACGAGATTTCGTGCTGGATGTCGATATTGTAGTAGTCGACCGAAACGCTGAGGCCCGGCAGCCACTGCGGCTGCGACAGGACGATGCCGATTTCGCTGTTGCGTGCGATTTCCGGCTTCAGGTCCGGATTGCCCAGCACCTCGTTGAGGATGGTGATGGCCGTGCCGTTGGAGTTGACGATATTGTTGGTCACCACCGGCGCAGCGAACAGTTCGGACAGGTTGGGCGCGCGAACGTCCTGCGACGTCACGGCGCGGAAGCGCAGGCCGTCGATCCCGGTCTTCCACGTCGCGCCGACCTTCCAGGCCTGAACGTCGCCCGACGTCGAATAATGCGTCTGACGTCCGGCCAGGTTGAGGTTGGCCGAACCCAGGCCCGGCGTGTCGAAGACAGGCACGTTCAGTTCCAGATAGGCTTCGGCGACGTTATAGGAGCCCTGGCCGTTATGATAGTTGCCGGCGTACCAGTTGTTGCCCGCCGTATTGAGTACGGGATCGGCCGGATAGGCGGATGTGTTCGGCGTATCGGCGGTGACGCCGTTGCCGTACGGATCGGCCTTGGTCTTGTAAGCCTCGCGGCGGTATTCCAGGCCGGTGGCGACGTCGACCGGACCCGCCCACAGCGAGAAGGGTGAGCCGCTGAAATTGATGCTGGCCACGTCCTCGGTCTGGATCGAGCGCTGCTGCGGACCCGCTCCCGGAATGACATAGGCCAGCGCCGCCGGATCGATCGTGACATTGCCGATGATGTTGAGCGGGCGGCAACCGGCCGCCGCGGCCGCCGTGTTGCGGCAGACGACGGTTCCGTTGGGGCCGGCGACCGCGTCGATCGCCGCGTTATAGCGCGGGGTCAGCGAGATGTCGTAGACGTCGATGCTGGTATGGTTGGTGCCGTGGGCGACGTAGGCGTCGTAGGTCCAGCGCGTGCCCAGCAGGTTCGCCGAGCCGCTGAGCCCCGTCACGAAGCGTTCCTGGCGCCGGTTGGCGTGGACGTTGATATAGTCCGGGAATTCGGCATTGGTCGTACCGTACTGGAAGCTGGTGATGCCGTTGTTGGCGCACGCCGTCTGGATGCTGGCCGGTACAAAGGGGTTTGAACACTGGATCGTCAGGTTGGCGTTCTTGGCCGCGCCGACGTTCGGGATGTTCATCGACATCACCTTGGCGAAATTGGCGCTGACATAGAGCTCCGTATTGTCGTTGATGTCATAGCCCATACGCGTATAGGCCACCGTGCGGCTGAGCCGGGGCACATAGGTCGTCCCCTCGCCCACGGCGCCACTCAGGTCGCCGCCGACGCAGAACGAGCTGATGCAGTTCGTCACGGCGCCCGTACCCGTCGGTACACCGTTCGAGCCGTACTGGAATTGATAGGGCTGGCCGCCGGCGCCGAAGGCCGTGCCCTGGAGCGGGCCCGACGTGATCAGGCCGTACTTGGCGTACTGATACTGCTGCGCCTGCTGAATGTAGATGTATTGCGGCTTGCCGTCGGTCGTCTGGCTGATCGAGCGGACCTGGAAGGCGGGGGACACGAACCAGGTGCGGCCGCTGGCGCCGTCGCCGACGCCGTAGCCGCCGGACGGCAGGCCGGCTTCGCGGCTGTATTCGCCGCTGGCCTCGACGTGCAGCCGGTCGTTGAGGAAGGCCTTGCCCCAGGCGACCTGCGCCGTGAAGTTCTGGTCGTCGCCATAGGTCGTCTGGCCAGCCTCGATATTGGTCTTGAGGCCGACAAAACGCTTGTCGGTGATGAAGTTCACCACCCCGCCGATGGCGTCCGAGCCGTAGGAGGCCGAGGCGCCGCCAGTGACGACGTCGACGCGCTTCATCAGAAGCTGCGGGAACTGGCTGACGTCGACCACACCCGTGACGTTGGCGGGCGTCATGCGCTGGCCGTCGAGCAGGGTCAGCGTGCGGATGGGGCCGAGCCCCCGCAAACTGAAGGAGCTGAGGCCCTGCATGCCGCTCGACGTGCTGTTGTTCCACACGACGCGGCCGGTCGAGCCCTGCAGCGACGGCAACTGGGTGACGGTGTTGAAGACGTTGGGCTGAGCCGCCTTGGCGATCTCCAGCGGCGTCAGGGTCGTCGTCGGCGTCGGCTGGGTGAAGCCGCGCGAAATAATGCGCGACCCCGTCACGATGATTTCGGTCTGGTCGGCCTTCGGCGCAGCCTTGGCCGCGTCCTCGGCGTGGACGCACGCCGCCGCGGTCCACAGGGCCAGCGCCGATACCGACGCGGCATACAGTTTCCGTTTTACCCCTAACATATTCAAACCCCATTTTCAGACCGCGTGGCGGCGTATCTTGCTGTTGCCGGCGAACCGGATGTCGTTCGGAAACCCCAACCCGGTTCCGCTTCCTCATACGTAACAATAGGCACGGGCCGAAAAAGGCGTCAACGGAATTACTATCATTTATGTAACAATGTGAAAGTTTTTTGATGCGTTGGGAGCGTTACCATGGTTTTTTCGTGTTAATTCAATGTGATATTGGAATGCGCATTCAAGAAACTGTGTTTTAATTGCAACGGAGGCACCAATTGCATGCGAAGGTGCCCCTGTAATGGATGACTTTTTGCGTGCAAATCGCCTCAAAATGATACGTAACTACATTTATGAATGGAAACGGGACTCAGGGCAGGATGACACTTCGCGCACTCATGAAAGCGGCCCTTCCGGCCTTCGCCTGCGCCGTCGCGCTCCATATGCCGGCGGCCGTCCACGCCGCGCCGGTCCCTGTACTCGTCCCCTACCCGGCCGCCGTCGATACGAGGGAAGGCACCTTCCGGCTGGAAGGCACGATCGTCCTGTCCGTTCCGCCTGGCGATATCGAAGCCAGGGGCGTGGCCCTGCAACTGCGGGACATGCTGAAGGGCGCCGGGCGGCGCTTCACCATCAGCGACCGCGCGCCGGACGCCGGACAGCACGCCATCGTCCTCGCACGCTCGGCCCTCGCCGCGTCGCCGGAAGCCTACACGCTGGACGTTGCCCCGGAGCGTATAACGATCGCGGCCGCGACGCGCCGCGGCCTGTTCTATGGCGCGATTACGACATGGCAGCTGTCCACCCAGAACACGGCGTCCCGGCTGCCGGCAATCCATATCGCCGACACACCCCGCTTCAGCTGGCGTGGCGTGCTTATCGACTCGGCGCGGCACTTCCAGAGCGTGGCCGAACTGAAGCGCCTGATCGACGTCATGGCCATGTACAAGCTCAATACCCTCCACTGGCATCTGGCCGACGACCAGGGCTGGCGTCTGGAAATCAAGGCCTTCCCAAGGCTGACCGGTGTCGGCGCCTGGCGCGACCTCAAGCTTGCCTATCCCTCGCGCCCCATCCGGTACGGCGGCTTCTATACGCAGGACCAGGTTCGCGGACTTGTCGCCTACGCGGCGGCGCGCAACATCACCATCGTGCCGGAAATCGAACTGCCTGGCCACGCCACGGCGGCGCTTACCGCCTACCCGGAATACAGCACGCTCGGCGAAGTGCCGCAGTCGGGCATGTCCGACTGGGGGGTCTATTCGAATCTCTACTCGACCGAAGACAGGACCTTTGTCTTTATCGACACCATCCTCGACGAGGTCATGGACCTGTTCCCCAGCCCCTATATCCATATCGGCGGCGACGAGGCCATCAAGAACCAGTGGCAGGCCAGTCCTGCCGTCCAGGCCAGGATGAAGGCGCTCGGGATCAAGGACGAGGCGGCCTTGCAGAGCTGGTTCGTCGCGCGTGTAGGACAGCATATCGCCGCCCGCGGCCGGCGGATGGTCGGCTGGGACGAGATCCTGGAGGGCGGCGTGCCGGGCGACGCAACCGTCATGTCCTGGCGCGGCCTGGCGGGTGCGAAGGCGGCCGTGCGTCTCGGTCACGACACGGTACTGACTCCGGCGCCGGAGCTGTATCTCGACAGTCGCCAGAGCCTGTCGGGCAACGAACCGCCAGGCCGCAGCGAGCTTTCCACGCTGCGCATGGTCTACGATTTCGACACGCTATCGCGTGAGATCGCGCCGGCGCAATACGGCCACGTTCTCGGCATCCAGGCCAATGCCTGGACCGAGCATATGCGCACGGACACGCAGCTCGAACATATGCTGTTTCCCCGCGTCGTCGCCCTCGCGGAAGTCGCCTGGTCGCCCGAAAACGCACGCGACTGGAGCCGCTTCAGCCAGGGCCTGCCGGCGACATTGTCGCAATTGCAAGCCCTCGGCGTCAGCTTTGACGCGGTGCCGTTCGAGCCTGCTGCCGCACTGTCGCGCGGCGCCGGCGGCGGCATTACGGCGACACTGGTCTCGCCGCTGGGCCTCGGCGACATCCGCTATACGCTCGACGGATCGGCGCCGTCGGCAACGTCTCCGGTCTATACGCAGCCGTTGTCATTCAAGGCGTCCGCCCGCATCGATGCCCGGACCTTCCTGGGCGCGACGCCGCTTGGTGCCGCGCGGACATTCGACATATCGGAGCGCGCGCTGGACACGCGCGTCAGCGCCGAGCTCAAACCCTGCGGCGGCAGCGTGCCGCTTCACCTCGAGGACGACTATCCGGCAAAAGGCGACCGCCCCGCCGCTTTCGTCAGCATTTACAAGCCGTGCTGGATCTGGCCGGCCGTCGACCTGTCGCACGGACTGAAGGTGACCGCGCGCATCGGCCAGATGCCGTTCAATTTCCAGCTGGCCGGCGGACGGCGCATCGTCCAGTTCGACACGCCTGCCACCAGCCCTTACGGCGAACTGGTCATCCGGCGGCGCACGGGCGAAGCCATGGTCTGCGAAGGCGATACGCTTGCCGTCCTGCCGCTGACCCGGGCAAACGACGCAAACCCCGGCTTGTCTGAGATTTCGGGTACGATTCCCGCGTCGCCGGAGACGGCCGAGCTGTGCCTGACCTTCAACCGGCCTTCAGCGGCGACCCTGTGGGCGATCGACCGGATCACACTCGCGCCGTAGGGCGCTTAGTCCCCGATCGGCTGCTGCGGCGTAATGCCGTGCAGCCAGGCAACGCTGCCGCGGGCCTTGCGCAGCGACACGTGCGCGCGATCGCCGAGGACGACCGCCACCGCATAGGCCAGCATGTCGATGACCAGAAGCTGGGCGAAGCGCATTGGGTTGGGCTGGAATTCCTCGATGCCGGCCGGGAACAAACCGACGTGCAGGCAGATGTCGGCCTCGCGCCCCAGCGGCGTGTCGCTGTCGGTGATGGCGATGCACCGCGCCTTGTAATACTTGGCCAGCTCCATGCTTTCCTGCAGCTCGCGCGGCCGGCCCGTCGACGATATGAACAGGGCCACGTCGCCCTCGTTGAGGATCGCCGCCGACATGCGCTGGGCGTAGCCATCGGTAAAAGCCATGGCAGGAACATTCAGCCGGTAAAGGCGGTTGTGGACCTCGGTGGCCAGAACGGCCGAACTGCCGCCGATGCCATAGACGACCACGCGCGGCGCCGTGGCAAGGACCCGGGCGGCCTTCAGAATGTCGGCGTGCGCGATCGTGTGGCGGGTACGCGCAAGCACCTCCATCACCTTGCCGGCGACACTATCGAAATCGGGCATGCCCAAATCGGCTTCGCTGTCGGCACCGCGCGACAGGGGCGCCGCCCCCTGGTCGGTCATGGCCTGGGACAGGGCCAGTTCCTGGATCAGGCGGAATTTCAGATCCTTGAAGCCTTCGCACCCAATAGTGCGGCAGAAGCGCACGACCGTGGGTTCGCTGACACCGAGATCGGCGGCGACCGAGCGCACACTGGCCTTAACGAAGTCGTGCGGCGCCGCCAGGATCAGCTTGGCGATCTTCATGTCCGAGCGCGTCATGGACTCCATCATGCTGCGAAGGCGCGGAAGAATGTCCTCGCGGTCGGCGTCGGGCTCGGTCATCGTGCGTAAAAGCTTTCCTCTGTGGCCCTGCGAGCCATGTAGCAAAACATAAGGAGGTTCGGGGGGTATTGCAATCGGAACGGCAGATTGACGCGCACCAAAGCCGAAACAGCTTTCATTTTTGTTGACATTGCTACATTTTTGATAGATTTTTGATATTCCAAGACGCGGGACCCGCCCGCACAGGAGGCTTTTCTTGTCTATCGAGCGTATCGGCTCCGCCGGCACCGGCACGGGCGGTCAATCCCTACCCTTCTGCCAGGCCACCGTCGCCAATGGCTTCGTCTTCGTTTCCGGCCAGGTGGCCATGAATGAAAACGGCGAGCTGGTCGAAGGCGGCATCGTCCCTCAGACCCACAAGGTTTTCGAAAACCTCGTCGCCATCCTGAAAAAGGCCGGCTGTACGCTCGACGACGTCGTCAAGGCCAACGTCTGGCTCGACGATGCCCGCGACTTCCACGCCTTCAACCGCATTTACGCCACCTATTTCGGGCGCGGCCTGCCCGCGCGGGCCTGTGTGCAATCTCCGTTGATGATCGACGCCAAGGTCGAGATCGAAGTCATCGCCCTGCAGCCTAGGCAATAGGGGACCGCAATGCGCCTGCCGGACATTGCCGACGCGCCGCTTCCGCCCGGAACCAAGGGCCTCCCGCTCGACGGCAGCGTCGAACGCCTGAGCGACCTTACCGGGTGGGGCCTTAACGTGCTCAATGGGGACCTGCCCATGCCGGTAGCCGTGCTTAAGCACTCGGCGGTCGAGAACAATCTCGGGGTCATGCAGGCCTATGCGGCACGGGCCGGCGTCAATCTGGCGCCCCATGCCAAGACAACCATGTGTCCGCAACTGTTCGCGCGCCAGCTCGATCATGGCGCCTGGGGGCTTTCGGTGGCGACGATGGTCCAGTTCAGGCTGTGTCACGAATTCGGCGTGAAGCGGCTGATCCTGGCCAACCAATTGGTCGGCCGCGCCGAGATCGAGGCCTATGCCAGCTTTTGCGCCGAAACGCCGGACCACGATTATTTCGTCCTGGTCGATGGCCTTGACGGCGCCCGCGCCATTTCCGAAGGCGTCGGCCGCATCGCCGGCGCGCCGCCGGCCAAGCTCCTGATCGAGGTCGGCATGGCTGATGGCCGCTGCGGCGTAAGAACGATCGACGAAGGCCTCGCCCTCGCCAGACGCATCGCAGCCCTTCCCGGTGTCGCGCTCCACGGCATAGAAGGATATGAGGGGCTGATCGTCGGCGGCGACGCCGACAGCGATGCCCGCGCGGTTTCGGCCTATCTCGAAACCGTGCTCGGCCTGTGGCAAAAGGCAGCGGACGAAGGCCTGTTCGCCGATTCTGCCGCGGCTATCCTGAGCGCCGGCGGCTCGGCCTATTACGACCTCGTCGCGCGCCTGGTCGCGCACCACCCCGAAGGCCTGGTACCGATCCTGCGCAGCGGCTGCTATGTCACGCACGACAGCGGCTTCTATCGCCGGCTGCTGGCGCGCATAGCCGGGCGTGACGCCGCCGGACCGGCGCCCCGGCTGATGCCCGCACTGGAAGTCTGGACACGCGTCATCTCGCGCCCGCAACCCAACCAGGCCATCGTCATGATGGGTAAGCGCGACGTATCGTTCGACATCGATCTGCCCACGGCCCGGCAATGGTACCGCGAGGGCGCACATAACGCCCCGCAACCTGTCTCGGGGCTGACGGTCGAGAAGCTTTCGGACCAGCATGGCTTCCTGGCGGTGGCCGAGGGCGTCGATCTGGCCGTCGGCGACCTGATTGGCTTCGACATTTCCCACCCGTGCACGACTTTCGACAAATGGTCGGTGCTGATGGAGGTCGCGGACGACTATACGGTTGTCTCGGGCCTCAAGACCTTTTTCTGAAGTCCGCCATGTCCGCTCCCCGCATTCGCGCCGATTTCATCCTGAAAGGCGGCACCGTGATCGACGGCACGGGCGCGCCTCGTTTTGCCGCAGATGTGGCCATGGCCGGCGACACCATCTTGGCGGTCGGCGATCTGACACACGTCGACACCCGCCAGGTTATCGACGCCGAAGGCCTTATCGTCGCGCCGGGCTTCATCGACGCTCACACGCACGACGACCTGATCTGCATCACCGATCCCGACATGACGCCCAAGATCAGCCAGGGCGTCACCACCGTCATCGCCGGCAACTGCGGCATATCGGCACCCTATCTGCGTTTCTCCGACGAAGTGAGCGAGCCCTTCAACCTGCTGGGTCAGGTGGGCGATTTCACCTATGGCGACTATGCCGCCTACGGCCGCGCCGTCGATGCGGCCGCGCCGCGCACCAATGTCGCCGCCCTGGTCGGTCATTCGGCGCTGCGCCTTGCCTGCATGTCCGAGCTCGACCGTGCGGCAACCCGGGCGGAGCTTGCCGCCATGGACGGCCTGCTGCAGTCGGCACTCGACGCCGGTGCCCTCGGGCTCAGCTCCGGCGTCTTCTACGCCCCGGCCCAGGCGGCCGACATCGGCGAATTGCAGACCCTGGCCCGGACCGTGGCACGCGCCGGCGGCGTCTACACGGCTCACATCCGCGACGAACGCGAGGCGATCGTCACAGCACTGGAAGAGGCTTTTACCGTGGCGCGGCGCGGGCACGCGCCGCTCGTCCTGTCGCACCATAAGTGCGCGGGCGTGAAGAACTGGGGCCGTTCCGCCGAGACCCTGGGCCTGATCGACAAGACACGGCGTACCCAGCCCGTGCATCTCGATTGCTATCCCTATACGGCCGGCTCGACCGTCATCCGTCCCGACCTCGCCGACGGCGAGGTCGACATCCTGATCAACTGGTCGTTGCCGCACCCCGAAATGGGCGGGCGAACGCTGAAGGCCATCGCCGAAGAATGGGGCACCAGCCAGGCGGAAGCCGCCGCGCGCCTCATGCCGGGCGGCGCCAGCTATTTCCAGATGCACGAGGACGATATGCGCGCCATCCTGAGCCACGAGACCTGCATGGTCGGCTCGGACGGCCTGCCGCACGATTCCTTGCCGCATCCGCGCCTGTGGGGGACGTTCCCACGCGTGCTGGGCCGCTATGCGCGCGACCTGGGCGTCGTGACGCTCGAAACCGCCGTTCACAAGATGACGGGCATGACGGCATCGACCTTCAACCTGGCGGACCGGGGCCGTATCGCCCCCGGCCTGAAGGCCGACATCACGGTCTTCGACGCCGCAAGCGTGATCGACCGCTCGACCTACGAAGCCCCGGTGCAGATGGCCGAGGGTATCGCCCACGTCTTTGTCAACGGCGCGCCGGCGTGGAGCGACAAGCGCGCCACGCCGCAGCGCGCCGGCCGTTTCCTGCGGCGGATCGACGGTTCCCGGTCCGCGGACAGCCGCTCCCTGGCGCAGACGGCAAGGGCACTTTGACCCGTCATCGTCCGCGGACGGAACGGCTGTCGTCCTTGTGGAGACTCCGCCCGGCTACGCCGGCAGCCGCTTGTCGTAATCGGCCTTGAGGCGCGCCCAGCCGTCCCAGAAGGGCGCCGGATTGCCGCCCTTGAGACGTGCCGCCATGATGTCGAGGTGCATATGCCAGCCGGCACTGACGCTGAGCAGATAGCCGCGATTGGGGATGCCGCGATGCGTCAGGGTCAATAGTACCTCTTCGCCGCGGGATTCCAGTTCGAAGGTCACGCCGCCGGACTCGCTCCAGGTGATGGCCAGTTTGTGCGGCGGATCGAGCTCAGTGATCTCGCCTTGCATGCGGTGTTCCTCACCGAAACCGTCGGGACGGCGGCCAGGCGGATCTGTCAGCTCGTCGTTGCGCCAGACCAGTTCGAAGGTCGAACCGACCTCCATCACCATCGGGCCCGCGGCCAGCCACAGACGACGCAGCTCTCCATCGGTCAGATAGTTCCAGATGCGGTCGATCGGGCCGGGCAACAGGCGTTCGATCTTCAGCGTCTTGGGCTCTGTCAGCACGCCATAGGCATTCGTGCTCTTGGGGGCGGTAGCAAGTTCGGTCATTGGTCCTCTCCTTTGGGATCCATCGGGTTCGAAAGTTTCGTGGCATCTTCCTCGCGAAGCAGCCGTTCGAGGGCGTCGAGACGGTCGGTCCAGAAGCGTTCATAGACGCTCAGCCATTCGTGCGCCGTGGCCAGCGGGCCAGGGTCCAGGCGACACACGTGCGTGCGCCCCCTGACCTCGCGGCGGATCAGGCCCGCGACCTCCAGCACCTTTATGTGCTTCGACGCGGCCGCCAGGGTGATGGAAAACGGTTCAGCCAATTGGCCGACTGTCCGTTCGCCGCCCGACAGGTCGCGCAGCATGCGTCTCCGCGTGGCGTCGCCCAGGGCGTGGAAAACGGAATTGAGTTGGGGTGCTTCTAATTCAACCATGTGGTTGAATGTACGCGAAGCCAAAAAATAGTCAACCGTTTGGTTGAATAATTTTCATGTCCTATAGGCTGGCCATGACCTATCGCCCCGCCAAACCCCAGGACAGCCTGCCGGTCGCGATCCTGCTGATCTTTGCCGCCGGCACGCTCGACGCCTACACCTTCGTTCAGCACCACGGCGTCTTCGCCAACGCCATGACCGGGAATCTGGTGACCCTGCTGGTCCGCGTCATGGAGGGCGACACCGCCCGCGCCTTCGGTTACCTCGTGCCGCTTATCGCCTATGCGTTCGGCGTTGCGGCGGCGCACGCCCTGCACCAGAAGCCGCTGCGGCAATGGATTCCGTCTGCGTCGCGCGTGTCGCTGGCGATCGAAATTCTTTTCCTGGCCGTTCTCGCCGTCATGGGCGACCATATCGGCGACATGGCTGTGGCGGGCATCGCCTTTGTCGCCGCCGTCCAGGGCACCAGCTTCACGCGCATCGGCGGCTTCGCCTTTACCTCGGTCTCGACCAGTTCCAACCTGCGCCATTTCATCGAAGGCGTGCTCGATTGGTCGCTGTTCACGCGCCTGTCACAAGGAACCCATGCACCCGAGCGCATCGTCGCCGCGCGCCGCTTCGCCGGCTATTACGGCTGCCTGTTCGTCTTTTTCGTTGCGGGCGCGCTTCTGGGCACCGTCGCCACGCGCAGCCTGCCGCAACTGGCCTTATGGCTTCCCGTGGTGTGCCTGAGCCTGGCCCTGGCGCTCTGTCTGCCGTGGAACGTCCGGGTCCAGCACCTCTTTCGCGAGGAATAATCCGGTTTCTGCAAACCCCGTCTTAAATCTTGTCGGTTAGGATGATGCGACAAGACTAGGGAAAAAGCGCAGTGACCACAGACAGCGGCAATACCGAAATCGGCCAGTCGGCGGAAGAGCGCCTGAAGGCGCGCGAAAGCTTCTTCCGCCTGATGAGCCATGAAATCCGCACGCCGCTGAACGGCGTCATGGGCATGCTGTCCCTGCTGTCGCGCTCGCCGCTGTCGCCCGACCAGAAGTCCTATATCGCCACCGCCCAGGAATCGGGCGAGCACCTTCTGACCCTGGTCAACGACTTCCTCGACTATGCGCGCATCGACGCCGGCAAGATCGAGCTCGAGACGACCGAGGTCCATCTCGAGCCCCTGTTGCAAGGCGTCGCCGAGCTGCTGTCGCCGCGCGCCCACATGAACAATATCGAGATCGCCTGGGCGCTCGATCCGCGCCTCGAATTCATCGTCGCCGACGAAGGCCGCATCCGTCAGATTTTGTTCAACCTGGCCGGCAATGCCCTGAAGTTCACCCAAAAGGGTGGGGTCCTGATCCAGGTCACGCTGACCCATGACAGCCAGATCCGTTTCGCCGTCCGCGATACGGGCCCCGGCATCGCCGAAGAGGCCCGCACGCGCATCTTCGAAGAGTTCGGCCAGGTCGACCCCAGCCACGCCACGCGCTACGGCGGTGCCGGCCTCGGCCTCGTCGTCGTCAAGAAGCTGGTCGAGGCCATGAACGGCACGGTCACGCTCGACAGCGAGCTCGGCGCCGGTTCGATGTTCAGCGTCCAGTTCCGCGCGCCCTATGGCGTGCGTCCCAAAAAGCCCCTGGCGCGGCCCTTGCACGAAGTGACCCTTGTCTCGCACAACAGTATCCTGGCCGACAGCGCCAAGAGCCATCTCACCGCCTTCGATGGGGGTCTGCGTACGGTCCCGTCGCTCGACGGACTGACCCTCGGCGACGCTCTGATCCTGCACGACCGCGCCGCCTGCAAAGGCCCGATGCCCGCGCCTTCGCCGCAAAGCCTGATCCTGCTGGCGCCGGAAGAGCGCGACGAAATCGAAGCCTGGCGCGAACAGGGCTGGGCCGGCTACCTGATCAAGCCCCTGCGCCGCGGCTCGCTGATCGAGCGCCTCGATGCCCTTTCCGACATCCGCACCGAAAGCCGGGCCGCCGCTGCGCAGGACGAGCGCATCGCGTCGGAAACCGCCCAGGACAAGGTCGTGCTGCTGGTCGAGGACAATCCTGTCAACGCCCTGCTGGCTCAGATCCTGCTGCAACGCGAGGGCTGCCGCGTCGAACGCGCCGCCTCGGGCGAAGAGGCGATCGACATCATCGAGACGCGCGCCTTCGACCTGATCTTCATGGATCTGGGCCTGCCCGGCCTCGACGGTATCGGCACGACGCGGGCGCTCAGGGCATCCGGCTGCAAGACACCCGTCATCGCCTTGACCGCCAACGCCTATGAAGAAGACCGCCGCGCCTGCATGGCGGCGGGCATGAACGACTTTTTGACCAAGCCGATCGAGATCGCCGCCCTGCGCTCGCGCCTGGCCGCCTGGACGCAGAGCCAGCCGGAAGCCCGCTCAGCCTAGACAGACTTGGCAAACCCGCATACCGTCGTCCTGAAAGAGGACGACAAGAATGAGCGAAAGCCCACCGGCCCCGACCCACGAATCCCCGCGCAAATCGACCTGGGCGGCGATCGCCGCCTATGCCAAGCCGAAACCGGCCCTGATGCTGGCCCTGGGCTACGCCACAGGCATTCCGTTCCTGCTGATCGGCGATACGCTGACCGCCTGGCTACGCGTCGACGGCCTGTCATTGCAGGTCATCGGCTTCTTCGTCCTGGTCAGCTTTTCCTACACGCTGAAATTCATGTGGGCGCCGCTGATCGACCGGCTGGACCTGCCGGTGCTGACGAAGATGCTGGGCCATCGCCGTAGCTGGATGGTGGTGTTGCAGGTCTTGATCGCCTTGAGCCTGCTTGGCATCGCAGCGACCGACCCCAAGACCAATTTGGTTCAGATGGCTTTCTTCGCCACGGTGACGGGCTTCTTCGGCGCCACGCACGACATCGTGCTCGACGCGTGGCGGATCGAAGCGGCCGACAGTACCGAGGAGCTCGGCGTCATGACGGCGGCCTATCAGTGGGGCTACCGCATCGCCTTCATCGTTTCGGGCGTCGTGCCGCTGCTCTTGGCCACGCGCATCGGCTGGCCGGCGGCCTACGCCACCATGGCCTTCATGATCGCCATCGGCTGGGTGTGCGTGTGGTTCGCCCCGCGCGGGCCGCAGCACGAGCCGCGCCCCATCCATACCGATGGCCTGGCCGTGCGCCCCATCCAGGAAGGCGTGGAATGGGTGCTTCGCGCCATCCTTCTGGTCGCCGCCGCCATCATCATGGGGTCGGGCCTGACCGCCAATGCCGACCTGATCAACGGGACGATCGGCCATTTCGGCGTGGCGCCCACCGTGCAGGCCGCGTTCAAGGACGTCTTTACCTCCAAGACGACGGGGCCCTTCCTGCAATTGCCGTTCGTCGTCGTCGGGCTTTGCCTGATGTTCGTCGCCTGTACCCCCTTGCCGTGGGCGACGCGGCCGGGCGCCTATTTCAAGGGCGCCTTCATCGCGCCGCTGGCCGACTTCTTCCAACGCTACAAGAAATGGGCGGGCTTTATCTTCGCGCTGATCTGCCTCTACCGCGTCAGCGAATTCACCCTCTATATCGCCAATGCCTACTATATCGACCTCGGCTTCTCGCTCGACGCCGTCGGCGAAATGCGTAAGGTCTACGGCGCGCTGATGACCATGATCGGCGTCGTCATCGCCGGCTGGCTGATCGTACGGGTGTCGTTGCGGACCGCGCTGATCGTCGGCGCCGTCGTCGGCCCGTTCAGCCACGTCGGGTTCCTCATTCTGGCCTGCAGCGGCCACAGCCTCAACGCCCTGGGGCTCGCCCTGGCGCTCGACAATATCGCCGCCTCGATCCAGGGCACGGTGCTGATCACCTATATGTCGACCCTGGTGTCACCGGCGTTCACGGCGCCGCAATACGCGCTGTTCTCCAGCTTCTACGCCATCCTCGGCAAGCTCGTAGCGTCGCAGTCGGGGCGCATCGTCGAGGGCTCGGCCAAGGCGGCCGACGCCGGCGGCTTCAGCGCCATGTTCAAGGGACTGATGGGCCACCTGACGCCCGACGCCTACGTCAAGGCCGCGGCCAAGCTGGGCGTCAGCGTCCCGGCCATGGGCGCTGGCTACTTCGCCTTCTTCGCCTATACGGTGGTTGTCGGCTTCGTCGCCATCGCCATGAGTATCTGGCTGTTCGTGCGTTATAAGCCGCAGACGACGGACGCGCCTGCGGCTCTTGACGGTTAGCTTCTGTGCACGGCTGAGCGCACGTCGTAGGCGGCAAAGGTGGCCATGGCCAGGATCTTCGACACGCTGTCGGACAGCTGACAGATCTGCACGGGCTTCGACAGGCCGAGCAGCAGCGGGCCGATGACGGTGGCTCCGCCGAGCGCTTCGACCAGCTTG
>FTCZ01002750.1_pt1 | contig 30726 bp, 29 predicted proteins | sample 1658871 | NCBI WGS metagenome assembly FTCZ01 (sample SAMEA3914864, study PRJEB12502) | metagenome | biome: forest; material: soil | place: USA | collected 2012-03-12 | depth 0.3 m | reverse complement strand
TGTCGGGCGGCGGCGTCGCCGCGGGCTCGCTCGGCATGCCCGACCTCGGCATCAACACATTGGACGACGTTCTAACGGATGTAAGACGCATTACGGACGTCTGCGACGTGCCGCTGATGGTCGACATCGACACCGGTTTCGGACCGTCGGCCTTCAACATAGAGCGCACCATCAAGTCGCTGATAAAATTCGGCGCCGCCGCCTGCCATATCGAAGACCAGGTCGGCGCCAAGCGCTGCGGCCATCGGCCCGGCAAGGAGATCGTCTCGACCGAGGAGATGGTCGACCGCGTCAAGGCCGCCGCCGACGCCAAGACCGATGCGGACTTCTTTTTGATCGCGCGCACGGACGCCATCGCCACCTTCGGCGTCGACGCGGCGATCGAACGCGCCGTCAAATGCGTCGAAGCCGGCGCCGATGGCATTTTTGCCGAGGCTGCCTACGATCTCGATACCTACCGGAAATTCGTCGGCGCCGTGAAGGCTCCGGTGCTGGCCAATATCACCGAGTTCGGCAAGACGCCCCTGTTCACGCGCGATGAACTGGGCTCAGCCGGCGTTGCCATGGTCCTCTATCCGCTGTCGGCCTTCCGCGCCATGAACAAGGCGGCCGAAAACGTCTACCAGGCCATCCGCCGCGACGGGCACCAGAAGAACGTGCTCGACACCATGCAGACGCGCGAAGAGCTTTACGACCGCATCGGCTATTACGCATTCGAGGAAAAACTCGATGCGCTTTTCAATACAAAAAAATGAACAGGGAAACAGATGGATACGCCAGGAGATGCACCCGGCTTTAAGCCCAAGAAATCCGTGGCCCTGTCCGGCACGGTGGCCGGCAATACCGCCCTGTGCACGGTCGGCCGCACCGGCAACGACCTGGCCTATCGCGGTTACGACATCCTTGACCTGGCCGCCACGTCGGAGTTCGAGGAGATCGCCTATCTGCTGATCCACGGGCGGTTGCCCAACCGCGGCGAGCTGACCGCCTACAAGACTAAGCTCAAGGCGCTGCGCGGCCTGCCCGTCGCCGTCATCGAGGCGCTGGAAAGCCTGCCGGCGTCGGCGCATCCGATGGACGTCATGCGCACCGGCGTTTCCTTCCTGGGATGCGTCCTGCCCGAACGCGAAGACCATAACCACCCTGGCGCGCGCGATATCGCCGACCGGCTCCTGGCGTGCCTGGGCTCGATGCTGCTCTACTGGTACCACTTCAGCCATAATGGCCGGCGCATTGATACCGAGACCGACGACGAAAGCATCGGCGGGCATTTCCTGCATCTGCTGCACGGCGCGGTACCCAAGCCGTCGTGGGTGCGCGCCATGCATACCTCGCTGATCCTCTATGCCGAGCACGAATTCAACGCCTCCACCTTCGCGGCGCGCGTCATCGCCGGCACGGGCTCGGACTTTTATTCGTGCATCGCCGGCGCCATCGGCGCCCTGCGCGGGCCTAAGCATGGCGGCGCCAACGAGGTCGCCTTCGATATCCAGAAGCGCTACGACAATCCCGACGAGGCCGAGGCCGACATCCGCCGCCGCGTCGAGGCGAAAGAGGTCATTATCGGCTTCGGCCACCCGGTTTACACGGTCGCCGACCCGCGCAACAAGGCGATCAAGGAGGTGGCGCGCACGCTCAGCGCCGAGCAGTCGAACCTCAAGATGTTCGCCATTGCCGAGCGGCTGGAAAGCGTCATGTGGGACATCAAGCACATGTTCCCGAACCTCGACTGGTTCAGCGCCGTCAGCTACCACATGATGGGCGTGCCGACCGAGATGTTCACGCCGCTCTTCGTCATTTCGCGTACCTCCGGCTGGTCGGCGCACATCGTTGAACAGCGCCAGGACGGCAAGATCATCCGCCCCAATGCCAACTATGTCGGGCCCGAAGACCGCCCCTTCGTGCCTTTGGACCAACGTCCGTAAGTTTTCAAGAGGTCCACAGATTACACAGATTCACAGATTAGATGCTGGGGCTTCGACAGAGACTGCGCGTCAGCGCTTTGCCTCGTGGCCCAATGGGCACAGGCCTTCGGCCAGATAATCTGTGAAATCTGTGTAATCTGTGGACCTCTTCCCTTCCTATACGAGAGAAGCAGATGTCCGCCCATATTTCCAATGTCCGCCCTGAACCCGACAGCGTGCTGGTCGATATCGCCGATTACGTCCTGAACTACGAAATCAAATCGGACCTGGCCTATGAGACGGCGCGCAACTGCCTGATCGACACGCTGGGCTGCGGGCTGGAAGCGCTCGACTATCCCGCCTGCACCAAGCTGCTGGGCCCCATCGTCCCGGGCACGATCGTGCCGAACGGCGCGAAGGTCCCGGGGACGCAATTCCAGCTCGATCCCATCCAGGCCGCCTTCAATATCGGCGCCATGATCCGTTGGCTCGATTTCAACGATACCTGGCTGGCGGCCGAATGGGGCCATCCATCGGACAACCTCGGCGGCATCCTGGCCGTTGCCGACTGGCTTTCGCGCAACGCGGTCGCCATGGGCAAGAAACCGCTGACCATGCGTGATGTCCTCACCGCCATGATCAAGGCGCACGAGATCCAGGGCTGCATCGCACTTGAAAACAGCTTCAACCGCGTCGGCCTCGACCACGTGGTGCTGGTGAAGGTCGCTTCGACCGCCGTCGTCGCCGAGATGCTGGGCCTGACGCGCGACGAGATCATCGACGCCGTGTCGCTGGCCTGGGTCGACGGGCAATCCTTGCGCACCTACCGCCATTCGCCCAACACCGGCTCGCGCAAGTCGTGGGCGGCCGGCGACGCCACGGCGCGCGCCGTGCGCCTGGCGCTGATGGTGCAGAAGGGCGAGATGGGTTACCCCAGCGTGCTGACGGCCAAGACCTGGGGCTTTTACGACGTCCTCTTCAAGGGCCAGGCGTTCAGGTTCCAGCGCGCCTATGGCAGCTACGTCATGGAAAACGTGCTGTTCAAGATCAGCTTCCCGGCGGAGTTCCACAGCCAGACCGCCGTCGAAGCCGCCATGACGCTGCACGGCAAGCTTGCCGCCATGGGCAAGAGCGCCGAGGACATCAAGTCAGTGACGATCCGCACGCACGAAGCCTGCGTGCGCATCATCGACAAGAAGGGGCCGCTTAACAACCCGGCCGACCGCGACCACTGCATCCAGTACATGGTCGCCGTGCCGCTGATCTTCGGCCGACTGACGGCGGCGGACTATGAGGATATCGTGGCCAACGACCCGCGCATCGATATCTTGCGCGACAAGATCAATTGCGTCGAAGAGCCCGAATTCACCCACGACTATCACGATCCGGACAAGCGCTCGATCGCCAACGCCATGACGATCGAGCTGAACGACGGAACCCGACTCGACGAACTGCGCGTCGATTATCCGATCGGCCATCGCCTGCGCCGCAAGGACGGCATTCCCCTGCTCGAAGCCAAGTTCCGCGAGAACCTGAAACGCCGGTTCCCGAAGAAGCAACAGGACCGGATCTGGACCGTCAGCCTCAATCAGCACGACCTGGAGGCCATGCCGGTTCACGAATACGTCGACCTTTACGTGATCTAGCGAAGCGGCAAGGCGAAGACCTGCGTCCAGTAGGCGCGGTAAACGCCCGGCACGCCCTCGACCGGGGCATCATCGTCCTGTTCGTAGACGGCGATGCCGGTCTCCCGGAATGCGCACGTCAGGATATTGGCGCGATGGCCTGGACTGTTCATCCAGACATCGACCGCGTCGTCGGCGTCGTCCGTATCGGCGACGATGTTCTCGCCGACCATCTGGTAGACGTAGCCCGTATCCTTGACGCGCTGACCGGGCGTCGTGCCGTCGGGCGCGTTATGGCTGAAAAAGTGCCGGGTCGCCATGTCGCGGCTTTCGCGCTCTGCCGCCCTGGTGAGTTGGTCGCTGATTTTAAGAGGCCCGCAGCCATGCGCCGCGCGCTCGGCATTGACCAATTGCAGCACCCGGTCGGCGCCGTCGATCGGCTGGGCCGACGCCACCACCGGCACGGCCATGAGGGCCAATACGGCCCCTGTCAGAAAACGCATGATACATCCCTAGCCTAAAGGGAAAACCGCCATCTCACCGGCTCGGACAAGACGATGCGCCCAATGTGTTAACGGAGGACCAAGCTCAGAGGTTAATGGCCCACGCCGAAGTCCTGAGTCCAGTAGAAACGCCAGCGCAGCGGCGGTCCCTCTTCGACGTCATGGACATAGCCGACGCCGGTCTCTTCCAGCTTGCAGTTCAGGATATTCGCACGGTGGCCGGGGCTGTTCATCCAGCCGCGCACCATGGCTTCGGGCGTCGAAAAGCCGGCACCGATATTCTCGGCGGCGATGCGGTAGCGATAGCCGGCCTTCAACATCCGGTCCCAGGGCTGGCGCCCCTCCGGATCGACGTGAGAGAAGAAGTGCCGGTTATGCATATTGTCGCTGTGGGCTTGCGCGGCCGCGGTCAGCTGCGGATTGACGCTTAAGCTTTGGCAGCCCGCCTTCCTGCGTTCCAGATTGACCAGTTCGACGACGCGAAGTGCCGCCGCCTGTTCGTCAGACGCTTGCGTCGGCACCTGAGAGGAAAGCAAGGTCAGAATGAGCGGCAAGACCATGCCATTGAGATAGGAAAGGCCCGGTACTTTTCAATCACGCGCCGCGGCGGATACGCTCCATCATGTAAGAGAAGTCCTGCGCCGCATGGCCTTGCGCGCACAGGGCGTCGTAAAGCGCGTGCGCCTTGGCCCCCAAGGGCGTGTCGGCCTCGGTCATCTGCGCCGCCTGCATGGCCAGCGTCAGGTCCTTGAGCATCAAGGCGGCGGCGAAGCCCGGCTGGTAGTCGCGATTGGCGGGTGACGACGGCACGGGGCCCGGCACCGGGCAATAGCTGGTCAGCGACCAGTTCTGCCCGGACGCTTTTGACGCGATATCGAAGAAAACCTGAGGGTCCAGACCGAGCTTCTCCGCCAGGCCGAAGGCTTCGCACGTGCCGATCATGGTGACGGCCAGAAGCATATTGTTGCAGATCTTCGCCGCCTGTCCGGCCCCGGCGCCGCCGGCATGGATCACCGCCTTGCCCATGGCGGACAGAACGGGTTCGGCGTTTTTGAAGGCATCGTCGCTGCCGCCGACCATAAAGGTCAGGGTACCGGCACTGGCCGCCGCGACGCCGCCCGAAACGGGGGCATCGACCATCGCGAAACCCTTGTCCGCCGCGTCGGCCTCGACCGCGCGCGCCGTATCGACATCGATCGTCGAGCAGTCGATCAGGATGGCCGATGATCGCGCGAGAGCGAAAACCTCGGCATAGACGGAACGGACGTGCTGCCCGGCGGGCAGCATGGTCACCACCGCCGCGGCGTCACGGCACGCTTCGGCCAGGCTCGCGGCTTTGGTGGCCCCCGCCGTCACGGCGCGGCCGATGGCGTCGGCATCGAGATCGAAGGCGCGAACGGCGTGCCCGGCCTTGACCAGACTGGCCGCCATGCCCGAGCCCATATTGCCGAGACCGATAAAGGCGATGTCCATGGCTAGATCTCCAGTTCGCGGGCGATGGGGGCGAACATGGCGTCGACCAGCCCCGGCGTTACCCCCGCCAGCGTTTCCGGCCGCCATCGCGGGGCATTGTCCTTGTCCTCGATAACCGCGCGCACGCCTTCGGAAAAGTCGTTGCCGCGCGTGATGTGGCAGGCGACGCGGTATTCCATGCGCATGACGTCGTCGAAATCGGAGAGCCGCCGGCCATGTCGCAACTGCTTCAAGGCGACAGAACACGACAACGGGGAGCGCTTGCCCAAAATCGCCGCCTGCGCCTCAGCCCAGTTGCTGTCGTCGAGCTTCAGCGCCAGGCAGATATCGGTCACGCTGTCCTTGCCGAAACAGCGGTCCATCACCTCGCGGTGCTCGGCATAGGCCGGCTCGGGCGCGGCGCGCGCGTATGTGCCGAGCACGACCTCGATATCGCCGCCGGCCAACAGTTCGGCCTTCAGGTCGTCGATCACCGGCACATAATGGGTCGCGATGCCGGCAGCGTGCACGTCGCTGCCGCGCAATTGCGCACCCGTCAGGGCCAGCCAGGTGCCGAGCTCGCCTTCAAGCCGCGGCAGAAACCAGCCGCCGCCGACATCGGGGAACAGGCCGATACCCGTTTCCGGCATGGCGAAGATCGTCTTGCCGGTGGCAATACGATGCGAGCCGTGGACCGAAATGCCGACGCCGCCTCCCATGGTGATGCCGTCCATCAGCGCGATATAGGGCTTGGGGTAATGCTTGATCTGGGCGTTCAGCGTATATTCGACGCGGAAGAAGTCCGCTGCCGCAATACCGTCCGTGCGTCCGCTTTCGGCGACTTTACGGATATCACCGCCGGCGCAGAAGCCGCGTGTCCCATCGGCGTGATCGACCACGACGGCGCGGACGGCAGGGTCATGCTCCCAGTCCGTCAGCGCCTCTGCCATTCTTGCGCACATCTCCGTCGTCAGCGCGTGCAAGGCTTTCGGCCGATTGAGCGTAATTCGACCCAGGCCGTTTTCGACGCGGATAATGACCTCGTCCGTCATGCCGTCTCCATATGGCGTGCGATGATGACGCGCATGATCTCGTTGGTGCCTTCCAGGATCTGGTGGACGCGCAGGTCGCGGACGATGCGCTCCACGCCATAGTCGTGCAGATAGCCGTAACCGCCGTGGATCTGCAGGGCGTCGTTGGCGACCTTCGAGCCCATATCGGTGACGAAGCGCTTGGCCATGGCGCACCACTTTCCGGCATCGGGTGCGGCGGCGTCCAGCCGTGTCGCCGCGTCGTAAAGCAGGGAGCGCGACGCCTGGATCTCGGTTTCCATATCGGCCAGTTTGAATTGCGTTGCCTGGAACTGGTTCAGGTGTTTGCCGAACTGGCTGCGTTCGCCGGCATAGGCTTGAGCGCGATCGAGCGCGTCCTGCGCGCCGCCGAGGCTGCACGCCGCGATATTCAAACGCCCGCCGTCGAGCCCCTTCATGGCGAACTTGAAACCCTGGCCCTCGTCTCCGAGACGGTTTTCGGCCGGAATGCGCACGTTGTCGAACATCACCGGTCGAGTCGGCTGGGCATTCCAGCCCATCTTCTTCTCGTTGGCGCCGAACGACAGGCCGGGCGTATCCTTCGGCACGATAAAGGTCGATACGCCTTTCGCGCCGTCCTCGCCCGTGCGCGCCATGACGACGTAGACGTCGGATACACCGGCGCCCGAGATGAACTGCTTCGAGCCGTTCAACACGTACGCGTCGCCGTCCTTGACCGCGCGCGTCTTCATGGCCGCGGCGTCCGAGCCCGACCCCGGTTCGGTCAGACAGTAGCTGGCAATCGCGTCCATGCCGACAAGCCGTGGCACCCAAAGGGCGCGCTGTTCGGCGGAACCGAAGCTGTCGATCATCCAGGTGCACATATTGTGGATCGACAAAAACGCAGCAGTGGCTATGCAGCCGCGCGACAACTGCTCGAAGATCAGCACCGCATTGAGCCGCGACAGCGCTGAGCCGCCGTGATCTTCCTTTGTGTAGATGGCGGCGAATCCGAGCGCGGCGGCTTCGCGCATGACATCGACAGGGAAGTGCTTTGTCTCGTCCCACGCTCCGGCGTAGGGCCTGAGCTTGTCGTAGGCGAAGCGATGCGCCGCCTCCTGGATCATCGTATGGTCTTCGCTGAGCAGCATGCGTTTCCTTGTCGAAACCTCGCCTTATCCTAGGGCGATATTCTTCCATCCTCTCCCCTCCTGAGGGGAGAGGGTCGGCGCGACGCGCCGGGGTGAGGGGCAAACGCAACTGTCCGCGCGCGACGAACGTCCTAGCGCCCCTCATCCGGCCCTGCCGGGCCACCTTCTCCCCGTAAACGCGGAGAAGGGAATTTACTTACATCTCTGCAACCCTACCGCATCGTCGGAATGATAAACGCCTGGTCGCCTATATCGCCATCCGGCCAGCGCTGCGTCACCGTCTTGACCTTGGTATAGAAGCGCACGCCGTCCTCGCCGTACTGGTTCATGTCGCCAAAGGCCGAGCGCTTCCAGCCGCCGAAGCTGTGATACGCCACGGGCACGGGGATCGGCACATTGATGCCGACCATACCGACATTGACCTTGGCAGCGAATTCGCGCGCCGCCAGCCCGTTGCGCGTGAAGATGGCGACTCCGTTGCCATAGGCGTGATCCGACGGCAGGGCGGCCGCCTCTTCCAGCGTCTCGGCGCGCACGACCTGCAGGACGGGGCCGAAGATCTCGTCCTGATAGGTCTTCATCGCCGGTTTCACATGGTCGAACAGGGTCGGGCCGATAAAATAGCCGTCTTCATGCCCTTGCAGCTTGAGCCCCCGGCCGTCGAGCAAAAGCTCCGCGCCTTCGTCGACACCCATCTGGATATAGGATTCGACCTTGGCCTTGTGCGCCGCCGAGACCACCGGCCCGTAGTGCGCATCGGTGTCGGTCGACACCCCGACCTTCAAGGCCCGCGCCGCGTCGACCATGCGTTCGATAAAGGCGTCGGCGGTCTTCGCCCCCACGGGCACCGCCACCGGCAGCGCCATGCAGCGTTCGCCGGCGGAGCCGTAGGCCGCGCCGACGATGTCCTTGACCACCTGGTCGAGGTCGGCGTCGGGCATGATGATGCCGTGGTTCTTGGCGCCGCCCATGGCCTGGACGCGTTTGCCGTAAAGCGCACCGGTCTGATAGACGTGATGGGCGATATCCGACGAACCTACGAAGCTGACCGCCTTGATGTCGGGATGCTTCAGCAGCGCATCGACGGCCTCGCGGTCGCCGTGCACGACCTGGAGCACGCCTTCGGGCAGGCCGGCTTCCAGCGCCAGTTCGGCCAGGCGGACCGGCACAGACGGGTCCTTTTCCGACGGCTTGAGGATAAAGGCGTTGCCGCAGGCCAGCGCCACCGCCGCCATCCACAAAGGGATCATAGCCGGAAAGTTGAACGGCGTGATGCCGGCGACGACGCCCAGCGGCTGGCGCATCGAATAGACGTCGATCCCTGGCCCGGCCCCTTCGGTATAGTCGCCCTTCAGGAGATGCGGTATGCCGCAGGCGAATTCGACGACCTCAAGCCCGCGCTGGATATCGCCTTTCGAATCGGCGACGACCTTGCCGTGCTCGGACGACAAAAGCAGCGCCAGTTCGTCCATATGGGCTTCGATCAGGCCCTTGAAGGCGAACATGACGCGGGCCCGGCGCTGCGGGTTCATCTGCGCCCAGCCGATCTGCGCCTTGACGGCCTCAGCCACCGCGGCGTCGACCTCGGCGCTTGACGCCAGGGCCACGCGCGCCTGCACCTTGCCGGTGTTCGGGTCGTAAACGTCGCCAAAGCGGCCGGAGCTGCCCGGCGCCGCGCGGCCGTTCAGGAAGTGATGGATATCGCGCATGATTTATCTCTCCGCTCCAGATCAGGAGAGCGCTTTGACCCCTCCCGCAACCGCGGTCTTATTCCGCGCAGCGGCGAGTTTATCGCGCGCCATGGAGTCGGCAACCCCATTTGTGATCACGTTGTCGCGGACGGCGCGCTTGAAGATGGCGTCGAGCCGGTCGCCGATGGCGTCGACCTTGGCCGTCACCACCGCCGTGTCGTTGTCGCCCGACAATTCACCCTGAACCATGATGATGCCGCCGGCATTGATGACGTAGTCCGGGGCGTAAAGAATGCCGCGCTCGGCCAGGATCCGGCCGGCTTCCGCCGTGGCCAGCTGGTTATTGGCGGCGCCCGCCACGACGCCGGCGCGGATATAGCGCGCCGCGTATTCGGTGATGGTGGCCCCCAGCGCGCATGGCGCGATGACATCGACGGGTTGGGTCAGGATATCGTCGATGGAGACCCCGACCGCGCCGAAGCGCGCTTGAGCCTCCGCCACCCGCGCCGGGTTGATGTCGGCCACAACCAGGTTGACGCCCTGGTTGAACAGCTCCTCGCAAAGATACATGCCGACATGGCCCAGGCCCTGGACGGCGATGCTCAAGCCCGCCAGGTCGCGGCGGCCGAGCTTTGCCCGTACCGCCGATTCGATACCGACGCGCACGCCGCGCGCCGTATAGGGCGACGGGTCTCCGCCCGACTTGCCCGCGCCGGCCGCAAGACCGCCGACGTGCTTCGTGGTGGTGGCGACGATTTCCATGTCGGCCACCGACACGCCGACGTCCTCGGCGGTGATATACCGGCCGTTCAGGCTATCGACCGCACGGCCGAAAGCCTGCATGACGGCGTCGCGCTTTTCCGCAGGGACCGGCCCCAGGATCACCGCCTTGCCGCCGCCCATGGGCAGGTTGGCCATGGCGTTCTTGTACGACATGCCGCGCGACAGCCTGAGCGCGTCCGATAGCGCCGCACCCGGCGTCTCGTAGGTCCACAGGCGGCAACCGCCCGCGGCCGCGCCCAGCGCCGTCGAATGAACGGCGATAATGGCTTTCAGGCCGCTCTCGGCGTCCTCGACCATCACTACCTTTTCGTGGCCGTCGTAATCGGGGTGGTCAAACATGCGCCTTGTCCTTTTGAGTCTTCACCGGCTCTTGGTGGCCGGCCGTGGCATTTTCGGTTGAAATCGGGGCGTCGAACTGCGCCAGCAGCTCGGTGCGGTGGGCCTCCGCCTTGGCAAGGTTGCCGGCCTTCACGTGGCCGAAACCGCGGATGTCTTCGGGCAGGCGCGCCAGCGCCGTAGCGATGTCGCGCTTTTCGATGGTCAGTTCAGCGCACAGGCGTTCGATCAGCTCGAAATAGTCGGCGACCAGCTGGCGCTCGGTGCGGCGTTCTTCGCTATAGCCGAAGACGTCGAAGGCTGTCCCGCGTAAGGCTTTGAAGCGTTGCAGGACGTTGAAGAGCTTGAAGATCCAGGGGCCGAACTTGCGCTTCTTCGGATTGCCCTGCGCGTCCTTTTCACCAAGGAGCGGCGGCGCCAGGAAGACCGAAACCTTGTCCGGGTTTTCGAACTGCTCGCTGAGGGACTGCCGGAATTCCGGGCGCATATAGAGCCGCGCCACCTCGTATTCGTCCTTATAGGCCATCAGCTTGAAAGCATTACGCGCCACGGCTTCGCCAAACACGCCGTCGGCGCGGCGGGCCAGATCGACGAGGTCGGCGTAGCGCTGGGCGTACGCCGCGTTCTGGTAATCGGTCAGGTCGCTGATGCGCGCCGTGACAAAGGCGTCGAGATCGAACGGCGCGTCGGTATTTTCCGGCTTTTCCGGCGTATCCAGCCGGCCGGCGACGAAGGCGCGGCCAAGACTGAACGCCATCAGGTTGGCCTTGACCTCGGCGCCGTTGAGCGTGATCGCTTTTTCGACGGCGGCGCGCGACAGCGGCACCAGGCCCGACTGCCAGGCCGCGCCCAGCATGACCATCAGCGCGTAGACGGCATCGCCCAGGAAGCGCCGCGCCAGACCGGCGGCGTCGATCATGCTCAGCGTCTCGACCGCGCCCTTGACGCGCCGTGTCATGCTCAGCACGTCGAAGACGGTATGCGTCGAATCGAGCGTGAATTCGGCCGTCGGTGTCAGCGTGCTGTTGAGCCACCCCACCGTGCGGTCCTTCGACAACAGCGGCAGGCTCGACTTGCCGTGTGCGGTGACCATGTCGGCCGCGATAAGCGTATCGGCCTCGCCCAGCGGAATACGGCCTCCGGGCAACGGATGGCCCTGGCGTGCCATCCGGATATGGGCGTCGACCGCGCCGCCGCGCTGCGCCAGGCCGATCTGGTCGACACAGACGACCTCGGCCTCGTCGATATGCGCCGCCATGCCCAGCATGGCGCTGAGCGAGGTCACGCCCAGGCCGCCGATACCGGTCAGCAGGATATTGTATGGCCGCTCGGTCAAGCTCGGCGGCACGATGTCGGGCAGGTCGGTGACCAGGTGCGTGATGTCGCCGGCCTTGGCCTTCTTCAGCTGCGCGCCGTCGATCGACACGAAGCTGGGGCAGAAGCCCTTGACGCACGATGTGTCGATATTGCACGCCGACTGATCGATCTCGCGCTTGCGACCCAGCTCGGTGTCCTTGGGACCGACCGCGATACAGTTCGACTTGACCGAACAGTCGCCGCAGCCTTCGCACACCGCGCTGTTGATGAAGATGCGTTCCTTCTTCTGCGGCGCAAGACCTCTTTTGCGACGACGCCGCAGCTCCGTGGCGCACATCTGGTCGTAGATGAGGACGGTCGTGCCCTTGAGCGCTTTCAGCTCGGCCTCGGCGACCTCGATGTCGTCGCGATGATAGAAGCTAACGCGCGGCGGCATGCTCGGGTGCCCGCGCCAGCGGTCGGGATGATCCGACACAAGAACGATATGCTTGACGCCTTCGGCCGCGACCTGCTGTGCGACTGTCACCGGGTGCAGCACGCCGTCGACGTGCTGGCCGCCCGTCATGGCGACGGCGTCGTTGTAGAGGATCTTGTACGTGATATTGACGTGGGCGGCGACCGCCTGGCGGATGGCCAGCAGCCCGGAATGGAAATAGGTGCCGTCGCCCAGATTGGCGAAAATGTGCGGCTCGTCGGTGAACGGCGCCTGGCCGACCCAGGTCACGCCCTCCCCGCCCATATGCGTGCAGATTTCCGAATGCCGGTCGGGCATGAACTGCACCATGTAGTGGCAGCCAATGCCCGCCGTGGCGCGCGAGCCTTCGGGCACGGTCGTCGACGTATTGTGCGGACAACCGGCGCAGTAGAAGGGTTTGCGCTGGTGCAGCGTCGTGACGCCATCCCTGGCCGCCGCGCGAGCTTTCGCCTGTTCGACGATGGCCTTGCGGTATTCCGTGCGGGCGAATTCCGGCAGGACTTCGAACAGCGAGATGGCGACGTGCGCCGTGTCGAGGTCCATGGTGTCGCGGATCAGCGGCGCGCCCCAGCGGTCGACCTTGCCGAGCACGTGCGGACGGCGCCCGTCCGGCAGGGTATAGAGGGCATCGCGCAGTTGCGGCTCGATCAGGGCGCGGCGCTCTTCGACGACCAGCACGGTTTCGAGGCCATCGGCGAAATCCTTGGCCGACACGGGATCGAGCGGCCACACCATGCCGACCTTCCACAGGCGCAGGCCGATATGATGCGCCTCGGCCTCGTCGATCTCCAACAGGCGCAGGGCATCGAGGACGTGCAGATAGCCCTTGCCGCTGGCCGCCAGGCCCAGGCGCGCGCGTGGGGTATCGATACGGACCGGATCGAAGCCATTTTTACGCGCAAATGCCTGCGCGGCCGGAAGCCGATAGTGGCGGTGGCGGATTTCCTTGGCCTCGGGCGTATCGTTCAGACGAATGTTAAGGCCGCCTTCCGGCAGTCTGTAATCCGGAATACGTACGTTATAACGCGCCGGATCGAGGTGCACCGACGCCGAGGCGTCCATCAGGTCGGCGATCGTCTTCATGCCTATCCAGCAGCCGGAATAGCGCGACATCTGGATACCCTTGGCGCCGAAATCGATCACCTCGTCGATCGTCGCGGGCGACAGGACCGGCATTTCGGCGTCGGCAAAGGCAAATTCCGACTGGTTGGGCAGGGTAGAGGACTTGCAGCTGTGATCGTCGCCGGCCAGGGCCAGGACACCGCCGAGCGCCGAGGTGCCGGCGAAATTGGCGTGTTTGAAGACGTCGCCCGTGCGGTCGACGCCGGGGCCCTTGCCGTACCACAGGCCGAAGACACCATCCTTGCGATGGCCCTGGAACAGCGGCACGTGCTGGGTACCCCAGACGGCGGTGGCGCCCAGATCTTCGTTGATGCCGCGCTGGACCAGGATATCGTGCGCGTCGAGCAGGTCTTTCGCCTGTTCGAGCTGCATGTCGTAGGTGCCGAGCGGAGAGCCGCGATAGCCGGAAATGAAGCCCGCGGTATTGAGGCCGGCGGCGCGGTCGATCGTCCGGATCAGCATGGGCAGCCGCACCAGGGCTTGCACGCCCGTCATAAAGGCCCGGCCGGTTTCCAGCGCATACTTGTCCGCGAGGGTGACCTCAGACCGCATGGCATTTCCTGTAGTCTATCGTTTTAATTACCGATGAGACTAACTCCGTCCCGCGCGAATGTGCTTCCGAGTTGCGCCCGGTAAGCGCTGGTCATCGGATAAATCTTCTGCGATAATGTCCTCAGACAGATAAAAGTTTTGCTGCGGAGCAAAATAAAGAATGCCCAAGGGGAAAAACGTCCAAACCCTGGATGATATCGACAAGCGAATCCTGCGCTGCCTGCGCGAGGACGCGCATCTGACGACGCAGGAAATCGCCGATCGCGTCGGCTTGTCGCAGACGCCGTGCTGGTCGCGCATCAAGCGGCTGGAGGAAAGCGGCGTCATCGCGGGCTATGTCGCCCTGCTCGATCCGGAAAAGGTCGGCCGGCCGCTCTCGGTCATTATCGAGATAAATCTCGACCAGCACGACGACGAGAAGATCGAGACCTTTTCACGCCACCTGGCGCAGTTGCCCGAAGTCACAGACGCCTATCTCACCACCGGCGAATACGACTATGTCATCATCGCCGCCGTCGAGGACACCGAAGACTACGAACAGTTTCTGCGCAAACGGCTGCTGAAATTCCCCGGCATCCGCCACGCCCGCTCGACCTTCTGCCTGCGCCGCCTGAAGCGCGATGCCTCGCCGAATGTCTAACCCTTCAGAATCGCCGTCCGCTCTTCCGGTGTCATCATCCGCCACTGGCCTTCCGGCAGATCGCCGATCGTGATCGGCCCGATACGGTCGCGATAGAGGTCGACGACGCGCAGCTCGCACATATCGCACATGCGGCGGATCTGGCGGTTGCGGCCTTCCTGCAGGACAAAGGTCAAGGACTGTTCGCCGGTCTGCGTCACCTTCGCCGGGCGAAGCTTGCGGCCGTCGAGCTCGAGCCCGTGGCGCAGCCATTTGAGCTTCTCTTCGAAGATCGGCCCGCGCACCACGACGTGATATTCCTTCTCCAGCTCGCTTTCCGGCCCGATGATGGCTTTCGCCAGCACGCCGTCTTCCGACAGGATCAACAGCCCGCGTGAATCCTTGTCGAGGCGGCCGATTGGCGCCAGCTTGGAGTGGTTGTCGGGGTAGACGTCGGCGGGACCAAAGACATTGGCGCGGCGGATCATGCGCACGGCCGGCGTTTCGCCAGGCTCGGGCTGGCCCGACACGATGCCGACCGGCTTGTGATAGACGATGGTCATGCGCGCATCGAGTTGCGCCGTCCCACCTTGGTCGAGCGACAGGGTCTGGCCCGGCTGGATCTTGCGGCCGGCGTCGGTGAAGCGCTCGCCGTCGATGCGCACCAGCCCCTGTTCGATCAGGGCATCGGCCTCGCGCCGCGAACAGATTCCGCTCTGCGCCATCCACTTGTTGACGCGGACCGGCTCGGTTCCATCGTAAATCCTGTCCGCCATCGGCCGGTTCCCGTTCAAAGAAACGGCAAATAGCCAAATTCGCCCAAATGCGCTAGGCCTGAGGCATGGATCGCTACCAACTCTATCTCGATTGGCTGAACGCGAGGGCCGACGCCCCTGCTGAACTCATGGCAGGACTAAGGGCCGGCTATACCGAGGTTCATCTCGATAAGGGCGGAATGGAGACGGTGCCGACCGACCGCCTGGCCGCCGGCGGCTACGATGAAGAACGCGCCATCTATCAAACGGAGGCTTTCGGCGCCGGCATTCCGGGCGTCGAACCGCGCACCGTCCACCTCGGTTTCGATATTTTTGCGCCCGCCGGCACGTCCGTGTCCGCCCCCCTGGCCGGGACCGTGCACAGCTTCCAGGATAACGCCGCGCCGCTCGACTACGGCCCGACGATCCTGCTCGAGCACGTGCTCACGCCTGAGTTAACCCTGTGGTCGCTCTATGGTCATTTGAGCCGCGACAGCCTGGCGGGTATTCACGAAGGGCTGGGCGTCGGAAAAGGCCAGGAGATCGCGCGGCTGGGCTCGGACGCGGTCAATGGCGGCTGGTTGCCGCACCTGCATTTTCAGCTGATCCTCGACATCGGTGACGCGCGCGGCGACTTTCCGGGCGTGTTCCGCAAGAGCGAGCGCGAGCGCTGGCGACGCGTCTGCCCCGATCCGCGCCCCTTTCTCCAAATCACGTGACCCAAAAAAGTAGCATTGGTATTACCAGTCTCCTATAATGCCCACAGGGGCGGAAAATAGAGAGGGAATTCCATGTCCGATGTGCGTATCCTGTTCGCGTCGCTCGTGCTTCTGGCCTTACCGTTGACGGCCTGCGCCGACGCCGTTTCCGACGGGCAAAAGGTCTTTGGCGCGCAATGCGCCCTGTGCCACGACGCCAGCCCCAACAAGGCTCAGCTCCAGGGACCTCCCCTGAACGGCGTGGTCGGCCGCAAGGTCGGCAGCGTTGCGGGCTTCGCCTACACCGATGCGCTTAAGGCCGCCGGCGCAAAAGGCGAAACGTGGGACGAAGCCAAACTCGACAAATTTCTCAGCGATCCGCAAAGCGTCATGCCCGGAACCGCCATGCCCGTCAGCGTCACCGACGCCACCGATCGTAAGGTTCTGGTCGCCTATCTGTCGAGCCTGAACGGAAGCGCTTCCAACGGCCCCGCAAAAGCCGCCGCCAAGACGGCCTCGACCATCGGCGACTGGCGGCAGGACGCGCCGGGCGCGAAACACCGCGTCACGGTCGCAGGCCTGCCCGAGCCCTTCGCCACACCGTCGGCGTCCAACGGCCCGGGCGTCGTCGACGCCGACAAGGCCGCGCCCCAGGTTCCGGCAGGGTTCAAGGTCTCGGTCTTCGCCGCCAATCTCAACCGCCCGCGCCAGATTCGCGTGGCGCCGACCGGCGACCTGTTCGTCGCCGAAGCCGGCAAGAACCGCGTCGTCGTCTTCCACAATGCCAATGGCAAGCTGAGCAGCACGCCGGAAAACTTCGTCTCGGAAATCCAGGATCCGTTCGGCATCGCCTTCTATCCCGCCACCAAGCCGCAGTTCGTCTACCTGGCCAGCCCGACCTCGGTCATTCGCGTGCCTTTCAGCGGCGGCGCCAAGGAAGCCGTCATCGCCAACCTGGCGCCCGGCGGCGGCCATTCCAGCCGCGACCTCGCCTTCTCGCCTGACGGCAAATATCTCTACGTCTCGGTCGGATCGGCCAGCAATGTCGGTGAGAATATGGACGACCAGCCGCAGGGCTGGGCCGCCGGCCATCCCCTGGGAGAAGCCTGGGGGCCCGAATCCGGCCGCGCGCAGGTCCTGCGCTTTGACGTCAACGGCCAAAACCGCCACGTCGTGGCGACCGGCATCCGCAACTGCGTGACGCTGGGCATCGGCCCCGATGGCGCCCCGTTCTGCACGGTCAATGAACGCGACGGTCTGGGCGAAGACCTGGTGCCCGACTATTTCAGCCATGTCGAGGACGGTCACTATTATGGCTGGCCCTGGTACTATCTCGGCAATCACGAAGATCCGCGCCAGAAGGGCAAGCGCCCCGACCTGGCGGGCAAGGCAACCGTGCCCGATCTTCTGCTGGCCTCGCACTCGGCGCCGCTGGGCTTCACCTTCTATCACGCGCCGGCGGGCGCCGCGCACCCGTTTCCCGCGGCCTATGACGGCAACGCCTTCGTCGCCCTGCACGGCTCGTGGAACCGCGCCAAGCGCACGGGCTCCAAGGTGGTGCGCGTCGTCATGAAGAACGGCCGTCCGACCGGCGAATACGAGGACTTCATGACCGGCCTGGTGATCGACGACAGCCGCGTTTCCGGCCGTCCCGTCGGCGTCGCGGTCGGCCCCGACGGCGCGCTCTATATCAGCGACGACGCCGGCGGCAAGATCTGGAAGATCGAGAAGGAGTAATCAGGCCTTCAGGCCGGCATTGAGCGCCGCCTGAGCCAGTGCGCGGATTTCGGCCTCGTTCAGTCCCTCGAGCGAGGCCGTTTTCGTGCCCGGCATGACGCGGCCGCCGTCCATCTGAAGGACGCGGTCGGCCAGGGCGGCAACCTCGGCCGCATCGTGCGTCACGAACAGGATGGGGACCTGCGCACCGACCGCCTTGATCAGCGGCAAGAGCTCGGCCTTGGCCGCGCCGTCGAGGCTCGACAGCGGTTCGTCCATCAGCAACAGAACCGGCCTGGCGGCGATCGCCCGCGCCAGGGCGACGCGCTGGCGTTCACCGCCCGACAAGGTGGCCACACGGCGCGACAGAAGCGGCTTCAACCCCGGCAGGTCCGGCATCTCGCCGCCGGCGCGGCGGCGGCCATAGTCGATATTTTCCGCGACGCTCAGATGCGAAAACAGGCTGGCCTCCTGGAAGACGTAGCCGACGCGGCGCTTGTGCACCGCCAGGAAACCGCGGCCGTCCTGCCAGACGGCGTCCCCGACACGGACGTGGCCGCTCAGACGCTGCAATCCGGCAATGGCGCGCAAAAGCGTCGTCTTGCCGGAGCCCGACGCGCCCCAGATCGCGGTAATGCCCGACGCCGGCACGGTGAATGCCGCGTCGATGCTGAACCGCCCGGCTGTCCCTTTCAGCGCGATGTCGATCGTCATTCCGCGCCCCTTTCCGCCTGCCCCAGCCGCCGGTCGACGATCAGCAGGCCAAGCAAGACGATAAAGGCAAAGATCATCAACCCGCCGGCCAGGCGGTGCGCACCGGCCCAGTCGAGCTGTTCGACCATCTGCCAGATGCGGATGGATACGACCTCGGTCTTGCCGGGAATGGCGCCACCGATCATCAGCACGACGCCGAATTCCCCGACCGTATGCGCGAAGACCAGGAGCGCCGCGGTCAGAAATCCCTTGCGCGCCAGCGGCAGGGCCACGGTGAAAAAGCGATCGAGCGGCCCGGCGCCCAGCGTCGCCGCGACTTCGAGCGGCCGATGGCCCAGTGTCTCGAAGGCGTTACGGATCGGCTGCACCGCGAACGGCAGCGAATAGATGATCGAGCCGATGACCAGCCCGGTGAAGGTAAAGTTCAGCGTGCGGATGCCGAACGGATGCAGCCACGCCATCAGCGGGCTTTGCGGTCCCATGGCGACCAGCAGGTAAAAGCCGAGCACGGTCGGCGGCAAGACGATCGGCAGAGCCACAACCGCGGTCAGCGCGTCCTTGAAGAGGTTGCGCCGCCGCGACAGCCACCAGCCGAGCGGCGTCGCCAGGATCAAGAGGCAAAGGGTGGTCACGGCGGCCAGCGTCACGGTCACGCGGATGGCGGTCACGATGTCGGCGCCCCAGTCCACTTTAGCCCTCCCATATTGCCTTGCTTCTATGACACGGCAAACGCCGCTTCACAACGGCGGCGAAAGCGACTATCTGCCATTCCAACAAGGAGTTGCGATATGGCCATAGCTCAAAGCGAATTGCAGGCGCGGATCGAAGCCGCCTTCCCCGGCGCCGACGTCCATATCGATGACCTGGCCGGCGACGGCGACCACTATAAGGCCCGTATTATCTCCGAAGCCTTCCGCGGACTGCCGCGCGTCAAGCAGCACCAATTGGTCAACCGCGCCCTGGCGGACCTGCTGGCCGGTCCTCTCCACGCCCTTGCGCTGGAGACGAAGGCGCCGGATTAGAGCGCATCCCAAAAAGTGTGACGCACTTTTTGGATTGAGATGCGCGTCAAAATAGAACCTTAGACCGCGTTTCGATCCGATTGAATCGGATCGAAACGCGGTCTAAGGTACCTGAACGTCAGCGACAATCTCCGTTCTCGCGGTATCACCAGTCCCCCGACCTTGTCGTTCAGCCGCCCGACAATACCGTGTGTCCAGTCTTCGCGCACCTCGCCGCGCATGATGACCAGACTTAACGGCTGCAAATACTGGCAGCGCGTGGCGCGGCCCGGCCGCGCGAACTCCATGGTGATACCCGACCCCAGGCTGACGATAGCCACCGATTTGATGCGTTCGATATCGCGATCCTTGTGCGCGCCGATCCCCTGGCCAGGCGTATATTCGTTGACCAGGGCGCGGTCGGGTTTGCCGTCGAAATGGCCGTCCGCATGCAACTGCTCAGCCAGGGGCAGAAGCCAGTCCGGCATCGGCTCGGAACGATAACCGTCGTCGCCCAGAGGCGTGTCGTCATAGGCCCAGCCGTACCATTGCCGCCGGCGCTGCAATTCCAGCGACCACGGCCGTTTGTCGATCTCCGCGATCAGCGCGGCCTCCTCATCGGTGCCGATATAGTCCGGGCGGTAAAGCAAACCTGGCACCGGCTCCAGGTCGAACAGCGAGCCGGCCTCTATGGCTGGCAATATATTGCGCGCCTGGCGCATGTGGTTTCTCCACGCAAATAAGAACATATAGTGAACAAAATAATGCTCCCTGACAAGGGGGCAACGGGCTTATCCGTGCTGTTAACTTCTTTATAGTGGCGCCATGATTCCCCCCGCCCCCTCCCCGTGGACCGAGCGCCGCAGCGAAAGCACCGCCGCGCGCGCCAGCGACGCCCGCGATCCGTTCGATATCGATTATGCGCGCATCATCCATTCCGCCTCTTTCCGCCGGCTGCAGGGCAAGACGCAGATCCTCAATCTGGGAGACGGCGACTTCTACCGCACGCGCCTGACGCACTCGCTCGAGGTGGGCCAAATCGCCGGCGGGTTGGTCAAGCACCTGTCGACCTACACCGCCGATCATCCCGCGGCAGACCACCTGCCGCCCCTGCCGCTGATCCAGTCGCTGGGTTTTGCGCATGATCTTGGCCACCCGCCGTTCGGGCATGGCGGCGAGGTCGCGCTGAACTACTGCATGCGCGACCATGGCGGCTTCGAGGGCAACGGCCAGACCCTGAGGCTTCTGACGCGGTTGGAGAACTTCTCGCGCGAGGACGGCTCGAACCTGACGCGGCGGACGCTTCTGGGCCTCCTGAAATATCCGGTCGCCCATAGCGCGGTGGCCAATCCGGAATGCGCGCCGTGCCTCGATCCGCGTCCGACGGCGCTGAAGGTCATCGACCGTCACCGCTCCAAGCCGCCGAAATGCTATCTCGACAGTGAGGCCGGCGCAGTCGACTGGCTGCTTTCGCCCCTGTCCGACGCCGACCGCACACGGTTTCAGACCGCCTTGCCCAAGGCCGGCAAGCACGGAAAATCGCTGCACAAATCGCTCGATTGCAGTCTGATGGACATAGCCGACGACATCGCCTACGGCGTCCACGACCTGGAAGACGCCCTGTCTCTGGGCCTGATACGCGAGGCCGACTTCCGCGAAGCCGTACCCGAATCGCTATGCGCAGCCTTCTGCGATTTCCGCCTGAGGCATTACGGCGACAAGGTCGGCAACGACCCCTATAACGACCTTGTCGGCAACCTGTTCGGCCCGGGCCAACGCCGCAAGATGATCGTCAACATCATCGTCAACCACCTGATTTCGGCGATCGCCCTCACGGAAAATTCTGATTTTTCGGAACCGTTATTGCGCTATCGCGCCATTTTGCCCGATGGCCACGGTGTATTTCTGAAAGCGCTGAAGGATTTCGTCTGGGAAAAAGTCATACGCTGCGCCCAGGTCCAGCAGATGGAGTTCAAGGGCCAGACCATGGTGGTCGCCGTCTTTGAGGTCTTCGCGACGGATCCGGAAGCCTATCTCCCAACTGACGCATTTCAGCGCTATAAGACGTCCGGCGGGGACATGCGCATCATCTGCGACCATATTGCCGGCATGACCGACGCCCACCTGATGCGGACCTACGAGCGTTTATTCAGCCCGCGCATGGGCTCCGTGTTCGACAAACTATAAGAGGAAACAATGGCCGATACGCTCTACGACATTCCGCTCCGCCGTATCGACGGCAACCACGCCACCCTGTCGGACTATCGCGGCGAAGTGCTGCTGATTGTCAATGTCGCGTCGAAATGCGGCCTGACGCCGCAATATACCGGCCTCGAAGCGCTCTACCGCGAAAAGCACGCCAAGGGCTTCGAAGTCCTGGGTTTCCCGGCCAACAATTTCATGGGCCAGGAACCCGGCAGCGAGGCGGAGATCGCCGACTTCTGTTCGCTCACCTACGACGTCACCTTCCCCATGTTCGCCAAGATCAGCGTCGCCGGCGCCGTCAAGCACCCGCTCTACGACCTTTTGACGCGCGAACAGCCCCAGGCCACCGGGGACGGGCCGATGCGCGAAAATCTGGTCAAGGCCGGCATCCCCCTGACACCGCCAGGCGAGATCCTCTGGAATTTCGAGAAGTTCCTCATCAGCCGTGACGGCCACGTCGTCGAACGTTTCGCGCCCGATGTCACCGCCGACGACCCGCGCGTGGCCCAGGCCATCGATCGCGAACTGGCAAAGTAACTCCAAAGCGCGAGGCGCATCCCAATGAAAAACATCGTCGTTCTGGTCGGCAGCCTGCGCAAGGACTCGATCAACAAAAAATACGCCCATGCGCTGGAAAAGCTGGCGTCCGGCCAGTTCGCCTTCCACTACATCGATATGGACTTGCCGCTTTACAATGATGACCTGTGGCAAGCGCCTCCGGCCAAGGTCGTCGCCTTGAAGGAAGCGATTGCGAACGCCGACGGGATCCTGATCGTCTCGCCGGAATATAACCGCTCCATACCGGCCGTCACCAAGAACGCCGTCGACTGGGCGTCGCGTCCCTATGGTCAGAATGCCTGGAAAGGCAAGGCCGTGGCGATCACCGGCGCCTCGCCCGGCAGCCAGGGCACGGCCGTCATGCAGTCGCAGCTGCGCAGCTCTATGGTCATCCTCGGTACAGTCGCGATGGGCGATCCGGAGGTCTATATTACCTTCAAGCCGGAACTGCTCGACGCCGACGGCGCCATCGCCAACGAAGGCACGGCCAAGTTCCTGAAGGGTTTCCTCGACACTTTCGACGCGTGGATCGACCGCGTAAAGTAGGCTACAGCCCGCTGCGATAGGTCGTCTTGCCGTTGCTGAAGACGGCGGTCAGGACCTGATTGCGCATCTGTGGATCGAAGGAAATGTGCACCCAGGTGCCCTCCTGGATCAACTGGTCGAACTTGACGCCGGCCGAGACGATCTTCTGGCAAATCTGCAGCGGCGTGCCGTAGCTGCGGCACACGAAATCGACCGCGCGGCCCGACATGTGTGCGCTGTTCGGCGATCCGCCGATGGCGGTATTGAGCTTGGGGCTACGATAGCCGCTCAGGACCTGGATGGGGCCCTTCAGCAGGTCACGCACCTGATCCATCCTGGTGGCGGTATCGTGCAGGACGTTCACAATGTCGGCCGACGGCGTATTGTCGATATGCAGCCGCACCGCCGTATCGGACTGCGTCAATTCTTCCAGCGTAAAGTAGCGGCTGAAGGCGCCCGCCGGTGTCGGCGGCGACGGCGGCGACGGGGGTGGCGGCGGAGGGGGTGGCGCCGGTGTCGGATTGACGACCTGGGTCAATTCGGGGGCAAAGATACTGACCGGCCACAGGCTTTTGGCCTCGGTCAAAAGCGCCTTGCGGCCATCCAATCCGTTTAGTCCGCCATTGACCAGCTTCGTCACGCCGTTGATGTCGTCGGCGTCGGCCTTCGGGTTGATATTGGTCGTCTTCCAGAAGGCCGCGGCGGCCTGAGCCGCATAAAGCGGCTGCTCCAGAAGTTCCGGCTTGTCGACCAGCGGCTGGCCGATCATGGCGGCATACCGCGTATAGTTGGCGCGGCCGGTGATCATCAAAAAGCCGCGGCCGATATATTTGTAACCGTCGCCTGGCTGCGTGTTTCCAAGGTCGGCGCGGTTGCCGTAGACCGCGTTGGCGATGGCGTCCTTGCCTTGCGCCACCAGACTTTGCGCCTGCTCCAGCGACTTCACGCGATTCGGGAAGACCTTCAGCAGGGTTTCGGCCTTGTAATTCAGGTTCTCGACCAGGGCGCGGAAGCCGGCGCTTTCATACGCCAGCTGCGCCATGAAATGCGCGATGCGCAGGGGCGTGTTGATATCGCCGCCCGCCAGCACGGCGTCGAGCGCCGGCGCGTAATCCTGCGCCCGCTGAGGCAGGATTTTGGGCGAAAGCGCCGTCAGGCGTTCGGGAGTGATCGTCGCCATGACCGCGCCTAAGGATCGCGCGGGCGGCTGTTGGGATCGAGCGTATGCACCAAATCACCGCTGGCGGCCGCATCGTTGCCGACCGAGCTGAAGTTCGGCAGGAAGGTGGTCTTGCCCCCGCCGCCGCCGCCTCCGCTGCCGTCGGGCGGCGACGCCAGGGCCGCGGCGATGGCGCTGAGCCCCGCCATGTCGCTCGAACCCTTGGCACCCGGCTTCATGGTCGAGCGGACCATCATCAGCTTGGACAGGATGTCGAACCAGAAGGGCGCACCCAGCGTCACGGCGAAGGCCGTCATCACCCAGCCGCCAATCAGTGACAGCGAGCCGGCGGCATTGAACAGCGCGTTGCTGGCGGGATCCTGGTCGTTGCTCCGATAGGCTTTGATCGTGCTGTTCCACAGCTCGACGATATGGCTTCCCAGGGTCTTGATCCAGTCGACCGGGTCCTTGGCCGCAAAACCGAGATTCCCGAGGTCCTTGAGACGCGCCGCCTGCTCGGGTGTAACTTCGGGCGCCGCCGGGAACAGGCGATGCATGGCGGTAATGGTCTGCGAATTCCAGCCGAGCGGCAAGCCCAGCTTTTCAAGCGGATCGGTCCTGCTGAGCAGCCCCGGGATGTCGCCGCCGGTAACCAGGGTCGCGGCCGGCGGCGCCTTGTCGAGTTGGCTGGGCGGTGGCGTCACGGCCGACGGTACGTTCGACGTAGCGGTCGTCGTCATCGGCACCGGCTCGTTCATCGCGACGGGATGCTCGCCCGGTGTGGCGTCAACGGTGTCGGCGGCGGGCTGGGCCACCGGACGCGTCGTCGTCAGGCTGTCGATCGCCGAGGGCTTGCCGTTGTAATAGGCTTCGGCCTGCGCTTCCAGGGTCTTGCGCAGCGACGGACTGCGGTACAGGCTGTCGGCGATGACGACGGTGTTGACGTTCAGCACGACACAGGCAACCAGGCTGATCCAGAACAGGATGGTTTGGGTTTCGCGGCGGTACCAGCCGGACACGCGGTCCATGGTGGCGTTGAACCAGTTTTCCAGGAACTGCCGCGTCTTGTCGATGTCGCCGCCCGAATTATTGATGGCGAACTGGATCATCTTCGCCAGACGCTTGTTATCGAGATTTTCGGCGGCGGCCAGGATGGTGTTGAGATCGAGCTGGCCCGCGCTGGTCTGCCCGCCGGCCTCCGCCAGCAGGTCCAGCACGACATAGGCGAAATGGCCGGACGGGATATAGGAGGGCAGTTCCCTGCCTCCAAGCGGCTTGCGTTTGGGCGGAATGGTGTAGCGGCCGCGGTAAAGCGACATGACCAGCGGATGGTCGTAGAAGCTTTTCAGCATCTCGTAACCGCCGATCGCCTTTTTCCCCTTGGAGCCACCGACCGGGGGGTGGTCGCACAAAAGCTCGATCAGACCCTTTTCCAGGTGCCGGGCGCGCCGGCGCAAAAAGCCTTCGAACGCCTCGCGGCCGATGGTCGCCAGAATGCTCATGAACAGGTAGACGAAGACAAGCCCCGCCGCCACGTCGATCGACTCTGGTAGAAACGAACCCACGCGAAACCCCCGCAGCGCATTATCCCAGTCGCCTGAACACGGCGGATACTTGAGCGCTCGGATCGACCTTAACAAATATTAACCGTATTTCAAGGCAGAGCGCTATTGCCGGCTTATGAATGAAGTCAGGTGTGGCTTTGGAGTTTGCCCGCGGCCCATGGTCGCAACCAGTTGCAACGGCTATCGATTGTGTCAAACTAGGGTGGCCGGCATGCGCGGCAGGGACAGTGTAGATGGATATCGGAAAACCGCTGGTCGATTATGGCGGAATTGACGCGGGCGAGCTGCGCCGCAAGATGCTGGCCTTGCCGCCTGAGTACTGGAATGCGGACGCAGCCTCCCGGTCCAAGGTCGCGGGCGAGCGTCCTGGCAACGCCGTCTTTTTCTACAATCCCATGCCGCCCATGGTCCGCCGCATGATCCTTCTGGAAGCGCGGATGTCGGGCAAGGTCAGCGTGCTGCGCTATCCCGACCGCCCGCTTTTCACCGAGGTCCAGGTGCTGATCGCCGACCATATCCAGCCGCTTTTCCCGGCTTGCGATGTCATCTGGGCGCAGTTGGCCGAGTTGCCGCCCGGCGGCGTGATCGCACCCCATTCGGACCGCCATATCCTGGCCGAGGTCCACCGTCTGCATGTGCCTCTCGTCACCCACGACCAGGTCGAGTTCGTGATTGGCGGCAGTACCTTCCACCTGGCGCCCGATACGTTGTACGATCTGAACAACGTCATGACTCACGCCGTCTTCAACCGCAGCAACGTCATGCGCATCCACCTGCTGGTCGACATGATGCCCCACGCGATCGGCCGTGCGCGATATTTCGATGACGAGGCGGAAATGGCCGCCGCGGTCGCCGGCCTCATGCAGCCGGCGGAATATCTGGCCTCACAGGGCCGCCCCGTTTAATCGCCCTCCCCTTTTCCTTCCGAGCACGCCTCTTCCAGAATGAATCTGATTTTCGTCCATATCCAGAAAACCGGCGGGTCTTCGATCGCCGCGACCATCGGCCAGAAGGTCTATTCGCCGCACAAGCACCGCTTCGCCAGCGAGCTCAAGGTCATACACGGCGCGGCCGCGTGGGACGACGCCTACAAGTTCGCCTTCGTGCGCAATCCATGGGACCGCCTGGTTTCGTGGTGGGCGATGATCGAACAGTTCCGTCCGCACCACGAACAGGGCCGCGACCTCAACCGCTTCTTCAAATACGTGCACAGCCGCGCGCGTACCTTCGAGGAATTCATCGTCAACTGCCCGGACGATATCGAGGACGATAACGGCAAGAAATGCATCCTGCGCAACCAGATCGACTACACGGTCGATGAAAACGGCGCCTCGATGGTCGATTTCATCGGCAAGTTCGAAAACCTGCACCAGGACTTCAACCACGTGCTGCGCGCCGTCGGCCGCGAGCCCCGCCCCCTGCCGCATCACAACAAGACGCCGCACCGCCCCTACCAGGAATATTACAGTGCCCGCACGCGCGCGATCATCGAAGAGGCGTACGCGAAAGATATCGCGGCGTTCGGCTACAGGTTCGACGGATAGGAACGCCGCTCAACAGCCCCTTCACCCGGCTCAATGGATATCGATACGGCCGAAGACGCCGTGGGCGCCGTTGCCCGGCCCCGCGGTGTAGAACAAGCTGTTGGCCGGCCGCGTCGCAACGCCGTCGCCGAACGACAATCCCCACAGGCCCGGTATGACGATGGCCGCGCCACCGGCCTGGCTGAGCGTTCCAAGCTGGGCTCCGGTCGCTGGATCATAGACGTTGATCTTGCCGTCGCCGAAATTGCCCACCAGCAGGGCGTTGCTGAAGCCGCCGAAATTGCCCGGGGCCATAGCCATTCCCCAGGGCGCGTTAAGCGCGCCGCCCGCGACCAGGTGCTTAACCAGCACACCGTTGGAATCAAAAACCGACACGTAGCCAAGCCCCGCTCCCGCCGTCTCGACATTGCTTCCGGCCGTGGTCTTGGCATAGGCCACATAGAGCTGGCCATTGATCGCCTGGATATTGAAAGGCGCATAACCCGCGGGAACACCGGCGTCTGCAAACCCGCCGGCCACCGCGATCGGATTGAACTGGCTGTCGAAAACGTCGATACGGTTGTTATGGAAGTCCGCCGCATAAAGGCGGTTGACCGATCCCGTCAGGATGGCCAGCCCCTTGTAGACCGCGTGGGAACTGCCGTTATCGACGACGGTCACCGCCTGGTCGGGAATGATGGCCGCCGACCAGGCGCTGATCGTGCCGGCTTCGCTGGCGAAAATGATCGGTGCGTAGCCTGTCACGCCACTGGTCGTCAGCTGGAAGCGCGCGGTCGCGTCGTTGAACACGATCCCGGTCGGCCTGGCAGCCCCTGCCACCCCTGGCATGACCGATACGACCGTGGCCTGCGCGATGCCGTTGCCGTCATAGAGCGTAGATTGGTTGCTGCCGTTATCGGCTACCCAGACAAACCCTTGCGGCATAAAGGCAAGGCCCCACGGATTGACCAGATTGGCGTCGGCATTCACGCCCGGGGTCACCTGATCGACCGCAAGCGCGCTGGCGGTATAAGCCGTCATCGACACCGAGCTCGACGACGAACTGGAGCCGGAGCCCGAGCCATAACCGCCGCCGCTGCCGTAGCCGCCGCAGGCGGCCAAGGCCAGAAAGATCACGCCGGTGACCGCGACGACCGGGTAACGGTTTTTCTTCATGAATATCTCCTGGGAATTATCGCTTCGCCATTGCCCGAATGATGCGGCCGACGTCCTGCGGCGCGTCGAACTGGGGAAAATGCGCGGCCTTCGGCAAAATCGTCAGCTGGTAGGGACCGGACAGTGTCAACATTTTCAGGTAGCCGACGACGCGCTCCGACAAAAAGGCATCGTGCTCGCCGAAGACGAAATGAACCGGCACCTGCAGGTGCTCCAGATCCGCGATCAAATTGATGTCGTTTGTCCGCGGGATGAGAATGTCCTGGATGCGACTGAGATGGCTTATGGCGCGCAGCGCACCCCCCAGGCCATAGGTCCGCAACAACGACGACAGCAGGCCGAGGATTCGATCTGAAAAACGCCTTCCGTACTCGATAAAGCCAAAATCCGTAAGGATTTTCGCCCGCTCCTGAAACTGCCCGGCGTAGCGATAGGGCGGCGGCCCCAATGCCTTCAGCCGCCTGGCCAGGGCCCGGTTTCCCGACCGCGCCACAGCCTGTTCGAGCACCTTCGCCACGGCAAGATCCCCCGCGGCGACATCGATATCCGGCGAAATCGCCGTCAGCGACGCGATAGAGGGTGCAACCACCTGGGCCGCCATCAGCGAGTAGGTCGCCCCCATGGAAATGCCGACGACATGGACAGTCCGGCCGCTGACTTCGTGCAGCAGCGAGACCATGTGGCAGAGGTCGTCGACCTGGGTCTGTACCGACAAGCCTTCCAGATCCTGCGACGCGGCCCGGCCGCACCCGCGCTGATCCCAGTAACAGACGGTGAAATCGGCTTCGAGATCGGGGAGCCGGCGAAATCGCGGAACCTCATTCAGCAGCGACAGCCCGGGTCCGGCCTGGACGATAAGCAGTGGCGGCGCCGTGCCTTTGCGGCCGGATATCCGAATTTCCTGGTGCGTAGCGTCGATGGCCAACCGGAGACGGCGATCGACTCGGCCGCGCGAGGCGAACAGCCGGGTCAGAATTTTCCGGTCTTTCACGACACCGCGCCTTTCCGACCGATCCGTCGTGTGGCTTCGACACCGCCCGCGATCAGGGCCAGCACCACATAGGCGCCGAGTGCGATGGCGGCTTCCGCCTGCGGCGTGGGCGGCGCGGCGCGGAGATTGGCGTACACCTGGAAGGCCGCCAGGACGGCGACGAAAACAGACAAGGCGATGCGTCCGGCGATGCCCGACGGTACGCCACGGTCATAGATAACCGCGCCGGCGACCAGGATCAGAAGCTCCAGCGGCAGACTGATGGCGACATGGTGCCACAGGCCGAAACCGACCTTCATCGTGTCGCCGATCAGCGGAAGGTCTCGGACGTGGACGATAAGGTCGAGCAGCCAGTGCGAAAACACGGCGCCGGCCAGAACGGCCGTGGTCAGGGCCTTGCGGCCAGGGAAAAACTGCGCAACGACGACGCCGAACGCCAGGGCCAGCACCGAGGCGCCGATCAGGCCGTGCGTATAGGGCATGTAATAGAGGTCCATCGACGAGCCTTCGACAAAGCCCGGAACGATGCGTGCCTTTTCGACGCCGAGAAGGACCAGCGCCGCCCAGCAAAAGTCCATCCATTGCACGGCAACAAAAAGCAGCCACAACGGCACCTGTTTTTGCGCAGGTTTGGCCGCAAACGCTGGCCCATAGTGTCCAACAAACATCGAATTTCCCCTGGCGCGCAATCCGGTAAAGTGTGACGCACCATTTGGCCGCGCCGAACCTTGTTTCAAAAAATTACGCGCGAAAACAAAGACCTAGAGTGCCCATCTGTTGTCCGAATCGCGTGGCGTTCTGGCGGCGGTCCGCGGTTGGGCCGCCGGCACGCACAGGTTTCTCTCCGCATTCGGGACACATGCACCTTCACCGGTCCGGCTAAGGACGGTGTTGGAGCCGACAGTCTGAAGCTGGATACCTTTGTGCGCCGCGGCGGTTCACCTGGCGGAGCGGGGGAGGCGTTTTTCTGAAGGCAGGGCGGTGACCACGAGCATAAGCGCCGGCAAAACCGAGCCGGCGCGGACAGGTCGCCGCTCGCGCCGGGACCCGTGAACGATTTTACCGCGACGAAAACATTGCGTCGATCGGACCTGTCAGTTTTCTCGGCTGCCGGCGGCAAGGCTGCTGGACGCCAGCCGGTTTAATTCGGCGACATGCGCCACGAACGCCTTGCGGCCCGCGGGCGTCAAGGAAATCCAGGTCCTCTGCCGGCCGTTGTACGCAGCCTTGCGCGCGACGATGTAGCCGGCCTCTTCGAGCAGCTTCAGGTGTTTCGACATAACCGAGTCCGATACGCCGATCGCCTCGCGCAGGGTCGCAAACTCGGCTTCGCTCGAGGATGCCAGAAGGGCGCAGATTTGCAGACGCCCCGGCGCATGGATAATGGCATCCAGGCTGTGCGCATTCATCGCGGGAGCCCGGACTCGCGGCGATAGACTGCCGTCCAGATGCGCGAAGCGATAAAGGCGAGGATCGCGCCGGAAACGCCGGTCGCCGCCGGCAACCACACGGGCCCACCCCGGCTGGTCCACCATAAATTGGAAAACGCCAGCGCCAGGACGACCGTTGCCAGCCCGAT
>FTCZ01002723.1_pt1 | contig 30756 bp, 29 predicted proteins | sample 1658871 | NCBI WGS metagenome assembly FTCZ01 (sample SAMEA3914864, study PRJEB12502) | metagenome | biome: forest; material: soil | place: USA | collected 2012-03-12 | depth 0.3 m | reverse complement strand
CAAAAAGGCCGGCAGGCGCGACAGGGCCGGGTCGACCAGCATGGCGATGCGCCGTTCGGTGATCGAGCCGATCTCGCAAATGGCCATGGCAATCATGTCGGCGGCAAACGCCACCGGCTCGGCGTGGAAATTGCCGCCCGACAGGGCTTCGTCGGTGGCGGCAAAGATCAGCGGATTGTCGGAGACGCCGTTGGCTTCGGTCTCCAGCATGCGCCCGGCCTGGCGCAGGACGTCGAGCACTGCGCCCATGACCTGGGGCTGGCAGCGCAGGCAATAGGGATCCTGGACGCGGTCGTCGCCCTTCAGGTGCGAGGCGCGGATGGCCGAGCCGTGCATCAGGCCGCGCAAGGCATCGGCGACGGCCAGCTGGCCGGGATGACGGCGCAGCTCGTGGATGCGGGCATCGAATGGCGCATCCGAGCCCTTGGCGGCTTCAGTGGCCAGCGCCCCGCTGACCAGGGCCGACCGGAACAGGCGCTCGGCCTCGAACAGGCCGGCCAGGGCAAAGGCGGTCGAAAACTGCGTGCCGTTGAGCAGGGCCAGGCCCTCCTTGGGGCCGAGGGTCAGCGGTTCCAGCCCGGCGTGGTCGAGCGCTTGGCCCGCCGGCAAGCGGCCCTCAGGGGTATCGATCTCGCCATAGCCGATCATCGTTGCGGCGAGGTGGGCCAAAGGCGCCAGATCGCCCGAGGCGCCGACCGAGCCCTGCGCCGGAATAACCGGGATCAGGTCGCGATCGAGCAGGGCTTCGAGCAGATGGACGGTGGCCAGAGTCACGCCGGAATGGCCGTGGCCGAAACTGGCGAGTTTCAGCGCCATCATCAGCCGGACGACCGGCGCAGGCGTGTCATCACCGACACCTGCGGCATGCGACAGCACGATATTGCGCTGTAATTGTTCCAGGTCTTCGGAATCGATGCGCGTCGAGGCCAGCTTTCCGAACCCGGTATTGATGCCGTAGACAGGCTCGCCCCTGGCCAGAATGCGGGTGATGGCGGCGGCACTTTCGACGATGCGTGGATGGCAGGCAGGATAGAGGCGAACGGCACCGCCTTCATAAATCTCCCGCCACTGGCCGAGCGTTATCTGTCCGGGGATCAGCATGTTTTCAGGGTTCCGTTGTCGTTGGTCACCGGCCAGGCAGTGAGGCTTTGGCCGGCGCACGGCCCGCCCAGGCAATAGCCGTCGGAAATGCGAAACAGCGCCCCGTGCCACGAGCAGGCAATCAGGTCGCCTTGCGGTGTCAGATATTCGTCGAGCTCCTCGGCCAGCGGCATGCCGGCGTGCGGGCAGCGATCGACATAGCCATAGACGCGCTCGCCTTCGCGGACGATAAAACCGTGGAAATAGGCCTCGCCGAGCTTGAGCACATAGTTGCGCGCCTTGCCGTCGGTGATGTCGTCGAGCGCGCCGAGCGTGACGCCGGCCGGAGTGGAAAAGGCACGCAGGTTCATCGGTCGGCGTCGGGCTGCTGGTCGGGATGGGCGCGAGCGAAGGCGGGGAGCGCATTGCAAGCTGCATCGATGGCGGCGATCTTCGGCCAGGGCGCAAGGTCGATATTGAAGCGGCGGGCGTTGTAGACTTGGGGCACCAGGCAGCCGTCGGCCAGGGTCGGTTTGTCGCCGAAACTGAATCGGCCGTCGACCATGGCCTCGTAGGCGTCGAAGCCGTCGCCGATCCAACGCCGGATCCAGGCATTGACCTGATCGTCGGAGGCTTGGAAATCGCCGCGAAGGGCATTGAGGATGCGCAGATTGTTGACCGGATGGACGTCGCAGGCGATCAGGGTGCACAGGGCGCGAACATGGGCGCGATCTGTCGGGTTTTCCGGAAGCAAACGCGGCGCGGGATGCGTCTCTTCCAGCCATTCCATGATGGCCAGGCTCTGCGTCAGGATGGCGCCGTCTTCGGTTTGCAGCGCCGGCACCAGTTTCTGCGGGTTGAGCGCGGCGTAGTCAGCGGCCTTTTCGGCCTTCTGCCGCAGGTCATAGGTCTGCTGCGTGTAGTCTAGCCCCTTTAGGTTCAGGGCGATGCGAACGCGATAGGCGGCCGATGAGCGCCAGTAGCCGTGCAAGGTGAGCATGGGACGATTCCGGATTTAGAGAACTGAGGCCGCGATTTTGGCCGAGCAATCTCCGAACCCGATAGAGATTTGGCCCGGTGCCGTGGCGCGGGCGCGCAGGATAATCTCATCGCCGTCCTGCAGGAAGGTCCGCGTTTCGCCCGACGGCAATTCGATAGGTGTTTTGCCGCCTTCGCTGAGTTCGAGCAGGCTGCCGGCATTGGCCTTGTCCGGCCCGGACAGGGTGCCGGTGCCCAACAGATCGCCCGGCATCAGGTTGCAGCCATTGCTGGCATGATGCGCAACGATCTGAGCGAAGGTCCAATACATGTGGCGTGTATGGCTGTGGCTGAGGCGCATGGGTTCGCTCATCTGCGCCGTCTTCAGCCAGACCTCCAGGTCGAGCGACAGGTTCCCCGTCGCCTGATCGGCATCGTCCCACAGATAGGGCAGGGGACGCGGATCGCCCTCGGGACGCGGGGCTTGCGCCGCGCGGAAGGGTTCCAGGGCCTCGGGTGTGATGATCCACGGCGAAATCGTGGTGTGGAAATTCTTGGCCAGGAAAGGACCAAGCGGCTGATATTCCCACGCCTGAAAATCGCGCGCCGACCAGTCGTTGAGCAGGCAGAAACCGCCGATGTGGCGCGTTGCATCGGCTATGGCGATCGGCTGACCGAGACCGTTGCCTTGACCGATCCAGACGCCGAGTTCGAGCTCGAAATCGAGACGCTTGGTCGGCCCGAACGTCGGCGCCTCGGCGTCTGGCGCCTTGGTCTGGCCCGAGGGACGGACAACGTCGACACCGGAGGGGCGGATGCTGCTGGCGCGGCCGTGATAGCCTATCGGCACGTGCTTGTAGTTGGGTAGCAAGGGGTTGTCTGGCCGGAACAGCTTGCCGACCTGGGTGGCGTGATGGATGCCGACATAGAAGTCGGTATAGTCGCCGATGCGCGCCGGCAGATGCACGGTGCAGTCGGCCGCCAGGTGCAGATAGGGCTCGGCGGCGGCGCGGTACTTGCCGTCCGACAGCAGGCGCGACAGCTGTTGACGCAGGGTTTTGCGCAACGAGGGCGTGGCGAGAATGGCCTCGACGGTTTGCGGCACCTCACGACTCAGGCCGGCAGCGACCAGCGCCTGCAGTTCGAGGATGTGATCGCCGATGGCGACGCCGGGGCGTGGGGCCTCATCGGCCGGACTGAACAGGCCAAACGGCAGGTTCTGGATCGGGAAATCGGTGTGACCGTTGGCCGAGGTCACCCACGATGTCAGGGTCGGGTCGTGCGTTTGGTCAGTCATTTGGGCAATTCCGCCTTGGTAAAGCCGTCCCAGCAGGTGTCGTAGTCGTCCTGACGCAGCGGTGTCGCCATGGCCCACGGCGTCGGGCGTAGGACGTGACGGCTTTCGAACATGAAGGCCATGGTGTTGTCGATCCGGTGCGGGGCAAGGTCGGCGGCGACGGCCTTGTCGTAGCTTGCCTTGTCCGGGCCGTGGCCGTTCATGCAATTGTGCAGGCTGGCGCCGCCGGGGGCAAAGCCGCCTTGTTTGGCGTCGTACTGGCCTTCGATCAGCCCCATGAACTCGCTCATCACGTTGCGGTGGAACCATGGCGGCCGGAAGGTGTGTTCGGCGACCATCCAGCGCGGCGGGAAGATGACGAAGTCGCAATTGGCGGTGCCTGGGTGTTCGGACGGCGAGGTCAGGACGGTGAAGATCGACGGATCGGGATGGTCGAAACTGACGGTGTTGATCGTATTGAAGCGGCGCAGATCGTAGCGGTACGGCGCGTAATTGCCGTGCCAGGCGACGACGTCGAACGGCGAATGGTCGAGCGTCGTCGTCCAGAGCTGGCCCTGGAAACGCTGGACCAGTTCATGCGGCGCATCGATGTCCTCGAACGCTGCGACCGGTGTCTCGAAATCGCGCGGGTTGGCGAGGCCGTTGGCGCCTATCGGCCCGAGATCGGGCAGGCGAAAGGGCGCGCCATAGTTTTCAAGGACATAGCCGCGCGCCTGATCGGTCTCGACGCGAAAACGCACGCCGCGCGGGATCACGCCGATATGTAGCGGTTCGAGCTCCATCTGGCCGAATTCGGTGATGACGGTGAGCGTCCCCGACTGCGGTACGATCAGCATCTCGGCGTCGGCATTCATCAGGGCGCGGTTGCGCATCGGCGCGGTGACGGCGAAGAGGTGGATGGCAACGCCTGTTTGCGTTCCAACGTCGCCATTGCCGGCATAGGTGATCAGGCCGTCGATGAAATCGACCGGCTGTTGCGGGATATCCAACGGCGACCAGCGCAGGCGGTTGGGTGTCGGCGGCTCAGTAAACGGCGCGGAGCACCACTCGGTCGGTTTGTCGTAGAGGGCGAACTGTGCGTGGCTGGCCGCCGGGCGCAAACGATAGAGCCACGACCGGCGGTTTTCGGCGCGCGGCGCGGTGAAGGCGGTGCCGGAGAGTTGCTCGGCGTAGAGGCCGAACGGGACGTGCTGCGGCGAATTCTGACCGGCGGGCAGCGCGCCGGGCACGGCCTCAGTGGCGAAATGGTTGCCGAAACCGGTCATGTAGGTGGACATGTTCGCCTCCGTTTGGGGCTTAAAGGCCCCCCTCCGTCATGCCGCTTCGCGCCATGCCACCTCCCCCACAAGTGGGGGAGTATAAGATATCTTTGTACTTCGCCGACAAGCGCGGAGGTGCAATAGCTCCGATGCGCCTGCGCATCGGCAAGCGCGACTGCGCGTCGCCGCCTATGCGGCGAGCCCGCGCGGCGCCTGAGCGCGCATCAAGCCACCGTTATAACCCCGCGGCGAATCTGGTCCAGTTCGATCGATTCGAACAGGGCCTGGAAATTGCCGTTGCCGAAGCCGCTATTGCCTTTGCGCTGGATGATCTCGAAGAAGATCGGCCCGAAGGTGTTTTCGGTGAAGATCTGTAGCAGGATGCCTTCGTCGCCGACATTGCCGTCGATCAGGATGCGGTTCTGGCGCAGGCGGTTTACGTCTTCGCCATGGCCCGGCACGCGCTTATCGACCAGGTCATAATAGGTGTCAATCGTGTCCTGAAGCTTGACGCCCCGGGCGCGCAGCTTTTCGACCGTGCCGTAGATGTCGTCGGTGGTCAAGGCGATATGCTGGATGCCTTCGCCCTTGTACTGGCGCAGGAATTCCTCGATCTGGCTGTTGTCATCCTGGCTCTCGTTGAGCGGGATGCGGATGGCGCCGTCGGGCGCGATCATCGCCTGGCTGAACAGGCCGGTCGCCTGGCCCTTGATGTCGAAATATTTCTGCTCCTCGAAGCCGAAGACCTGACCGTAGAAGCTCGACCAGGTGCGCATCTCGCCGCGGCGGACATTGTGGGTGAGGTGGTCGACAATGCCGAAGCCGACGCTGTTGGCGGCCTCCGCCTCGGCGGCGCCCGGAATGGCGACCCAGTCGGCATAAAGGTCGTGGTCGACGAGATAGAGCAGCGAACCGCCGATGCCCTGCAGCACGTAGCTGCCGATGCCGAGCGCGCCTTGCGCCGACTCAGCCGCGCGGGCACCGTTGGCCAGGGCCAGTTCCCAGGCGCGGCGGGCGTCCCTCACCCGAAACGCCATGCCATTGGCCGAGGGGCCGTGGGCGGCGGCGAAGCTGGTCGCCTGGGCCGAGCCCTCGCGATTGATCAGGAAGTTGATGTGGCCCTGCTTGTAGCGGACGATGTCCTTCGCCGGATGGCGCGAGGCGGCGACGAAGCCCAGCTGCTCCAGTTGCTTTGCCATCTCGTCCGGGTTCGGGCCGGTGAATTCGACGAATTCGAAGCCGTTAAGACCTAAGGGGTTTTCACGCATGTCCATGATTGTGTCTCCTGTCAGGCGAGATAGGGGCGGATGGCGGCGGCGAAGCGCGGCAAGGTCTCGTCGCGCAGGCCGGCGATGTTGATGCGGCCGCCTTCGAGCATGTAGATGCCGTCATTGACGCGCAGCGCGGTGGCGACACCCGGCGCGATCGGTAGCAGGGCGAACATGCCGCTTTGCGTGGCGACCGGGGCCAGCGTCGGCAGGGCAGAGGCCAGGGCCAGGCGCACGGCGCGCAGGCGCTGGCGCATGATGTCGACCTCGGCGCGCCACAGCAGGCTAAGGTCTGTGTTTTCAAGGATGGTGCGCACGACGGCGGCGCCGTGATCGGGCGGCATCGACCACATCGACCGCGCCGCCATCATCAGATTGGAGCGCGCCCGCTGCGCCGCGGCGGCGTGGGTGCCCTTGACCCAGACGGCGCCGATACGGTCGCGATAGAGGCCGAAATTCTTCGAGCACGAGGCGGTGACGATGGCCTCGGGTACGGCGTTGATCAGGGCGCGCAGAGCGGCAGCGTCTTCGTCCAGTCCATGGCCCAGGCCCTGATAGGCAATGTCGATCAACGGCAGAAGCCCCTTGCGCGCCACCAGCTCGGTCACCGCCCGCCACTGCTCGGGCGTCAGCTCGGCGCCGGTCGGGTTGTGACAGCAGCCGTGCAGCAGGACGACGTCGCCGGCGCGCGCGCCTTCGAGTGCACGCATCATGTCGTCGAACAGAATGCTTTGGGTGATGCGATCGAAAAACGGATAGTCGACGGTTTCCAGCCCGCCGGCGTGCATCAGCCCGGCGTGGGCCGGCCAGGTCGGTTGCCCGAGCCACACACGTGCACTCGGATTGGCGCTGGCCACCAGGGCGGCGGCCAGACGCAGGGCGCCCGTGCCGCCCGGGGTCTGCATGCCGAGAATGCGCGGATCGCTGGCCTCGGCACCCAACAGGACCGGGGCGAGGCGGGCGACGAATTCGAGATCGCCCTCGGAGGAGAGATAATCCTTGCTGACCTGATGATCGACTAGCATCGCCTCGGCGCGCTTGACGCAGTCCATGACCGGTGTTTTGCCATCTTCGTTGCGATAGACGCCGATACCGAGATCGATTGTGTCAGGGCGGGGATCGTTACGCAACTGGCCGAGCAGGGTCAGCATCGGATCGAGCACCTGCGGCGACAAACCGTCCAGCAGACCGGGCGCCCAGTCATCGCCAGCCCGACCTGCATTAGAAAGGCCGGCGCGGGATAGGTCGGTGGCGGTGGCCAGCATGGCGGGGACTCGCTTGGTTGCGATTGTTATAGTATCTTACGAAACTATATTTCCGTGCCCGTGGCAATGAAATTTTTGGATTTTCCGCCTATCCTTTGCTCAATCCTGTGTGAGCACCGGCATTAAAGAGGAAACCATGGCCGATCTGTACCCCGTCTATATTGCCTTGCGCGATGCCCTGTTGCGTGGAGCCCCGGGGTTGACGATCGCCAAGGACGCGCTCGGTGAATTCACCGCCAATGTGCCGGCGGAACATATCATGGCGTCGAAAGACCCGGTGTGGTTCGCCTCGGTGCGTTTGTCGCAGACCAATGTCGCCGTCTATCTGCCGCCGCTGGCCATGCGCGAAGGCCGCGAGGTTGTGGTGCCGGACGCGTTGAAGGCGCGCGCCCAGACCAAGACCTGCTTCATCTTCCACGATCCCGAGCCGGATCTGCTGGCTCAGCTCGAAGCCGTCACCCGTCAAGTGGCGCAGGGCTTCAAGACGCTCGCAGCCTAAACTGCGGCTTTCTTGTCGCCACGCCAGACGGCGTAGGCGAAAATCAGCATCTGAACCAGGGTCAGCACCGATCCGATCCCGACGACCGGGACCGCCCATTTCTGCTGTATCGTCGAGCCGGCAATACCCGGGACGATCAACAGGACGCCGAGCAGCGCCACCCAATAGTGCGTGGCGATCAGCCCCTTCGGTGTGCTGGGACGGCTGTTATAGAACAGCCCCGCCAGGAACATCACTACCCCGCCGACGAGGTTGAGGTGGGCGTGGGCCGGCGCGAAGGTGAAATCCTCGCGGATGCCCATGACGATGCCGGCGATCATGCCGAGGGTGAGAAAAAGCACGCTGGTGCGCAGAAACGCGTTGCCGGTCATAGATCGCTCCCCGAATAACCCGGTTATGAACCTACAATCGTTAACCGTGGCGCGCAATGGCTTGCCCTTTGGTCCTCTCTGCGGCAGTTTGGTCAGACCATAAAACAGGCCCGGCAATGGGCCGAAGAGGGAGGATATTGTGAGGGCTTTCATCCTGGGCGCCGTAGCGCTTCTGGCCGCCGGTTCGGCCCGCGCGGCCGACCATTTCGACATTGCCATCACTGTCGATGATCTGCCGGCGCACGGCAGCTTGCCGCAGGGCATGACGCGCGTCGGCATCGGCCAGGCGACACTGGCGGCGCTGAAGGCCCACCACGTGCCGCAGGCCTGGGGCTTCGTCAACGCCAAGCGCCTGGTCGAGGAGCCGGGTTCGGTACAGATGCTGCGCGACTGGCGCGCCGCCGGTTATCCGCTCGGCAATCACACCTATTCGCATATGGGATTGAGCGCGAACACCGTCGGCGCCTGGACGGCCGACCTCGAGGAGGGCGAGCCGATCCTGACCGACCTGATGGCCGGTGAGAATTTCAAATTCCTGCGCTTTCCCTTTCTCGACGGCGGCAATGCCACGAACCACGACGCCGCCATCGCCTATCTTCAGGCGCACGGCTATCGTATCGCCGACGTCTCGGTGTCGTTTTCCGACTGGGCGTTCACCGATCCCTATAGCCGCTGCCTGGCCAAGGGCGATACGGCGGCGATTGCCGCGATGAAAACGCGCTACATGGATGGTGTGCGCAGTGAAATCGCCCGCATGAAAGCGCTGTCGCAAAAGGTCTATGGCCGCGTCATTCCGCAGGCCCTGCTGACCCATGGCGGCGGCTTCAGCTCGATCATGCTGCCGCAGGTGCTCGACGAACTCGACAAGGCCGGCGCGCACTATGTGACGCTGGAACAGGCCGAAAGCGATCCGGCCTATGCCGAAACCGACGCTCGCGCCGGCATGGGCACGGTGATGGAGCGTACGGCGGGCGAAAAGGGTATCGACATCTCGGCGATCCCGTCGTCGCCGGGCGTCGGTGATCTGGATAAGCTCTGCCGCTAGTTACGCGATCAAGTCTCGCATGGGCGCCGCACCTTGCGAATCCGGGAAGATGTCGGTCGCCATGGCGCTTTGCGGCGTGTCGTAGAAGCTTTGCATCACACCCTTGGCGATCGAGCGGATATCGGTCGTCGGCGCCAGGTCGCGGTTCTGATAGAGTTGGCTCGGCTTGAGGCCCGGCCAGTCGGCGATGACCCGTCCACCGCGGACAGCGCCGCCGGTGAGATAGGCCATGGTGCCGGTGCCGTGGTCGGTGCCTTGCGTGCCATTAACGGCGGCGGTGCGGCCAAATTCAGTGACCACCAGGATGGCGGTGTCGTTCCACGAAGAACCCAACGTCGTCTCGAACGCCGCGAACGAATTGTCGAGCCCGGCCAGCAGGGTTTGCAGGCGCTGCGCCTCGGCGGCGTGGGTGTCCCAGCCCTCAAACGCCAGCGCGGCGATGCGCGGACCATCGGGCGCAGCCAAGAGGCGCGCCGTGCCCTCGGCCATGGTCACCATGGTTTTGGGATCGCCGGCGCCGCCGGTGGCATTCATGGCGTTGTAGCCCGAGGCGATGCGGCCGGTGGTAATGGCTTCCTGCAAGACATTTGCGAACATCGGATCGCCGGCCTGATAGAGCGACATCAGGCGCGGCGGCAAATCGGCGTCGGCGGCCTTGAGATTGGACGGCGCCCAGCCGAGCGTCTCGGCCTTGCCCCGGATGACCAGCGGCGTCATGGCGCCGATGCCCAAACCGCGCGGATTGGTGCGCTGCTCGTTGGGCAGCGAGACCAGCAGCCGGTTGAGCCAGCCCGACTCGGTGTGGCCCGGGCCGGTAAAGCCCGATTCCAGCGTATCCTGGCCGTCGAAGTGCGAGCGGTCACGGTACGGGGAGGCCGCTGCATGGAACAGGATGGCCTGTTTGGCGTCGAACTGGCGCTTTAAGTTGACCAGGGACGGATGCAGGCTGAACATGTCGTTCAGCGGCAAGGCCTTGGCCTTGTCGACGGCCAGGGCCCCGCGCAGATTGGCGTAGTCGGGATCGCCGACCGGCGGCACGGCGGTCAGGCCGTCCAACGCTCCGCGCAGGACGATGACGACGAAGCGCGGATCGCGGGCGCCGGCGGCGCGGGCGATCTTGGGCATGAAGGCGCCGAAAGCGGCGGTGCCAGTAACGGCGGCGGTTCCGGCGAGGAAGTGGCGGCGGCTGGTATCCATAACTTAGCGCCTCATGAATTCGGGAGAGAGGAAGACAAGGCTCAGGCCCTGCGGATGGGTTTCGGCGCGGGAAATGGCGTCGCGCGTATGATCAGTGAGCAGAGAGCCCAGATGGTTTTCGGCAAAGGCGCGCGGATCGAGCGACGGGTCGGCGCGGTGGGCCAGGGCTGACACCACCTCCATGCGCGCGGCGATGCCTTCGGGCGAGGCCCAGGCGGCGACCGTGTCGGGATAGCCGTTAGGCCCGGACGGCTGCCATAGCGCCTGGCCCATATTGGTCAGAGCGCCGGTAATGGCATAGGGCTTCATGGTGATGCCGGTCGAGCGGATCAGGGCGCACATATATTCGTTGGGCGAGCGTACCTTGCTCAGTTGCGGCGACCACGATTCCGGGGCGTCGACCAAGGTCTTCGACACTTCGGCCAGGTCACCATCGGTGTCCATGAAGGTCTTGGTGAGTCGGGCGACCAAGGCAGGGGGCGGATCATCGGCGACGAAATGGCGGGCCAGCTTGGTGGCGATATGCTTGGCGGTCGCCGGCTGACGGCACAAGTCGCGCAGCACGGCCTTGCCCTGATCGACGCCGTTATCGCCGTAGCGCTTGCCGAGAATGGTCTGGGATCCGGGCTCATGGGCGCGTTCGTCGAAGGTGAAGACACCGGCCTGGCCCTTGTTCGGATTGCGGTTAAAGGTCCAGCCGGTGATCACCTTGGCGAACGACGTCACGTCGGTTTGGGTGTAGCCAGAACCGACACCCATGGTGTGCAGTTCCATGATCTCGCGCGCCAGGTTTTCGTTGAGGCCGCGCTTGGCGCGAGCCCCAACCTGCGAATTGGGGCCGATCGACTGGGCGTTATCGAGATATTCCAGCATGCACGGATGGGTCTCGACGGCATAGACCAGGTCGTAGAACTTGCCGAAGGTGTGCGGACGGATGGCTTCGCGCTCATAGGCGCCGGTGATGATGCCGCAGACCTGGTTCTTGCGCACCGAGACGGCGAAGTGGTTCATCCAGAACATCACCATGCGCTCGTTGAAGCCGATGGCGGCCTGCTTGACCGAACCGTTATAGCGGGCGTCGATTTCGGCCTGGTCAGCGTCGCGAATGGGATTGAAGTCGGGCTTGAGTTTGGTGGCGGGCGGCGGCGTGTTTGCCGCCATGGAGGTCATGCCGCCGGCGGCGTTCATGCTGTCTGGCCCCATGCCCTCCTGCATGTTCTGCATCTGCTGCGGCGACATGCCGGCGGGCGGATTTTGCGGCATAATTTGGGGCTGGGCGGACTGATCCTTGGCTTTGGGCGCCGGATTGGCCTGGCGCATGATCTTGACCTGCATCTGATAGGCGGCCAGGTCGCGCAGCAGGTCTGGCGTCGCCTGCAGATTGGCACCTTGCAGCGGCAGGGCGCCGCCGCTGATTTCGGCATGCAGGCCGTCGCGGGCGTCTCTACCTGCGGCGGCCACGCCGTCGGTATTGGCGCCCAGACCGAAGCGCGACAGCGCCAGAGCCATGTCGAATTCGGGAGTTTGGGCCATCGGGTCCTCGCTGCGTCGCCGCTTTATGCAGGCTTATACGCAAGGACTAAGACATATCCTCTGCGCCGACGATGGAATTTCGTTAGAACGCTTCCGAGCGGATGGAAGAGTCTCCCGAAAACCACGCCCGTTTCATGCCTTGCGAGCGGAAGGGCACGGCGATCTCGCCACGGTTGTTGACCGCAATCAGCCCGCCGTCGCCGCCGAGGTCTCTGATCTGTTCGAGGACGTTAATGGCCGCGTCCTCCAGCGCTTCGCCGGCGCCATGACGAAACGCGATCTGGGCGGCGGCATTGACGCGGATGAAGTATTCGCCAAGCCCGGTACACGAAATCGCCGCCGTACCGTCGGCCCAGGTGCCGGCGCCGATGATCGGCGTGTCGCCGACGCGGCCGTGCAGCTTGCCGAAGACGCCCGCCGTCGACGTCGCCGAGGCCAGATCGCCGTGGCTGTCGAGGCAGACGCAGCCGACCGTGCCGTGGCTAAGCACGCCCGGCGTATAGTTGGCGTCCTGGCGGGCGGCGTGGGTGAAATAGGCCTTTTCGTTGAGCAGGGGCTCAAAGCCCTGATCGCGGGCAAAGACAAAGGCGCCTTCGCCGGCCATCATGACGTGCGGCGTGCGCTCCATTACGGCGCGGGCCACCAGGACGGGGTTGGCGAAGCCTTGGAGCGCCGCCACCGATCCGGCGCGACGCTCGGGGCCGCTCATGATCGAGGCGTCGAGTTCGTAAAAGCCCGCGGCATTGGGCGAAGCGCCTTTGCCGGCGACATATAGGCCCGAGTCCTCGAGCGCTGTGACGACATCGGTGACGACGTCGAGCGCGCGGGCGCCATTATTCAGCGCGGCGCGCGCCTGTCCGGCGACCTCAGCCATGTGGGCAATCTCGGCGCTGTAGTCACGGCCGGGGCGGGCCCCGGCGCCGCCGTGCAGGGCGAGGGCAATCATCGCGATGTCTCCAAAGGTTTCATTCGCAACTTATTAAAGCCTCATGCCAAAAAGGGAAATGCCACTTTTTGGATAAACATGATGGTGTCACAAAGAACGACATCGGCTTGACGTCAGTCATTCCGATGTCGACCTCGTTGAAGCACGGATCAATCGGCGGCGGCGTGAACGGCGCCCGTGGCGTAGGTCGGCTTGCACAACCAGATGAACGGGATGAGCAGCAGGGTGACGATGGCCGACAGGCGGAAGATGTCAAGTGCGGCCGACAGGTAGGCCTGGCTTGCCACCTGACGCGCCAGCAAGCCGACGCCCTGTTCCTGGCTGAAGCCGAGATGGGTCACCTGATACAGCATCTGTTGCACCGCCGTGCTGCCACCCCCGGCGCCGCCCATGACTTCGGTATTGCGGGTTTGCAGCACCGATTCCATGTCGTCCCAGAAGGTGGTGGCCAGAGACGCGGCGAACGAGCCGGCAACGATCCGGGCAAAGTTCGACAGGCCTGACGCTGCCGGCACCTGATGCGGCGGCACGCCGTTGAGCGAGATCGACACCATGGAGATGAAGAAGAAGCTCATGGCCACACCCATGACCAGCATAGGCGACATCAGTACGAAGAAGCTGGCGTCCGGCGTATAGAGCGAGCGCATGTAGAACGAGGCGGCAAAGAAGATCATCGACACGGTCGCCAGGATGCGGGCGTCATAGCGGTTGAGCAGGCGCGCGGCGAACGGCGTCATGATGACGGCGACCACACCTGACGGGGCTGCGACCAGGCCGGCCCAGGTGGCGATGTAGCCCATCTGGGTCTGCAGCCACAGTGGCATCAGCAGGTTGTTGCCGAAGAAGATGGCGTAGCCGACGCAGAGCGCGAGCACGCCCAGCGCAAAGTTGCGCGTCTTGAACAGCGACAGGTCGACCATCGGGTTCTTGTCGTTCAGCTCCCAGATCACCCAGGCGATGAAGCCGACAATGGCGATGACGGTCTCGACGACGATGACCGGTGAGGCGAACCAATCGACGTCCTTACCGGTGTCGAGCATGATCTGCAGCGCACCGACCCAGACGACCAGCAGGGCAAAGCCGGTGCGGTCGATCGAACGGGCGAAGGTCGAGGTTTCGCGGTCGTTGAGATTGCGCCAGCACAGCAGCGCACAGATGGCGCCGACCGGCAGGTTGATGAAGAATATCCACGGCCAGCTCATATTGTCGGAGATCCAGCCGCCCAAGATCGGGCCGCAGATCGGCGCCACCAGCGTGGTCATCGACCAGATGGCCAGCGCCGTCCCCCGTTTGTTTGGCGGGAAGATCATCATCAGCAGGGCCTGCGAGCCCGGGATCATCGGTCCTGAGACGGCGCCTTGCAGCACGCGGAACAGGATCAGCGAGTCGAGGTTCCACGAAATGCCGCAGAGGAAGGAGGCGATGGTAAACAGCACGACCGAGACGACGAACACCTTGACGACGCCGTAGCGGCCCATCAGCCAGCCGGTCAGCGGCACCGAGATGCCGTTCGACACGGCGAAACTGGTGATCACCCAGGTGCCCTGCGACGTCGAGACGCCGAGATTGCCGGCGATGGTCGGGACGGACACGTTGGCGATGGTCGAGTCGAGCACCTGCATGAAGGTGCCGAGCGCCAGGGCGATGGCGGTGATGCCCAGGGCGGCGCCGGCCAAGGGGGCGGGCGCGGCCGCGGCACCTGCGCCGGGAGTGGCGGTGCCTGAAGCGGAAGACATGGGATATCTCTTTCCCTGAGAAGAGAATGGTATCGTAAGCAATCGAATAAAAGGCGGCCCAGGCGACTAAGGGTCAAGCACCTGGGCCGGTAAGCGTACGCTTAACGCTTGGAAACGTCGATCTCGACTTCACCCGACAGGCCGACGCGCAGTGGGTGAGCCTTCAGCTCGGCCGGATCGAGGTCGATACGCACGGGCAGGCGTTGGACCACCTTGATCCAGTTGCCGGAGGCGTTCTGCGCCGGGATCAGCGAGAAGGCCGAGCCGGTGCCGCCGGAGATGCCGCGGACGATGCCGTGATAGACGACCTTCTTGCCGTACAGGTCGGTGGTGATTTCCGCCTTCTGACCGGCATGGACGTCCTTGAGCTGCACTTCCTTGAAGTTGGCGTCGATATAGGCGTTGCTGATCGGCACAACGGTCATCAGCGGCGTACCGACCTGGACCTGCTGGCCGACTTCGACCGCCTTTTTCGAAACGATGCCGTCGGTCGGCGCGCGGACCACGGTGCGGTCAAGCGCCAACTGGGCGGCGTCGAGCTTGGCCTTGGCGGCCAGGACTTCCGGGTTCTGGTCGGCGGTGACGCCGGCGAACAGGGCCGAGTTGGTCTGGCGTTGACCGGCAGCGGCATTGACGGCCGCGGCGGCTGAGTCGCGATTGGCGACAGCGGTGGTGTAGGCAGCCTGGGCCTTGGAATAGGCGTCCTGCGAGTCGGTCAGCTCTTCCTGGGACACGGCGCCCGACGAAGCCAGGTTCTGACGGCGAGTGAGGTTGGTCTTGGCGGTGTCGAGGTCGGCTTGGGCGGCAGCGATCTGGGCATTGGCGCGGGCGACATTGGCGGCGGCCTCGCCACCCTGACCGGCCAGGGCCAGGTCGGTTGCCTGATAGCCCTGAACGTGACGCGCGGCCAGGGCGAGCGCGGCCTGGGCCTGCTCGACGGCGATCTTGGCGTCGGAATCGTCGATGGTCATCAGCACGTCGCCGGCGTGAACCGACTGAGTTTCCTTGGCATTGATCGTCGCCACCGGGCCGGAGACCAGGGCGTTGACCTGCGCCGTGTCGGTACCGACATAGGCGTTGTCGGTCGAGACGAAGTGCGAGGCGTAAAGCGTGTAGTAAGCGCCGTAAGCGACTGCGCCAAGAACGACGACGACGCCGACCCAGGTCAGCAGGGTCTTGCGGCGGTTATTGCCGGCATTGCCACCGCCCGCGCCCTTTTTGGCGGCGTTATCGACGGGCGGCGTATAGGCTTCCTTGGGGGCTTCGGCAGCGGTGCGGTTAGCGGGTTGAGCGGTATCGGCCATGGCGAAATCTCGGTGTGTTTTGCGTGCGTTTGGAGCGTTATAGGCGGTTAAGGTGCATTTTTAGTTGGTGACAGTGGTCACCGGTTGGTCGGTATATTGGCCGCCGACCGCTTTGATCAGAGCGACGTCGAGGCTGAGCGCGCGGCTTTGCAGATCGGCAACGATGCGGCGCTGGGTGATGACGTTCTGTTCGGCGAGCAGCAGGGTGGCGTAGTCGGTCAGACCGCCCTCATAGCGGCTTTTGACCAGATTATAGGCGTTTTCCGAGGCGTTGAGCGCGTCGGTGCCATTCTTCAGCCGGTCGCCGAGCGCCTTTTCGGAGGTCACCGCGTCGGCGGCTTCATGCATGGCATTGACCACGGCGCCATTATAGGTGGCGATGGCGATGGCGTGATCGCCCTCGGCGCTCTTCAGATTGGCGTTGAGGCGGCCGCCGTCGAAGATCGGCAGGGTGACCGCCGGCCCGATTGAGGTCATGTTCTGACCCATGTCGAGCGGCGCTCCCAGCGCCAAACGGCCGGCAAAGGCCATCAGGTTGATGTTCGGATAGTAGGCGGCGTGAGCCTGCTTGATCGTTTGCGACGCGGCTTCGGCGCGCCAGCGGGCGGCGGTGACGTCGGGGCGGCGGCCGATCAGGTTGAGATCGATCTTTTCCGGCAGGGCGACGGCCGTCGGCAGCTTCAGCGTCGGACGTTGCAGGGTCACGCCATAATCCGGGTCGAGGCCGGCCAGGGCCGCCAGACGGTTCTTGCCGAGCGAGATCTGCTCGTTAAGCGCCGACAGGTCACCCTGAGCATTATAGAGACCGGCGCGAGCCAGTTCGACTTCGGCGTCCGAGGTCAGGCCTTGCGTCTTTTTGTTGCCGACGAGGTCGAGGTTTTCCTGCTTCAGCTTGACGGCGCGTTCGGCCAGGTCGTGCTCATCATAAAGACGGGCCAGATCGATATATGCGGTGGCCATGGCGGTGGTCAGGATCAGCTTGGCTTGGGCCGCATCGGCGGCAACCGCCTGCTTGGAGGTCGCGGCGGCAGCAACCGCGGCGCGGTTCTTGCCCCAGAAATCGAATTCGTAGCCGAAGTTCAGCCCACCGAGCTCGATCGCCTTCAGCGACGGCGTGCCATCGGAGCCAAGGCCCAGGGCGCCACCGAGGAAGCTCAGCGACGGCCATTCGGCCGACTTGGCCTGGCCGACCATGGCGTCCGCCTTATAAAGACGGCCGGCGGCGGCGGCGAGATCCGGCGAATTGTTGAGCGCCTTATCCATCAGCCCGTCGAGCTGAGTATCGCCCAGACCCGACCACCAGGCGTCCTGCACCGACACATCGGCGATCGGATTGACCTTCTTGGCCGCCGACGGTTCGGAGGCGAAGGGGGCGCTCTGCGGCACCGTGGTACAGGCGCTCAGCGCCAGAGCCAGCAGGGAAACGGCAGCGGCTGCCTTTATTTTAAAGGACTTGAGAGGGGAGGTCGGCTGGAGCATCGGAGGTCTCTGAGTTACGATCACTTGAAATAACCGTACTGTATGGTCATATTGTGAGTGGACATATAGACAGGAAAAGCGTATCTGTCAATATGACCATACAGTACGGTTCAGGAATTTTTTTGCGATGCAAAACTTACAAACCAGCCCGAAGACCGGCACCAAAACCGGTCATGACATAAGAACGCGGGGCGACCGCGACAATCGCCGCGAGGCGATTCTTGACGTCGCGTCGGAAGTTTTTTTGTCGGAAGGCTATGCCTCGACGTCGATGTCGACGATCGCCGCGCGTCTCGGCGGCTCCAAGGGCACGCTATATAATTACTTCAAGTCGAAGGAAGAGCTGTTCGAGGCCTATGTGCGCCGCCACTGCGCGCTGCAAAAGACCGAGATCATGTCGATCCTCACCGAAGGCGGCGAGCCGCGTGGGGTGATCACCCTGTGGGCGCGTAAATACCTCAGCGTCGTCACCAGCGACCACAATCTCAACAATTGGCGGGTTATTTCGGCCGAAAGCCAGAAGTCGCCCGAATTCGGCCGCGTCTTTTACGAGAGCGGGCCGCGCCTGGGCGTGCAGATCCTGGCCGACGCGCTGCAGACGTGGACCGAGCAGGGCTTTTTCCGCATCAAGGATACGGTCGTGGCGGCGCATCAGTTCATGTCGCTGATCAGCGGCCGCCTGATCAAGGCGCGCCTGCTCAACTACCTGCCGTCGCCGACGCCGGCCGAGATCGAGACCGAGGTCAATAATGCGGTGTCGACCTTCTTTGCGGCTTTCGGCACCGAGAAGCTCGCGTAACCAGCGTTTTTAGCTGCCCCAATCCTGCCGTAATTCCCTCCGATGGTGCCGCCATGGGTATGGTATAACATGCCCTGTGACAGGTTGGGGCACTGGGCCCCCTAAGGAGGTTTCGATGCGTATCATCACGGCGGTCGCGGCGGCGGCGGTTCTGGCGACGACGGCGGTAGCGGGGCATAGCTTCGCGGCGTCAACGCAACCCAGCAAGATGCAGCAGTGCGCGGCCCAGTGGCAGGACCTGAAAAAGGCCGGCAAGACCAATGGTCAGGACTACAAGACCTTTTCGTCGGCCTGTATGAAGGGCACGACGACGGCGCCGGCCGCAACGCCGGCCGCCCCCATGGCCAATATGCCGATGCCGGCGGCCAAGCCCGCCATGAGCTCAGCCAAGCCGGCGGCCACGGTCGCCAAGACGTCCGGCGGCAGCAATGGCGGCCAAAACCGCATGAAGCAATGCGCCGCCCAATGGGATCAGATGAAGGCTACCGGCAAAACCAACGGCATGACCTATCGCCAGTGGTCGTCACAGTGCCTTAAGACGCATTAAGCCGCTCAGGCGCCGCGGGGCTCGCCGCATAAGCGGCGGCGCGCGGTCGCGCTTGCCAAGGCTGAAGCCTTGGAGGGTGAGCACAATAAAGAAAAAGGCGCGGTTTAGACCGCGCCTTTTTTATGTCTGATGAATTTGGGGATGCCTATTCCGCCGGGATCGACTGCGGCTGGGTGCGCAGCGAGCGGACCAGGTCGAAAGTCATGGTCTTGGCTTCCAGGTCGTGGCCTTCCTGGGCAAAATCGTAGAGCTTTTGTAAGGTCTTGGCGGGCAGGGGCGCGACCTTCTCCTGATTGGCGACCTCGAAAATGCCGGGCAGCAGGGGGTGGCGGATTTCGTTGTCGTCGACCAGGGTTTCTGTGATCTTTTCACCTTCGCGCAGGCCGGTATAGACGATGTCGATATCCTTGTCGGCCTTGAGGCCGTAAAGTCCGATCAAGCGGCGCGCCAGATCGGCGATCTTGATCGGCTGGCCCATTTCCAGGATGTAGAGGCCGGACTTATGCTCCGGCGTCGATGCGTTGTGCATGGCCGCGGTCATGACCAGTTGCACGGCTTCGGAAATGGTCATGAAATAGCGTTCGGCGTCCTTGTCCGTCAGGGTAATCGGCCCACCGCGCTCGATCTGCGATTTGAACAGCGGCACCACGGACCCTGTCGAGCCCAGGACATTGCCGAAACGCACGACGCACGCCTGATGGCTATCCGAAATCTGCGTGCGGATCAGATGTTCGGCCAGGCGCTTGGTCGCGCCCATCAGCGACGACGGCGCTACCGCCTTGTCGGACGAAATCAGCACCAGCTGCTTGACGTGGGCCGTTTTGGCGGCGTCGATTACGTATTGCGTGCCGAGCACGTTGGTGAGCACGCTTTCCGACGGATTGAGCTCGACCATCGGCACGTGCTTCAGTGCCGCGGCGTGGAAGACAACGTCGGGCTTTTGCGCCGTGAATACAGCGGCCAGGCGTTCCTTGCGGCGGATGCTGCACAGAATCGGCGTCGCGCGGTCAGTCTTGCCATAACGTTCACGGATGGCGCGATCGATCTCGTAGAGCGCCAATTCGGAATGGTCGACCAGGGTGACGTGCGAGGCGCCCATTTCCAGGGCCTGCTTGGCGATTTCCGAACCGATCGAGCCACCGGCGCCAGTAACCAAAATGCGTTTGCCGGTATAGAAGGCCCGCAGTCCGTCGGTGTCGAGAGTCACTTGCGGACGGTGCAATAATACCTTGAACGATTGCGGGTCACTGGGGTCCGGGAGGAGCAATTCACCTGGCCTGGACCGGGAAAGAGACAGCCGGGTCATCAGGCGCAGCAAGCGGTAACTGGACAGGCTCATCGACTTCCCGACAACAAACAGCGTCTTGCTATTGAGACGGGAATGGGTTTTTTGGCAAGTCGGAAAGCGATCCTTGCACCGGTTTTTTGCAAAAAACTGCCGTGCGTGGTCCACCGGTCATAGTGGTAATAGGCCCATCCATGATTGTAATTTATCTGTTTGGCCGCATGGCGGATGCGATCGGTGCGCGCCGTCTTGAAGCCGATCCGGCGACCGTTGGCAGTCTTGTAGAGCTGCGTGATCGGACGTTTGCCGAAGCCGTCGCCGCTGGCCGGGTGACGCCGCGCGATATTCGCATGAGCCTGAACCAAGTGGTCGTTACCGATGACCGTGTGCTGAGCGAAGGCGATGAGGTTGCGTTCTTCTCGGTCTTTTCGGGAGGCTGAGCATGGATATCCGCCTGTTGGAACAGATGTTCGATCCTGCCGAAGCGCATGCCGATTTCGTTCGGCGGCACGGCCATTTGGGCGCGGTGGCCAGTTTCACCGGGGTGGTGCGTGCCGCTGTACCCGATGCGCCGGTGGACTATCTCTATCTCGATTGGTATCCCGGCATGACCGAGGCCTCGATCACGACGATAGGCGAGGCGGCTCTGGCGCGCTTCGGTGTTACAGAGCTGGCGATCTGGCACCGTTGCGGCCGCGTCGAAGCCGGCGATGCAGTGGTCTTCGTGGCCGCGGCCAGTGCGCACCGGCGGCCGGCGTTCGAAGCCGTGGACTATGCCATGGACCGCCTGAAATCCGAGGCGGCCTTTTGGAAGCGCGAAGTCGGGCCGAGCGTCGATCGCTGGATCGAACCCACCGCCCGCGATGGTGAGGATTTGCAGAGATGGGAAAAGACATGAGCGAACTGAGCCATCTCGATGACAGCGGCCGCGCGCGCATGGTCGACGTGTCGCAAAAGCCTGTGACCACGCGAACGGCGACGGCGCGCGGGCAACTGATCTGTGCGGCCGAGACCGTGGCGCGAGTGCGCGACGGCACGACGCCCAAGGGGGCGGTAATTTCGACCGCCGAACTGGCCGGCATCATGGCTGCCAAGCAGACCTCGGCGCTGATTCCGCTATGCCACCCGCTGCCGCTGACCAAGGTCGAGGTGCGCATCACTGCCAACGACGCCTTGCCGGGCTTCGATATCGAAGCGGTGGCCCGCGCTACGGCGCAGACCGGGGTGGAAATGGAAGCGCTGACAGCCGTCAGTGTCGCCGCTCTGACGCTCTACGACATGCTGAAGGCGATCGACAAAACCATGATCGTGAGCGGCATTGCTGTCGTTGCCAAAACCGGCGGCCAGTCCGGTGATTGGCCAAAAAATACCGCGGAAGGCTGAGCCTTCCGCGGGACTGGGATCATTATGACTAAAAGAACGGCGCTATTCTACCGGCGGACGTTCCATTCTAAAAACCTTTTTATATGAAGGTTTTGCGTCATTGACCGCTATTGCCAATGACCACTATTGCCACTGGGCGCGAACGCCCAGCCACAGGCGCCGGCCGAGTTGGCCATAGCCAGCGGCGGTCTCGTAGCGCGTGTCACCGGCATTTTCGATCCGGCCATAGAGATCGACCGTCTTGTTGAGCTTATAGTCCGCGCGCAGATCGACCAGGGTATAAGCCTTCAGCGTCGTAGTATTGGTGGCATTGTCAAAGGCCTGACCGACGTGGCGCACGCCTGCGCCCAGGGTCAGCCGGTTCGTAGCATCGTAACCTAGATCGACGCTGCCCATGTCCTTAGGTGTATGCGGCAGGCGCAGCTTCTGGCCTGTGACGCCCGCCGAATCGTTGCGGGTGTCGAGGAAACTGTAATTGCCGCGCAGATGCAGGGTCTGCGTCAAGTCCTGGCGATATTCCAGTTCGAGACCCGATGCCTTGGAGCGGTCGATGTTTTCATAGCAGCCGTAAATTTGCGCCGTCGCGCAGCTGTCGTAGCCAAAATCGATCAGATCCCGCACCGTCCGCGTGAATACGGTCGCCGAGACGCCGCCGCCGGTGAAGCTGTAGTCGACACCGCCGTCGGTGGTCAGGCCCTTTTCGGGGCGCAGATTGGCTGTGCCGTAATCGCTATACAGCTGATAAAGGCCGGGCACCTTGACGCCCTGGCCGATAGAGGCATGGAAACGCCAGTGATCGCCGGCCGGGACGACCAGCGACGCCTGGGCCAGATCCTCGCCACCGAAGCTTGAGGCATCGTCGTGACGCGCGCTGACGGCAACCGAGGCGCCGCCGGCAAAGTCGTGGCTGTATTGGCCATAGACGCTGCCCGTCGTCGTTGACTTGGCCAGGGCCGGCGGGTTGGGATCGAAGGACGAAGGCGAAGTTTCGCGCATCTCGTCGCGCTCGTACTTCAGGCCACCCAACACGCGATCGCTGCTGTCGAGGTTGTAGAGCACATGATAGTCGGCGGTTTCGATCTGGCCGCGGGCAATGAAGTTCGGCGTCTGATCGGGGTTGTAGTAGGCACGCTTCGACTCGGTCTCGCTCAGCGACAGGGTCTGTTCGCTCTGATTGAAACGGTTAGTCAGGGCCAGAGAATTGAGCGTGGTATCGGTCTTGCCGAAGTCGCCGGTGTCGGCAAACGTATAGTTGGGCGGCGGGAAGCCGTCGAAATCGCTGCGTGTATGGGTCTTGAACGACAGCAGCTTCAGCGACGTGGTGTCGCTAAGCGCGTAGCTGAGGTCGGCGCCGAGGTGGGTCTCGGCAAGGCCGTCCTTTTCGGTGCCCTTGTCGTAGTCCGAGACGCCCTGGTCGTTCTGGCCGCTGGCGAACAGGCGCCAGGTCAGGCCGCCGGTCTTGCCGCCGATGCCGGCGCGCGCCGAGCCATAGCGATCGAGGCCTTCGATGGCGATGTCGCCTTCGAACGGCTTGGTTGCCTGGCGCGTGGTGATGCTGACGACGCCGCCGAGCGCGCCCGAGCCCCATAGGGTCGATAGCGGACCGCGCAGCACCTCGATGCGCGACGCGTCTTCGGTGGTCAGCAGGCCAAGATCGGTGCCGCCACCGACCTGCGACGGATCGTTCAGGGCCACGCCGTCGATCAGGTAAAGCGTGTGGTCGGCACCGGCGCCGCGGATGCTGGCGCTGGCCGTTTGGCCCGGGCCGCCGTTACGCGTCAGGCTAAGGTCGGTGGTATGAGCCAACAGGTCGCCGATGAACAGCGACTGGTAGGATTTGATGTCCTTGTCGGTCAGGACATCGACCGCCTGGCCGATCTTGTCGACGGGCAGGGGCTGGCGGGTGACGGTGACGACGACCTGGGTCGGATCGTCCGCACGGGCCATGGCCGGCAGGGCGAGGGCAAGGAGTGAGGCCTGAAAAATCAGGGTTTTTGTGCGATTTAACATTTGTAATAACGCGCTTTCGCGGCAGAGCCGCCTGTCAGGACGAAAGCCGCGGCCACGCATGACGATGCGTGGCCGGAACGGCTCACAACACATCGTCGCTCGGGATTTCCCGCTCGCCTGGCACACCTCGACCCGGCAAAGGACGACAGCCGAGGCAGGTCTCCTGACTTGCGCGTCACCGCCGGTCCGCGTCTTCCCCCAAAGGGTGACATATGCGGGTCGGCTCAGCGCTTACAGTTGCGAGGACAGTCCGGGATTTACACCCGGTTCCCTATTCTCCCTCGTTAAAAGAGGGCACCTTGGCACGCGGTGGGCGGTAAAGCGCTGAGCCTTGCGCGTCAAGCTTTTCGTTTCTGCATGCCGAAAAACACGGTGATTGCGCCGCAAAGGACACAGGCGGTCGAGATCAGGGCCGAGAGCTTCAGTCCCGGCACGATCTGGCCATTGGCGGCCAGGGCGCCGAACAGGGCGACACCGATGGCGCCGGCGGCCTGACGCGCGGTGTTAAGCACGGCCGAAGCGACGCCCGACGCTTTACGCTCGACGCCTGCCAGGATCGCCGTGGTCATAGCCGGCACTGCCAACCCCATGCCGCTCGGGATCAGCAGGAACGGCAAAAGCATGGCCCAATAGCTGCTTTGGGCCGTCAGTTGCGACAAGAGAGCGAAACCAGTGGCGCCGATCAGCCCACCGGCGACCATGGGCGGCCGCGACCCGAAACGCGCAACGATCGGCCCGCTCAGCATATTACTGAGAATGAACCCGCCGGTCAGCGGCAGATAGGCGAGGCCCGTCTGGGCAGCGCTCCAGTGTTTGATCTGTTGCAGATAGAGGCTGAGGACGAAGATAACCCCGTAATAGGTCAGGTTGACCATGATGCCGAAGATCGTCGCCGGCGTGAAATTCGGCCGCGCAAAGAAGTCGAGTGGCAGCATCGGCTTGGGCGCGCGACCTTCCCACCACGCGAACAGACCGCCGCAAACCACGGCCACGACAGCTCCGGCGACGACGACGGGGTGCGTAAATTCAAGCGGCCGCGCCTCGATCACCGCGCCGACCAGGCCGGTCAGGGTGGCGATGGCCAGGACCTGACCCAGCGGATCGAGGCTCTCCTTGGTCTTTTCCGGAGCCTCTTTCGGCACAACGACGCTGGTCAGCCAGATGGCGAAGGCGCACAGCGGCAGATTGACCAGGAAAATGGTGCGCCAGCCGAAAGCGCCGAGTAGCAACCCACCCAATACCGGCCCGGCGGCGATCGATACGCCGCCCGCGGCCGTCCATACCCCGACCATGCGGGCGCGCAGGGCGGCGTCGTGGCCGCTGACGTGGTTGAGAATGGCCAGGGACGACGGCACCAGCAGGGCCGCGCCCAGGCCCTGAACGGCGCGGGCGGCAATCAGACTCAAGGCGCCGGGGGCCAGTCCGCACGCCAGGGACGCGGCCGCAAACAGCCAGAAACCGGCCAGGTAAGCCCGCTTCGAGCCCAACCGGTCGCCGATGACGCCGGCCGATAACAGCAGCACGGCAAACACCAGCGCATAGGCGTCGACCACCCATTGCAGTTCGGCGATCCCCGCCTTGAGGCTGGTCGATATCGCCGGCAGGGCGACATTGACGATGGTGACGTCGAGTTGCACGACGACGAAGCCGAAGCTGGCGGCGGTGACGACAGCGGCAATGGGGGCGGCAATCGGGGGTTTGGTCATGGCGGCTCCTCAAATCACCGTCTGTCTAGCGTAATAAAGGCCACGACGTTACGACAGGCATCGAAGGGTCTGTACGTTGAGCCACGGATGGATAAGATCGATATTAGGAAATCGAATCCGGGGGATCCTATGCGCCTTTTAGCCGTCAGCCTGGCCGCCATTACCTGTGTCGCGTCACCGACCTGGGCCGCGACGCATAGCCATCACCACACGGCGGCCGTCAAACCCGACGGCGAGATCGTCATCGACGCGGCGCAGCCGGTCCAGACCCTGCGCCCGGACGAGGCGTTTGGCGGCGCGTTGGACGGCGCCGGCAAGGACGAAATCGCCGGCCAGTACACGCCGCACAATATCAAGGCGATGCTGGAAGCCGGGATCGGCCCGGTCTCCTATCGTTTGCGCACCGAACTCGGCATCGAGGCCTGGCACTGGAACGAAGAGGGCACCTGGAGCGATCCGGCGCACCAGCAGGGCTACTGGACCTCGTCCGACAAGCCGGGCGCGCCGCTGATGATGACCCATGGTTACAAGCTGCCCAGGCGGGGCGACACCATGGACAATGCCAATGAGAACAGCTGGTCGCGGCTCGACGACGGCGATCTCGACGCCTTCTGGAAGACCAATCCCTATCTCGACAAGACCTTCACACACATGGCGGACAACCATCCGCAATGGGCGATCACCGATCTCGGCGCCTATGTGCCGGTCGACACCATCCGCATCGCCTGGGGCACGCCCTATGCGGTGTCCTATCACCTGCAATACTGGGTTGGCGGCCAGTTCGATCCGGCCGGCAAATGGGTCGATTTTCCCAATGGCGCGGTCAGCAACGGCAGCGGCGGCAATAGCGAGCTGAAACTGGCGGCGCCCGTGTCCGCGCGTTTCGTCCGCCTATTGCTGCTCGAAGGCTCCAATACGGCGCCGGAAGGCGCGACCGACATCCGCGACCGCTTAGGCTTCGCCGTGCGCGAATGGTATATCGGCCATACCAAGGCCGACGGCAGTTTCAGCGACTATCTGCAGCACGCGCCCGATCACACCAAGCAGACCTGGACCCTGGTATCGTCGTCGGATCCCTGGCACCGCGCCGCCGATCGCGACGACGACCTCGAACAGCCAGGCATCGACCGCCTCTACACCAACGGCATCAGCCGCGGCCTGCCGATGATGATCCCGGTCGGCGCCATCTACGACACGCCCGACAACGCCGCCGCCCTGATCCGCTACGTCGAGGCGCGCCACTATCCGATCCGCGGCGTCGAACTCGGCGAAGAGCCCGACGGCCAGCTGATGAGCGGCATCGACTATGCCGACCTCTATATCCAGGCCGCCGATGCCGTGCACGGCGTCGATCCGAAGCTGAAGCTGGGCGGGCCGTCGCTGCAGGACGCCATTGCCGACGCCTTCATGGAGGACGAGCCAGACAAGTCGTTCACTAGCCAGTTCGTCAAGCGGCTGCAGGCGCGTGGGCGTATCGGCGACCTCGGCTTCTTCACCTTCGAGCGCTATCCGTTCGACAATATGTGCGCGCCGATGGGGGCGTTGCTGGTCAAGCAGACCCAGGGCATGGACCAGTTGATGGCGCGCCTCGACCGCGACGGCGTGCCGAGAAATGCTGACTGGACAATCACCGAATACGGCTTTTCCGCCTTTTCCGGCCAGCCCATGGTCGAGCTGCCAAGCGCGCTGCTGAACGCCGACGTCGTCGGTCAATTTCTGACCGAGGGTGGCGTCGCGGCCTTCCTGTTCGGTTACACGCGGTCGACCCCGGCCAACCAGCACCTGGCCTGCGCCGGTTATGGCGACATGATGCTGCAGGAGGCCGACGAGAACGGCGACGCCAAATGGCGGATGCCGATGTACTGGGGCGCGCAACTGATGACGCAGCAGTGGGCCCTTCCGGGTCACGACCTGCACAGTCTCTACAAGACCGAGGTCAGCGTGCCGGAGCAGTTTGTGACGGCCTACGCCCTCCATCGCCCGGACGGCCAATGGGCGGTGATGATCGTAAATCGCGACGCCCACGACACCCACGCCGTGACACTGAAAATGGCGGGTGCCGGCGCCTTGAAGGGCAAATTGCAGGTCTATCAGTACTCGCCGGCGCAATATGCCTGGCTGGCCAAGGGCGAAAGCGGCCATCCGTCGCGCGACCTGCCGCCGGTACACGCGACGATGGATGCCGCGGGCACGCTTTCGTTACCGGCGTTTTCGCTGACGGTGGTGCGTGGGCGGAACTAGACCGGCTCGGACGGCGCGCGTGCGATCAGGCTTAAAGCGTGCACCGGGCCCGATAATTCCTCGGCCAGGACGGTATTTATCTGACGCTGGCGGGCCACACGATTGAGCCCTTCGAAGCGTTCGGAGACGATAACCACGGAAAAATGACTTTCGCCCCCTTCACGCGCGCCCGAATGCCCCTTATGTTTGGCGCTGTCGTCCTGGACCTCCAGGCGGGAAGGCGCGAAGGCTTCGTCCAGTTTGAAACGGATGCGGTCGGCGATGGCGCCCATGGCGGCGGCCTCTTTAAATCGTTAATTTGTTAAGTTTTGAAGGTCATATTCATCATATGAGCGAAGGATTCAAGTACAAGCCCAAATTCATGGACATGCGCGTCCGTCCGCCGAAAGAAGGCGAAGAGAACGTGCGTCGGCCTGAGGATGATGTGCTGCAGCTGAAGCCGGGTCAAAAGCCGTGCGAATGGCCGGAGTGCCATAAGGCCGCGACCGCGCGTGCGCCGAAATCGCGCGAAATGATGAATGAATACTATAACTTCTGCCAGTTGCACGCCAGTGAGTACAACAAGAACTGGAACTTCTTCGCCGGCATGAGCGAAGGCGAAGCGCGCCGTCACCGCGAAGCCATCGCCACCGGCGATCGGCCGACCTGGGCGTTTCGCGCCTCGCGCATGTCGCGTGAAGCCGCCAATTTTTCGGCCAAGGGCGTCAATGCCAAGAACACCGCCGATCCGTTCAGCGTCTTCGGCGCTGGCGCAGCACCCAATCGCGAACGCGCCACGCCGGCGGAAAAGCAGTACGGCAAGATCGAGCGCCAGGCCTTCGCCGATCTCGACCTCGAAGCCGGGGCGACGTGGGACCAGATCCGCGTGCGTTACACCGAACTGCTGAAGCGCTGCCATCCGGATAACAACGGCGGCGACCGCTCGGCCGAGGACAAGCTGCAACGGGTGATTAAAGCCTATAAAATTTTAAAGAAGTTGCAGGCTTCTTAACGGCGAAGCCGTTGAGACATTTCTAGAATTTGCCACGAAAAGCACAAAAAGGCGCGAACAACCTTTTCGCGCTTTTCGTGTTTTTCGTGGCCAACGGTCTTCAATCCAAACTGCTGAAAAAGCTATCGGTGGCGCCGTCGCCGCCCGGGCGGCGCAGCAGGTGGACCTGCATCATCAGGCGCGGCGTAAAGCCCATGCTTTCATACAGTTTGATAGCGCCGGTGTTGTCGGGCAGCACGTTGAGAAATGGCACACGGCCGTCGGCTGTGATGCGCTTGCCGACAATCGACATCAGCCGCCGCGCATGACCGCGCCCCAAATGGTCGGGGTGGACGCAGACGGCGCTGATCTCGGTAAAGGCGTCGGGTTTCATGCGCTCACCGGCCATGGCGACCAGCTTCCCCTGCTCATGGACGCCGATATAGTGGCCCATCTCGATGGTGCGGGTGCCGAACGGTCCGGGCTTGGTCAGTACCGCCAGGTCCTGCATCTCCTGAACGTCGGCAGCCCCCAGCACGTCGGCGTCATCTTCAACATCCGCCGGGCGAAAGTCGAAGGCGACCATCTGCAGGCAGGGAAAGCGTATAACGAGCTCGATCCCCTCCGGTGCCTGAAGATCGATCGGCGACCATAGGACCGCGACATCGCCTTCGCGCATGCGCTCGGCCAGAATGGGCAGGGCGTCAGGCGTGGCAATCGCCGAAAACGGCGACACCTCGGCGGGATAGCGCCTGACCGGGCCGTCGCCTGAGGCCAGGCCAGCGTGTCGGCTATTCAGAGCGAACCAGGCGGGGTTGTCGAGCTGTGTTACGTCCATGGTCCTGCCGGATTTTTGCGATAGTTTGGCATATAGGCTTAGGGCTATGTCACACAAGGACAGCAGCATGCGCGAATCTGTGGGTAAGGCACTGAAGGGCGGGTGCCAGTGCGGCGCGGTGCGTTTCGAAGTCGCAGGCACGCTTGGAACGCCGTCGATTTGTCATTGCCGCATGTGCCAGAAGGCCTTTGGCAACTATTTTGCGCCGCTGGTAAATATGGGCGAAGCCAAACTGACCTGGCTAAAGGCCGAGCCCAAACGCTTTCAAAGCTCGAACTGGGTCAAGCGTGGCTTTTGCCCGGACTGCGGCACGCCGCTGACCTATGAAAGCCCCAACGGTTCGCGTTGGCCATCGGCGCCTTTGACCATCCCGATCGCATCGAACCCGTCCACCAATACGGCATGGAAAGCCGCATCGGCTATCTCGACCACATCGATCGATGGGCGTCGGAACGCAGCGAGGACGATCTGTCGCCTTTCATGAAAACAATGATCAGCCACCAATATCCGGATGAGCCTTAAATTCGCAATTTGGCGATTTTGGCCTATATTGAAGTCATGACCGGCGACCTTTCCGACTGGACAACGACCCGCAAGCGCTGCGTGCGCCTGACGGTGCCGTTGTTGGTCGTCCTGGCCCTTGGCCAACTGGCGTTCAGCGTCGGCCAGCCGCCTGTGCGCCTGGCCTTGGGGGCGGCCTATATCTTGCTGTGTCTGGCCGCGATTTGGGTGCTGCTCGAACGCGCAGAGATGATCCGCAATGTCTCGCCCCTGCGCTGGAAAATCCTGACCTGGGCGGTGCCGGCGCTCGCCGGCTTTGCCATGGTCGGCCACCTGCTGTTCGGCCGACCGTTGGAACAGGCGATCCTCGGCGGCGGCTGCGCCCTGGTCGGCATCCTGTCGCTGTTCGTCGCCTTTTCACCGGACGATGCCGACATGATCGACAACGACCAGATGACGCGCCCCTCCAAGCCCTGAAAAAAGTTCGATGGCATCGAACATTGGGGTTGTCTCATTCGCCCTAAAAGCCTAGCTGAAAACCATCCGTTTGCCTGTTGTTTTGAACCGCTGAAAGCCTTGATCCGCCATGCCCGCCGACACGTTTGACGCCGCCGACCCCCTGTTGAGCCACGTTCCCGACACCCAGGTGTCGATTCGCAAGGTATTCGGGGTCGACTCGGACATGATGGTGCCGGCTTTCTCAGTGCGCGACTCGCACGTGCCGGACATCGACGAGGCCTATCGCTTCGATCCGCAGACGACGCTGGCCATCTGCGCCGGTTTCGCCTTCGATCGCCGCGTCATGGTCCAGGGCTTTCACGGCACCGGCAAGTCGACCCATATCGAGCAGATCGCGGCGCGCCTGAACTGGCCGATGATCCGCGTCAATCTCGACAGCCACGTGTCGCGGATCGACCTGATCGGCAAGGACGCCATCGTGCTCAAGGACGGCCAGCAGGTCACCGAATTCCGTGAAGGCATCCTGCCGTGGGCGTTGCAACGCCCGGTCGCCCTGGTGTTCGACGAATACGATGCCGGCCGTCCGGACGTCATGTTCGTCATCCAGCGCGTGCTCGAAGCGCAAGGCCGGCTGACCCTGCTCGACCAGAACAAGGTCATCAAGCCGAACCCGTTTTTCCGCCTGTTCTCGACGACCAACACCATCGGGCTCGGCGACACCACCGGTCTCTATCACGGCACCCAGCAGATCAATCAGGGT
>FTCZ01004237.1_pt1 | contig 30903 bp, 27 predicted proteins | sample 1658871 | NCBI WGS metagenome assembly FTCZ01 (sample SAMEA3914864, study PRJEB12502) | metagenome | biome: forest; material: soil | place: USA | collected 2012-03-12 | depth 0.3 m | reverse complement strand
CCTCAGGCCGGTCGACGGGGACTGATCGCCCGCGCCGCCAGGCTGCGGAAGGTCACCGACCAGCGCGTCTCCTCGCCCGGCGCGATGCTGTGCTCCCAGTCGTGCCGCGCCTCGCCCGACAAATGATAGGCGCCGCGCGGATCGAGCGGCAGCGCGGCGCGGTCGAAACCCCCTTCCGGGCGGCGGCGGCGCAGGCTCAGGGTCGCAGGCGCGCCGAGCGACAGGCCGACGACATGCTCGAACACCGGGCGGTCGCGGTGCCAGCCGATCCCCGCACCCGGATCGTAACGGATCAGGAGCGCCTGGACGAGGTCGTCCTCGGCCAGCCCGGCAAAGGCGGCGGCGCGGGCACGGACCGGCAGCAGCCAGCCGGGCAACGGCGCGGTCTCGCCGAACCCGCCGGTCTCGAAATCGTAGCGCCAGCCGAACGACTGGGTCAGGCGCTTGCCGGTCCAGCCCTGGAAGCGGAACGGGGCCAGCGCCTCGCCATCGATCCGTGCGATCAGCGCCGCTTCCTCGTCGCGGGTGACGAGGTCGTGGGCGGTGGCGAGGCCGGGCAGGATCGGGGTGCCGAACAGGTCGGCGGCGGGGGCATGCATCGCGCTAATGTAGGAAGCGCGCGGTGCCGGTGGAATGGCGTCCCCCGGCTTGCCGCGCCCATGCGGTTGCGCGCGGTGCCCGGCGTCAGGCGGTCGCCGTCGCGGCGCGCCCGGCATAGCGGACGGGCGGCGCGGCGATCAGATCCTCGACCGTGGCAGCGAAAGCGTGGCGCGGCAGAGCGTCCACCACCCAGCGCAACGCGGCATCGCAGGCGGCGTTGCGGCGCAACTCGACATTGTTGGCGAAGCCGGCCGGCGGCTGGCCGCGCTCGATCGCGGGCTGGGTGATGCACAGGGCGGCGAACAGCAGCAGGTCGATCGCCGCATGCGCATCGCCGTCCGACAGGATCGTCGCCGGGCTGGCCAGCGCGGAAAAGGCGAAATGGAACAGCGTCGCCTGGTCGGGCGCCCGGCGATGTTCGGGCAAGGCCGTGGCGAACGGCTCGGGCAGCCAGAGCTGGGCGAGCAGTTCGACCGGATCGGGATCGACCGGTTCGAGGAAGTGGAGGTCGGGATAAAGCGGCGACTCGAATGCGAGCCCAAAGCCATAAGCCTGCTCTACCCCCGCCGCATCGCCCCCCATGAGCAGCCAGGGGATGAGCAAGGCGCTGCCACGCGGCCGGGAATCGCCCGCCGCCCCCAAGCGCGTGAACTCGCCGTCGAGCCAATGGTCGAGCCCGCCGACCCGCCGCCCAAGCGAGACGACTTGCATTGCCAGCCCGGCCCGGACCAGCACCCGGCCGAGCCGCGCGAGGTTGTTGGCGGCACGCGCCGCCGGCGCGGGACCGGCATCGGGCGCACAGCGGCGGATCTGCTCGACGGCGATGCGTAGTCCGGCGGTCGCCAGCCGCACGGCCAGCACCTTTGCCCCGCTCTCCCGGGCCTCCACGTCCGACGCCAGCCAGCGCATTTCGCGCGCCTCGCCGCGCCCGGCCGCCTCGCTTCGCTCGCGAAATGCGCCCAATTCCCGGGCGAGGCGCCGCGCCGGGTCGCGCTTCGCCGGCATGCCGGCCAATTCCGCGCTCAGCCAGCCGCCGTCCGGCTCGAACGGCGGCACGGGTTCGGTGGGCGGCGACGGCTCGGGCGGCGGGCCGCCGCCAGGCCCCGCCGGCGCCCCGTCGCTGCCCGATCCGCGCAGATAGCCGCGCCGGACGAAATCGGCCGCCGCGGCGAGCGTGGGAAACGGAATCTCGCCCTCGCCGTCGAGCAACCCCAGATCGAAGCTGCCGCGCGCGGCGCTCAGCGCGATGGCGCGGCTGGCGACATGGTCGGGCTCGAAATCGGGCGGGCCGACGAAATAGCAGCCATCGGCGAGCCATTCCGCGCGGTCGAGATCGGCGGCGCGCCAGGTGACGAAGCCGCGGCCGGCGCGCGCATCGATCGCGTCGAAATACCAGGCCTCGCTCATCCCTTGTCCCGCCCGGAATCGGTGACGATGCGGATCGGCACGCCCGCCGCATCGAACGCCGCGACCGCGTCGCGGCGGCGCTTGCGCCACAGCAGGGCGGCGGCGGACGGGGTCGCGCCATGGCGCATCCGCTCGGTGATATCGGCCTCGGCGACGACCGAGGCCATCGACAGGCGGACTTCATGGAGGTCGCCGGCAGCGAAGCTGCCGATCCGCAGCACTTCCAGATAATCCTCATCCTCGAGGATCGCGTCGGACACCTGCGCGGTGGTCAGCCGCCGTTCGCCGCGCCGCGCCGCGAAGGTCTTGAGCGCGCCCATCGCGGCGAGATCCTTGCCCCATTCGCCCCAATATGTCGCGGCCTCGCCGGCGAGGTCCGTGTCGGTGGCGGTCCTTGCCGACATCGGCAATCGCACCAGGTCGTAGGAATTGCCGTTGAGCACGCGGACGCGGCTGTCCGTCGACCGCAGCACCAGGCACAGGTCGCCATAGAAGCGCATGCCGGTGCCGTTCACCTCGACCGCCAGGAAATAGAGATTGTCCGGCGTCTCTCCCGCCGGCAGCGGCAGCGCGGCATCGACCCGCTGGCGCGTCCTGCCGACCGGCTTTACCGCGGCAAGGTCATAGGCGTTGAGATAGGCCTTGGCGCCGCGCGCGCTCGCGCTGCAAAAGGCCGGGGCATGTTCGCTCGCCATATTGGCGACGGCATGGGCGCCGCTCCCGGCCCGGGCAATGCTGCTGTCCGGCCCGATGCCGCGGAGCACCCGGTCCACCATGTCGATATTGGCCGCGGGCATGCCGGGCGGCATGTCGGGATCGCTGTCGAGCCGGCGGGCGCGCGCCCTGAGCGCCGCGGTCCAGTCGGATTTGCCGGTCATGATCCCCTCCCGCCGCCGATCCTAGGGTCGGCCCGGCGCCGCGCAAGCAGCGACTGGTCGAAATTGGCGCGATCCGTGGCGATGGCCGGGACGTGTCCATTTAGGACCGGCTCTACCGTTGGTGCGCCGGATCGCATGCGCTAGGCATGGGCCGCTATGGACGACGAGCTTTCGAACCAACTCGAGGAACGGGCCACCGGCGATCCCCAGGATTTGTGCACGAAATGCAATGCCGTCATTAGCTACCATAGCGAATTTTGCCCGAACAAGCATTTCGCCGGCTTTCCCCACGTTCGGTACGCCAGGTCGATGCGCGCGTCGCTGATGGAGCGTTACATGCAGGCGCAGCGCAACGCGCGGGCGCGATCGGTCACCGGCGAGCTCGAACGGCTGACGGCATTGCTTGACCGGTCGATGGCCTCCATCAACCTGGAATTGCGCACCGCCAGCAACGTTGCCGGCGGGCAGGCCTACAGCTCCTATCAGCAGGCGGTCGACAGCGGGAAGCGCGAGATGGCGAAACGCGAATTCCATCGTCGGCGCGACATCGTCGATGGCGCCATCCACACCGGCTATGGCGAGCGGGTCGTGTATCTGGCGCTGAGCCCCGATGGCCGGGGACTGTCCAATTACGGCCCGGTCACCCTGCTGCTGAAGGAGGCGTCGGCCGAGGATCGCTGCGCCGCGCTTCGCGAGAATTCCTACCTCTTCTACAAGAATTGCGGGCTCGGCCCCGATGTCGAGGAAGAGCCTGGCTGGCGGTCCGATTGGGAAGACCGCTCGATGCTCGGCGTAGCGAAGCTGGAGCCCGAACTCGCCGCGGGCATGGACAATGCCGGACTCGCGAAACTCGTGCTGCTGGCGGGCGACGATCGCCAGAAGGACCGGTATATCGAGTTGCACATGCTCGACGCGCTGGCCCGTGAATATGTCGACAGCTTCTATCTCGACGCGGACTGCCTGCGCGATCGCTACGAAACGGCGGTCCGCGAAGGCAACCGCGCCGGCATGATCGATCGCGACCAGAGCGGCATGACGCCCGAGGACCGGGAAATCTGGCAGCAGATCGGGGAGGCCCTCCTCCGCAACGGCGCCAGATTGCGGCCGATCGGCGAGCGCGATGCCTGAGGTCCTGTCCCTCCGCCCCTTCTCGGTCGCTTATGTCAGCGGCGACCTTGGCCAAGCGCTGGTGCTGCGCGACGGCGTCGCGCTGATGTTCGACGGATCGCGCGTCAGCGAGGCCTCGACCGGCGAGATCAACATGTTCTTCGACCTGTCGATGGAATTCCACGAGATCGAACCCGGCGCGGAGGGGCTGCCCGACGAGGCCGGCCTGGCCGATTACCTGCGGCGCGAGACGATCGCGGCGGATGCGGTGCGGCTGCTGCTGTTCGGCATGGACCGCGAGCTTTCCGACGGGTTGCGGCTGTCGTCGATCACGCGCGCGGCCACGCTGCTCGATTCCCCCGATATCCGCGACCATGTCCGCCGGCATTTCCTCCGGCTGGCACCGCCGGACGATTGGGACAGCACGGCGGCAGCGATGCTGGCGGCGCTGGCCGGTGCCGACCTGCCCTGCCTGCTCTATCTGGCGGTCGACGACCCCGCTGCGCTGGAGGAACTGACGTCGCTCGATCCCGCGGACTGGCCGGTCGCCGCGGCCGCGTCGCGGCTGGTCAAGCGGGTGGCGGGGAATCGCGACGATCTCGCGCGGCAGCCGGTGTGGAATTTGGCCGCCGATTGGTTGGGGCACGCATCGGCGGCATTTCGTCCGGCCGAATGGTTCATCGGGCGATTCGGACAGGTCAACGAACCGCCCGTCGCCGCGCTGGTGGCGCGCGCGCTCATCGTCCAGGCGGCCGAGCATTACCGGCTTGGCGACACCGCCGTGGCGGAGGCGATGCTCGACCGCGCGGCCATCCGCGCCGCCGCCGCCGCGGATGATCGTTTCCCGCCGATCGCGGCGATGGCGATGGTATCCAGGGCCTGGATCCTCGCCCGGCACGACCGCGTCGCCGAGGCGCAGCAGCTCAACGCGGCGGCGATCGCGCTGGTCGCCGGGCGCCGCGATCCGCTATCGCGCACATGGACCGCGGAGGCGATGTTCGCTACCGCGCGCAACCACGGCACGCTGGGGCAGCGGCAGCAGGCGATCGACCAATATGACGCGCTGATCGCAACCTTCACCGGCGAGCGCGCGCCGCGCGTCCGCGTGCTGGTCGCCAAGGCGATGTACAATCGCGCCAACGCGCTGCTCGCGACGGGCGACCTGCCGGCGGCGCAGGAAGCATATCGGGCGATCGAGCGGATGCTGCAGCCCGACGGTATGCGCGACCTCGACATCGTCCTGGCGATGGCACGGTACAATCTGGCCTGCGTCAGCAATCGGCTGCGCGAGTACCAGTCGGCGATGACCGGTTTCGACGTCGTCGCCAAGACCTGCGCGGACCATGTCGGGGATGAGCGCGCGGGCCTGTGGCAGGACGCCCTGTACAATCTCGGCACGATCGTCGCCCAGGCCGGCGACCATCGCGCGGCGATCCGATATTACGAGCGGACGCTGGCGGCGCTGGCCGGCATGCAGAACGACGATCGCTTGCTGCTCGCCGCGCAGGCGAGCTTCAACCTCGCGCTCAGTTATGAAGCGACGCGCGACCTGTCCCGCGCGATCACCACCTACACGACGATCGAGAGCCTGTTCGCGTCGGTCGCGGGTGCCGCGGGCATCGTCCACAAGGCGGGCGCCAGGGTGCTCAACATCCGGTTCGGACGCGACCCCGATAGCGATCTCATCGCGCCCGCCCTTCCCGACGAGGGCGCGCCGGAGGATGCATCGCCTTCGGCCGATCTGGCCCGCATGTTCGGCCTCGACGACGATTGACGGCGGCGGGCGGCGCTCAGCTTCCTGCCGTCTTCGGCGCGACATTGTGCAGGTTGACCGCGGTGAAGCCGACCACGTCGGCCACGCCGATCACCAGCCCGATCAGGATCAGCCAGTCGAGGATGCGGCGTTCGACCGTGATCGCGTCGCGCTGCCGTTTCCCCTCGTCCCTTTTTCCCCGGTTGTCGAAATCGCGGAACGAGATGAAGAAGTTCGCCCAGGTCATGTGGACGCGCAGCCCCGCCGCGATCACCAGCCCCAGCCCGCCCCAGCCGACCACTTCCAGCAGGACGCAGCTGGGCGCGGCCTTCAGCGTCGGTTGAAAGGCGAGCGTAAAGGCAAGCAGCGACGTCGCGATGCCGATCGCATATTGGTAATAGGCCTTTCGATAATCGCGGGCCCGCTCGATGTCGGCGAGCAGAAAGGCTTCGGCCGGCCGGGTATTGGTGAGCCGCGCCGGGGTCGGCGTCGGCGCAACGGCGGGCGCGGCCGGGACTGGTGCGATCGGGTCGGTCATGGATCGGTTCCCCCTGCAATCTCGGCCCAGTGTTCCCCCGCGGCGGCGTCTTGCCAAGAGCGATCGTCGAAAACAGCATCCGGTTCGGGGACATCGCCATCGCCGCGCGCGCCCGCGGTTCGATTCAACCGTGCCGGCAAAGGCGGCTAGGCCTGGGCGCGATGCCCGCCCCCGCCTATCGCCCCGCCCATTGCGCCGCGGTCGTCGCGCATATGGCGACGGGCGCCAGCCTGACCTCGTTCGCGGCCGAGGCCGGCGTGTCGCGCGCCACGGTCGACGGCTGGATCGCCGACCATCCCGATTTCGCCGCCGCGGTCGAGCTGGGCAAGGCGAAATGCGCGGCCTGGTGGGAAGACGTCCATCGCAGGATCGCCACCGACGGCGGCAAGACCGGGTCGGTCCAGGCCTGTGCGCTGGGGCTGCGCAACATGGCGGCGCAGGACTGGGGCGAGCGGGCGGATGCGGGCGCCGCGGCGGGCGATATCGCGCGGGCGATCGAGGATGGCAACCGGCGGGTGATGGGGGATGCATAACTATGGTGCCGTCTGCCTCGACCCTCACCCTTCCGCCGCTTCGCGCCTCCTTCCCTCTCCGGTTGGGAGAAGGAAGGAGCGCCGAAGGCGCGGAAGGGTGAGGGCAGCCAGGGGCGACACGCCATGACGGATCAAGACCCCCGCCTCGCCCTCGCCCAGCGCATCGGCGAGTTCCGCCACGACCCGCTCGGCCATGCCCTGTTCGCCTACCCCTGGGGCAGCCGCGAGCTGACCGGCGTCACCGGCCCGCGCGCCTGGCAGCGTCAGGTGATGACGACGATCCGCGATCACCTGACCAACCCCCTCACCCGCCACACGCCGTGCCGCATCGCCCGCGCCTCCGGCCATGGCATCGGCAAGTCGGCGCTGATCGCGATGCTGGTCAAATGGGGGCTCGATACCTGTGTCGACACGCGGATCGTGATGACCGCCAATACCGAGAGCCAGCTGCTGACCAAGACCAGCCCGGAAATCGCCAAATGGTCCAACCTGGCGGTCACCGCCGGCTGGTTCCGCCCGACCGCGACCGCGCTGGTCGCGACCGCGCCGGGGCATGAGCGGGCGTGGCGCGCCGACCTCGTCACCTGGTCGGCCAGCAATGTCGAGGCGTTCGCCGGGCTGCACAACCAGGGCCGCCGCATCATCCTGATCTTCGACGAGGCGAGCGGGATCGATCGCAAGGTGTGGGAAGTGGCCCTGGGCGCGCTGACCGACGAGGGTACCGAGATCCTGTTCCTGGCGTTCGGCAACCCGACGCAGAATAGCGGCCCGTTCCGCGAATGCTTCGGCCGCCACCGCAATTTGTGGGATACGGCACAGATCGACAGCCGCACGGTCGAGGGCACCAACAAGGCCTATCTCGACGAGCTCGTCCAGACCTATGGCGAGGACAGCGACATCGTCCGCGTCCGCGTGCTCGGGCAATTCCCCAGTGCCTCGTCGATGCAGTTCATCCCCGCAGCGCTGGTCGAGGCCGCCCGTACCCGCCCGCTCGGCCCGGGGCTGGGCAGCGACCCGGTGATCTTCGGGCTCGACTGCGCGCGGTTCGGCGGCGACCATTCGACGCTGGCGATCCGCTGCGGCCGCGATGCCCGGAGCCGGCCGTGGAAGCGCTGGCACCAGGCGGACAGCATGACGATCGCCGGCGACGTCGCGATCGAGGCGGCGCAATGGAAGCCCGACGCGATCTTCGTCGACGCCGGCAATATCGGCGCCGCGATCGTCGACCGGCTGCGCCAATTGATCCCCGACGTCGCGGTGACCGAGGTGTGGTTCGGATCGACCCGGGTGCGCGACGCCTACTGGACCGACGGCACCAGGGTGCGCGTGGCGAACAAGCGGGCGGAGATGTGGACCAATATGCGCCACTGGCTGGCGGGGGGAAGCGTGCCCGACGAGCAGGCGCTGGCGGACGACCTGGTCGGGCCGGAATATGGGTTTGGCGGAGACGGCGGCGACGCGGTGATGCTCGAGAAGAAGGAGCATATGCGCGCACGCGGGCTGCCGTCGCCGGATGATGGGGATGCGCTGGCGTGTACGTTCGCCGAGCCGGTGATGCCGCGGAAGGTGCCGGGGTGGGCGGATTTGGGGCGGTATCGGGCCGGTGCGCGCGACGCGTTCATGGCGCGCTATGGCGAAATTTGAACCGCGATGGCCCACGCTCCGCCGGTCGGCCCGCGCGGTTCCTTATCGGGTCAAGTTGGACTCGATACTGCTTTACCAGGTAAAGGGGGCTGCCATGATTGGCGCTTGCTGACCGGGGGGTGAAGCATGCGCGAACATCGGACAGTCCTGACCGGGACTCTATTCTGTCTTTTCACGACATTCCTGGCCTTTGCCGCTATCGCCGCGCCCGAATGGTGCGCGCGGCCGCTGGGCGCGGCAACGACCGACGCGATGTGGGCGTCGATCCAGCCGATGCTGCCCTATTTCCGGAAGATCGCGGGCGGTGACAACTTCGCCGTCATCAGCACGCCCAAGCTGGGCACGATCTCGGGCCAGGCCGACGCCTATCGCAACGCGTTCCGGGAATCGGCCATCACGACGTTCCTGGGCGATAAGGAACTCATGACCGATTGGGCGGCAAGGCCCGATAACGTCAGATATACCAACGCGCAGGATCCGGTCATCGAGGCGGAGGTCGACCGCATCCTGAAAAAGACCGGGACCGCCTATAGCCGCCAATGGATCCGGATTGCCCTGGCCGAAGCCGATTCATTCGCTCGCGAGGAAACCGAGACACTCGAGCGATCGGCGATGGGCAATGAAGGCGCCGATTATGTCGATCGCAACAAGAAGGGCGAGGAGATCGGCGTCACTTATGTCTATTCCCCTGCCCGCTCGTTCCAGTCCCAGGTGAATATCGAGGGGATCGACCATGGCGCCACCCTGCTGACGACCGGAGACGAGTTGAAGCAGGTCTATGAAAATCCGGCCGGATTCCGGAAGAACCTCCAAGGAATCAAATATATCTTCGTCGACAATATCAAGCCCGGCGTGTCGTCGCCGCTGGAAGCGCCCGACCGGATGATCGCGCGGCTGCCCGCTTTGGCCGAGCGGAGTTCCGCCGACATCATCGACCTGGTGCATGGCAAGAACAAGCAGCTTTTCGTCGCCTTCTCGCTGCTGCCCGAGGCCGTATCCGCCGCAGCGCCCTGGAAGCTCGACGAGCACCTCACGCGATCCTACGCCGCGGCCGGCAAGCAGATTGCCGGCGCGATCAGGCGGGCGCGGATCGACCGCGGGACCTGGTCATCGGCCACCACGCTGGCTGCAGCCGTCGAGAAAGCGGTCGCGGCCGGCGCGCGCCCGATGCTGATCGGCGAATCGGCCGGCGACGGCAAGGTTCGCCTGGCCGGCACCAGCGAGATATTCGACCCCGCGGTGCTGAGCGACGCCGCGCGCCAGGCAACCTATTACCTGTTCTGCAATTCGAGCGACAACGCGGCCAGCCGAAGCGGCTTTTCGATCGAAGGCCGGATCTATTCGAACACCGTCGCGCGCCTGATCGGCACGCTGGCCGGCGATGGGGCGATCGAGAATAGCCGCGAGCGCGCCGGACCGGCGAGCGACTGGATCAGCGCATTGGTCGACGCCCTGTCGCCACAGGCCGATGGCAAGGGCAGCAAGACGGTCACGGTCTACAAATTCACCGGCGTGCAGCCGACGCCGGCACCCACCCCGACGGCGAGCCCATCATGCGACGGCGCGACCTGTCCCGGAGGAGAATCCATGCCCTATCTGCTGCTCTATGGTGCCTTTGGCGGCGTTTGCTCGGAATATTTCCGCTGGCGCGCGCTGCTCACGCGGCCGAGGGCGAAAGCCTATCAGGCGCCGGTCTATATCATGCTGTCGATCGCCTTCGTGCTGCTGGCCGGCGGGGTCGGGTTCGTCCTCGGCCGCCTGGCCCCGACCGGCCTGCTGCAATCGGTTTCGGCGTTCGTCGCCGGGGTCGGGCTGGAGGAAGTCGTCAAGCGGGCGGCGCGGCTGCAACGGCCGAACGTCCCGTTCGATCAATCCGGCATCAAGGCCAGCCTCCATGAATTCGTCGCCGGATAAATGAGCTGCATAGGTCCGCAATCCCGCCGGCCGATACGGCGGGAAAGCCCGGGCGCGAGCCGCTCGCGGTCGATGCGAGGGATAGCCGCGTCCCTGCCTCATGCTAGAGACGGCACGGGAGCGGGCGGCGAGAATCGATGAGCGACGATGTCAGAATAGTCTTCGACGAAGACGGCTATCCGTGCGAGCTGCACGGCCGTGACGAGATTATGCGCGCGCTGCGGGCCGAACGCCTGACTCCCGCGTCGCAGGTCACCGTCTATCGCACCAGCGCGGCGCCGATCGTCTGCAGCGTCGCCGAGCTCGGGATCGACCCGCCGGCCGCACCGCCACCGCCGCCCGCGCCACCGCCTCCTCCCGATCCGCCGGCCCCGCCGGAGATCGCCGCTACGCTGCCAGGGCCCCGGCCAGCAGCCGATAACGATCAGGACGCGTTCGCGATCTACCGCACGCCGGACGCCCAGCCGTCACCGTCGCCACAGCCCTCGCCGATCGAATCCGTCACCCCACCGGCCCCACCGCCACCGTTCGACGCCGCTCCCGCGCCGCCACCGGCGCCCGACGCCAGGCAATTCATGCTGCCCGTCGCGCTGGTTGTGTTCATGCTGTTCGGGATCGCGCTGATCATGGTCCTCGCGCAACCGGGCACGCCGGTGGCGACGGTGGCACCGGCCGCACCGACACCGACGCCATCGGTCTCGCCAAGCGACAATCGCATGGCGATCAACGAAGGCGTCATCTACGAATGGAAGCAGGACGACGCCGTTCCGGGCTATCGCCTGGGTGACATCGGCATCACGCTGTCGACCAAGCCCGGCGAGGGGGTCGGCGCCTATCCCATTCCCGTACTGACGGTCGAATCCCCGACGCTGGGCAGCGGCACGATCGAGGGCCAGGCCGGGTTCGAAACAGCGGCCGCGCGGTTCGTGGTGCTTCGCCCGTCGACGCGTGACGCGGTGCCGTCGATCCTGCTGATGACGTTCAGCGGCGGCGCGCATTGCTGCACCAGGATCCAACTGCTGTCACCCGGCGCGACCGGCTGGCAAACAACCGAGCTCGGCGGCAATTGGGACGGCGAAGGCTTCGGCGAGGCGCCCCGCGACCGCAACAAGGACGGCCTGATCGACTTCGTGCTGCCCGACAACCGCTTCCTCTACGCTTTCGCTTCTTATGCCGAAAGCTACGCGCCCTCGCAGATTTTCAATGTCGTCAACGGCAAGTTCGTCGACGTCTCGACCTCGCCCCGGCTTCGGGGGATCCATCGCGCCGACATCGAACGCGCGCGCGTGCAATGCGTCCAGCACCAGAATGCGGCCTGCGCGGCAATGGTCGCCTCGGCGGCTCGTATCGGCCAGGGCAATGTGTATTTCGCGCTTGCCGCCACCTCGTATGACGCGAGCGCGACATGGGACTATCCGACCCGGTGCCTGGCGGCGCTGGTTGACGGCGCCTGCCCCGACGGATCCGCGGTCAACCCAGGTGACTTCCTCCAGGCGCTCGACTGGTTCCTGATCGACAACGGCTATTCGACCACGTCGCTGCAGCGGGTCGAATTGCCCGACCCCGGCTATGCCGACGACGTCGCCGCGAACCACCAATAGCCTGCGCGCCGGTTAGAAGCGGGCGAGCAGTGGGCTGTCGCCGTAATTGTTGCGGGCAGGCGATGCTGCCGGGATCAGCAGGATCACGATCAGCAGCAGCGCGCCGATATAGGGAACCAGCACGACCAGCGCGATCCAGCCCGAGGCGTTGAGGTCATGGAGCCGCCGCACCATCACCGCCAGCGACGGCAATGCCAGCGCGAGCGCCACCAGCGTCACCGCAGTGGTCCCCAACACCGCTGCGACGGCAATGGCCAGCAGCCAGACGATCCAGTAACCGGCATATTCACGCACCGGGGCGCGACCTTCGAAAACCGCATATTGCGCGATCGGATTGAATGCCCATTCGATCGCGGTGCGCTCGGCACCCGGCTGGGGAGCGGTTGCCGGCGGATCGGGCCGGTGCCGGCGCGGCGACCGCGGCGCCTCGACAACGGTCAGTTGCGCGGGTGCCGGGACCCGCGGAAACGGCACGATCGATGGCGCGAGCACGGGCTCGGCGGGCTCGGGGCGCGCAGCCGATACTGCCGACCAGGGCCCCGCCGGCGGCGGATCGGCCGGCGCCGCCGATTCCTCGACGGGCTCCTCGATGCCGAACAGCGGCCGCAGTTCGGGCAGCGTTCCAGCCTCGACCACGACAGGCGATTCGTTGTCGCGATAGACCGTGACCAGCGATCCCGGCGCGATCGCGTCGGCCCGCACCGCCGCCGCGCGATCGGCAGCCGTCACCAGCTCGCGCGGGAACCCATCTTCCTCGAAAACGATACGGACCGACTTGTTCACCAACAGCCCTCCGACGGAGTCACCGGCATCTGAAAACTTCCTCCCAACTTGGTTCTAAATGGGCGAATCTGACTCGACAAGATCATGACGAGGTCTTCATATAGCTGGCCGAAGGGCGGGGAATGTATTGAAAATCGCTGGCATGATATTTCGTCTTCGAACGATTGCGTTTGGTAGCGCGCTGTTCCTAGCGGCGGGTTGCACGGACTCGGCCACTACTGTCAGCGGCCGCGATTGCTTTCCCAAGGAAGCGGCACGCTGGATGGCGGCCTCGCAACCCGATGACGGTTTTGCCGGACGCGCCGACACTCGCGGACCTGTCACCGTCTATGTCGACGCGTCGGGCAGCATGGTTGGCTATGTCAACGGCGCGACGGAGACCGAGCGGCCGTTCCAGGACCTGATCTCGACCCTGCCCGACCTCTATTCGCGCAGCGGATCGCCGGTAGCGTTCAAGACATTCGGCACGCGGGTCACCGATATCGGCGCGGATCGGCGCGACAGCCTGATGCATGCCGACCTCTATGCCTGCAAGGGGATCCAGGCCGCGCAATGCGACAATCGCGAAACCAGGCTCGACCTGGTGCTGCGCGATATCGAGGCGAGCAAGGACGGGCTGGCGATCGTCCTGACCGACATGTGGTTCGCCGACCCCGCCTCCCCGACCAGCGGGCTGGTGCCGCTGTCGGCACCGATCGAGCGGATCCTGTCGAGCGGCCGGGCGATCGCCGTTTATGGTATCTCGACGCCTTTTGCGGGCAAGATCTTCGACCTGCCGGGCGGCGCGCAGACGAGCTTCACCGGTCGGCGGCCGCTGGTGCTGCTGGCGATCGGATCGAATGGCCGCGTCCGCGAGTTTCAGGGCAAGTTCAAACGCTCGCCCTCGCAATCGATCGCGCTCGAGCTTGCCAACGGGCTGATCCGCCAGGCGGTGTTCACGCTCGATCCGTCGACCGGACCGGGCGGGGCGGGCGAGCCCCTGTCGCCGAGCCGCGACCCGCGCGTCCACCGCAGCAGCAGTGTCCTCGAGGCCGTGCGCGGGATGAAGATCCAGCAGTTCGAGGTCAGCCGCAGCGAAGCGCTCGATCCGCGCGCGCGCGCCGGCACCGTTCCGTCATGGACCGGGCCGGATGACAAGGACTTCATCGCCAACGCGGTGTGGCGCGGCCCGCTGCGCACCCGCGTCCAGATCTGGGAATCGCGCGGCGCGACCTGCGGCAAGGCCAATTGGATCGGCCCGACCCGGAGCGAGTCCGGCTGGAGCGGCAGCGGATCGGGGCAGCAGACCTACATGCTCGATCCCGTCGCCCTGACCAAGGACCTGCCGCGATCGGGCACGTACATGATCACCGGTGAGGTCGCGCGCGTCTCTCTCGACGAGCAGAATGCCGCGACGGCCTGGATGCGCGACTGGAGCTTTGCGCCCCTCGAAGGATCGGGACTGAGCCCGGACGGCGCCTTCTACAAGACGCTGAATCTGGCCGAGTTTGCGCGGCTGATGGAGAATGCGCTGGCCAAGGCGGCCGAGCGCGATCCCGGACCGATCACCGGCTTCACTTATGTCGTCCGGATAAAGGACTGACACCCGAACGGCCCATCAACCACCTCGAACCGGACGAAGAGAGAGCAAGATGAGCGGTGTGATACGCGTATTCTGGACGCTGGTCGTCCATGTGATCGTTTTCCTGGTCCTGTTCGGGCTGCTCTATTTCATGTTCGGCGGGCAGGACGCGATGTCCGACCAGCTTCGCAACCAATATTCGGACAATCCCGACGCGCTCGATTCGATCCGGTCGGCGACGATGTGGCGCATCATCCGCGCCGGCGCGCTGATCATGTCCTGGTCGTGGATCATGTCGGCGCTGTGGCTGCTGATTGCCGAGCGGCAGCGGCCCAGCACCCCGGCGCAGGGCGCCTCGATGACGGCGGCCTGGGTGATCTTCCTGGTCGTCACCCTGATCGGATATACCGCGATGAGCTGGTGGGTGGTGTGGCGCTCAACCGCCTCGATCGACCTCGCGCCCTGGGTATTCAGCACGGGGGCGATCGTCATCTTCTTCGCCGCGTTTCTGGCTTATTATTTCGGCACCGCGATCAGCGTGAAGACCGTGATGCGGCCATCGGTGCCCTTGTCCGGGCTGATACCCAATATTGGAGGCCGCGCATGACCGACATTCTGATCGGGGTTGGCGGCACCGGCGCCAAGATCGTCGAATCGGTCATGATCCTGCTTGCCGCGGGGATGGGACCCAAGGAGCTCCATGTCGGGTTGGTCGACCAGGACAATGCCAATGGCAATGTCGCGCGGACCAAGACGCTGATCAGCAATTATGGCGACTTTCGCGATCTCTGGTCGCGCAATAGCGAGGCGGCGGCGCTCGACTGGCAGGGCGGCGGCGATGCCGGGCCGTTCGATTTCTGCCGGACCGAAATCGTGCCGTTGTTCGCCGACAGCCCGGCCTGGTGCCCGGGCAAGGACCAGACGACGCTCAACAACATGATCGGGCAGAATCTGCACCCGCCGCTCAAGGATCTGTTCGACCTGCTGTTCATGGAGGGCGAGGAAGAACAGGATCTGATGCTGGGCGAAGGCTATCGCGGCCGTGCGCATGTCGGGGCCGCGGCGCTGATCTCTCGCTTGATCGACCCCGCCAATCCGCTGACCGCGAACATGACCGAGCTGATGGCGGGCGGCGGCAGCCGTGAGCAGGTGCGCATCTTCCTGGCCGGCTCGGCATTCGGCGGGACCGGCGCGGCGGGCTTTCCGACAATCGCGCGCGAACTCAATCGCATCCGCAGTAGCAAGGAATTCGTCAACAAGGGCAATGTCGCGATCGGCGGCGCGCTGATGCTGCCTTATTTCGGCTTCGCCGCACCCGAACAGGAGGACAAGAACAAGGTCGTCACGACCGACGAGCTGTTGCCCAAGGCGCAGCTCGCGCTCGAACATTACGGCAATCTGTTCCAGACCGAACCGGCGATCGATCGCTTCTACCTGGTCGGCTGGGACGAGTTCTTCCAGCTTGCCTATCACGAGGCGGGCAATGCCGAGCAATGCAACCCGCCGCTCCTGCCCGAGCTAATGGCGGCAGCGGCGGCGATCGGGTTCTTCCGCGACGAAGATTCCGCCACGCCGGCCGCGACGGTGACCGACGAACGCGTGCGGCTGCTCGCGCGCAGCGGCCAGTCGCTGCGATGGAGCGATTTTCCGCTGTCCGACATGCAGGAGAAACTGGGCCACCTGTTCCGCTTCGCGGTCTATTGGCGCTATGCGGCGACCGACCTGATCCGCACGCGCCGTCCGCTGATCGGCAAGGGCAACTGGACACACCAGCTCAACGAAAAGGCAAAGTTCGAAGACGCGGTGACCGCGCTCCAGGCGCTCGATACACTGCTCGGGGACATCCTCACCTTCGCCGCCTCGGTCGAATGGATGGCGAGAAGGCATTGGGAAATCGGACCGTGGCAGATCGCGGCGCTGCGCAACCACCAGTTCAGCCCGACCCCGACCGCGCCGGTGCAGCTGCTCGATCCCCATCCGGCACCTGCCGAACGGTTCAGCAATGCCGTGCGCACCGAGGACGGCAAGCCGTTGGCGCGCGATGCCGCCACCGTTTACGACGATCTCGAAAATCGGGGTGCCGAGCTGGCCGCCGGGGAACATCGCGGCTTCGGCCGGGTGGTCGCCGCGGCCTATCGCGCCACCAAAGTGAATTGAGCGGGGGCCGACCATGCCGATCTTCAACCTTCCCCGCTTCCGCGAAAACACCGTGGTTCCGCAAGCCGACCGGGCCGGAACATGGGTTGGCGCGCCGGCGTCGCTAAAGGCACTGGGCAGTTCGCTGCTGGTCGATACCGACCGGCCGGACGAGAGCCAGGCGACGATCATCCGGGCGATTCCCGATCCCTGGGCGCAGGCGCGCACCTTTGCCGAGGCCGTGGTCAGCAAGGATCATTCGCTCCACAAGGCGGCGATCGCGCAATGGCGCGGGCTGCTCGCCCTGTTCGCGCTCGCCGATGTCCGCAAGGCCGATTATTCGGTCGATTTCCAGCCGCTGACGCTGGGCAGCGATACCCCGCTCGAGCGCGTGCTGCGCCATCTCGCGCCGCAAGTCGGCTTTGCCGGCAATGGCGATCTCTGGCTGCGGCCCTATATCGTCTACCTTAATCCCAAGCGCGGCCAGGCGGCGCCGGTCGCGATCCTCAATCCGGCATCGCTGGTCGCGCCGGGCCGGACGACATGGCGATTGCCTTTCGAATTCATCCCATGGATGCATAACGGCTTGGGCGACCCGCTGGAGCTGTCCGACAAGCAGGCGCTGACCAATACCGACCTCGCCGCGCTCGAGGCTTATCTCCGCAACCTGTACGACACGCTGCCGCGGGCCGGCGACGACCATGCCGGCGCGATCGCGCACGCACTGGAAACCTATATCGACGCGGTCCGGGACCGGCGCGGCCCGACCATGATCGAGGCCGAGGTGCGGCGCAGCGCCGATTCCTCGTTGCCCGCGCTCTATCGCGAATTGCTGCGTCCGGCCGAACTGCAGGAGCCGGACGATCCCGCCGCGGTCTCCGAATGCCGGCTCAAGATCCTCGAATCCGACAAGCTCGGCCAGCTCAAAGGCGTCGTGCTGATCGACGAGAGCGTCACCGTGTCGCATCGCCGCGCGGCCCGCGACATCCTGGCCTGGGGCAACAAGTCGCTGAGCATGCTGCTCGATTCGCCGCAGGAATTGCAGCTGGCCAGGACCCAGGCGGCCGATCGCGGCTGGCTGATCGTCACCGCGGACGACCTGTTCACGCCGCGGATGGTGCGGCTGCGCAAGGAACCGCGGATCGACGGGCACAATCCCGACATGCGCGACCTGCTCGAGCCGATCCGGCCGCTGGTGCTGCTGCTCGACCAAGAACAGACTCGCGGGGTCGAGGCCGAAGCGACCGATCGCCGCGCCACCGTGACACTCTACCTCAAGCTCGACGGCCCGACGGTCACGCCGTCGCACGCGATCAGCAGGACCTATCGCGCCGATGCCGACGTGACCGAGCCGCAACTGGTCAACGATGTCGACTGGGGATTCGGCCAGACCTCGATCTGGCCCAATTTCCGCTCGCGCAACTGGCCGTTCTACTTTGCCCGCCTGTCCTATCCGACGACGCGCGAGCAGATCCGGCCGAAGACCGCGCTGTCGCGCAGCATCCTGGTCGCCGCGCTGGCGCAATGCGAGACCGCGCAGCACGCGGTGCAGACGATCCGCGCGATCAACGACGGCCAGGCGCCGGCCGAGCGCGAACAGTGGTTCCGCCGGTTCCAGAGCGTGGCGGGCAAGGCCTATGAGGAATTGCAGACTTCCGATCAGGCGTTCGAGGCGGTCTTCTATGTGGACTATCATCCCGATCGCGGCGAGGCGCCCGCAGGGTGCGCACGGCTCAAGCTGATCGATACGGTCGACCGCGACATCGGGACGTCGGTGGCGATCGATTTCGGATCGACGAACTCGGTCGCCTGCCTGGCCGGCAGCAACGGCCAGCCGGTCACGCTGCAGGGACGCATCATTCACCCGATCCGGTTCCAGGACGCGGCGCGCAACGACGAATGGCAGCACATCGTGCGCTGGAACTATGTCGAGTTCCTGCCGCTGGCCGACCGCCGCACGCCGACGCCGACCGTGGTCATCCGCCGCAACGATGCCGACCGCAACGCCGATCTGTGGCTCTATCGCAACCTCATCTACTTCCCGCCCACCGCGAATTACGCGGAAGGAGGCGTGGGCAAGGAGATCGAGACGATATCGAGCTATCTCTCGCGGTCCGAGTTCAACCTGAAGTGGAACGAGGATCCCGAGCATATCGATGCCTCGGCCGACTTCCTCGAGCAATTCATGACGATGGTCGCGGCCGAAGCCGCCGCCGCACAATATAATGTCCGCCGCATGGACTGGCATTTCTCGGTGCCCGACGCGATGCGGGGTACCCGCCTGGCATCGTTCCGCCAGCAGGTCGAGGTCGCGCGGCAACGGTTGTCGCCCGACGGCAAATTGTACGACCTCTATTCGGAAGGGCTCGCCGCGGCGCGCTTCATCCTGTCCGGCCGCGAAGGCGCGAAGTTCACGCCGGGCACGATCAACGCGATCCTCGATATCGGCGGCAGCACCACCGACATCACCTTATGGGCCGGCGACAAGCTGATCTGGAAGGGTTCGTTCCGGCTCGCCGGCCGCGCCTTCTTCACCGAAGCACTGGTACAGAATCCCGAGATCCTGCACGATATTGAGCTCGGCGACTGGGCCGACCTGATGAGTGCCGCCAATGCCGGCAATGCGCCGCCGGAATTCGTCGGGGATGTCGGTGAGCTGCTGTTCAGCCGCCCGCAGCTCGAGGAAGCGTTCGACAAGCATTGGAACCGCCGCCTCGCGGTCAAGACGGGCGAATCCCTGCGCGCGGTAGCGCTCGTCTATCTCTCCGGCATCGCTTATTATCTCGGCGTGGTCGCCAAGCGGCTGGTTGCCGATGGCGTGCTGACCGAGGCCGATCTGAAACGCCCCGCTTTCGCCTTGTGCGGGCGCGGCGCGGGCATCTTCCGCCGCATCCACGGCGGCCAGCGTCCCGATGCCGAGAGCTTCGTGACCAATGCGCTGCAGACGTTCGGCCGGGCGATCGGCGCCGGTTCGATCACCCGCCCGCAATTGTTCATCTCGCAACAGCCCAAGCTCGAGGTCGCGGCGGGCATGATGGTCGATTTCAAGGCGATCGATGCCAGCGTGGGCAGCGGGGTGGCCAAATCGAGCTTCACCCCGGCCGCGCTTGCAGTCGGCTTGGCCGATGACCAGGCGATCGCCGCCGATAGCGGGCTCGACGAAGCGGCGACCGATGCCGCGGTGCGCGGATCCGATCTCGAAAGCCTGCTGCAGTTCCTTGATGACTTTGCGGACCTGACCGACATCAAGGTCGATTTGCGCAAGAGCGCCGGCCAGGGCGCGTTCTTCGAGATCAACAATGTCGTCCGCCAGAAAGTCGACAGCCAGCGCGACGACAGCGGCGCGCTCAGGCTGGTCGAGCCGCCGTTCATCACCGCGCTCGGCGCGCTGGTCACGATCATGGCCGACACCCGGGAAGAGAGGGAGACGCGCATGAGTGTCGAGTTCGGCGGATGAACCGCTACGCCCCCTGGATCATCGCCGGCGTCGTTGCGGTGCTGGTCGGATTCGCCGTCTACAGCCTCGTGCACATCTGGCAGAATGACGAGACCTCGCCATTCCCGACGTCGACCGCCACCATCGTCGATGGCGGGGCTGCATCCGCCCCCGCACAGCCCCAGCGTAAGGCGCAGGCGCAGGAGCAATCCGGCCGGAATCCCGGTGTCGTGCCGGCTCCCGCGACGACCAACCCCGCCATTGTCGCCGGGGAATATGCACCGGCACCCGCAAGCGGCTGGGGGTCGTGGATGATGACCGTTGTCCTGCTGATGTCCGTGGTCGCCGCTGCGCTGATCGGCGGGCTGGTGGTCGGCTGGCGGATCAAGGATCCGACCGACGAACTGGCCGCGTTGCGTCGCAAGATCGGCGCGCTCGAAGAATGGCGCGCGCGCATGGAAGCGTCGGCCGCGCCGCGCCACGCCGGCGACAGGCGCGACGATCGCGACGATCGCGACGATCGCGACATATTCGCGATCTACCGTACGCCGCTGCCCGAGTCCCCGCCGCCAGTGCCGCTGAGCGAGATCGTCGCCGGTTACCGGCACCTGTTGTCGGGCACCCTGTCGCGCGCCTCCTTCCAGAGCTTTTTCGAGGGGATTGGCGAATCCGGACCGGTGCAGCTGACCGCCGACCGCACATCGATCGAGGAAGCGACCGGCGAATCCTTCCTGGTTTCCGTCGCGCGCAGCTCCCGAGTACTGGTTTTCCCGTCATACGATTTCGCATCGAACGCGGCGAACCAGTTCAGCACGATCGCCAGCGTGCCCGAGGCGGTGTCGATCCTGTTCGACCTTGAGCGCGACGAAGGCGAGATCGCCATGGAACGCCCGGCGATGTTCGATATCGGCGAGGACCGCCTGGTGCTGAAAAGCAAGGGCGTCATTCGCGGGTTCGACGGCTGAGGCGATGTGCACCGACGGGTATCGCATCGTCTTTGAGGATGACGACGGTTACCCGCGCGAGCTGATCGATGCCGGCGATCGCAACCGGGCGATCGCGTCCGGCTCGCTGTTGCCCGACACGATCGTCACGCTGTACCGCGATAAGGCCAGCCCGGTTGCGGTGAAAGCGATCGACATTCCCGAGCTGCAGGCGATCTTCCGGCCGCCGTCCCCGGCAGCCGCGCCGCCACCCCCGCCGCCAGCGCCGGCGCCGCCTCCGCCTCCGCCGCCTCCCGCCGCACCGGCCGAGGCGACGACCGAAGCGACGACCGAAGCGACGACCGAGGCAACCGTCGTCACTCTGTCCGACTACCGGTTGGACAATGCGCTGCCATTGGACGATGTCGATTTCGGCGGGTATGGGCGGCGTAGCCAGTGGAACCGGATCTGGCCGCCGATGATCGCCGCCCTGGTCGTGATCTTCGGCCTGCTGGGCATCATCATCGCCGCCTCGCAGCAACCGACCCGGAGCCTGGCGCCGCCGGCCCGGACCTATGTCGCCAATATCGACGTCAATGTCCGCGCCGCGCCGGACAAGACAGCGTTGATCATGGGCGTGGTGCATGGCGGCGAGACCGTTTCGGGCGTGCTCACGCGATCGAACAGCGGGCAGACCTGGCTCCAGCTCCAGGGAGGTCCGCTCACGGGTTACATCTGGACCGGCAATCTCGCCCCGGCCGCGTCACCGGCGGCGGCGGACTGACCGGACGATGCCGATCCTGTCCGAAGAGCCGGGCGATCCGCCGGCGCTGCTCTTCCTGCAGGTTGCCTATCCCCATTCGCCTTTCTCGCCACCCGCATGCGCGCGACCATCGCCCCGCCGCTGATTGACTGGACGAGCATCACACGGGGTCCCAATAGCGACTTTGCGCGCTTCGCGACGCCGGTCGCCGATACCACGCAAATCGCCATCCGGCGCGCCACGTTGGGCGACATGTTCGGGCCGAGGCACACCAAGCTGGAAACGCTGACCGGGTATCAGCGCGCGTTGCTGGACGATGCGGCACAGCAAGCGGTCAACCAGCAGGCGCAGCGCGCGATCAACGATGGCGAGGTTACCGTTCATATCGTTCCGGAGAACTTCCGGGCGCTGTAGCCGGCGCCGCCCGGCGGGTTCGCCCCCTTCGATTCAACCCTCACCCCGCCCCCGCTACGCCCCAGCTCCGCAACCCGGAGCGCCACCCCATGTGCATCAGCACGCCCAAAGCCCCAGACGTCCCCACCATTCCCGAGCGGCAGGCGACCAAGCTGCCCGACAACGGCTCCACCGCCGAGCTGACCGATGCGCGCACGCGGCGGCGGCGCGGGCTCTATGCGTCGATCTTCACCTCGCCGCGCGGGACGATGGGCGCACCGTCGACCAGCGCCTCGACCGTGCTGGGCTGAGCCATGGCCGCGCCTCGCCTCCCCGCCGCCGCCGGTGGTGGTGCCGCCTCCGCCGCACCCGCCGTGCCCTCGCCCGGCGCCGCCCGCGCCACCCCCAGCGAAACCCTGCGCGAGTGCTGCTCGCGCCGCCTCGCCGAGCTCAAGGCCGCGCGCCTGCCGTTCGAGCCCGAATGGCGGCAGATCGCCAAGTTCGCCGCGCCTTCGCGGTCGCGCTTCCTCGATGGCGAGGTGAAAAGGATCCGGTCGCCGCGGATGCTCGACGAGCATGGCATCTTCTCGTTCCGCACCTTGACCGGCGGCATGACCAGCGGGCTGTCGTCGCCGTCGCGGCCGTGGTTCACGCTCGCGACCGATGGCGACCTGATGGACGATCACGAGGTCCGCGCCTGGCTGTCCGATGTCGAGAAGGCGATGTACGCCTTCCTCGCGCGGACCAATTTCTACGCCGCGGCCAAGACCGGCTATGCCGAGCTCGGCCTGTTCGGGACCGAGGCGTGCTTCATGGAGGAGCACGATGCGGCCGGCGCGGTGTGCCATGCGCTGACCATCGGCACCTATTGGATCGCGACCTCGCCGGCGCTGACCGTCGACACGCTCTATCGCCGCGCCGCGATGACCGTGCGCCAGGCGGTCGAGAAGTTCGGTGACGCGGTGTCGCCCGCGGTGCGCGGCCTGTACGACCGCGCCAGCTATGACGCGATGGTCCCGGTGTTCCACGCGATCGAGCCGCGCGCCGGCCATCATGACGACAAGCTCGACGCCCGGCACATGCCCTGGCGGTCGGTCTATTGGGACGAGAATGACGATCGCCGCGCGGTGCTGCGCGAAAGCGGGCATCGCGAGCAGCCGTTCTGGGCGCCGCGCTGGGACACGGTCGACAACGACCCCTGGGGCTATGCGCCGGGGATGGACGCGCTGCCGAGCTTGCGCGAGCTGCAGCTGCAGAATCGCCGCCGGGTCGAGGCGATCGATCACCTGGTCAAGCCCGAGAAGGTGGTCGACGCCAGGGTCGCGCTGACCGGCCAGCCGGGCAACACCGTGTCGGTCCCGGCGATCACCGGCAACATGGTGATGGTCCCGTACCAGATGCCGTACCAGGCGATCGGCGCGATCGACCAGTCGATCCAGGGCTGCCGCGAGCAGATCGACCGCGCCGCCTATGCCGATTTGTTCATGGCGATCACCAACATGCCCGGCGTGCAGCCGCGCACGGTCGAGGAAATCGCCAGCCGCAACGAGGAGAAGCTGACCCAGCTCGGCCCCGTCATCGAGCGGGTCAATACCGAGAAGCTGGAAGTCGCGATCGACCGCACCTTCGGGATCATGCAGCGCAACGGCCTGTTGCCGCCCGCGCCCGATGCGCTCCACCAGGTCGACCTCAGGATCGATTTCGTGTCGATCCTGACGCAGATGCAGCGGATGGTCGGGCTCGGCCAGATCGAGCGCACCGTCGCCTTCATCGGCAACATGATCGGGCAATTCCCCGAAGCCGGCGACAAGATCGATATCGACGAGACGATCGACGAATATGCCGATCGCGCGGGCATGCCGAAGAAGCTGGTGCGGTCGGCCGATGCGGTGGCGGAGATCCGCCAGCAGCGCGCGCAGGCGCAGCAGGCCGAGAAGATGGCGGCGATGGCCCCGGCGATGAGGCAGGGGGCGGAAGCCGCGCGGCTGCTGTCGGAGACCGATGCCGGCGGCGGCGCCTCCCTGCTCGACCATGCGCTGGGGAACGCCTGATGCCCCAGAGCCAGACGGAGCAGGTGGCCGAGGACATGGCGTTCCTGGTCGAGCGGCCCGAATTCCGCCGCTTCCTGTTCCGTTCGATTCAAACCGCCGGGATTCTCGGCGATAGCGGCCATGGAGCCACCGGGGCCGACGGGCGCGATCTCGCTTTTCACGAGGGGCGCCGGAGCCTGTGCTTCGAGCTGTTGCGCGATGCGGAAAGCGCCCTGCCCGCCGCCGCGCGCCACCCCCTCAACATCATGACCCTGATGGCCGTGCTGCGCGAAGGCGCGGACTGCCCGCGGCCGGAGAGACGCAATGATCGAGACGAACGAGATACCGACTGACGATGAGACGACCGCGCCGCCCGACGCGCCCACCCCCACCGGCTCAGGCCAGGGCTCGGGCGACGCGGTCCCCGGTGCGGGCGAGGATTGGATGGCCGGCGATGCCGACGCCCCCTCGCTCGCGCCGGACGCTTACGCGCTGACCCCGCCCGACGGCGTGACGCTCGACGAGGAGACGCTCGCGCTGGCGACGCCGGTGTTCCGCGACCTCAATTTGTCGAACGACCAGGCGCAGTCGCTGATGCCGGTCGCCGCCGAATTCGCCAGGCGCGCCGGCGCCGCGGCGATCGCGACCCACCAGATCGACCAGGCCCGCGCCTTCTCCGCGATGACCCGGGAATGGGCCGACAATGCCAAGGGCGATGTCGAGATCGGCGGCGTCAATTGGGACCGCACCATGGAACTCTCGGGCAAGGCGCTGGACATGCTCGGTTTTCCGTGCGGTTCGGGGTTCCGCACGATGCTCAACGACAGCGGCTTCGGCAACCATCCCGAACTGATCCGCGCGTTCCGCCGGATCGGCGAGCGCCTGTCCGAAGACGCGTTCGAGACCGGCGGCGGTGCCGCGCAGGCGCCCCGCAGCATGGCGGATCGCTGGTACAAACAGGAAGGAACTGAATGATGTCGACGCTCGGCAGCACCTATTACAATCTCGCGGACTATTACCGCTCGCTCGGTCCCGATGGCGGCATCACCGCCGACCTGATCGAGATCCTGATGCAGCTCACCCCGGTGGTCGCCGACGCGGTGACGATCGAGGCGAACAAGGGCACGTCGCACCTCCATTCGGTGCGCGACACGCTCCCCGCGGTGACCTGGGGCCGGCTCTACAAGGGTATCCCGCAATCGAAGAGCGGCCGCAGCCAGGTCGAGGACCGCACCGGCTTTGTCGAGGGCCTGTCGACGATCGACAAGCGCCTGCTCGACATTGCCGGGGCCAAGGCCAATGCGGTGCGCCTGTCCGAGGCGAAGGGCTTCATCGAGGCCCTGTGCCAGGCGATGGAGCAGACCGTCTTCTATGGCGACGAGATCACCACGCCCGAGAAGTTCAAGGGCCTGGCCGCGCGCTACAATTCGCTGTCCAATCCCAATGTCGTCGATGGCGGCGGGTCGGGCGCGGACAATACGTCGATCTACATGGTGACCTGGTCCGAGGACCTCACCGCGATGCTGACGCCGCAGGGCGTGCCCGCCGGCCTCCACCGCGAGGACAAGGGCGAGCAGCGCATCACCGATGCCTCGGGCGCCTATTATGTGCTCGAGGAGCTGTTCCGCTGGTATGGCGGGCTGGTCGTCAAGGACCCGCGCTACAATGTGCGGATCGCCAATATCGACGTGTCGAACGCGCTGGCCGGGTCGGTCGACCTCTACGACCTGCTGCGCAAGGCCTATTACCGGCTGCAGGCGCGGCGCCAGGTCAAGTACCAGAAGCCCGACGGATCGGCCAATCCGGGTGCCGCGAGCATCGGCCGCACGGTCATCTACATGAACCGCTCGATGTTCGAGGTGATGGACGCGCTGGCGACCAACAATGGCGGCAGCGACAATTTCGTCCGCCTGACCCCGATGGAGCTGGAAGGCAAGGAAGTCATGTCGTGGCGCGGCCTGCCGATCCGCGAGACCGACTCGCTGCTCAACACCGAGGCGGTGGTGAGCTGATCCCTCTCCCGGTCCTCCCGCCCATTCCCTCACCGGGATGCGGGAGGACCGGCCCAACCATTTCCAGGAGCAACATCATGGCCATCATCGACAACAGCCTCGTCTTTTCCGACGCCCAGCCGATCACCGCGACCGCCGCGTCGACCAACGTCATCGACCTGTTGAAGCCGGGCACGCCTGCGGGCTTCCCGGCCGCGCTGACCAAGGATGCCGGCATCGGCCCCGACATCCCGATCTTCATCGAGGTGACCGAGGGCTTCAACACCCTCACCTCGCTGACCGTGTCGGTCGAGACCGACGACAATGCCGGCTTCGCGAGCCCGACGACGGTGCTGACCGGCCAGGCGGTGCCGCTGGCGTCGCTGGTCCCCGGCTATCGCTTCCGCGTGCCCAATGAGATCCCCGAAGGCACGGTCGAGCAGTATCTGCGCCTCAAATATACCGTCGCGGGCAGCAACCCCACGACCGGCAAGATCTTCGCCGCCGTCACGGGCGGCGAGCAGACCGCCTGAGGAGGGCCGGACGATGGCGCTGAAACAATATCTCGCGATCGCGGCGGGGCAGTATGACAATCGCGTGATCGCCGCGGGGGAGGTGTTCGCGGCGGCGTTTCTCGGGCTGAAGCGGGATGCCGGCGGCGCCGTCGTGCGCGACGCCGAGGGGGCGAGCGTGCTGGTCTCCATTCCCGACCCCGCCTGGGTGCGGCGGGTTGGTGGCGGTGGTGGGCCGGATGCCGATGGCGAGGTCGACTATGATGGGATGACCCTCGCCGAGTTGCGCGCCGTCGCGGCGGCGAAGGGCGTCGATACGACCGGGCTGAAAAGCAAGGCCGACATGCTTGAGGCGATCAGGCCGGGGCTTGGCTAGCGGGCCTCCTCGGCCCGCGATCGCCTGCCGATGGCCGTCGCACCATCGCGACGACGGACACGATCGCCATCATTCCAATGGAGGGTTCGCATGACGACTATCGCAGGCACCATCTTGCTGTTCGGCGGGACGAGCGTCCCGCCGGGCTATCTTTCGTGCGACGGTCAGGCCGTCAGCCGCGCAACCTATGCGACCTTGTTCGGCGTGATCGGCAGCGATTATGGCGATGGCGACGGCAGCACGACCTTCAACCTGCCCGATCTCAATGGCGGCGCGCCGCCGCCGGCCGGGGCGCCTGCCTGGCTGATCGCCGCCGAGGACGGCACCGATGACGGCACCGTCACCGATGTTGGCCTGTCGACCGATGCGGGCTGGTTCACGGTGTCCAACAGCCCGGTCACGACCAGCGGCACGCTGGCGATGGACCTGACCGCCGGCATGACCGCCAATACCGTGCTCGCGACGCCCGACGGCACGGCGGGGACGGTGGGCCTGCGCAGCCTCGTCGGCGGCGACCTGCCCGATCCGACGACGACGTCCAAGGGCGGCGTGCTGGCGCTGGCGCCGACCAGCGGGCAATGGCTGGACGGCATCTCCACCGCGGGCGTGCCGACGACGTCGCAGCCGGGTTTCGCCGACATTGCCGGCACGGTGGCGGCGTCGCAATTGCCCAACCCCACCGCTTCGACAAAGGGCGGCGTGCAATCGCTGGCCGCGTCGGCGAGCCGGTGGATCAATACGATCTCCACCTCGGGCGTGCCCGGCACATCGCAGCCGGCGTTCAGCGACCTTTCCGGCGTCGCCGCCCCCGGCCAGTTGCCCAACCCCACCAGCTCGACCAAGGGCGGGGTGCAGGCGGTCGCGGCAGTGGCGCACCAATGGGTCAACGCCATTTCAACCTCGGGCGTGCCGGGCCTGGCTCAACCGGCCTTTGCCGACATCGCCGGCACCGTCGCCAACAGCCAGCTGCCCGCCAACACCAACATCTCGTCGATCGGCACGGTGGTCGATGGCGGCGGCTTCGTGCTGACGACCGGGCAAAAGGGCTATATCTATTGCCCGTTCGCCGGGACCATCACCGCCGCCACGCTGATCGGCGACGCGGCGGGGTCGATCGTGCTCGACGTGTGGAAGACGCCGTTCAGCACCATCCCGACCGACGCCGACAGCATCACCGCCTCGGCGCCGCCCACGCTCGGCGCGGCGCAGGCCAGCCGCGACACCAGTCTGACCGGCTGGACCAGGTCGGTCGCCGCAGGGGACGTGTTCGGCTTCAACATCGACAGCGTGAGCGGCCTGCGCCGCGTCGCGCTCGTCCTCACCATCGCACGGAGCTAAGGCCATGGCTTTCTGGTATATCGGCTCGACCAAATATGCGGCGGTGACCGCCTTCCAGCCCAGCACGACCTATTCGATCGGCCAGATCCTGCGTCCGCCCGCCGCGACCGCCGGCAACGAGCGGGTTTTCGTGGTGACACTGGCCGGAACCACCGCCTCATCGATCGGCAGCAGCTTTGCGACGACGAAGGGCGGACAATGGGGCCGCGGTACCATGTCGTCGATCGAGGCGACCGGCCAGCCGGCGCTCAACGGCGATGTCCTCAATACGCCGCCCTGGACCGCCGGGGTCAAGCGCAAGCTCGGCGACGTCATCAAGAACGTTGCGGGTGGCGCGACCACCTATTTCATCTGCACCGCTTCAGCCCCGTCGGGCACTACCGAACCGACCTGGAACAAGACGCCAGGCGCCACGACAAGCGACAATTTTGCCAATTGGCTGTGCCTGGGCCCGATCGGCAATTTCACCGCCGCCTGGGGTGCGCCGCACGCCAGGCTCGACAATGTCGACACCTATAATTGGGGTGAACAGGGCGATACCTATTTCATTTCCAACCACCATGCGCAGACCAGCAGTTCGGCCAGCAATTTTCTCGACGTGGGCGCCGCCGCCCCCTCGTCCAGCTATCTTTGCGTGGAGGATTCGGTAGTGCCGCCGACGACATTGGCAACGACCGCGACGATCACGATCACTTCGGGTACGGCCACCCTTCAGCCGGTCACCGCCTATATCTACGGGCTCAACTGGTATGCGGCCTCGGGTACCGGGGTGTCGCATATCGTGATCGCCTGCCGGGGCGGCCATTTCGAAAACTGCAGCTTCAATCTCAACAACACGAATGCCGGAAGCCGGATTCGCATCGGCGGCAGCGGCGGCTCCAATATCAGCAGTTTCGGCAATTGCGCATTTACGTTCGGCGCGGCGGGACAGACCATTTTTCCTGCCGCGGGCAATTGGGAAGCCAATAGCCGGTTCGTCGGCGGATCGGTCGCGGCGACGGGGGTGGCGCCGACGGTCCTGTTCGACACCGAGAACGCGACCTACCGCAACGCCTTTCATATCGCCATGCGCGACGTCGACCTGTCGGCAATCACCGGCACCATCATGCTGACGGGCCTGCCAAGCAACGGCTATAATTCGTCGCTCGACATGCACAATTGCAAGCTGGGCGCGGGCGTGACGATCGCGTCAGGTACGATGCCCAACCTGCTCGACTCGATCACACGCGTGTTCGACTGCGACAGCGCAGCCACCAATTACCGGCTCTATACGCGCAACTACATGGGATCGGCGCAGAGCAATATCGCGGTCACCCGCACCGGCGGGGCCGCCGGCAGCGGCACCCCGCTCAGCTGGAAGCTCGACAGCTCGGCCAATGCCGCGCAATCCTATCCGCTCGAGGCGCAGGAAATCGCGATCTGGAACGAATTGGTCGGGACCAGCATCACCGCCACGGTGGAGATTGCCGGGGCCGCGGCGCTCAACACCACGGACATCTGGGTCGAGTTCGACTATCCCGGCAGCAGCGGCTCCCCGCTCGGCAACCGCGCCAGCACGCGCGGCGCCTATCTGAGCGGCATCACGATCCCCGCCAGCAGCGCGTCATGGACGGGTTCCCCGGCCAGCACGCAAAAGCTCTCCGCCAGTTTCACCCCGCAAATGCCGGGCGTGATCAAGGCACGGGTCTATCTCGCGAAGCCGAACACCAGCGTCTATGTCGACCCCTATATCGGCCTGGACAATGGGGTCGCCAATCGCCGGCAATATCTGCTGCCCGGGCTGGGGAATATGAACGAGACGGCGCAGGGGGAGGTCAGTTGCGGGTTTGTTGGGTAGGTGGGGTGAGGGCGAGATTTACGGCCGCGTACCTCGCCTCGTCTAGGCTATAGGCATGTTCCGGCAACTTTTGGGCCGGTGGCGGACCGACGGCTGCTGGCGGCGCTCGTCACCGTCGAGCGACAGCAAATGGGTGGTAAGCTGCCATTCGGCAGACCCTAACGACTTGGCAATTAGGTAGCTCACAAAACAAGGGCTTCGAGGGCCATTGGAGCAAGCCAAAATAGGACTGCGATATAGCCGGCAAACAGGGCAATCATCGGTGGCCAAGTCAGCGCACGGTATAGTCGGGGGCGTCGTCTCTCCAGTTGAAGCATCGTCGGGCTATTGGCCCAATCGATCAGGCGAAATGAGAGCAGGCGAAATAGCCACTCGCCTAGATCTTCATCCGAACCCCTACGTGCCATGCCCGCCGCTCTTCTCGCTATCGCTCGGTTTATGCATGGATGATGACATAGGCCGCGCCCGCGACAGCGAAAAGCGCAAGCCAGTACGCCCATCGGGGGATTGCACCCCAATCCTCGTCGTCATCAAGGTCATTCACGCGGCTGATCCGGAGCCGGCTTCTGCTTCACCAGCTTCTTCATCCGCTCGTCAAAGCGCGCGTCGTCGCGGTCTGCCATAGCGGCAACTTCGCACGCGTTCCGAATGTCCGCAATCGGGTCGGAAGCCGACAGACAGCTTTTATGAGTCTGCGGCCTGGTCCGACACCCCCATCTCGCCGTGGATTGCCGGATCGGCTAGGTTCGGCTCATGCTGCGCGCGTCGGTTGTTCTCCTCTTCCTGCTGAGCGGCATGGCGCACGCCGCACCGACCGCGCGGACGATCGCAGCACTGCCGCCGACCGTG
>FTCZ01006894.1_pt1 | contig 30962 bp, 29 predicted proteins | sample 1658871 | NCBI WGS metagenome assembly FTCZ01 (sample SAMEA3914864, study PRJEB12502) | metagenome | biome: forest; material: soil | place: USA | collected 2012-03-12 | depth 0.3 m | reverse complement strand
GACGCGCTACCTGATCGTCACGCACAATGCGGTGACGATGAGCCGCATGCACCGCCTGTTCGGCGTGACGATGGTCGAGCGCGGGGTCAGCCGGCTGGTGTCGGTCGACCTCGGCGGCGCGGAGAGTTTGCTGGCTGCAGAATAGCTAGCCGGGTTGCGGCGCGAGCAGCCGCCCGAACGCCAGTTTCACCACCAGGAAGATCGCCGCCGCGCCCAGGATCGCGGCGACATGAATCCCCCAGAATTGCCCCGCCGGCATGATGTCGAGCCAGCCGCCGACCCAGCCGACCAGCAGGTTCGCGCCGAACAGGAACAGGTAATAGACCCCGATCACGGTCCCCGCGATCGCGCGCGGTGCGGCGCGCGAATAGAGCGCGAGGCTGACCGGGAAGACATTGGCGAAGCCGAGATTGTTGAGCGTGTTGACCAGCAAGGCGATCCACAGGCCGGGCTTCACCCCGGTCGCTTCGTGGTGGCTGGCCACCGCCATCACCAGGATGAAGGCCGAGGAGGAAACGACGCAGCCGATGATCAGCTTGGTGATCTCGTCGGGCTCGCGCCAATGGCGGGCATAATAGCGCCAGAACAGCACCGACCCGGCAAGCGTCGCGACGCCGGTGAAGGCGTCGAACGAGACCAGGAACGAGGTCGGCATGCGGAAGCCGAACAACTGGAAATCGTAGCTGCGATCGGCCCAGATCAGATAGGCGTTGAACATCTGCTGGTTGCCGAGCGCGCCGACCGCGAGCACCGGGATCAGCAACAGGAGCAGCACCAGGACGGCGATGTCGCGGCTGGTCAGCGCCGGGCGCGGCGCGCTCACCGCGCCGGTATTGGCCTTGCGCTCGACCAGCGGATCGGGCGGCAAATGGCGGCGTCCCGAGAGATAGATGATCAGTCCGATCACCATGCCGACGCCGGCGGCGCCGAATCCCCAATGCCAGCCGACTTCCTCGCCCAGCGCCCCGCACACCAGGGGCGCGAAGAAGGCGCCGGCGCTGATGCCGATATAATAGATCTGGAACCCGTCGGTCGCGCGGCCGTCGCCCGGCGCGTAGAGCGCGCCGACCTGGCTCGCAAGATTGCCCTTGAGGCAGCCGACCCCGAGCACGAGCAGCAGGAGGGCGAGCAGGAACGAGACGTCGAACGCCATCAGGAAATGCCCGGCCGCCATCAGCAGCGCGCCCAGCGTCACCGTCCGTGTCTTGCCCAGCACGCGATCGGCGAGCAGCCCGCCGAGGATCGGCGTCGCATAGACCAAAGCCGTGTAGCTGCCGAAGATGTGCGAGGCGAGCGCCTGCGTGGTTGGCGGCGCGCCGTACAAATTGGCGAGCAGGCCGCTGAACCAGCCGAACCCGGCGATATTCTCGACATGGCCCGGGAGCAGCAGCGCCTTGACCATGTAGAGCACGAGCAGGGTCTGCATGCCGTAATAGGAGAAACGCTCGAACGCTTCGGTGAAGGCGATGACCGGCAGCCCGACCGGATGGCCGAGGAATTCGCGGGCGCGCGGGGGAGTCGTGAATTGCGGCCCGGCATCGGGTTCCTCGATCGTCATGTGCTGGCCCTTGCGCGAAAAGAGGGCAGGCTAGCGCGCTGCTTGCTCCGCGACAAACGCTGCGGCACGGTCGCGCGATGACCGAGCCTGCCACACCCGCCGACACGAGCTTCTTCGGACATCCCAAAGGCCTCGCCTATCTCGCCTTCACCGAGACCTGGGAGCGGTTCAGCTATTACGGCATGACCTCGCTGCTCACGCTCTACATGGTCGGGCAATTGTTCAAGCCGGGCCATGTCGAGCACGTGCTCGGGCTCGGCGCGCTGCGCCACCTGTTCGCCTGGCACGGGCCGCTCAGCGACATCGCTTTCGCCTCGTTGATCTATGGCTGGTATGGTGGCCTCGTCTATTTCACCCCGATCATCGGCGGATGGATCGCCGATCGCTGGCTGGGGACCCGGACGACGGTGGTGCTCGGCGCCTTGCTGATGTGCGGCGGGCATCTGGCGATGGCGTTCGATGCCTCGTTCCTGATCGCCTTGCTGCTGCTGATCTGCGGGTCGGGGTGCCTCAAGGGTAATATCTCGGCGCAGGTCGGCGAGCTTTACCCGCAAGAGGCGGAGAGCCTGCGGACGCAGGGCTACACGGTCTTCTCGGCGGGCATCAATGTCGGCGCGGTGCTCGGCCCGCTGACCTGCGCCGGGCTGGCGAAGATCTGGGGCTGGCATGCCGGGTTCGGCGCTGCGGCCGGGCTGATGCTGCTTGCCCTCGTCATCTACCTCGCCGGGCAGTGCCATCTGCCGGCGAGCCGCCAGCGGGCCGAGGCGGTCGCCGCGCTGCCGCCGATGACCGCGGCCGAGCGCAAGCGGACGTGGCTGCTCGTGCTGGTCGCGGCGATGACCCTGTTCCCCAACATCGCCTATCCGATGATCTGGAATATCGGCGTGTTGTGGGTCGACCAGCATGTCACGCTCGGCCCGGTGCCCGCGTCATGGTTCAATTCGGTCGACGCCTTCGCCTCGATCGTCGCGGTGCCGCCGCTGGTCGCGCTCTGGGCATGGCAGGCGAAGCGCGGGCGCGAGCCGTCGGACGTGGTCAAGATCGGCATCGGCTCGCTGCTGACCGGACTGTCGGCCCTGTTCTTCGTCGCGGGCGCGCTGTTGCCCGGTGCGGACGGCAGGACCAATGTCGCCTGGGCGCTCGCCGGTTTCTTCGGGATGGGGGTGGCGTTCCTTTACTATTGGCCGGTGTTGCTCGCGTTGATCAGCCAGGCCGCGCCCAGGCAGGTCACCGCGACCCTGATGGGCGGGGTGTTCCTGTCCTTCTTCCTGGGCAGCGTGATCATGGGCTGGGTCGGCAGTTTCTACGACCAGATGAGCCCGGCGGCGTTCTGGACGCTCGACGGCGCGATCGGCGTGATCGGCGGCCTGCTGGTGCTGGCGATCGCGCGGCCGGTCGCGCGGGCGCTGGAGACTGACACGAATCAGTGACACGAGTGGCGCGAGAACATAAAAGGAACATGTGCCCCGACTCGATACCCGCCAGAAGCTCGAAATCCTCGCCGATGCCGCCAAATACGACGCCAGCTGCGCGTCGTCCGGCTCGGTCAAGCGCGACTCGCGCGGCGGCAGGGGCATCGGGTCGACCGACCAGGGCATGGGCATCTGCCATGCCTATGCGCCCGACGGACGGTGCATCTCGCTGCTCAAGGTCCTGCTGACCAATGCCTGCGTGTTCGACTGCCATTATTGCATCAACCGCAAGAGCTCGAACGTCCGCCGCGCGCGCTTCACGACCGCGGAAGTCGTCGAGCTGACGCTGGCTTTCTACCGGCGCAATTATATCGAGGGGCTGTTCCTCTCCTCGGGGATCATCCGCTCGTCCGATTACACGATGGAGCGGATCGTCGAGGTCGCGCGGTCGTTGCGCGAGGATCATGATTTCCGCGGGTACATCCATCTCAAGACCATCCCTGATGCCGATCCCGGGCTGATCCACCGCGCGGGCCTTCATGCCGACCGCGTGTCGATCAACGTCGAGCTGCCGACCATCGCCGGGCTCAAGCGGCTCGCGCCCGAGAAGGATTCGGCGCGGATCGAAGGCGCGATGGCGGGGATGAAACACGACATCCTCGACGCCGACGACGCGGGCAAGCGCTACAAATCGGCACCGCGATTCGCGCCGGCCGGGCAATCGACCCAGATGATCGTCGGCGCCGACGCTGCGACCGACCGCGATATCGTGGCGCGCGCCGCCGGACTGTACGGCCGGTTCGGCCTCAGGCGGGTCTATTATTCGGCCTTCTCGCCGATCCCCGATGCCAGCGCGGTGCTGCCGCTGAAGCGCCCGCCCCTGATGCGCGAGCACCGCCTCTACCAGTCCGACTGGCTGATGCGCTTCTACGATTACAGCGCCCAGGACGTCGCCGACGCCGCCGACGAGACGGGCATGATGCCGCTCGACATCGATCCCAAGCTCGCCTGGGCGCTCAAGTTCCGCGGCCGCTTCCCGGTCGACGTCAACCGGGCGCCGCGCGAGGCGCTGCTGCGCGTGCCCGGCCTCGGCACGCGCGCGGTCGACCGGATCATCGCGACCCGGCGCTGGCGGCGGCTGGCGCTGGCCGATGTCGGGCGGCTCACCGTGTCGGTGACGAAAGTGCGGCCGTTCGTGATCGCCAGCGACTGGCGGCCGGTGGCGCTGACCGACAAGGCCGACCTGCGCGCGCTGGTGGTGCCGAAACACAGGCAATTGGAGCTGTTCGGTTGACTTGCCGCCCGCGCCCCGCGCCTGCATCATGCCCCGAAAGAAAAGGGAGAGGTCCGATGAGATATGCGCTGGCATTGGTCGCGCTGCTGGCATCGCCCGCCGCGGCGAAGACGATCGCGGTGGCCGCCGGGGACAAGGCGCAGGAACGGCTGCAGGAGGCCTTGCTCGATGCCAAGCCCGGAGACGTGGTGGCGATCGGCGTGGGGCGGTTCGAGCTGACCGACGGGCTGTCGCTCGACGTCAACGGGGTGACCGTGCGCGGCGCCGGGCCCGACAGGACCGTGCTGAGCTTCAAGGGCCAATTGGGCGCGGGCGAGGGGCTGCTGGTGACCTCGGACGATGTCGTCTTGCGTGACTTTGCCGTCGAGGACAGCAAGGGCGACGGCATCAAGTCCAAGGGCGCCGACCGCATCGTCTACAAGAATATCCGCGTCGAATGGACCGGCGGTCCCAAGGAAACCAACGGCGCCTACGGCGTCTATCCGGTCGAGAGCAGCCAGGTGCTGATTGATTCGGTGCTGGTGAAGGGCGCATCGGACGCCGGCATCTATGTCGGGCAGAGCCAGGACATCATCGTCCGCAACTCGACCGCGATGGGCAATGTCGCCGGGATCGAGATCGAGAACAGCCGCCATGCCGATGTCACCGGCAATCTGGCGACCAGGAACACCGGCGGCATCCTGGTGTTCGACCTGCCCAATCTGCCGCGCGGCGGCGGCGGCGACGTGCGCGTCTGGGGCAACAAGGTGATCGACAACGACCAGCCCAATTTCGCGCCCAGGGGCAATATCGTCGCAACCGTGCCGCGCGGGACGGGCGTGCTGGTGATGGCCAACGACCAGGTCTGGATCACCGACAACGACATCTCGGGCAATGCGACCGCCAATGTGATGATCACCAGCTATCGCAACGCCTTCACCGACAAGAAGTACAATCCCTATCCGCGCCGCGTCGACGTGTCGGGCAACCGCCAGGGCAAGGCCGGGTTCGACCCGCAATTGCCCGGCGCTGACCAGTTGAAGGCGGCGTTCGGCGGCAGCCTGCCGCCGGTCCTGTGGGACGGCGCGACCGCGGGCGAGCAGGGTATCCGCGTCGCCGACGGGGTTGCGGTGCTGAGCCTCAACCTGCCGCAAGGCGCGCCGCTCGACAGCGCCAAGCCCGCGCCCGCCGATTTGTCGAAGGTCCCGGCGATGTCGGTACGCCCGCCGGTCGTCCTTCCCGCGGCGATGGAGGCGGCGGCGAAGTGAGCCCCGCGCTCGCCTGGGCCCAGCGCGCGTCGTTCGCGGTGTCGGCGGCATGCCTGGTCGCGATCGCCGGCATTGCCGCCAAACCGGCGCCCAGGGTCAACGACGCGGCGATCTTGCAAGACGGCTACGTCCCGGCGCTGAGCGACTACGGCTTCTTCGCCGATCTGAAGGCGCGGACTCCGGCGACGCGGGTGGTCGGCTATCACCTCAATACCCCGCTCTTCTCGGACTATGCCGAGAAACAGCGCTTCCTCTACGTGCCGGCGGGCAAGAAAGCGGCGTACGATCCGGCCAATGTGCTCGCGCTGCCGGTCGGGTCGGCGCTGATCAAGACCTTCGGCTATGAGCAGGACGGCGCGTTCAAACCGCTCGAGACGCGCCTGCTGCTCCATCGCGCGAGCGGCTGGGTGGCGATCCCCTATGTCTGGAATGCGGATGGCAGCGACGCGGTATTGAAGCGTGCGGGCACCCGCATCCCGGTGACCTTCACCGATCCGTCGGGCCAGCCGCGGACGATCAGCTATGCCGTGCCCAACCAGAACCAGTGCAAGGATTGCCATGCGCTGGCCGGCGCGATCACGCCGATCGGGCCCAAGGCGCGCAACCTCAATGACGGGCGTCAGCTCGCCGCGCTGGTCAGCGCCGGCCTGCTCGACCGCGCGCCCGCCAATGCCCCGCGGCTCGCGCGCTGGGACGATCCCGCCGCCCCGCTCGACGCCCGGGCGCGCGCCTATCTCGAGACCAATTGCGCACATTGCCACAATCCGCAGGGCGCGGCGTCCAATTCGGGGCTGTTCCTCGGCTGGGACGTCGCCGACCCGGTCGCGCGCGGGATCGGCAAGCGTCCGGTCGCGGCGGGGCGCGGATCGGGCGACCGCGATTTCGACGTGGATCCCGGCAAGCCCGGCGATTCGATCATCCTCTATCGCATGGCCTCGACCGATCCCGGCATCGCCATGCCCGAGCTCGGCCGCGCGACCAGGCATGACGAGGCGATCGCATTGCTGACGCAATGGATCGCGGCGATGAAGGCGGACCGCTGAAACTCCTGGCGGCTTCTGCCGGTTGTCCAGCTCGATGCGTATCGTAACCCTCGAGGCCGAGGACGATTTCCCTGGCTGGCGCGATGCGGTGCGCGGGCTGGTGCTCGACCAGGTGCCGCCCGATCAAGTGGTTTGGCAGGTTGGCGAGGAGCCGGGGCAGCTCTTCACCGGGCAGATGCCGGTGGTCGCGGCCGAGCGCGGCGCCTTTTCGGTCTCGCGCGGCTTCATCGACCTCGCGCGCTCGGCGATCCTTCATTCGGACCGCCAGCGCTTCGCGCTGCTCCACACCTTGCTCGACCGCGTGCTGCGCGAGCCCGGGTTGATGGAAGACCAGGCTGATCCGCTCGTCCGCAAGGTGGAAGGACTGGCCAAGGCCGTCCGCCGCGACGTCCACAAGATGCGCGCGTTTTTGCGCTTCCGCGAAGTACCGGCTGGTGCCGATCACGATGGCTCCGGCACGCGCTACGTTGCCTGGTTCGAACCGGAGCATCACATCGTCCGTGCCAATGCCGGTTTCTTCGTCGAGCGCTTCGCGACGATGCGCTGGTCGATCCTGACGCCCGACATCTCGATCCATTGGGACGGCAGGACGCTGACCGAAGGACCCGGCGCCTCGAAAGCGGACGCGCCCGACGGCGATCCGGTCGAGGCGGTGTGGAAGACCTATTATGCGTCGATCTTCAACCCGGCGCGCGTGAAGGTCGGCGCGATGCTCAGGGAGATGCCGCGCAAATATTGGAAAAACATGCCCGAAACCGCGTTGGTGCCGCAACTGATCGCGGGGGCGCAGGCACGGGAGCAGGCGATGGTCGCGACCGCACGCGCGAAGACCGGCAATGTCGAGGCCGCCTGGGCGGCGTTGCGCGATGAAGCGGCGCAATGCCGGCGCTGCGATCTCTACAGGCATGCGACGCAGACGGTGTTCGGCGAAGGTCCGCTCGATGCCGATCTGCTGTTCGTCGGCGAGCAGCCCGGCGACCAGGAAGACCTGGCCGGCAAGGTCTTCGTCGGCCCGGCCGGGCAAATGTTCGACCGCGCGCTCGCCGATGCCGGGATCGACCGGGCGCGCGTCTACATCACCAACGCGGTCAAGCATTTCAAATACGAGCTGCGCGGCAAGCGCCGCATCCATTCGAAACCCGATGCCGGTGAGATCACGGCGTGCCGCTGGTGGATCGAGCAGGAGCTGGCGCTGGTCAAGCCGCGCATGACCGTCGCGCTCGGTGCCACCGCCGCGCGGTCGCTGTTCGGCAAGACGGTGACGATCGCGCGCGAAAGGGGCCGCGTGCTCGACCTGCCCGATGGTGGCGCGGCATGGATCACCGTCCATCCGAGCTATCTGTTGCGCCTGCCCGATGAGGATGCCCGGCGTGAGGAATATGCCCGGTTCGTCCAGGATTTGAACCGTGCGGCGGCGCATCGATAACCAATTCCGGGCCGGGCGACGTCATTGTTGCCGGCGCGTAACGCGACCGGGCGATCATCGACACAGTCGCGAAACAGCCACGATACATGGGTCAACATATCTGACCCAGTGACACACTTGTGCGACAAACCGTCCTTAGTCTCGCGGCTGGAACAAGGGGACGACATGGCGGCAGGCGACAGCCGGCGACACGGGCAGGCTTCATGCTGATGGCGCGCAGCGATTCCGCGGCGGCCTCGCGTGACGTGCCTTTGCTCGCCCGCAAGGTGCCGTTGTGGAGCCTGATCCTCGTCCTCAACATCGCGCTGATCCTGGTCGTGACGGTCGCGGCCCTGGTGCGCAGCGCCGACAAGCATGGCGCGGTCGGTGCGGTGGCGGTGCAGATCGCCGAAATTCCCGACACGATCGGCGATTGGTGGAAAGGCGCGGCGCCGTTCAGCGCTTCGCCCTATCCTGCGCTGCCGCCGGGATTCCAGCGCAACACGGCGCGTGCGTTCGTCGACCGTGGTTACGCGCTGATCACGCCGTACGACACCAAACGCGGACGCGCGACGATCCAGCTGATCCGGCTGTCCGACGGCAAGTTGCTCAAGGAATGGCTGCCCGACATTGCCGCGATCAACGCGCGATCGACCTTCCGATCGGCGATCGTCGACCTCGCCCGCGACAAGAGCGTCGACCGGATGCGGCCGATGCACCCGATGCTGCTCGCCAATGGCGACCTGCTGATCCACGACAATACCCCGCTCGCGCGGATCGACCGATGCGGCAAGCCGGTCTGGGTGCTCGACGGCATCTACCACCATTCGCTCGAGCGCGCCGCCGACGGGACCTTGTGGATTCCCTATCGCCTGGCGAGATCGCCGGTCCCCGGGGTCGGCGCCAAGTTCGCCGACGAAGCGCTCGCCAATGTCAGCGAAGACGGTAAGGTGCTCCGGACCGAGCGGCTGATCGACATTTTCGACCGCAACGGGCTCGGCGGGCTGTGGCGCGGGCGGCCCTATGAGGAGGACCCGTTCCACCTCAACGATATCGAGCCGGTCTTCACCTCGGGTCCCTATTGGCAGAAGGGCGACGTCCTCATCTCCTTGCGCAACATGTCGCTGGTCGCGCTCTACCGGCCGTCGACCGGCAAGATTTTGTGGAGCCGGGCGGGGCCATGGTCGGCGCAGCACGACGTCTCGATCCTCGACGACCATCGCATCATGCTGTTCGACAACAATGTCCGCTGGGGCGCGAGCGGGCGCCGCGTCGACGGCAACAGCCGGCTCCTCGTCTATGATTTCGCCGCGGACAAGGTCAGCTCGCCGCTCGCCGCCGCGTTCGCCATGCGCGACATCACCACCGCGACGCAGGGGCGCGCGACGCCGCTCGCCAATGGCGACGTGATGGTCGAGGAAACCGAGCGCGGCCAGCTGCTGCGGCTCGCTCCCGACGGCAGCGTGCGCTGGCGCTACATTTCCGCCGATTCCTCCGGCCGCCGGCTGTGGCTGAGCTGGAGCCGCTATCTCGATCCCGACGCCCCCGGCGTCCAATCCGCCGTGAAAGCGGCAACCACCAAGGAGCAATGCGTATGACCCTCCACCGCATCTGCGCCCTGTCCGGCGTGATCCTCGCGATGCTCACCCCCGGCATCGCGCAGGCTTATAGCGGACCGGGCGTCGGCCTCGGCGCGATCGGCGTCGTGATCGGCATCGTCGGCTCGGTCTTCCTGATGACGCTGTCGCTGATCTGGTACCCGTTCAAGCGGATGATCCGGAGCTTTCGCAGCAAGCCGACCCCGCGCGAGCGCAAGGCCTGAGTCTCTCCGCCAGCCTGTGGCCCGTGCTGCTGCTGTTCGCCGCCTTGGTCGTGGCGGGTGAAGTGGCGCGGCGCACGCATATCCTTGCCCGGTTCGGCGCGCTTGGCGCGCTCGGGCGGCGCTCGGCGGGCGTGGTGGCGCGGCGCGGCGTGTCCGACTTCAGCAAGGAGCGCGCGACGCGCATCCTGGCGGGGCGGATGATGCGCGCGTCACTGATCGCGGGCGGCCTGTTGCTGCTGGTGATCGCGCCGGTTGTGCTGGTGCTGCTTGCCGATGGCCCGGTGCTGCCGCTCGGCGTGCGCGCCGCCTTTCTCGACTGGCAGGCGCGGCTTTTCCTCCTGACATTGATGGTCCTTTATGTCCTCGTCCGTTGGCAGGCCGGGCGGCTACGGCCGCGCTGACCGCCTGCTCCACCATCTCGCGATGCGTCGCGCGGTGCTCGACATGTCGTTCGACATCGAGCGGTCGCGCTACGGTGCTGCGGCGCGCGCGCGGGAGATGGGGGCACCGGTGTTCGTCACCGGGCTGGCGCGGGCCGGGACGACGATCCTGCTGCGCCTGCTCCACGAAAGCGGAGTCTTCGCCTCGCTGACCTATCGCGACATGCCGTTCCCGCTGGCGCCCAACAGCTGGCTCAGGATGAGCCGCGGGATGCGCCGCGATGTCGCCAGGGCGCAGCGCGGGCATGGCGACGGGATCGAGCATGATCTCGATAGCCCCGAAGCGATCGAGGAAGTGTTCTGGCGCACGCTCGAGGGCGATCGCTACGTCACCCGCCGCCATCTCCATCTGCACGAGCCCGATGCCGAGACGATCGCGGCGTTTCGCGATCTCGTCGCTTTGGTCTGCCATCGCTACGACCGGCCGCGCTACCTGTCGAAGAACAATGCCGACGTGCTGCGCCTCGGCGGCGTGATCGCGGCGTTCCCCGATGCGGTGCTGATCCATCCGTTCCGCGATCCCGTCCAGCAGGCCGCGTCCCTGCTTGCCCAGCATCGCCGCGCGACCGAACTCGGCCGCGAGGACCCGTTTCGCGCGCGCTACATGCGCTGGCTCGGCCATTACGAATTCGGCCGCGACCATCGTCCGCCCTTGCTGCCCGGCGGCCCGGCCGAGGCCGAATCGATCGACCGGCTCGACTACTGGCTGCGAATCTGGATCGCGACGCATCGCCGCCTGCTCGACCAGCCGTCCGAGGTGCGCGCGCGCCAGCTGTTCGTCGATTATGATGCCTTGTGCGCCGATCCCGCCGGTGCCGTGGCGCGGATCGCGGCGGCGACCGGGACGGGACTGGGCTCGGGTGAGGGTCTGCGGCCGCCGGCGCGGCACGACGCGGCGGCCGATCCCGCCGTCCTTGCCGCGGCGAACGAGGTCCATGCCGCTTTGGTCGAGCGAAGCGCCGCGCCGATTGGCGATTGACCTGACGCCGCGCTTGCGGGCATCGCCCGGCGATGATCGAGAAAATCATCGGCACGCTTGCCGTCTTCACCATCTGGGTCATCTCGACCGGCGGCTATCTCGGCATCGTCGTGCTGATGGCGATCGAGAGCGCCTGCATTCCCTTGCCCAGCGAGATCATCATGCCGTTCGCCGGCTATCTCGTCTCGACCGGGCGGTTCGATCTCTATCTCGCGGCCACCGCGGGAGCGATCGGCTGCAATCTCGGTTCGATCGTCGCCTATGAAATCGGCAAGCGCGGCGGCCGTCCGCTCGCGCTAAAATGGGGCAAGTACGTGCTGGTCGGCCCCGGCGAGATCGACGCCGCCGACCGCTTCTTCGACAAATACGGCTCGATCGCGGTGCTGATCGGGCGCCTGCTGCCGGTGATCCGCTCATTCATCGCTTTCCCGGCCGGCGTCGCGCGGATGCGGCTGGTGCCGTTCCACGTCTATACCTTCATCGGCTCCTGGCCGTGGTGCTTCGGGCTCGCCTGGGTGGGGATGAAGCTCGGCAAGGCCTGGGACAGCGACCCGCGGATGAAGGCGGCATTCCATTCGGCCGACGTGGCGATCGCGATCGTCCTGGTCGCCGCGATCGCCTTCTACATCTGGCACCGCACCCGCGGGCTGCGTCGTTGAATCTGCTTCGCTGATACGGCGCCGGCCCGCTCCCCCACCCGACCTCCCATAGCATATTCTATTGGGAGGTCGGGTGGGGGAGCGGGCCGGCGCCGCCACCGGTTCAGCGTCGCTGAACCGCCTTCACGCACCAAAACCAAGAGCCGCCGCAGCAGCCTTGAATCGTTCCTCGCGGTCCGGCGCCAGCTGGTTGACCCGCCGCGCATAGGTCGCGACCAACTCGGGTCCGGCCTTTTCCGGCGTGCCGGCGTCGAACGGGGGCGCGGGATCATATTCCAGGCTGAGCTGCACCGCCCTGGCGAAGTCCTGGCTGCGCACTTCGGCCATCAATGTCAGCGCGAAATCGATTCCCGCGGTGACGCCGCCGCCGGTCACGCGATTGCGGTCGAGCACGACGCGGTCGGGCACCATTTCGGCGCCGAACAGCGCGAGATACTCGCGCCACGACCAATGCGTCGCCGCGCGATAGCCCTTGAGAAGCCCGGCCGCGCCGAGGATCAGCGAGCCGGTGCACACGCTCGTCACCCAGCGCGCCTCGCCGCCGATCGCGCGGACCCAGGCCATGGCCTCGGGATCCTCGATCACATCGGTCACGCCCATGCCGCCGGGGATGCAAAGGATGTCGGCCCGCGTGACATCGGCGAAGGTCGCGGTCGGGACGATCCCGAATCCGGCATCGGTCGGCACCGGGTCGCGGTTCTTCCAGACGAGGTCGAGCGTCACATTGCCCAGCCGCGACAGCACTTGCGCGGGACCGGTCAGGTCGAGCTGGGTGACATTGGGGAACAGCAGGAAAGCGACGGAGATCGGCGGAATGCTGGCCATGATCGGGCTCCTCTCATCAGCGAAGATGCCCAGGCGAGCGGCAGGACCAAGGCTGCGCTCCCCTGTGGTGACCACGGTTTCGCCAGTCACGCAGCGACGGTGCTTATATCCTTTGCGGTCGATCGCGCCAAGAGCATCAGGACAAGCGGCATGGCCAGCACGACGTACAGGCTGACGCCGGCGATCGGGCTCCATCCGAAATAATCGCTCGGCAGGGTCCGGAGGATTCCGTTCTTCCAGTCCTGGAAGATCGGGTCGACCAGCGGAAACGCATAGGCGGTGGACGGCGTGATGTCCGCGGCTGCGATCCACAAATTGAGCAGCACCGACAGGCACAGCAGGCCGCCCGTGAGCGTCCGTTCCCAATGGTGGCGCAGGCTCGCCCAGAACGGCGCCAGGCCGATCGCGAGCAGCCCGATCGCCGGGACCGAATGGCGCGGCCCGGTCGAATTGCCGCCATCCCAATAGACATAGGCGGCATTGATCAGCAGCACGATCGCCGCGGCAATGCCGAGCATCCGCGCCATCCCGCGATGCGTCCGGCCGAGCTGCCACAATCCGATCGGTGCGAGGAACAGGATAGGCGCGACCCACAGCAGCCCGCGGCGCTGGCCGACCAGGATTTCCTCGAGCACCAAAGGCTTGGGGACGGTCAGCCCGAAAAAGCCCTCGTTCATGCCCGAAAAGCCGACCACGCCCGAATAACCGAGCCGGAACGGCGTTCCGAATGCGATCAGATTGTAGGTGACGAACGGCACCAGCAGGATGGTGAGGCCCGCGGCGGCGGCCATTGCGACCGACCGGCGATCGGCCTGCCACAGCCGGTGCGCGCCCCAGATCGCGATCACCAGTCCCGACAAAGCCGCCTGGAACTCGATCAGCACCGCGAGCCCCAGCGCCGCGCCGCCAAGCGCGGCAAAGCGGATCGGCCTGTTCCCATCCGCGTCCTTGCCCGCGCGCCACAATGCCCAGACTGCGATGACGAACAGGCTCGCGACCGGCGCGTGGCCGAACAGCGTGGTCGACCAGCCCCAGATCGTCGTGCCGAGCGCGAAGCTCAGGCTCGCGAACAATGCCCCGCCGGCGCTGCCGGTGAGGCGGAAGGCGAGGTCGTGCAAGGCGATGGCCGCCAGCGCGGTGAGCAGGGCCGTGACCAGGGCGACGGACAGCCGCAGGCGCAGCGTCATGTAGCGCTCGAACGGCGCGTTATAGACGGTCTGGGGGATGACCGGCGGCGTCGGCTGGATGCGGTCGGCGATCGCTATCGCGGGCAGCGCGAGCAGCGTCATGCCCGGCGCCTTGTCGAGATAATAATGATCGCCGAACCTGGCCTTGTCGATCGTCAGCTTCTGGTACTCGTCGATCGTCGCATCGCCCTGCTCGACCAAAGACATCGCCGCGAACAGGCGCGTGGTGTTGTTGGGGTTCATCGCCCAGGACGAGAACCAGACGCACGACAGCCAGACGAGCGCGAACAACAGGGCACGGATCGTCGCCATCGTCTCAGCCGAACAGCCAGGAGCCGAGCAGCCGGAACGGCGGCAAGGTGAAGAAGCCCGCGATCAGCAGCGCGCCGGTCACCAGCCCGCGCACCGTCGCCCTGTGCTGCGCGACGCGATGCGCCCGCGCGGTCAGCCAGACACGCGGCGCCATGACCAATACGAAGATCGACAATAGGTGGATCAGGCTGAAATGACCGGGGTTGATCGTCTTGACGAACAGGCTGAGCGCCGCGGTCGCGACCATCGCCGCCACCCAGACCTTGCCGAACAGGCGGTGGCGCGCGGTGCCGCGCGTGCCGAGCAATTGCCATGGCGTCAGCACCAGGGCGATGAGCACGGTGAATAGATGGCCCCAGACGATCCCCGGCACCGCGGCCCAATGCGGATAGCCCTTGGCGAGCGCGACCAGCACCACCGCGAGCAGCAGCATCGCGGCAGCGGACAGCAGCTTGTCGTACCAATTGGGTGCGATCGAACCGACCGGTTTGTCGGCCCGGATGAACAAGGTGGCCATGGATCCCCGCTTCTACCCTCGTACGAACGTTGGTCTCCTAACGAGGACGGAGCGGATTGCGAAGCGGCTTACTGGCCCTGCTTCTCGTCTTCCTTGCGTTCCTTGTTGAACGTCTTGTTGGCCTTGAACTGCTGGTTCGAACAGCCGATCGAGCCGCCCGGGCCGATCGCCGAGCACGACCCGATCCCGCTCGCGCCGGTATCGAGCGTGCCTTGCGCGCGCAAGGCCCAGCTCTGGTTCTCGGGCGTGATCTTGAAGTTGCGCAGATCCTTGGGGATGCGGAATTGCTCGGCGGCGTCCTGCCGCGTGCAGACGACGATCTCGTTGCCGTCGGCATCGGTCGGGCAGCGCTCATTGCCGTAGAGGACGAGCACGCCGTTGACCGGCGCGTTCTTCGATATGTTGCCCGGCCCCTTGGGCTTGGGCGGCGGCGACACGCCCGGGCCCGCGACATTCTGCGCCATTGCCGGGCTCGCCACCATGACCGCCAGCGCGGCCAGCATCACGATCCTCTGCATCCTCGTCTCCCTCCTCGCCGCCAACGCCTAGAAGCGCTTGGCAGTTGCGATCGCCACCCGGCAGCCGAGCCGGATCAGCGCCGACATCAGCGGATAGGCCGGTGCGGCTTCCGCGCCATGCGCCAAGGCGGTCTCGCGATGCTCGACCTCCTCGGCCTGGAATTCCGCGATCGCCGCCGACAATGTGGGATCGCTATCGCCCAGTTGCTGAAGCTGTTCTGAATAATGTTTGTCGATCTCGGTTTCGACTGCCGCGGTGCAGGCCATCGCGGCTTCGGGGCCGATCGCCGCAGTCGCCGCGCCGAGCGCGAAGCCGGCGACGTTCCAGAACGGCTGGAGCAGGGTCGGGCGTACGCCGCGATCGGCGATCATCTTGTCGAAAAAGGCGCGGTGGCGCTCTTCCTGCCGCGCCATGCCGGCAATCTCGCGCGCGGCCGGCGAGCGGTCGCCCATGATCGCGAGCTGCCCGGCATAGATGCGCGTCGCCCCATATTCGCCTGCCTGGTCGACCCGGATCATCGAGTCGGTCGCCGGGCGGCGATCGCCGGGGCGCCAGCGGCTCACGCGCGGCGGCTCCGGCGAGTCAGCAGGAACAGGATCACCAGCGCCGATCCGAGCGAGATGATCGCGTTGAATCCCGCCAGCGAGATGCCGAACAGGGTCCATTGCGGCGCGTCGCAGCGCACGATCGGGGTCTTCATGATCGAGGCAAGGACATCGGCATTGCTGCCCCCGCCGATCGCCGCCGTGCACGCCGTAAAGCCCGGCCACCAATGATATTCGACCCCGGCATGGAGCACGCCGATCACCCCGCTGGCGCCGATCGCGAGTGCGGCGAGCAGGACGAGCAGCCGCTGCGGGACCTTGGGCACGAAGGCGAGCAGCGCGATGACGAGCGCGGCGTAATGCGGCCAGCGCTGCCAATGGCACATCTCGCACGGCACCAGGCCGCCGATCAATTGTGATCCCCACGCCCCGCCGAGCAACGCGGCAGGAACGAGCAGGGCAAGCGCACGCGCCTTCTGGAAAGCCGTCATCGCCGGATCAGCGCTTCTTGGCCGGTGTCGCGGCGGCGGTGGTCACCGGCGCGACCTTGGCCAGCCGCCCGATCGTCTGCAGCGCATACCAGAGCTGGAAATCCTTGACCCCGCGCTTCTCGAGCTCGTCGGGGGTCGCGGCGAAGCGCGGATCGGTCTTGGTATCCTCTTCGAGGATGGCATTGTCGGCCTTGACCTCGTTGACCAGGTGCTTGCGCAGGTCGGCCTCGCGGAACGAGGGCCGGGTCTTGTAATCGGGGTCGGAAATCTGCGGCACCGATATGTCGGGCTTGATCCCGCCTTCCTGCACGGAGCGGCCCGACGGCGTGTAATAGCGCGCGGTGGTCAGCTTGAGCGCGCTGGTATCGTCGAGCTGGAGCAGGGTCTGGACCGATCCCTTGCCGAAGCTGCGCTCGCCCATGATCAGCGCGCGGTGATGGTCCTGCAGCGCGCCGGCGACGATTTCCGAGGCGGAGGCAGTGCCGGCATTGGTCAGCACGATCACCGGCAGGCCATTGGCGAGGTCGCCGGGCTTGGCGTAATAACGCTCGATATCGGTCTTTTCGCGGCCGCGCTGGCTGACGATCTCGCCATAGGACAGGAACGCGTCCGACACCTCGATCGCCTGGCTCAGCAGCCCGCCGCCATTGTCGCGCAGGTCGACGACATAGCCGAGCGGCTTGTGGCCGAGCGACTTGTCGATGCTCGAGATCGCCGATCGCACGTCGGCGCCGGTATTCTCGCTGAAGCTGTTGATGTTGATATAGCCGATGCCGTCCTTGACTTCCCATTTGACGGGTTTCTGGACGATCGTCTCGCGGACCAGGCTGACCTCGATCGGCTTGTCGCGGCCGGGGCGGACGATGGTCAGCGCGATCTTGGTGCCGGGCTTGCCGCGCATCGCGCTGATCGCCTCGTCGAGCGTCTCGCCATAGATCAGCTGGCCGTCGATATGCGTGATGTAGTCGCCCGACTTGATCCCGGCGCGATAAGCCGGCGTGTCTTCCTGCGGCGCGATGACCTTGACCGCGCCGTCCTGCATCGTGACCGAGAGGCCGAGGCCGCCATAATTGCCCTCGGTCAGGATCTTCATGTTCTGGAAGTCGACCGCGTCCATGTAGTTGGAATGCGGGTCGAGGCTGTTGAGCATGCCGTCGATCGCGCCGCGGATCAGGGTCTTGTCGTCAACCTTGTCGACATAGGACTTCTTGACCTGGTTGAAGACCTCCATGAACCGGTCGATCTCGCGATAGGTATCGCCATCGGAAGCGGCCATCGCCGCGGTGGCGGCAGGAACGAGGGCAAGCGCACCGGCGATCGCGGTTGCCTGGAGCCAGGAAAAATTACGGGGCATGGACTGTGTCGCGTTCCGGTCTGTAGCGGTTCGTGGAGGGGTGTAGCCTTATTTGGGGCGCCTAGCCAGTCAGCGCCACCGGATCGACCGGGCGGCCGTTGCGGCGCAGCTCGGCGGTGACGCGGCGGTCCTCGCCTTGCGGCGCCGCGCCGAGCAGCGCGCCCTGGCCGATCGGCTCGCCGGTTTTCACCGACAGCGTGCCAAGGCCGATGACCAGGGTGGTCCAGCCGCTGCCATGGTCGATGATCGCGACATTGCCGTAATCGCGGAACGTCCCGGCATAGAGGATCTTGCCGGCCGCGGGTGCCGAGATGTCGGCGCCGCCCGCCACGGCCCAGGTCAGCCCGCGCGCGGTGACGCCGCCGTCGGACACTTCGCCGAAGCCGGTGACAAGCGCGCCGGTAACCGGAATCCGCCATGGCGCGGTCGAGCTGGTCCAGGACAGGGGAATGGCAGGCGCGTCGCCCGGGCGCGGCAGCGGGCCGGGCAGCGCGGCGAGGGCAGCCCCGGTCGCGGCGGCGTTGGTCGTCACCTGCATGGTGTCGACGATGTCGCGCGCGCGTTCGCCAAGGCCGATCGCGCGGTCGCTTTCGGCCAGGGCCGATCGCGTCAGGTCGGCCGCCTTCAGCCGGTGCTCGGCCTCGAGCCGGGCGAGCGCGATGCGGTTGGTTTCGAGCCGGCGGCGGCCTTCGGTCAGGCTGTTGGCGGCGAGCAGGGCGTCGGCGCGCAGCTTGCGGGTACGGTCGAGCTCGGCGCGCAGGCCGGCGGTGCGGGCGCGGACCATCGGGAGCGTCGAGCCCAGCACCGCGCGGACATGGACGAGGTCGCCGAGCGATCCCGGCTGCATCACGCTCACCGCGGTCGGGCGCAAGGCGAGCGAGCACAGCGCGGCGACGAGGCGCGCGATCGGCCCCTGCTGCGCGGCGAGGCTCGATTGCTGGTCGCCGAGCAGGCGGTCGACCAGCGCGATCCGCGCGCTGGCGGCGGCGATGTCGGCCTCGGCCTGCTGGACGCGCGCGGCGAGCGCTTCTTCCTCGGCCTGCGCTCTCGCGGCTTCGTTCTTCTCGGCCCTGGCGGCCTCGTCGAGCTTCGATGCGCGGACCGCGGCGGCGGCAGATTGCGCGCGGGCGTCGACCAGCCGGCGCTGCTGGGCGGCCATCTCCGACCCCGCACCAGCCTGGGCATTGCCCTGCCCGGCGGCCAGGGCCACCGCGACAGGGAGCAAGGCAAGGGCGTAGGCGGCCTTCACGCGCCTATCCTTCGCGGTGATAGGGGTGATTGGCAAGGATCGAGCTGGCGCGCCACAATTGTTCCGCCAGCATGGCGCGGGCCAGCATGTGCGGCCAGGTCAGCCGGCCGAACGACACCAGCCAGTCGGCCGCTTTCCGCTCCTCGTCCGAAAAACCGTCCGCGGCGCCGATCAGGAAGCGGATTTCGCGCACCCCGTCGTCGCGCCATTTGCCGATCCGCTCGGCAAAGGCGAGCGATCCCGGCGTGTCGCCGGTCTCGTCGAGCATCACCACTTTGGTCTGTGGTTCGAGCGTCGGCATCCTGCCGCCGGTATCGGGCAATTCGGTCACCCGCGTCGGCCAGCTCACGCGCTTGAGGTAGCGGTCGACCAGCTCTGCTTCCGGGCTGCGGCCGATTCGCCCGCGCGCGATGATGTGGAGGAGCATGGATCGGGCTCAGTGCTTGTTCGGATCCAGCAGCGTCACCGTCACGGAATGGGGCGGATACGGGATCACCAACGTCACCAGCAGCACGCCGCTGACCGCAAGTCCCGCCATTGCCCAGCCGAGGCGCCGCGCCCTGAAGTCGATCACGGTCACCACCACGCAGACCATCCATGCCACCAGCAGCAGGATGGCCTCGGTGACGAAAGGATCCAGCGGAACGGTCAGCTTAGTGTGAAACCGCCGACGGACTGTCGCCGAACGCCCACATCCGCTCGAGATTGTAGAAGCTGCGCACTTCGGGGCGGAACAGATGGACGATCACGTCGCCGGCGTCGATCAGCACCCAGTCGGCGGTCGGCAGCCCTTCGATACGGGGACCGCGGCCGGTCTCGGCCTTGATCTTCTCGGCGAGCTTCTGCGCCATCGACGCGACTTGTCGGGTCGAGCGGCCGCTGGCGATCACCATATGGTCGGCGATCGACGACTTGCCGGCGAGCGGGATCGAGATCGTGTCGACCGCCTGGTCGTCGTCGAGGCTCGACAGGACAAGCTGGTGCAACGTCTCGGCGCCTTGGGCATCGGACGAGCGGTACGCATTGGGGTTAGTGGCCAAGATGGCTCCTATGAGGCGGGTGAAGTGGGGTCGGTCTGGCGGCGGAGAAAACGGCGCTGCCATGCCGGATCGGCTGCACGCAGCCGGGTGGCTGAGGTCGGGTCGGGGCGGAAACGTAGCAGCACGAGGGCTGGCAATCTCCACGTCGTCCAGTTCTTCGCCTGGTGTACGGGCCGGAAAAAGCGCCGCAACCAACCCATGGCGGGGACCGCCCGGGCAGCATGATCATAGCCCGGACGCGCGATCACCGCAATCGGGATCGATTTCGCTATGTGGCGCCAACCCTTCCACTGGTCGAAATTGAGCAGATTGTCCTCGCCCATCAGCCAGATGAAGTCGATCCGCTGGTACAGGGCCTGGACCTTGGCAAGCGTGTCGACCGTGTAGCGCGTGCCGAGCCGCGTCTCGATCGCCGAGACGCGGATCGGGGCGTGTCCGGCCATCTTGCGCGCCGAGGCGAAGCGCACCGCGAACGGCGCCATGTCGGTCGCCTTGTCCTTCAGCGGATTGCCCGGCGAGACCAGCCACCACACTTCGTCGAGGCCCAATGCCTCGATCGCGGCGAGGCTGATCGCCCGATGCCCCGAATGGGCGGGATTGAACGACCCGCCCAGCAGGCCGACGCGCAGGGCTCCTGGCATCAGCTGTCGGTCGGTGCCTTGGGCGGGGTGGCGGCGGCGGTCATCTGGCTACGATACTCGCTTTGCCGCTCGATCATCCAGCCCGGATATTCGCGCGGCAATCGGCTCGCCTTGTCGAGCGCGGCGAGGTCGTCGGCATCGAGCCGGACATCGACCGCGGCAAGATTGTCCTCGAGCTGTTCGGTGCGCTTGGCGCCGACGATCACGCTGGTGACATGGCGCTGGTGGAGCAGCCAGGCGAGCGCGATCCGCGCGATCGACACGCCTTTCGCCTGCGCGACCTTGTCCATCGCGTCGAGCACCGTCTCGCCGCGCGCGGTATCGACCGGCGGAAAGTCGAACGCGGCACGGCGGCCGTCGACGCCTTCCTTGCCCTGGCGGTATTTGCCCGACAGATAGCCGCCGGCGAGCGGGCTCCACACCATCAGCCCGACGCGCTCCGATTCCATCATCGGCACCAGTTCGCGCTCGAGGTCGCGGCCGGCGATCGTGTAATAGCTTTGCGTGCTCTCGAACCGCGCGAGGCCGAGCCGCTCGGATATGCCGAGCGCCTTGGTGATCTGCCACGCCGCCCAGTTGGAGACGCCGACATAGCGGACATGCCCCTGGCGCACGAGGTCGTCGAGCGCGCGCACGGTTTCCTCGATCGGGGTCAACGAGTCCCAGCCATGGATCTGGTAGAGGTCGATATGGTCGGTCTGCAGCCGTGTCAGGCTCGCCTTGACCTGGTCCATGATGTGTCCGCGCGACGCGCCGCGGTCATTGGGTCCGGGGCCCATCGGACCGAGCACCTTGGTCGCCAGCACGATGTCCTCGCGCTTGAGGCCGAGGTTGCGGATCGCCTGGCCGGTGATCTGCTCGGACACGCCGTTCGAATAGACATTGGCGGTGTCGATGAAATTGACCCCGGCATCGACCGCGGCCTTGACCAGCGCATCGGCCTCGTCCTGCTGGACCTGGCCGACCGCCCTGAACATGCCTTCGCCGCCAAAGGTCATGGTACCCAGGCACAATTCGGAAACGAGCAGGCCGGTGCGGCCGAGCTGGTTGTAGCGCATGCGATGCTTCCCTGAGAGTAGGCAGCCCCCGCCGCCGGGCGCGATATGGGTTGGTTTGCGCCGATCGGCAATGGCGGCGCGATTACGATCACGGGCACGATCGGCGGTTGCACCGGAGCGCGGACCGCGTCAGTCTTTCCGTCTTGCTCGCCAAGGGGGATATCATGCGCCGGATCCTGCTCGCATCGCTGCTCGCCGCCACCGCCACGATCGCCGGGGCCTCGACCCCGAAGGAGCAATTGATGACGCCGCCTGCGGGCGCCCGGCATTACACGATCAGCTCGATCGCCGGGAAACATGGCGATATCTGGTCGTGGCCGATGCCGGACGGCCGGGTCGTCTATCGCATGTCGATGACGCTGCGCGGCTGGGTCACCGAAACCGACGAAGTCGTGAGCTTTGCCCCCGACCGGCGGCCCCGGGCGATCACCATCCGCGGCTATACCGACCAGGGCGACGCGACCGAGGATTTCAGCGTCGACGCAAAGGGCCTGGCGCAGTGGAAGACGGTGGTCGATTCGGGCTCGGCGCCATTCGCTGCCAAGCGCTACAATACCTATGGCGGCCCCTGGCTTGCCAGCGAGATGGACATCAACGCGCTCGTCGCCGCGGGCGCCAAGGGAGTCGACCTCCTCCCGACCGGCCATGCCAGCATCAAGATCGGGCAGCCCGTCGCGATCGACGGCCCGCAAGGCAAGAAGACGGTCAAGCTCGCCTATATTACCGGCTATGGCTTCACGCCGTCGCCGGTCTGGCTCGACGCCGGCAACCATTTCTTCGGCAATGCCGGGGTGATCTCGCTGCTGCCCGAGGGGTATGAAAGCAACGGTCCCAAGCTGAAGGACATCCAGGACAAGGCGACCGCGGCGATGGTCCGCGACGTCGCCCATCGCTTCCTGACCCCAGCCAATCGCGCGCCGACCCTGGTCGACAATGTGCTGATGTTCGATTCGGTCGCCGGCACCTACGTGCCGAACCGCGCCGTGCTGATCTCGGGCGGCAAGGTCGCGGCGGTCGGCGCGGCGGGATCGCTCAGGGCGCCGGCGGGCGCGACCGTGATCGACGGGCGCGGCAAGACCCTGCTGCCCGGCCTGTGGGATGCGCACCAGCATGTCGGCGACGACTGGAACCTGCTGCAGAACGTCGCCACCGGCATGACCAATTACCGCAGCCCCGGCTCGCTGATCGACGAGGCGCTGAGCATCTACAAGCGCCGCGCGGCGGGCGACCTGCTCGCGCCCGACGGCAAGGTTTCGGTGATCATCGATCGCAAGGACCCGCTTGCCGCCCAGGGTGCGCTCACCGTCTCGTCGGCGGCGGAGGCGATCGCTGCGGTCGACAAGATCAAGGCGGCCGGCCTGTGGGGTGCCAAATTCTACACCTCGATGGACCCGGCCTGGATCGCCCCGGCCGCCGCCGAGGCGCACCGGCTGGGCCTGCACGTCCATGGCCACGTCCCGGCCGGGATGCGGCCGCTCGACGCGGTGCGGGCGGGCTATGACGAAATCACCCATATCAACTTCATCATGATGCAGGCGATGCCACAGGCCGTGGTCGACAAGGCCAATACTGCCGCCCGGCTCGAGGGGCCGGCGAAATACGGCAAGGATGTCGACCTCGATTCCCCGGCGATGACGGCCTTTTATGCGGAGCTCGCCAAGCGGGGGACGATCATCGATCCGACCCTGACGGTATGGGAGCCGCTGATGACCTCGGACGGCAGCGCAATCTCTCCCGAATATGCGCCCTTCGCCGACGTCGCCCCGCCATCGGTGGTGCGGAGCTGGAAGATCGGCGGCTATCCGCTGTTCGACGGGCTGACGCGCGACGATTTCCGCAAGAGCTTCGACAAGATGGTCGCCTTGGTCGGCAAGCTCCACCAGGCGGGCGTGCGGATCGTCGCCGGCACCGACGGCTACGGCCTGGAGCTGGTTCGCGAGCTCGAACTCTACCAGCTGGCCGGCCTGACCAATGTCGAGGCATTGCAGACCGCGACGATCATTCCGGCGCGGATGACCGGCATGGACGATCGCGTCGGCTCGATCGCGCCGGGCAAGACCGCCGACATCATCCTGGTCGATGGCGACGTGTCAAAGAACCTGGGCAATCTGCGCCATGTCAGGACCGTGTTCCTCGACGGCTATCGTCTCGATGGCGCGGCCCTGCGCCAGGCGAGTGGTCTCAGCGGCATGCCGAAATAGGGGCGTCCGGGAACGGACAGGGTCGGATCAGGGCCGTACCTGCCCCGTCCCGCGGCCGATCCATTTGTACGTCGTCAGCCCTTCGAGCGCGACCGGGCCGCGGGCATGGAGGCGGCCGGTGGCGATGCCGATCTCGGCGCCCAGCCCGAACTCGCCGCCATCGGCGAACTGGGTCGAGGCGTTCCACAGCACGATCGCGCTGTCGACCGCGGCCAGGAAACGCTCGGCGACCGCTGCGTCCTCGGCGACGATCGCGTCGGTATGGTGCGACCCGTGCGCGGCAATGAAGGCCAAAGCCTCGTCGGGGCCGGCGACCAGCCGGGCCGAGGCGATCGCGTCGAGATATTCGGTATCCCAATCCTCGCTGCTCGCCGCCGCTACGCCGGGGACCAGCCCGGCGAGCGCCGCGTCGCCGCGCACTTCGCAGCCGGCGTCCTGCAGTTTCTGCACGAGCTGTCCCGCCGCCGGATAGCCGCGATCGATCAGCAACGTCTCCATCGCCCCGCAAATCCCGGTGCGGCGCATCTTGGCGTTGACCACGATGCTCTCGGCCATCGCCTGGTCGGCCGATTCGTGGACATAGATGTGGTTGATGCCGTCGAGATGGGCGAGCACGGGGACGCGCGCTTCGGCCTGGACGCGCGCGACCAGCCCCTTGCCACCGCGCGGTACGATCATGTCGATCACGCCGTCACCGGCCAGCATCGCGCCGACCGCGGCGCGATCGGTGATCTGGACGAGCTGGACCGCCTCGGCGGGCAGGCCGGCGGCGGTCAGTCCGGCGACCAGGGCGTCATGGATCGCGCAATTGCTCTCGATCGCCTCGGAGCCGCCGCGCAGGATCACGGCATTGCCCGACCCGATGCACAAGGCGGCGGCGTCGGCGGTGACGTTGGGGCGGCTTTCGTAGATGATCCCGATCACCCCGATCGGCACCCGGACGCGGGCGAGATGCAGCCCGTTGGGCCGCGCCACTTCGTCGATCACCTCGCCGACCGGGTCCTTGAGCGTCGCGACGGTGGCGACGCCGTCAGCCATCGCCGCGATTCGCTCGGGCGTCAGCTTGAGCCGGTCGAGCATCGCTGCCGACAGGCCGGCGGCGGCGCCATTCGCCATGTCGATCTTGTTGGCGGCGAGGATATCCGCCTCGGCCGCGCGGATCGCATCGGCCATCGCGACGAGGCCGCGCGCCTTGTCCTCATGGCTCAAGCCGGCGAGCACAGCCGCTGCTGCCCGGGCGTGGCGGCCCATCGACGCGATCAGCGCCGCGGGGTCGATCTCGATGTCGACGATCGTTTCCATGGCGTGCCGGTTAGCATTGTGCAGTGTTCCTGCCAAAGCGCTATCGCCTTTCAGCGTCCCAATGCTATCCATCAGCGCCATGAGCGGGGATATTGCGGCAGCAGGGGATATCGCGACCGGGGCGCTGATCGGGCGCGCGGTCGAGCCAATGGCAGGCGAGCATGGCGGCGATTCGGGCGGACATGGCGTTCTGCCTCAATTGCGGCACCGCCCTGATCGGGTCGTTCTGCCATGCCTGCGGGCAGAACGGGCATGTCCACAAGTCGCTGATGTCGATCGGCCACGACCTGCTCCACGGCGTGTTCCATTTCGAAGGCAAGGTGTGGCGCACCCTGCCGATGCTGGTGACGCATCCTGGCGGGCTGACCCGGCGCTATATCGACGGCGAGCGCGCGCGATTCGTGTCGCCGCTGGCGATGTTCCTGTTCTTCGTCTTCCTGATGTTCGCGACGATCCATTCGCTGGAAGGCGGCAACGACTTCAATTTCGATACGACGCCGGCGACCAAGGCCGAGAAGCTGGCCAAGCTGGATGGCGAGATCGCCAAGGTCCAGGACAAGCTCGACCGCGCGCAGAAACGCGTCGCCGCGGGCAAGGCGGATGAGGACGACGAAGGCGACATCACCGGCTACCAGGCGACACTGAAGGGCCTGCAGACCGGGCGTGCCGCGATCGCCGCGAGCCAGGAGATCGGCAGCAAGCGCTCGACCGGCAATGTCGACACCGGCTGGCCGGCGCTCGACGAGGGCATCAGGAAGGCGCAGAAGAATCCCGAGCTCGCGCTCTACAAATTGCAGAGCTCGGCCTACAAATACAGCTGGGCGCTGATCCCGATCTCGGTACCGTTCGTGGCGCTGCTGTTCCTGTGGCGGCGGCGGTTCAAGCTCTACGACCATGCGATCTTCGTGACCTATTCGCTGGCGTTCATGATGCTGCTCGCCACCACTGTCTCGGTGCTGGTGATGATCGGCGCGCCGAAATGGATGTACGAGAACCTGATCTTCTTCGCGCCGCCGGTGCATATCTTCTTCCAGCTGCGCGGCACGTACCAGCTCAAATGGTTCTCGGCCCTGTGGCGGACCTTCGCGTTGCTGATCTTCATCACCATCACGCTGACGCTGTTCTGCATGCTGCTGCTCGGCCTCGGCCTGATGGAGTGATTACTTGCCCGGGATCGGGCAGCTCTCCTCGCCCTTGTCGACCAGTTCTTCCAGCTTGCACGTCGCATTGCCCGCGATCGAGCAGACCATGCCGCCGCCGACCGATGTGCAGCTCGTGTCGCCGGGGACGAGGCCGACGCCCTTCAGCCGCGATCCGGCAGCTTCGACATAGCCCTGGCAGGCCTTGGCGGCCTCGGCATCGGCGCTCCTGAGTGCTAGCGCGCGGGCGGCCGCTTCGGTCGGCGATGGCTTGGCGCTGGCGGCGGAAACGAAGAACGGCGCGGTGCGGTCGACGGGGGTCCAGATCGCCGCCTTTTTCGTCCGCGCGGCGTAGATGTTCCGGGCATCGCCGACATGGCGGCCATCGGGCCAGTCGCGGATGAATTGCGCCAGGCCGGGGCACGATTCCTTCGGTATCGCCGCCCAGGCACGTTCCTCGTTCCAGCGTGGCCAGGGGATCAGGTCGTAGACCGCCTTGGGCAAAGCGAGGATGCCGAGCAACGCCGCCAGCCCGACCGCCAGCACCCAGGCCTGGCGCGCGACCATCCGGCCGGGCGCGCTGGGCGAGGGCGGGTCCTTGCCTGCCGCCTTGAATTTCGCCGCCGAGACGATGTCGTTGTAGAAGATCCGCCCGGCAAACGCCCGCCACAGCCCGCGATGATGCGCGCGCCAGCCGGCCAGGCTGTAGACCGACATGGCGGCGAGGTCGGGCGGCACGGCGCCGGTGTCGAGCTCGATCCCGACGGCGAGATTGCTGGCCAGCGCCTCTGCGGCAAGCTGGCGGAACGGCGCCGCCGCCTCGGCGCGCGTCGCGTCGCTCCAGCAGAACAGCACACAGCGCGCAGCCAGCGCATCGGCGGCGGCCGCATCCCAGTCGGGCGTGCCGGGTGCCGCCGAATGCCAGCGTATGTCGAGCTTCTCGCCGACCAGGGCATCGAGCACCTTGGTGACTCGCGCATGGTCGTCGGGGAGCGAGAGCAGGACGATCGCGGTCATTTTAGTTTCTCCGCGAGCCTGGCGCGCACCTCGGCGAGATTGGCGGCATCGCCGGGGCCGAACATCGACTTGGCGGTCATCAGGTCGGTCTGCTCCCTGAGCGCTGTCCACCCCTCGGGCGTATTGTCGAGCCAGGCGAGATACTGGAGCGACACCCACAGGTCGCGCTGGGCATAGGCCGAATCGGGTGCGCCGGCGGCTATGTCGCGGCGGATCGCCATCGCCTCGCCGAACGCCGCGCGCGCGCCGGCAGCGTCGCCGCGGTCGCGACGAATCGCGCCCAGTTTGTTGAGGTCGACCGACAGATTGCGTTTCGGCAGGGTCTGCGCGCCGGACATGGCGGCGATCCTGCGCTCGATCGCGACGGCATCGGTGAACAGGGCCTCGGCCTTGCCCGTATCCTTTTCGGTCAGCCACAATTCGCCGCGCTTGGATAACGCCGTCGCGAATCGGTTGAGCCGGGCGAGGTTGGTGCTGCCGTCGGGCGCGCCGGCGCGGGTGAGCGCGACGCCCTCGTCGAACAGGGCGCGTGCGGTGGCCAGATCGCCCTTCTGGATCGCGATGGTCGCGTTCGCGACCAGGCTGCGGAACAGATTGGCGGTCAGCGGATCGGCGTCGGGGGCTTTCGCCAGCATCGTCCGCGCCAGCTTGAGCGATTCGTTCGCCGCGGTCGCGGCACCCGCATAGTCGCTCGCGGTCATCGCCGCGTCGGCGACATTGTCCAGCGCGGACCACAAATTGCCCTGGGCGAGCATCGATCCCGGATCGGCGGCGGCGAGCTGGCGGCTCAACGTCAGCGCCTCATTGGCCGCGGCGCGCGCTCCCGGCAGATCGTTGAGATCGCTTTTCACGAGATAGAGATTGGTCAGCAGGGTGACGATGTTGTTGCGGATGCTGACCGCCGACGGATCGAGCGCCGCGACCGGACGCGCGGCGTCGAGCCCTTCCTGATAAGCGGCGACCGCGCCCTTGAGGTCGTTGCGCTCGGCCCGGAAGCTGCCGACCTTGATCAGCGCGACCGCGAGGTCGCGGCCGGCGCGCGCCGATTTGGGATCGGCCAGGAGCAAGGCGCGGGCGATGCCGAGCGCCTCGTCGAACATCGCGGCCGCGTCCTGGTCCTTGCCCTGGCGCGCACGATTCTCGGCCTGGCTGAACAAATTGGTCATCAGCACGCGCCGGGCGTCGAGCGCGTCGGGTCGCGCGGCGGTGGCGGCGCGCGCGGTCGCGGTGCCACGCGCGAATTCGGTATCGGCGGCGGCAAGATCGCCCTTGTCGACCAGCTCGTCGCCGATCAGCCGGTAGAGGTCGGCCAGCGCGACGCGCGCGCCATGGTTCGACGGATCGCCGGCGACCACCGCCTCGCGCAATGTCGCGCTCTCGCGATAGGCCCTGATCGTGGCGTCGATATTGCCCTGGACATGCCAGGCGAAGCCGAGATTGTTGAGCGCAACCGCCAGGTCCTCGTTATCACCGAGCCGGCGCGCCGCCTCGACCCCGGCGGACAAGGCGGTCACCGCGCCGGCGACATCGCCGCGTGCCTGGCGCGCGCGGCCGACCGTCACCATCGCCACCATGCGGTCGCGATCGTCGGTCGCGGTGGCGGCGGCACGCTCACCCGCCTCCTGTGCCCTGGCGACCAGCCCGGCGTCGAAATAGAGGTCGCTGAGCTTGACCCAGTCCCAATGGACCGACGGATCGGCGGCGACGACGCTTTCCCAGCGCGCGAGCGCGACCGGGGTCGTCGTCAGCCCCTTGTCGCGCGCGTCGAGCGCGAGCTGCGCGCGGGCGCGACGATCGGCGGCGAGCTGCTTGCGCGCGGCCTCCTGGCGCGCCTGGGCGCGCGCTTTTTCAACCTCGGCAAGCACGGCGTCGGCGGCCTCGAACGAGCCGGGGCCGCCTTCATTGTAGAGTTCGAGCGCGCGGATTCCCTCGGGCGTGGCGAGCAGCTGCTCGCCCGCCGACTGCAGGATCGCGATGTCGCGGGCATAATCGGCGTCGCGTTTGGCGAGTTCGTCGGTGAAGCTGGTCTTGAGCCGGGCGATCTCGTCGCTCAGCGAATCGGCCTGTAGCTGGAGCGCGGCGATCTTTGTCTTGTCCTGCTTCGCCGCCATCTTGAGCGAGGTCAGCTGGCCGCGCGCCTGGCTGAGCTGGCGGTCGCCGGTGTCGATCCGCGCGCGCATCGCCAGCAATTGCGCATCGGCGACGCGCGCCGCCACGGTTTGCGTCTGTGCCGATTTGTAGCGGAGCGTGGCGAGCGCATCGAGCTCGCTCGCGCTGCGCGCCGCCGCCGGTACCCCAAATGCCGCCGCCATCGCGACGATCGAAATCCCCCCGAACACGCTTTACCCCTCCGCCGGACGAAGCTCGCAGAGCTTAATCCAGCGGAGGGGCGAAAGCTTGGACGGAACGGTCAGGCGCCGGCGGGTGCCGGGTTGCCGAACGGGCCGCTCGGGCGCCGCGTCTTGGGGATCGAACTGCCGCTGGCCGGCACGATGCTGGCGGTCGCGCCGGGATCGGGGCGGCCGATATCCTCGCCGACAATGACCTTCTTGGTCTCCTCGCCCGACAGGGTCTCGTAGACCAGCAACGCCTCGCCGAGCCGGTGGAGCTGGTCGAGATTGTCGGTCAGCACCTTGCGCGCCACCGCCTCGGCCTCTTCGACCAGGGCCCGCACCTCTGCGTCGATCAGCTGCGACGTCTCTTCGGAGATGTGCGAGCGGCTGCCGGCATAGCTCGGCTCGTCCTCGCGATATTTGAGCCAGCCGAGCTTCTTCGACATGCCGTAATCCATCACCATCGCGCGGGCGACGCTGGTGGCGTGCTGCAGGTCGCTGGCGGCGCCGGTGTTGAGCTCATCCTCGCCATAGATCAGCTGCTCGGCGATACGCCCGCCGAAGCTCATCGCGAGATCGGCCTTCATCTGCTTCTGGTTGCGGTTGAGCACGTCGCGCTCGGGCATCGTCCAGGTCACGCCCAGGGCGCGGCCGCGCGGGATGATCGTGACCTTGTGCAGCGGATTGTTGCCGTCGACATGGAGCGCGACGATCGCGTGCCCTGCCTCGTGATAGGCCGTGGTCTTCTTCTCTTCCTCGGTCATCACCATGCTCTTGCGCTCGGCGCCGAGATAGACCTTGTCCTTGGCTTCCTCGAATTCGAGCATCGCGACCAGCCGCTTGCCCTTGCGCGCTGCCATCAGCGCCGCCTCGTTGACGAGGTTGGCGAGATCGGCGCCCGAAAAGCCCGGCGTGCCGCGCGCGAGCACACGCGCATCGACATCGGGGGCCAGCGGCACCTTCTTCATATGGACCTGGAGGATCTTGATCCGGCCCTCGATATCGGGGCGCGGCACGACGATCTGGCGGTCGAAGCGGCCCGGACGCAGCAAGGCGGGATCGAGCACGTCGGGGCGGTTGGTCGCCGCGACGATGATGATGCCTTCGTTCGCCTCGAACCCGTCCATCTCGACCAGCAGCTGGTTCAGCGTCTGCTCGCGCTCGTCATTGCCGTTGCCGAGCCCGGCACCGCGATGGCGGCCGACCGCGTCGATTTCATCGATGAAGACGATGCATGGTGCCGATTTCTTGGCCTGTTCGAACATGTCGCGGACGCGGCTGGCGCCGACGCCGACGAACATCTCGACGAAGTCCGAACCCGAAATGGTGAAGAACGGCACGTTGGCTTCGCCGGCGACCGAGCGGGCGAGCAG
>FTCZ01006354.1_pt1 | contig 31134 bp, 26 predicted proteins | sample 1658871 | NCBI WGS metagenome assembly FTCZ01 (sample SAMEA3914864, study PRJEB12502) | metagenome | biome: forest; material: soil | place: USA | collected 2012-03-12 | depth 0.3 m | reverse complement strand
TTCCTATGGCGGCGTGGTCATCACCGAAGCCGGCAATGATCCCAAGGTCACGAAGCTGGTCTACATCACCGCTTTCGCGCCCGACAAAGGCGAATCCGTCTCTTCGCTGATCGCGAACCCTGCCCCCGGTGCACCGGTGCCGCCGATCCTGCCGCCCGAGGACGGCTTCCTATTCCTCGACAAGGCGAAATTCGCCGATGCCTTCGCCGCAGACGTCGAGCCCGGCAAGGCCGCGTTCATGGCGGACTCGCAGGTTCCCTGGGGCGTCGCCGCGCTGGAAGGCGCCGTGACCGACCCGGCCTGGAACAAGAAGCCGAGCTGGTACCTGGTGGTAACCGAAGATCGGATGATCCCGCCGCCCGCGCAGGAATTCATGGCCGAGCGTGCCGGTGCGACGGTCGAGGCGACCGCAGGCAGTCATGCGATCTATGTCTCGAAGCCCGACGTTGTAGCTGGCGTAATCAAGAAGGCCGCGCTCGCCTGAATAGCAGAATAGGTAGCCACCGCCGGCAAAGCCGGCGGCGGTTGCATGCTCAGGCGACCTGATACTCTCGGAGGTTCTCGAGGCGAAAATTCCCGCGGCATGCGAGGTCGGTCCATTGCCCGCGTTGCGCGACTGGCTGTTCGATTTCATCGAACCTAAATGCCGATATTGTTCGGCTTTTCTAATTTTCCGATCAGGTCAGTTTGTCTTTGCCGCAACCGGCCATTGCAACCGCCCTGAAAGGAATAGCCTCATGACCCATGCCTCATTCAGCAAAGTCGGCCTCGACGCCATGCTCACCCCCGACAACAGCGTTCTGATCCTGATCGATCACCAGCCGTTCCAGGCGGCCGCAGTCAAGAATGTCGACGTCAACACGATGATCAACAACACGGTTGCGATCGCCAAAACGGCAAAGGCTTTCGAGGTTCCCACCCTTCTTACCAGCGTCCTCAAGGATCGCGGCGGCCTGATCTTCAAGCAGATCACCGATGTTTTTCCCGAGCAGACCCCGATCGACCGCACATTCATCAATACGTGGGAAGACGGACGGGTCGTCGATTGGGTCAAACAGACCGGAAAAAAGAAGCTCGTGTTCGCCGCGCTGTGGACCGAAGTCTGCCTGGCATTCCCGGTCATCCACGCTCTTGGCGACGGATATGAAGTCTATTTCGTAACCGACGCGTCGGGTGGCACCAGCGTCGAAGCCCATGAAATGGGGATCGCGCGCATGATCCAGGCGGGCGCCGTCCCGCTCACCTCAGTCGTCTACATGTCAGAACTGCAGCGTGACTGGGCGCGCGCGGAATCGGCTGCCAAGCTCTCCGAGATCATCCTGGAACATGGCGGCGCTGCTGGCACCGCCCTTGCGTGGGAACTGCAGTTGCTCGCAGGCCCGCACAGCGCGTCGGCATAACGCTCCCTCAACGCACCACGGGGCGCTAATCCCCCACAGACGACAAAGCAGCACCGGGCGCTCATACGAGCGCCCGGTGCCCTTTTTGTGAGCAAGTTCAAAGATTCTCGGGCATGAACCGCGCGCTCAGATCGATCTCCTCGCCCGCGACCATGAACCGCCCCTGCCCGCGATAATGGAGCGTGCGCGGCGCCTGGATATCGGCGACATGCGCCCGAACGACCTCCCAGATGAAAAGCCCATATTCGTCGATCATGCGGTCGTCGTGGAGCCTGCACTCGAAGCTTGCATAGCATTCACCGATCAGCGGTGCCTTTACCCGCGTCGCTGGCACGGCGGTCAGCCCCGTTGCGGCAAATTTGTCGCCGTCTTCGGCATGGCTGTTGCCGATCGCGACGACCGCATCGACAAGATCGAACGTCGGAATATTGATCACGCATTCGCGGGCGGCGCGGATCATCGCCTGGCTGCGATTGCCTTCCCAGATATAGCAGCCGAACAGCGCCGGTGAGAATTGCATCATCATATGCCAGCCCATCGTCATGATATTCGACCGCCCCTCGGCGTGCGACGTGACGAGCACGATCGGCCCGGTTTCGAGATGGCGGCGAATATCGACGAGCGGATAATCCTTCTTGTCGGGAACCATGTTTGCCTCCTGCATAAAAACCGGCAGGCGGCCCCGGACGCTCCGGGGCCGCCGCGGTGGATGCGATCAACCAATCGGCACGCTCATGCCGCCGTCGGCCATCACGACCGAACCGAGGATGAAGCTCGCCCGATCCGAAGCGAGGAACGCCACGATCTCGGCGATCTCGACTGGATCGGCGGCGCGACCGATCGGCGCCGCCTTGCCATGCTCGGCGAGGAATTCGCGGCCATCCTCGCGGAAGTGGTTGAGCAGGTTTGTCACGACGTCACCGACACCGATCGCATTGACGCGAATGCCGTACTGGATCGCCTCGAGCGCCTGGGTGCGCGTCATCTGTGCCAGCGCGCCCTTCGACGCGGTATAGGCGGCGATGCCGGGGAAGGCGAAGTAGGAGGCGTAGGACGCGATATTGACGATCGCGCCCGACCCGTTCTTCATCATCGCCTTCTGCGCTTCGCGCGAGTGGAGGAAGGCGCCGGTGACGTTGGTCTGCATCTGCCATTCCCACTCCTCGCGGGTCAGGTCGACGAGGTTCTTGTAGAGGATGCGCCCCGCATTGTTGACGAGGATGTCGAGCCGGCCGAAGCGTTCGATCGCGAGCGCGACCGCTGCTTCGGCGCTGCCGTCGACGGTGACGTCGGCGACGAGCGTTGCCATACCGTCGCGTTCGAGTTCCTTGACGACGGGATCGATGTCCTCGGCGACGACCTTGGCGCCACGCGCATGCAGCAGCTCGGCGATGGCGCGGCCGATGCCGCTTGCCGCGCCTGTCACGATGGCAACCTTGTCCTCGACTTCGTTCACGGTGGTTGCAATGTTCGTCATGATCTTTCTCCAGTTCGGGATCGATTTTGAACAGCCAAATCCCTGATCCCGTGGACGATTTGGCCAAAGGGTGGTGATGGGACGCGAATATCCGGAGGGCCGCTCAGGGGGCCCCGGCCGCCCAACCGGTCAGTTCGCTGCCGGCAGCCTGTCCGGCGCGAGATGGCGGAGCAGCCCGTAGAAATCGAAATAGGAATCGGCGTGGACGATCTTGCCGTCCTTCAGCCGGTAGACGTCGCAGAAGCGCACCTCCATCGTCCGGCCGCTCGGCGCTATCGTGCCTGCCGGCGAATGGAAAATGCCGTGCTGCGTGCCCCGGCCGATGCCCTGGGCGACCACATGATCGCCCATCGCGACGAGGCTCTGAACCTCGCAGGTCGCGTCGGGGAAGATGTCGAACCAGCTTTTCCACGGGTCGATGATCGCGGCGATACCGGAGCTGGTGTAGTCGAACGGCACGTCGAGCCATTCGCTGTCGGGCGCGCCGAAGCCGGCGATCGTCTCGAGATCCTTGGCGTTCACTGCGTCATAGAGCTGGCGAATGCGGGCAAGATTGGCTTGGTCGGTCATCTCAAACATCCTTCCTCGAGGAGGCTGGGTTGCCTCTGAGGCCGATATGCGCCTGTCCCGACAGACGAATAATCCAGTCAAATTTGATTGGGTTTGTTAGCGCTGGCACATAATATACTGCCATCGCAGGGAGACGGGTTATGACGCCATCGGTCCAGGGCAGCGAATATGCCCAGCTTCGCGCGTTCGTCGCGGTGGCCGAGCAGATGAGCTTCAGCCGCGCCGCTGAGCAACTCGGCGTCACGCCATCGTCGCTCAGCCAGATGATCCGCAATCTCGAGGATCGGATGGGCATCCGCCTGTTCAACCGCACGACACGCAGCGTCGCCGCGACATCGGCCGGCGAGGCGCTGTTGCTGCGCCTGCGGCCGGCGATGGACGAGATCGCCAACGCGCTGGCCAATGCCGCGCGCTTTCGCGATGGCACCGTGGGCACGGTGCGCGTCATCGCCGCGCGTGGGGCGGCGCTCGCTTATATCGAACCGATACTCGGCGCCTTTCACAGCGCTTATCCCGATGTGCTGCTCGATGTGACGGTCGATGACGCTGTGGTCGATGTCGTCGCCGGTGGCTGGGACGTCGCCATCCGCCCCGGCGAGGTGGTCGAGCGCGACATGATCGGCGTGCAGATCGGCGGCGAGATGCGCCAGATCCCGGTCGCGACACCTGAATACCTGGCGCGTCACGGGACGCCGGCCGCGCCCGAGGAATTGCTCGGACACAATTGCATCCGCTGGCGCTGGGCAGGCCGCCCTCTCCCCTACAATTGGGAATTCTGCCGCGACGGGGAATGGTTCGAGCTTGTCGTCAATGGCAAGCTAATCGTGTCCGAGCGCGCGCTGATGATCAGCGCCTGTCTCGACGGCGCCGGAATTGCCTTCGCCACAAATCTCGAGATCGAGGAATTGGTCGCGCAAGGCAGGCTGGTGCCGTTCCTCGAACCCTGGTGTGCGCCTTTTCCGGGCTATTATCTCTGCTATCCGCAACAGCGGCAGATGGCTCCGGCGCTACGCGCCTTCATCGACTTCGTGCGCGCTGGACCGACCTGAACGACGGTTTCATTATGTGATCTGACTAACAGACCTTCGTGAAACAAGCACGATTATGTCGCGCTGACTTCAAGTCTAACTCTTCTGCATCGACGCTGTCCCATCGGATGGCGCAATTGCAGGAGACAGATCATGAGCCGAAAAATCTGGTTCGTTACCGGGATCGGCCGCGGCCTCGGCCACGCCATTGCTCAGGCCGCATTGGCGCGGGGCGATGCCGTGATCGGCACCACCCGCGACGGCATTGCGCCCGCCGATCTTCGCGGCGACCTCACGATGTTCGCCCTCGACATGCGCCAGCTCGAGGCCGTAGCCGATGTTGCGACACAGACCGCGGCCATTCATGGTCGCCTCGACGTCGTCGTCAACAATGCCGGCTACGGACTGGTCGGTCCGGTCGAGACGGCTGAGGACGACGAGACCGCCGAGATGTTCCGCGTCAACCTGTTCGCGCCGCTCGCCGTGATCCGTGCGGTCCTGCCGACGCTGCGGGCGCAGCGGTCGGGGCATATCGTCAACATCTCCTCCATCGCCGGCATCGCGCCGGGCGCCGCTTCGGGCGTCTATTCGGCGAGCAAGGCCGCGCTCGGCGCGTTGTCGCAGAGCCTGGCGCAGGAAGTCGCGCCATTCGGCATCTGGGTGACGAGCGTGTCGCCGGGATCGTTCCGCACCGATTTCCTGTCCGACCGCTCGGCGAAGCGCAGTGCGGCCGAGATCGCCGATTATGCGGCGGGCGGCACCGTCGCCACCTTGCTCGCCAAGGACGGCCGCCAGATCGGTAATCCTGAGGCCGCCGCGCAGGCGATCCTCCAGGCGGTCAATGCCGACGAGCCGCCGCTCGACCTGCTGCTCGGCAGTGACGCGCTGCAGCGCGCCCGCGTCCGGCTCGACCGCTTCGACGAGGATGTCCGCCGCTGGGAGGATGTCAGCCTCGCCACAGATTTTTCCGCCTGAACACCACCAACCCGACCTCGAGCACCAAGGAGACCTGCCATGAAAAATCACACCAATCTCGCCTTCATCCGCGCACAGCCCGGCAAGTCGGACGCGCTCGGCCAGGCCCTGCTCGCGCTTGTCGCCCCGTCGCGGGCCGAGCCGGGTTGCGGCACCTATGACGTGCATCGCTCGAACGACGATCCGGACCTCTGGATGGTCTATGAGACCTGGGCGTCGGCCGCCGATCTCGAAGCGCATTTCGCGCTGCCGCACATGCAGGATTTTGTCGCGAACATCCCGGCGCTGGTTGCCGGCGACCTCGACCTGCGCGCCTTCACCCGCATTTCCGATCCGGCCTGACGGGCCGGATGTGCTCTGCTCATCGAAAGGATTATTGCCATGACCAAGATCATTCTCATCACCGGCGCCAGCAGCGGCATCGGCGAAGCGACCGCCCGCCTGCTGGCGGAGGCCGGCCACGCCGTCGTCCTCGGCGCGCGGCGCACCGACCGGCTCGAAGCGCTCGTCGCCGAGCTTGAGCAGGCGGGCCACACTGCCCGTTGCCGCCGGCTCGACGTGACCTCGCGCGAGGACATGCAGTCCTTCGTCGATGCGGCGATCGCCGAGTTCGGCCGGGTCGACGTCATCGTCAACAATGCCGGCATCATGCCCTTGTCGCCGATGGCCTCGCTCAAGGTCGACGAATGGGACGCGATGCTCGACGTGAACGTCCGCGGCGTCCTCCACGGCATTGCCGCAGTGCTGCCGTCCATGACCGCGCGCGGCTCGGGCCAGATCATCAACATGGCCTCGATCGGCGGGCACCATGTGACTCCGACCGCAGCGGTCTATTGTGCGACCAAATATGCGGTCCGCGCGATCTCGGACGGGCTGCGTCAGGAGAATGACAAGCTTCGGGTGACGGTGATCTCTCCCGGCGTCGTCGAATCCGAGTTGGCCGAGAGCATTTCCGATGCGGCCGGCCGCGAGGAAATGAAGGCGTTCCGCGCCATCTCGATCAGCCCGTTCGCAATCGCGCGCGCGGTGCGGTTCGCGATCGAGCAACCCGACGATGTCGACACCAGCGAGATCGTCATCCGTCCGACCGCCAGCGCACATTGAGCGTGGGCATGGGGCGGGCTGAGAACTTTTGCCTTGTCCGCCCCGAAAGGCGAATAATTGCGGCCTGCGGGCCGCTCGTCTTAATGATGGCTGCGTTGCTCGTCTGCTGTTCGCGGACGCAACCTCCGGCCGCTTTCCAGTGGAAAGGATCAACGATGGCTGACCATGATTTTGTCGGCATGTGGGTGACCAAGGACGGGCATATCCGCCAGGAGCTGTTGCCCAACGGCCGCTATGACGAAGCGCGCGGGACCACCAAAAGCGCGTATCAGGGCAGCTATACCGTTACCGGCAACCATATCGATTATGTCGACGACACCGGCTTCACCGCGACCGGCGACGTGATCGACGGGGTACTCTACCATGAAAAGCTTGTGCTCTATCGCGAGCGCTAGGCGGCGATCGAACGACGGCACCGTGTTGTAGTCTGCTCCTACCGCGGCCGCGCGCCGGCCGTCACGGCTCGCGCCACACTTGCTTCATCTCGCCTTGCCGATCGTCCGGTCAAGGCAGTTCGTCGAAGAACAGGTAAACGGCGACGATTTTGCCATTGCGGGCAATGATGAAATCGGTCCCTGCATAGGCCGGTGGCTGGCCGGGGACGCCGGAAACCCATCGCACCCGTCCGCTATCGCCGGTTTCCTCGGGCGCAGCGATCGGCTGATACTGGAAATCAGGGTGGGTGGCCTTGATGACCCCTGCGATACGGTGAATCTCGTCGCGTCCACGAAATGCACCGCCCTTTGGATCATAGAATATGGCGTCGTCGTGAAAGATGGCGTCGGCCGCAGCCCGCCGCCGCACAGCGTCATTTTCGCCAAAGACGTCATGCAGGTTGCGCAATAACAAGGTGGAAATGGTCTCGGTCATGATGTTTCTCCAATTGGGGTTGCCTGGCGTTTCATCGTTACCTTGGAACGGTCATCGGGGTCTCAGGGCACCAGGATGGGGTTCGGCCCGATCCGGCGAGCGATGATGTCCGCGTGCGCTTGCGCGGCATCGGCGAGGCGATAGCGCTGCAACTCGATCTCGCCGAAGATGCCGTCGCGCCACTGATCGAACACCTCGCTTGCGGCCTGCTGAAGCAGGGCGCCCTTCACGATCCCGGCGGCGCTGGCATGCGCCACGCGCACGCCGCGCGCGGAAAGGGCGTCCTCGTCGATTTCGGGAGCGCCCGAGGCGGCGCCGATCGTGAAGATCGCACTGCCGTCCTTCACGGCGAGCGCAGAGGCAGCAAATGTGGCCTTGCCGACGAACTCGTAGACCACATCGACGCCACCGGGGGCGACGGCGCGGATCCGGTCCGCCAGGTTGGGCTGGTCGGAGGCAAGGATATGATCGGCGTCGGCGGAAAGGCGCGCGATCTTGGCGCCTGAGCCAACCGCGATCACCGTCGCACCGAGCGCTTTGGCCCAGCGCGTGACCAGAGATCCGACGCCGCCCGTGGCGCCTTGCACCAGCACTACCTCGCCGGCCTTGACCTTGTGCAGTTGCCGGACCGCGAGCCAGGCGGTCACGCCCTTGGTAAGCAGGCCGGCGGCAATGTCCTTGGGCACGTCATCGGGCAGGTGCACCAGCGGCGCAACATCGACGATGCGCTCCGCCGCATAGGCGCCGGGCGCGAAGAAATAGGCGACGCGATCACCGACAGCGAAACCCTCGCTGTTGGCGCCCGCGTCCGTGATTACCCCGGCCGCCTCGACCCCGGTCACGAACGGGAGAGCCGCGCCGAACGCGCCCGACCGGAACATCGTGTCGATGAAGTTCACCCCGATCGCCTCCTGGCGAAGCCTGACCTGCCCCGGCCCCGGTGCGCCGACCATTTCCTCCTCGGGCGTGAGGACATTGGGGTCGCCGGTGCGATACATGCGGATGACGGTGGACATGGTGCTTTCTCCTGATGATCTCGTGCCCCGTCAGGGGCGGTGGCCCAGTTGCCGGAGGCCGGTCATCCAGTCCTCGGTGTGCCAGGTGCGGATGATGCGGCCGGCCTTGATTTCGTGGATATCGACCGCCTGGATTGTCATGGGTCGTCCAGTCGCCGGGAGGCCGGCAAAGGCTCCCCGCTGGGTGCCGGTGATGGTGGAACGGACGACGACCTTGTTCCCTTCCTGGATGATGTCCTCGATCCGGATGTCGAAATCCGGAAAAGCGCCGAAGAGCATCGCCATCGCCTCCCTTGCGGCCGCCGGGCCATGGGGAGCGGTCGGGGGCGACGGAAGGTCGACCCAGTTGGGCGCGAGGATCGTGTCGAGCAGATCGGCGTCATGGCGCGCAAAGGCGTCATACCACCGGGATGCGATTTGCCTGGGTTCGCCGGCCGCTGGAGCCGCGCCCGCCTGGGCGGTGAGCAGGGTGCCCGCGAGAAGGGTGAGGAGGGCTTTCATGATTGTCCTCCCGGAGCCTGCGGCAACGGTGCGATCGCGCCCAGCTGCTGCAAGACCGAATAGAGATTGGCGACGCCCCAATGCTCGGTGATCTTGCCGTCGACCACACGCATAGCATCCACCGTCTCGAAGCTGACCCGGATGCCTGTGCGGGCCAGCCCCAGGAAATCGCCGCGATGCGTGCCGTGATAGGTCTTATAGGTCGTCACCACATCGCCATCGGCGCGCTGCCAGTGGATCTCCGGCGTGAAATCCGGAAAGGCTTCGCGCAGCCGCTTATAGAGGACGAGCACGCCCGCCTTGTCGCGAGTGCCGCCCGGCTGCGGCGTGTGATCGAAGAAATCGTCGGCGAAAAGCTGGTCGAACAGCGCCCAGTCGCCGCCGCCCTGGACCTCTTCGGTATTGCGACGGATGGTGGCCTTGGCGGCTTCGCTGATATCGTTGGTCATGACTCGTCTCCTCGCGAAAATGGATACCCATCCGCGCCAGATGTTCGGGTGTCGGGGGAGGCGGCCGACTTTCGCCGACCGCTAGGGAAGTTAGCCGAAGAGCTTGGCGGCGGTCCTCGCCACGATCTCGCCCTGGTGACGCGCGCCTTCGAGTTCGATGTCCGACGGCTGCCGCGAGCCGTCACCGCCGGCGATCGTGGTCGCGCCATAGGGCGCGCCGCCGACGATCTCGTCGAGTGTCATCTGCCCGGCATGGCTGTAGGGGAGGCCGACGATGGTCATGCCGAAGTGGAGCAGGTTGGTGATGATCGAGAAGAGGGTAGTCTCGTTGCCACCGTGCTGCGTCGCCGACGAGGTGAAGGCCGCGCCGACCTTGCCGTTCAATGCACCACGCGCCCAGAGGCCGCCGGCCTGATCTAGGAACGCCGCCATCTGGCTCGACATGCGGCCAAAGCGCGTGCCGGTGCCGACGATGATTGCGTCGTAATTCTCAAGCTCCGCAACCGTGGCGACCGGGGCGGCCTGATCGAGCTTGAAATAGGACTGCTGAGCGATCTCTTCGGGAACCGTCTCGGGGACGCGCTTGACGTCGACAGTCGCGCCGGCAGCGCGGGCGCCTTCGGCGATGGCATTCGCCATGGTCTCGATGTGACCGTAAGACGAGTAATAGAGAACCAGAACCTTAGCCATGTGATGTTCCTTTCGTAGCTTTCGCGGCCCGGTGTTCGCCGCCTCTGGAAGAGTTCTGCCGATCCGCCTTCGCTTTGGAAATCCGAATAGGATCGGCCGTTATGTTCGATGAAATCGATAAGCTGAATCAGATGACGGCCAGCAGTCCGCCATCGACTTGCAGCGCGATGCCGCTGACGTAGCTGGCGAGGTCGGAGCCGAGGAAGGCGACGGCGTCGCCGATTTCAGATGGTTGGCCGAGGCGCCGCAGCGGCGTGCGCTGGCGGAAGCCCTCACTGGCGGCGGCGATGTCGGGGGTCGAACGCAGCAGTTCGGTGTCGATCGTGCCCGGCGCGATGGCATTCACGCGGATGCCGTCGGGGCCGAGCGCATCAGCGAGAGCCTTCGCCATCAGCACGACGCCGCCCTTGCTGGTCGAATAAGCGACGGTTATGCCCGCGCCGACGATGCCGCCCATGCTGGCCATCAGTACGATGCTGCCGGCCTTGCCCAGTTCCTTCATCTGCCGCGCCGCAGCCTGGGCGCCGAAAAGCGCGCCATCGAGATTGATCGACATCAGCCGCCGATAGTCGTCTTCGCTGACGTCAGCGCCGTCGGCTTTGAGCGAGATTCCGGCATTGATGACCATCACATCGACCCCGCCATATTCGCGCGCGGCCTCGACCAGAGCATCGTTGTCGGCCCTGCTCGATACGTCAGCCTTGTGGAAGCGAGCCGCGACGCCGAGCGCCTCGATCTCGTCGGTGGTGTGGCTGCCACCTTCACGCGGCGTTTCGGTGATGTCGGACACGATCACAGCCTTGGCGCCATGCCGTGCTGCGGCGATGGCGATCGCACGGCCGATGCCGCTCGCTGCGCCGGTAACGACGACGGTCTTTCCTTCAAGAATATGGGTCATTGTCTGTCTCCTGGTCGCGCGGGGGCATTCCGCTGGCGCGCGGATGTTGTGGTTTTGAGGATGTTGAAGGGGCGATCGCCGGTCGGGCCGGCGACCGTCAGGTGTCAGGCTGCGTGGGCGAGCCGAATTCTCGCCATGTCCTGCAGGACGCTGTTCTCTTCCGTCTTCTCCGCCAGACGGTATTTGGTGATGTCGCCGATGCTGACGAGGCCGACGACAATGTCGTCCTCGATGACGGGCAAGTGCCGGGCGCGACGCTCGGTCATCACTTTCATCGTTTCAGTGATGCTGTCAGTCGGCGACGCCGTGGGCACGCCGAGGGTCATCACGTCATCGACCGCCATACCGAGCAAGGCGGCTCCGTGGGTGCGAAGGCCCAGAACGATGTCCCGCTCCGACAGGACGCCGACCAGGCGGCCAGGCCCGGTGCGGACGATAAGCGCGCCGACCCGCTCGTCGTGCATGTGCGACACGGCCTTGGCAATCGAGGCGCTCGACGGGATGGTAACGAGCCGATGGTTCTTGTCCTTGAGAACATCAGAGATACGCATCTTACTTCTCCTTCTGACAAAATATTGGCGCGTGAGGATCAATCCTGCTTGATGAGATTGTGGACCATGAGCGGGCCGCCGAATTGCGCGAGGCGCCCGCCCTCATCGATCCGGCCAAGGTTGATCGGCGCGAAGCCGAGCGCCTCGGCCAGGGCTGCGAATGTCCCCGCGGCTTCAGCATCGTTGCTGGAGGCAAAGACCGTGCGGTGGCCATCATCAACATCCGGGACGGAGGCGAGGATCGCGGCGGGCAGCGTGTTGAACGCCTTGACCAGCCGGGCGCCGGGCACATGGCCGGCAACAATGTCACTCGATGCCCTTCCGCCCAGGTCGGCGGGCGAGAAATCGCTGAAGTCGATGGCGTTGGTGGCATCGATGACGATCCGTCCCTGCCAGTCCGGCACGTTTGCCACGGTGTCCGCCACAGAGGCGAAGGGAACCGCCAGGATCACAATGTCCGACGTGAGCGCTTCGGCGAGCTCGATGGGCTGAATGCTGGGTCCGAGTTCCATCGCGAGCGGCGCGATCGATGCCGGGCCGCGGCTGTTGGCGATGCGAACGGGTACTGCCTTGCGGGCGAACTGACGGGCGAGGGCTGTGCCGATCGCACCGGAACCGATGATGGCATAAGTCATGGCAAAGTCCTTTCGATAGGGTTTGAAGGGTCGTTCACGCCGCGCGGCGCGATGGGGTCTCGGGCAACGGAATGAATTCGGGATCGCCGGGCACGACCGGGAACCGGCCGTCGCGCCAGTCCTGCGCGGCCTGCTCGATGCGCTCCCGGCTGCTCGACACGAAGTTCCAGAAGATGTGCCGTTCGCCTTCGAGCGGTTCGCCGCCCAAGGCCATGAAGCGCGCCGGGTTCGTGGCCGTCACGATGACTTCGGCACCGGGCTTGAGGACGATGAGCTGATCCTGGCCGAACGTGCCGGCCTGACCTTCGATCGCGATCTCGCCTTCGACGACGTAGAAGGCGCGCTCGATATGGTCGGACTCCAGCTTGAAGCGTCGGCCTGCCGCGAGTGCGACGTCGGCGTACAGCGTATCGGAAAAGATGCGTGTCGGCGCCTTGAGCCCTTCGAAGCTGCCCGCAAGCAGTCGGAGGTTCAAGCCGTCATCCTCGATGGTTGGGATCAACCCGGCGGGGACATGCTGGAAGCCGGGATCGCTCTCCTCCAGAGCGAGCGGCAGCGCCAGCCAAGTCTGGAAGCCGAACATCCGATCCTCGCGCGCCCGGAAGGCCGCGCCGCTGCGTTCGGAATGAACGATGCCGCGTCCGGCGGTCATCAGATTGACCTCGCCAGGCCGGATCGTCTGGACATATCCCTCGCTGTCGCGATGATCCATCTCGCCCTCGATCAGATAGGTCAGGGTCGCCAGGCCGATATGCGGGTGCGGGCGGGTATCGACGCCTTCTCCGGCGCGAAAGACGGCGGGGCCGAAGGCGTCGAAGAAGGCGAAGGGACCAACCATCCGGCGCTGGGCCGAAGGCAATGCGCGGCGGACGTCGAAGCCGCCGAGGTCGCGAACCGCCGGCAGAACAACCTGCTCGACCTGCGATGCGTTGGACGGAATGCTCATGATCGTTCCTCAACTGGCGCCGTGCGAGGCCGGCATCTTTGCGATGAGGACGATTTATGCCTGCTGGACTAACGGCAAAACCGGCATAAGATAGGCAATTACGTTCGAGGAAATCGATATGATATCGGAGCCGGGCACGCCCACGCTGGACCAGTTGAAGGTTCTGCTGACCGTCGTCGACGTCGGCAGTTTCGCGGGCGCCGCCCGCAAGCTCAATCGCGCGACATCGGTCGTCAGCTATTCGATCGCCAACCTCGAGGCGCAATTGGGCCTCAAGCTGTTCGACCGCGAAACGACGCGCAAACCCCAGTTGACCGAAGCGGGCCGCATGGTGCTGGCCGAGGCGAGAGCCGTCACCAACGGCATCGACAATCTTCGCGCGAAGTCGAAGGGCATGCTTCAGGGGCTGGAGTCGGAACTCCGCATCGTGCTCGACACGCTGCTGCCCGAGCACCGCGTCGTCGATGCGCTCACCAGTTTTCGCGAGCAATTCCCGACGGTGACGCTGCGGCTCTATGTCGAAACCTTGGGCGCAGTGACCAAGCTGGTCCTGGACCGCGTGGCGACGATCGGCATCGCCGGCCCGCTGGTCATCGTCGATGGTATCGAAAAGATCGGCGTGGGTAGTGTCCGCATGGTCGCCGTCGCGGCACCGGGTCATCCTTTGGCCACGGCGGAAAGCAACGCGCCGGGCGCGGGACGAGACCATATTCAGTTGGTCCTCACCGATCGCTCGACCTTGACTCAGGGGCGCGACATGGCGGTGATCGGGACCAGCACCTGGCGGCTCGCCGATCTCAGCTCCAAGCATATGCTGCTCAAGGCGGGCATAGGCTGGGGCAATATGCCGCTTCCGATGATCGAAGAGGATCTGGCGACCGGCAAGCTGGTGGAACTGGCAATGCCGGACAATATCAGCGGCGACTATGTGATGGACGCGATCTACCGGACCGACACGCCGCCGGGGCCTGCGGGGTCCTGGCTGATCGAGCGCTTTCGCGGACAGGCTGAGGCTCCGACATACATCATATCGAAATGATCGAACCTAATGGTCGATATTAATCTGCTTTTTCGAGCGTAGGTGAAATGCCAATTCCATCCTGCCGCGACGGTCCATTCGGGTCCGCCGCATCAGGAAGGAAAAATCCATGTCCCAGTCCGCTTCTCTGCCGTCCGCCGTTTCCGTCAATGTAAACGGTCAGGCCGCCTTGCAATCCGCCGTGCCGCTGGCCGGCCGTATCCTCCTTGCCCCGCTGTTCTTGCTTTCCGGTGTTTCGAAGCTCGCTGCCCCGGCCGCCACGATCGGCATGATCGCCGGGTCTGGCCTACCCTTTGCGGCCCTTGGCTTCGCGCTCGCGGTGCTCGTAGAAGTGGGCGGCAGCGTTGCACTCCTGGCCGGCTACCGTACACGCCTGGTCGCCGCTGTCATGGCGCTCTTTACGATCGCCACCGCGCTCGCGTTCCACACCCAGTTCGCCGATCAGAACCAGTTCATCCACTTCTTCAAGAACCTCGCGATCGCGGGCGGCCTGCTTCAGCTGGTGGCCTTCGGCGGTGGACGGCTCAGCCTGGACGCGCGCCGGCGCTGAGGCCGAGCAAGAGGGAGCCCTGAGTTCCCTCCGCCACTCGCGCGCGATGCGAAGAGGAGGCAATAATGAAATGGCTCCCGGCTATTCTATCGTTCTGCGGATTCAATGCCGCGCAGGCCATGCAGCTGAGCTCTATTGTCGAGGCCATATGGCTCACGGTATCACTTCTCCCTGGGCAAGTGTGACCGCTCGCCTCACTCCAATCGCGTCGCGATGATGATCGACCGCAATCCAGGAGCAGACCCATGTACGACGTCAACAATCTGAAGAAACTTCCGGCGCTCGGCGCGCATGCAGAGGCCGCATGGGATGCCTTCAAGAAATTCGATTCCGCCGCGATGGGCGACGGCGCGATCCCAAAGAAGTATAAGGAGCTGATGGCCGTCGCCGTGGCACTTACAACCCAGTGCCCCTACTGCATCGAGGTCCATTCGAAGGCGGCACGTAAGGCGGGTGCGACCGAAGAAGAATTGGCCGAGACGGCCTTTATAGCGGCCGCGATCCGGGCCGGCGGCGCTGTGACCCACGCGACCCATTACGTCGCTTAGCTCGAAAGGTCGTTGGCAAGCAGGTTGCAGTGCAGCCCGCTCGCCACTTCCGTGTGCTCAGGCGATGATCGCGCGAGGTTCGAGGAAAGCGTCGAGCCCGAACGAACCAAACTCACGGCCGACCCCTGACTGCTTGAACCCGCCGAACGGCGCCAACGGTTCGTGCGGCGCGCCGTTGATCGTGACGCGGCCCGCGTCGATCAGCCGCGCGACACGCTTCGCCCGCTCCAGGTCGGACGACAGGATATAGGCGGCCAGCCCATAATCGGTGTCATTAGCGATCGCGATCGCCTCGGCCTCGTCGCGATAGGGGATCACGCAGAGCACTGGGCCGAAGATCTCCTCGCGCGCGATCCGGAAATGATTGGTGACGCCCGCGAACACCGTCGGGCGGACGAACCAGCCGCGACCGAGATGATCGGGCCGCCCTTCCCCGCCGGTGAGCAGTATCGCGCCCTCCTCCTGCCCCAGGCGGATATAGGACTGGACGCGTTCCCATTGTTTCAGGCTCACCATCGGGCCGATATCGTTGGCCAGATCGGTGCCGGGGCCAACCTTGAGCGCCTCAACGGCGGCCTTCAGCCTGCTCAGTATCTCGTCCAGCTGGCTTTCCGGTGCGAGGATGCGCGTACCGTCGATACATGCCTGCCCGCTGTTGGCGAGGCCCGTCATCAGCGCCTGCGCAATCGCGACATCGAGATCGGCGTCATCGAGGACGATTGTCGGGCTCTTGCCGCCCAGTTCCAGCGTGACGCGCTTGATCCCCTGTGCGCCCGCAGCGAAGATCGAGCGGCCGGTGGCGGTGGAGCCGGTGAAGCTAATCTTCGCGATATCCGGGTGCGCGCTGAGCGCCGCGCCTGCCACAGCGCCGGTGCCGTTTACGATATTGAGCACGCCGCGCGGCAGGTCGGCCGTATGAAGACACTCGCTGAGAAGCTGGGTCTGCAGCGCGCTCATCTCCGAGGGCTTGATCACGATCGTTGTGCCCGCGGCAATCGCCGTGGCGAGCTTCGAGCAGATGAAGCCATAGTTGCTGTTCCAGGGGGTAATGGCGGCGGCAACACCCGCTGGGCGCATTTCCACTTCCGCGCGGCCCAAGGTGCGGCGGAATGGATAGCTCTCCAGCGTTTCGGCCATCTCGAGGAACACCGACGCCGCGTGCGGCACAGAAAAGCCGGTGAAAGCGGCGGGCGCGCCATATTCCTCGGCCATCGTCGCGACGAGATCGTCGGCCCGCGCGGTGACGGCGGCGGACAGCCGCTGCAGCATCGCGATGCGCTCGCCCACTGATGTGCGCGACATCGCCGGAAACGCCCGCTTCGCGGCCGTGACGGCAGCTTCCACATCGCGAGCGTCGCCGAGGCGAACGGTACCGATCTGCTCTTCCGTCGCCGGATTGAACAACGGCGCGAGCTCATCACCCTGCGGGGTGACGAAGGCGCCCTCGATGTAGATCTTGTCGATAGTAAGCATGGGACTGACTCCGCTTCGTGTTTTAGCGGCCTCCCATATGACGCAGGACCACTGATCTGATAAGAAGGCCAAAATTGGACGGTCTGATGAGGAATATTACGCAATGGCCAAAGCCAGCCTGATCGAACTGGAAGCCGTGGCGGCCGTCGCGCGCGTGGGCGGATTTCGGGCAGCGGCGCGCGAGCTAGGCCAGTCCTCCTCCGCGGTTAGCCACGCGATCGCTGCCCTGGAGGAAAGGCTCGGCGTCCGTCTGTTCAATCGGACAACGCGCAGCGTGGCGCTTTCGCCCGAAGGCGAGCGGTTCGTGGCGGAGATTGGGCCAGCGCTTGCGGCGATCGACGGTGCGATTGAAAATGCTGGCGAGCATAGCGCCGAGCCGTCCGGCACGTTGCGCATCAACACCTCGCTCGGCGCGGCGCGGATGTTCCTGACGTCGTTGTTCCTAGACTATGCTCGCCGGTATCCGGGCGTGGAGCTGGAGATCGTCACCGAGGGTGCGTTGGTCGACGTGACGGGCCAGGGCTTCGACGCCGGGATCCGGCTTGCCGAAACAGTACCGCCGGACATGATCGCGGTGCCGATTCTAACGGAAATCCGGTCGCTGGTGGTCGGCACGCCCGACTATTTTGCGACATGGGGCGTGCCGCAGGTGCCGACAGACCTCTACCGCCACCGTTGCATCCGTGCGCGTATGGCGAGCGGCAAGCTCTATCGCTGGGAGTTCGAGCGCCGGGGCGAGGCGCTGCTGATTGACGCCCCAGGCACGCTCACGCTCGATGAGAGCAGCCTCATGGAGGAAGCTGTGCTGGCGGGCGCGGGCCTCAGCTATCTCGCCGAGCCTGGGATCGCAGCGCATATCGCCGCGGGCCGCCTCATAACTGTGTTGGAGGATTGGACGCCGCCCTACGCGGGCCCTTGCCTCTATTTCTCCAGCCGTCGGCATATCCCCTCTCGGCTTCGCGCCCTTATCGATCTCATCCGGGCTCGACCGGTTAGGGGGTGGTAAACCTACATGGAAGGACGGCTACGCAAGCCGCCTGAGCAATCGGACGGCCGCGCCAGCCAGATGCCGGATAGGCCTATGTCGAATCAGTGGCGAACGTGATCCGCTGGCAGCTGCATTCTTCTGACGAGCATTGCCTCCCGGCGCGGCAGATCGCCCCAGCTTTACGCCTGGGATCCCATACCGGCGCTCCTCCAGCTCTGCGTCCCCGATCTCAGGCGGTAGGGGCGAGGAAAGCCCCGACGCTCAAACCGCTTCAACATGCCGCACGCCGTCGTCGGGCCAGCCCGAAAACACTCGGTAATGGCCCGCGTCGCGAGCCTGACGTGCCCCTTATGGCAGCACCTACCGCCATGCCGGCAAAGCCGCATTCTGCGATTGGCGCGCTACGCACCGGGCCCATATGGATGTCGCCATAAGCGCCGCCAGCAGCATAGAGGGAGATGTCCTCGTCGACGATGATTGTGGTGGCGTCAAGCGAGCCGCAGGTTTGCCCCCCCTACACGGCCTTCGTACTGCCTCAACGAAAAAATACCGCATCCAAGGCTGGTAACACCTGCTGTCGTATATATTAATCACGCTGTCTCTTGAGGCAGTTCCGGTGCGAGCATCCCCATTGAACATCGCACCGATTTGGAGGCCGTCCCTTTTGCAGGGGCGGCTTCTTTGCATTTGTGTCTGCGCGTCGCCGAGACGGCCTGCGTTGCTCGGGCTCCCGGATGTAATCCTTGATGATCGTATAGCCGCCGGCGAAACCATGCTCGGTGCGCAAACGGTCGAACACCCGCTTCGCTGTATGGCGCTGCTTATGCGGGACACTGCGGTCACCCCCAAGCCATCCATCGATGATCGCCACAAACCCGTCTACCTTCGGGCGCTGCGGTACAGACTGACGCCGGTAAGCCGGCGGCGATGAAAACGACAGCATCTTGCGCACCGTATCGCGCGACACATTGAAACGCTTCGCCGCAGCCCGCTGGCTCATGCCCTCCGCGCAAGCCAAACGGACCTGAAGATAAAGTTCCACGCTGTAGATCCCCACATCTCCCTGACCCAGCAGAAAGGCTTCAAGGTGGACGACTTTTACGCCGCCCGCAGCGGGACTATCCCGCCGCTAGCGTGGCCGAATATTGCTCCGCCGTTCTCAATCACAGCCTGAAGTGCGAGACATGGCAGCCGCAGGTGGGCCTAGCATGCACGAATTTGTCCATTCTGCTATGTATTGTCCATCCGCATTGCTGTTAAGTCGAACCCGGATCCAAATTCAGCGCTAGAGAAACGGTCGAATCGGCAACACGCCGAGCCGTCGATTGCGATGCCGGCGCGATCATTTCTCGAGGGTGCTTAAAACAATGTCGAAGCCGATGCAGGGTATTCGAATTCTCGAGGTTGCGCAGTTCACCTTCGTACCCGCAGCCGGTGCCATTCTCGCGGACTGGGGCGCGGATATCATCAAGATCGAACATCCGATCCGCGGCGATGCGAGCCCGCAGCCGACCGTGATACGACCTATCGCAAGGTGGTGGTTTTAGCGAACTACGGCAGAGGTACGACTGCGGGCGGCAGGGCCGGTGCTGGCGCGCCATAAGTGAATGTGCCCGTGCCGATGCTGATCTTCGACGTATCATTGAAGCCATTAGAGTCGTCGAGTTCGCTCGCGATCGCACCCGAGGTCGCCGCTGCCTGGGTGACGAAGAACGGCCCCCCGCCGCTGTCGCTCAGGCGAATATACTGACCGTTGCCCGCCTGGCCAGCAATGGTCCCCAGAAATTGGTTGCCCGACAGACTCAACCGGACCGAAGCTAGCGTACCAGTATTCTGGTTGTTGTTCACGACCACGCCGCGGCTGTTGAGAATGTCGCGGATCGTGTTGTTCTGGATCGTGATATTGGTCGTGCCGCCGAAGGTCGCTTGGCCGACGAGCCCGACGTTGACCGCGATCGCCGAGGAACCACTCGTCCCGGCCGCGCCGACCTGCTGGATGGTGTTCCCGCTGATCAGATAGTTCGCGTAAACCGAACCTTCGTTGGCGATGCTGATGCCGTTGCCCAGTTGAGAGCCCGACATCGCGGCGCCGTTAGTGCCGATAATGTTGTTCTGGATTGTGCCGTTGACGGTCCGCGTGAACGGTGCGTTGCCGTTGTGGAAGTCGTTGATCGCGGTCGAGCGCGAGCCGGTGATCGTGTTGCCGATGATACTGTAGGTCAGCGTCGTCGAACCCGGACCGGTCGAGACGTTGATGCCGTTGTTGAGGTTGTAGAAATTCGATGTCGAGATGTTCGGCGCCATGTTCGTGCCCGAGCTATCAATGAACAGGCCGCTTCCGATGATCACGGTAGGAGGGCTCGACGGGTTCCAATTGCCGGTGAAAGTGCTGCCGGTGACGGTAAGGCCCATCGACGAGGATCCGGTGCCCAGGAAGTTGACCAGGTTGCCATGCCCCGGCGTAGCGTTGCCATTCACAGCGTTGCCGTTCGACGCGAAGTTCGAATTGACGATCTGGAAGTTCGTCAACGTCCCGGTCGAGTTGGCAATCTGGACTTCGAACTCATTGTTGTTCTGGATCGTCGAGTTGAAGATGCCGGTCGGCCGCGTGCCACCCGATCCAGTGCCGGTGAGCTCGGAAATGTTGATGCCCGATTCATCGGTGCTGTTGTCGTTACCATTACCACTGATCAGCAAATTATCGATGATGAAGCCGTTGATGTACGAGCCACCGATGCCGTCGCCCAGATTATTGGCGACGTTCATATAGGCGAGGCGGACATTCTCTGTGCTGGTCAGGCTGATGCCGTCGCCAGACGAGTTCTGGATCGTGCCACCCGAGCCCGCTACACCGGTGCCGACGACGCGAAGACCGCCCGCCGAGCCTGTGTTGTTGAGGTTAATGCCGCTGGAAGCCCCGTTCGACGAGATGCTGCGGAAATTGAGGCCGTTCGCGCCGATGTAGGTGTTGACGACGTTGAGCGCAGTGCCGGTGCCGCTGGTGATCGTGCTGTTGGTGCCCTGCACGTCGACATTGCCGCCGCCGGTGGCGCTGAAGCCGGTGCCGCTGGCGGTGGTGATGCTCAGGCTGCCGTTCGGGAAGCTGATCGTGCCGCCGGTGTTGTTGAGCAGGTTCACCGCGGCGTTCGCGCCGGTGCTCAACAGTACCGAGCCGCTGAACTGGATCGTACCGCTGTTGACGTTCTGTACGACGATACCGTTGTTCACGCCGCCCGTGCCGCTGATGTTGGCCGAGAAGGTAACGTTGCCAACTTCGTGGTTGTCGACGAACACGGCATTGCCGACGGTGGTCTTGGCGACCGAGGACGAGATCGTGATCGCGCCCGTGCCGTTCAGCACATACACGCCGAAGCCGGTCGGATCGTTGGTCGCCCCGATCGCGCCACCCGCCAGCGAGACCAAGTTGGTCGAGCCGTTGATCTCGACGCCGTTGCCGCCGGTGTTGTCGATCGTGACGCTGCTAGCCGTGAACGAACCGTTGCCAGCGCCGTTGATCTCGATGCCTTCGTCGGAAGTATTGGCGATCGTCGTCGAACCGAAGTTCATGTTGGTGGTCGAGCCGCCTCCGTAGAAGATGCCGTCCGAACCGGCGCCGCTGGTGCCGGCGATGGTGACGGTGCCGCCGTTGAGCGTGCTGCCGTCGAGGTTATTGATCATGATCGCAGTGGCCGCGACCGTGCCGGTGCTCATCAGGGCGTCGAAGTTCAGCCCGGCCGCGCCGACATTGCCGTTGACCAGGTTGAGGATCTGGCCGGTCGCGGTCTGGACGGTATTGCCGGTGCCGTAGATGCTGAGCGTGCCACCACCGGTGTAGCTGATGCCGGTGCCGGGGCCGCTGGCCACGATGTCCAGACCGTTGCCGCCGCCTGCTGGCCCGAAGAGAAGCGCCGCGCCGGTGTTGTTTGCCAGCGTCAGCGCAGCGGCGTTGCTCACCGTCGTCAGCGCGATCGACTGGCCGGTGAAGCTCACTGTGCCGCCGGAGTTGTTGGACACGTTGATGCCCAGTGCCGTGTCGGTAATGTTACCTGAGAAGGTCGCCGTGTTCGCCGTGCGGTCGGTCACTTCCACCGAGCGGCCGGTAGTGCCGGTGGTGGCGATGGTGCCGGCGTAGGTGAAGGCCAGCGCATCGCCGTCGAGAGACACGCCGCGCGTGCTGGCAACGATCCCGCCGCCTGCAATGTTCATAGAGCCGGTGAGCGTGCCCAGAGTCCGGCTGACCAGGATACCGTTCGCGCCCGCCGTGTTGCTCGCGCTGGCGAAGTTGAGGTTCAGTGTCGTCGCCGCCGCAGCCGCGTTGGCGACGTCGAGGATCACGCCCGAACCGGTGGTGATGCTGTTGTTCGCCCCCAGCACGTTGATCGTGCCGCCGCCCGAGATCAGCAGGCCGGTGCCGCTGGTCGTGACGATGTCGAGCCCGTTGCCGCCGGCATTGAACGCGACCGTGCTGCCTGCATTCCCGGTCAGCGTGAGCGCGTTGTTCGCCTGGGTATTCAGCGCGACCTGGCCGTTGAAATTGATCGAGCCGCCGGCGTTATTGCTCAGGATGATGCCCGTAGCATCGGCACCGTTCGCCGCGATCGTACCGGTATCGAAAGTGGCAGTTCCGGCGTTGTGAGCGTCGATGTTGACGGCATAGCCGTTGCTGTCGTCTATGCTGCCCGAGAAAAGCAACGCGGCGTCGCTACCGGACATGACGAAGGCGTCGCCCACCCCAGCATGGGTGATCGAGGTGCCCGTACCGAAGCCGAACGTGCCCGCCGAGCCGTTGACGATGCCGACGCCCGCATCCCCGCCATTCAGCGTCGTCGTGCCGGTGAAGTTGTAGGTGCCGTCCGCATTATCGAACTGCAGGCCGGTGCCGTTGGTCGCACTCAGCGTGCCGTTCTGGAAGGTGATCGTGCCTCCCGCATGGTTGAGAACGTTAAACAGTGCGGCGCCGTTCGCCTGGGTGATGTTGCCGCTGTAGAGCAGGCTTGCGGTGCTGTTGGCGATGCCGAGCGCGGTTCCCGTCGGACTGATGATCGATGTGCCGCTGCCGAAGGTAAAGCTCCCGCCCGAGCCGTTGGTGATGGCGATTCCCGCACTACCGCCGTTCAACGTTGTCGTACCGTTGAAGTTGTACGTGCCATCAGCGTTGTCGAATTGCAGACCGGTGCCGTTGGTTGCCGATAGGGTGCTACCGGCGCCGAAAGTGATCGTACCGTTGTGGTTCGACACCGCAAGCAACGCGGCGTTGTTCGCCTGTGTGATGCTGCCGCCATAGGTGAGGTCGAGCGTTCCCGTGCCGCTGGACAAGTCGATTGCAGCGCCGCTGGTGCCGGTAATGTTCGATCCTGCGCCGAAACTGACGGCACCGTTGTTGGTACCGGTGAACAGAATGGCGTTGCTGCCGCCGGTCGACTGGAAATTGGTGACAGCGAGCGCCTGCCCGGCGGTGCCAATGCCCGTCAGCCCTGTGGCTGTGACGCCTGTGCCCGTGCCGGCATGAATCAGGTTGTCCAGCACCAGATTGGCCTGCGTGCCGTTCAGCGAGATGTTCGTGCCGTTCAGCGTGTCGATCGCGCCTGCAGCACTAGTCAGCGTCAGTCCGGTTCCGGAGGTGAGGACGCCGGTGCCGTCCTGATTGAAGATCGACAGCGACGTGAAGTTCAACGCACCCAGCGCATTCGTCAGGTTCACTGCGGCGCCGCTGAGCCGGTTGACCGCGCTGCCGAATGTCATCGACGCATCGACGGCCTGATAGCCGGCGGTGGCCGGATTGGCGTCGAAAGTTGCTCCCATCAGATAGGCGCCCTGCGATCCGGCTCCCTGGTTGATCGTGATGTTGGAGAGCTGAGTGACGGCCATGCTGCCGCCGCCAGCCACGTACAATGCCAGCGGGATCGAGCCTCCGGTCGCGGTGAGTACCAGGTTGCTCAGCGCCGCCGAAGCAGCACCGCCGCCGCTGGTCAGCTCGATAGCGCTGTCGGCGCCCGACATGATGCTGTTGCGGATCGTAACGTTCGCCGCGGCCGAACCGTAGACACCGGTGCCGGCACTGGTGATCCGGACACCATCAATCAGGTTGTTCCCCGAGACACGGACGGTGTCGGTTCCCGCGGTTGTGCTGGTCAGTGTCGGTGCGGCCGAGCCCGTGAACGGATTGGTTACCGAGCCTTGGGTGATGTTGTAGAGGAGGACGTTCGCCGGCGCGCCGCCCGGCAGCGAGATCGTGTCGCCGTTCAGGAAGCCGCGCAGCTGCTGACCGGTCATCAGCGTGAAGGTGCCGCCGGTGCCATAGGTCGGGTCGTTGACGTCGAGCGTATCGTTGCCGCCGGCTGGGTTGTTTAGCAGAATGATGATGTCCGCGCCCGAGGCCGCCGCACCCGTCAGGCTGCCAGGATCACCGCGCATGCCGGTACCACTGGCGCCCGCCAGCACCCAGTAGACCGTCGCTGAGGCGCTGAGGTTGCTGGTGTCGCCGGTCAGATTGACGTCGGCGAAGTTGTAGGTGCCGGTAACGGCATTCATACCGCCGATCAGAATTGGATTTGTGGCGTTGATCGTCGAAGCAGCGCCGTTAGCGTCGGTGATCGAGCCGTCGCCGAACTGCAAGCGGCCAGTGATCCCGGCGTTGGTAAGGTCCACGCCAGTGCCGACACCGGCGATCGAACTGTTGTGACTGACGATCAGGCTGCCTCCGAAAGTGGCGCCGGTCATGTCTATACCGCGTGTGCCGGTCGCCGAAGCGCCAATGATGTCGAGCGTATCGAAGGTGATCGTGCCCGACGCCAGGCGGGCGTCGACACCAGTGGTGCTCGCGGCCAGGCCGTTGATGTCGACATCGCCGAAGCCGATCGTGCCGGTGCTGCCGGTATTGAAGGCGATACCCGCGGTGCCCGGATTGGTAATGGTCAGCGGGCCCGAGAACGTCACCGAACCGTCGACATCGCCGATATCGATGGCAATTGCGGCGCTGTTGGTGACCGTGCCGCTCGCGGCGATGAAGGTCCCCGGCATACCGGAGACGAGCAGGCCGCTGGCTGCGGTGTTACTAATATCAAACGTGCCGAGCGTGACGTTGCCGGGGTTGTTGACGACCTCGATACCGTCGCCATCAGCGTTGGCGACCGTTACGTTGCCAAGATTGATCGCCGCGCTGTTGCCGCCGACACGGACACCCGCCGCAGCCGCGGAGCCGCCGACATCGATGCTGGTGAAGCTGATCTCGCCAGTGCCGAGATTGTTGGCGAGCGAGACACCTGACCCTGCCGAAGTGAGGGTCGAGACCGCCGTGAAGCCAAGCCCGGTGCCCAACGTAACCGTGTCCATCGCCAAGCCACGGGCATTGCCTGTTGCGGCGATCGAGATACCCGAGCCGTTCAGCGCCAGCGTACCGCCACCGGTCCCGAGCAGGTTGAGCACGGTCCCCCCGGTGCCGGACAGCGCCAGGTTGGTGAGCGTCGCCGAGCCCGCCATCCCCCCATCGCGCAGCAGGATCGCGCCCGCATCGCCCGAGATAATCGAGTTGCCAATCGAGACGTTTGAAACGCCGATGCCCGAAACGCCGATACCGTTGCCGCCGATGCGTACGCCGTCGATCGACGAGCCGTTGGAAAGCGTCACGGTCGCGCCGAGGCCGGTGTTGGTCAGTAGGCCCGATCCCGATCCGGAATAGGGATTGGTAACGATACCCGGCGCGATGCCGTAGAGGGACAAGTTTACAGGAGTACCGCCTCCGACCGTCTGCGTATCGCCGTTGAGGAAGCCGATCAGCCGCTGGTTGGCATCGAGCGTGAACGTGCCGAGCGCCGACACGTCGAGCGTATCGCTGCCACCCACCGGATTATTAAGCAGCACGATCGCAGTCGCGCTGGAACCAAGCGCCGCGGCCAGGCTGCCCGGATCGGTCTTAGTGCCGGACCCTGTGCGGCCTTGCTCTACGAAAAAGAAGGTGACTGGGTTGGTTGCCAGCCCGGTGATATCGCCGCTGAGTACGACATCGGCGAAGTTATAGGTCCCGACGGTCTGGTTCAGGCCGCTCACCGCGATGGGGGTGAGCGCGCTGATCGTCGAGTGCGCCCCGTCCGCATCGGTGTTCGAACCGTCACCATATTGGAACGAGCCGGTAATCGCCGCGTTGGTGAGGTCCACGCCCGTGCCAACCCCGGTGATCGAACTGCTGCCGGAAACGGTGAAGCTTCCGGTGAAGGTAGCACCAGCCAGGTCAATACCGCGCGTACCAGAGGCAGAGGCGCCCGAGATGTCGAGCGTCACGAAGCTGACATTGCCGGCGCCGGCGCGCGCATCGACGCCGCTTGTATTCGCGGCAAGGCCCGCGATGTCGGTATCACCGAATGTGATGGCGCCGGTGGTGCCCGCGCCGAACAGGATGCCTGCGCTGTTCGCGATGGTGGTAGTGCCGAAAGTCGCGGTGCCGCCAATTCCTTCGAGGACGAGACCAACGCCTGCGCTGTTCGCGATGGTCGAGGCGCCGACTGTAAGATTGCCGGCCATGTTCGAAACACGAAGACCCGCGCCTCCGGCATTGTTCGACGTCAGCGTGCCGATCGCGACAGTGCCGCTGTTGCCGGTGATGCGAACGCCGTCGCTGCCAGTGCCTGAAACACCGACCGAACCAAGCGTGACGTTGCCGATATTGTCGGAGACAGCGACCCCGACGCCAGCGGTGTTCGCCGCGGACACCGCGCTGATGTTCACCGTCGCCGAATTGTCAGTGACACTCAGACCCACTCCTGCAGAAGTGCGGCCCATGCCGCCTAGAGTGACGCTGTCGATATTTACCGCGCCGCCCCTCACTTGCGAGACCTGCACCGCCGTCGGACCGCCGGCCGTTTCGGTGGACACCGAGCCAATGGCGAGCGTGCCGACGGTCACGTCGTCCAGGACAAGGCCCTGCGCCGAGCCCGTGGCGGTGACATTGATGCCGGTGCCAGATACATTGAGCGTGCCTGCCCCCGCGCCGCTCAGGTTCAGTACCGTGCCGCCGCTGGCCGACAGGTCGAGGTTGGTGAGCGTCGCCGACGCGGCGGAACCACCGTCCGTGATCGAGATTGCGCCGCCATTGCCCGAGACGTTCGAGTTGCGAACGATGACATTCGACACGCCAGAGCCGGTAATGCCGACGCCAAGCGCGTCGTTCCGGATGATCGCGCCGTCTACACGCGCGTCGCTTGCCAGATTGACCGTTGCAAAGCCGGTACTGCTGGTCAGCACTGCAGCACCCGAACCAGCAAAGGGGTTGGTGATGCCCGTGTCCCCGAGATTTGAGACAATCAGATTGGCCGGCACGGAGGAGCCGGTCACCGCAAAGAAATCGGTGTTGAGGAAGCTGAGCAGCGACTGGCCGGTGGTGAGGCTGAGCGCGCCGCCTGAGAGACCTGCCGTATCGATCACGTTCTGGCCGCCTGCGGGATTATTGAGCAGCACTATGTACTGCGCGCCTGAAGCCGCCGCACCGCCAATGCTCCCCGGATCGTTCATCGTGCCCACGCCATTCGCTCCGGCGAGGACGTAATATGACGTGAAGCTGCCGCCGGTGATGTTGCTGGCGTCGCCGTCGAGCTGAACGTCGGAGAAATCGTAGACGCCATGGCTGGCGTTCATGCCTGCAATGCCAGCCACCGTGTTCGCGCTGATCCGGCTTCCCAGACCATTGGCGGCATTGGCGTCGCCGTAGCGGAAGCTGCCGGTGATGTCGGCGTTGGTCAGGTTCGCGCCGATATCGACGCCCTGGATCACGCTGGAATTGGTGATGGTGACAGCGCCGGAATTGGTCGCATCGCTAAGATCGATCCCCGTCGACCCTGCTGCGCCTGTGCCCGAGATGTCGAGCGTAGCGAACGTGACGTTGCCCTGCGCCCGCGTCAGATCGAGGCCGGTTGCGGCGCCCAGCCCAGTGATGTCGACATCGCCAAAGGTCACGCCACCGGGCACGGAGCCGATCTTTACTCCGGTGCCGACCGGATTGACGATGGTCAGCGGGCCGGAAAAGGCGGTACTGCCAGCCAAGTTGTTCAGCGACACCGCCGGTGAGGCCGCCCCCGTGATTGTGACACTGCTAGCGAAGGTCACGCTCGAACCCGCGAGAGTGTCCGCAACGGTTATCGGGCCCGCGCCGCTGAGGGCGCCAGTAAAGCAGATCGCGCCACCGGCGTTGAAGATCGAGACCAGCGGGCCAGCGCCGGTGTCGGAGACGGCACCCCCAAAGGTCAGGCCGACGGTGCCGCCGCTGCCTGCGACGCCCGCCTCACCCACCTGAACCGAAGCGCCGCCGCTGTCCGTGATCGTACCCGCCCCTATCGTCACCTGACCGGTCGATCCGCCGGTGATGTAGAGACCCTGCGCGCCGCTACCGGTAACCGTCAGCGTGCCGATAGTCAGCGCGTTGCCGCCGGCACCCGCGCCCTGGACAGTGTCGAGCAGCACCGCCGGACCGGTTGCACCGATGGAACCGACGGAAGTGAAGTTGAGGTCGATCGCGAGCGGATCGAGATTGAGCGCCGCGCCGGCCGTGGTGTCGACCGTACCGGCGGCATTGCTCAGGGTAAAGGTGCCGCTTTTGGTATTGTCGACCGTCAGGCCGGTGCCGCCCGTATTCGCAATGTTGAGTGCAGTGAAGCTCAGCGCCCCGTCGACGTCGGTCAGGGTCACGCCCGCGCTGCCGACGCGCGCCGCCGTCGTGCCGACCTGCATCGTGCCGGCATCGACCGACTGGATACCTGATACCGTACTCGCGTCGAACGTGACACCGCGCGCCGCGAAACCGCCGATTTCACCGTTTCCACCAGCGATCGTCAGGTTCGACAGACCTGCAACAGTAACCGTGCCCGCGCCTGAACCGTCGATATCGAGAACCGTACCGCCAGTCGCCGACAGCGTGAGGCCCGATAACGTGGCCGTCAAATTATTGCCGGCATCCTTGATGTCGATTGCCCCCGCGCCGCCGCCAATTACCGAATTGCGCAACGTGACGTTGCTACCACCGTTGACCACCAGGCCGGTACCGCCGCCGCCTCGGATCGTGATCCCGTCGATCACGACGCTGCCGATGGTGTTGTTCAGTGTCAGGCCGGCCCCGCCGGTGTTCTCGATCGTAACTCGCTCAAGTGCAAAGGCGCCCACGCTGTCGGCAAGTATGCCCGACCCAGCGCCGCGCACCGTGACGTCGCGCATGACGGAGCCCTGCCCCAGCGTAACCGCCGCGCCGCTGGCGTTAGTTCCCACGATCGCGCCGTTGGTACCGCCGAAGCCGAAGGCGGTAACCGAACCGTTCGCATGCCGCACGTCGACGCTGCTCGCGCCGCCAACGAGATACTGGTTGGTCGCCAACGTCACACCGCTGCTGGTGATGTTGCCGGCGTTACCCAGCAAGACGACGACGCCATTGGCACCCGCGCGGGAGACCGCGTCGCCTAATGTGGTCGGACTTGCGCTTGTCCCGGCGGCGGACGTGGTCGCCGCGCCGCTGGTGTAATAGATGCCGCCGAAGGCCTGGCCGGTGCGGTTGTCGATCGCGAAGCTGGTGCTGGTCAGGTCGGTGTAGCGCGAGCCTGCCGGAGTGAAGTACGCTCGGCGCACCCGGTCGCCCATCTGGCGATCGAGCCCGCCAGTACCCATGCCGCGATCACGCGAGCCACGTCCGAGTGGGATGGACAGTCGCACCATGCCGCGCGCTTGGGTTCCCCAGCGATTGTCGTCTTGCAGTTCGGCGCCGAACGAGAAGCGCCCGCCCAAACTTACTGGATCCTCGATGTCGATTTCCAGTCCGCCGCGGCCCCCGTGATAAGACTGATCGGCATGCCTGTCGCGGTAGTCGAAGCCTCCGAGCGAGGCCCGCACGCTAAGATTGCGGTCGAGCGGCACCCGAGCGCCTAGCTCCCCGTTGACGCCCGCGAGCGGCACTTCCTCAAGCCGGAAGCCCCTGAAGGTCTCGATGAGCCGGTTGTTCTCCACAGACAGCGCGCCGACGGCGGCGGCGGCGGGATCGGCGAAGCCGATCGTACGGCTGTCGTTGAGCGGCAGTCGGTAATTGACATGCAGGTCAAAGACCGAGGTGAACCCCTCCAGCCCGAACGAGGTCGCGGCCTGCGCGCGCGAGGTGAGATCGCTCTTGTAGAAGTCGACGCCGGCATTGACGCCTATCGCCGCGTCGGAGCCGACCTTAACGCGTCCGCCCATCGTGACTGAGCCGTTGCGATGAAAAAGCTCGTCGGTGCCGATCCGGCCGGCCGCGAAGAGAAGGCCTGAATCGTTCTGCGTCAGCGGTGCGAACAGCTCGAGCGATACTTGGCTATTGCCATCGCCAGCGCGCGCATCAACTTCAGCGCGGGGTTGCCAGGTGGCCTCACCATCCTGGGCCTGAGCACCCGAGGCCAGAGCCAACGCCAGTCCAGTCAGGCATGTGGAAACGAGCATCCGGTCGCGATGGTGCTTCTTCACAAGTACTTCCCCCTAATGCTCCCCGACATTCGGCGCGCCATATGCGCCTTGAATTATTCGAGAATTTGGGGAGCCCGCCAAGTATCGAGCTATCATTCCCGACGGCAGGACTCAAGGCTTCTGGCCACGAAAACGCCTCCTATCGCATTATTCCGTCGCCTCGACGGCATCGTGACCAAGCGAGCCCAGCAGGACCAGCGAGCGCAGTTACTGATGACTGTCCCCGGCGTGGGCGCTCTGATCTCGCTGACCTACGTGTCGGCGATCGATGATCCTGCAAGGTTCCGCTCCTCCCGAACGGCGGGCGCCCATCTTGGTTTGACACAGCGCAAATACCAGTCAGGCGAGACCGATGTCACCGGCCGCATTTCCAAATGTGGGGATCAAGAGGTGCGTACAGCGCTTTATGAGGCGGCCAACATTATCCTGACCAGGCCCGTCAAAGGGTCGCAGCTCAAGAGCTGGGCAGCGAAGCTGGCCGCCAGGGCGGGCATGAAGAAGGAGAAGGTTGCCTTGGCGCGCAAACTTGCCGTTTTCATGCATCGCATGCTCAGCGACGGCACCTGCTTCGATCCGAAGCTTGCCGCGGCATGATAGGCATCAGGTAGCGCAAAGATAAGGCATTAGGTTGTAACCCCTGTTTCGGCCCCACGTGGGATGGGGAGAGGCTTCAGTGTACCGTCAGGGTTCTAGCAAAGGCACACTGGTCATGAATGGAGGAGATGATCTGTGGGACCATCCGCCAAGTGTCTGCAAGAGCCTGATTTGCGCGTGGGTCCTGGAGTTGCTCGATCCATGATGTGCCGTCGATGATCGTGCTATGGCCAAGAATAGCTGCGAGCGGCATGCCGAACTGTGGATCAGACACGAATGGCTTCCATGCTTCCATGCGTCCATGTCCAGGTGCAGGTGCAGGTGCAGGTGCAGGTGCAGGTGCAGGTGCAGGTGCAGGTGCAGGTGCAGG
>FTCZ01005008.1_pt1 | contig 31162 bp, 25 predicted proteins | sample 1658871 | NCBI WGS metagenome assembly FTCZ01 (sample SAMEA3914864, study PRJEB12502) | metagenome | biome: forest; material: soil | place: USA | collected 2012-03-12 | depth 0.3 m | reverse complement strand
TGTCCCACCCGATCCCATCCCGAACTCGGCCGTGAAACCCGACAGCGCCGATGGTACTATCGCTTAAGCGATGGAAGAGTAGGTCGTCGCCAGGCATTGCAGCTGGTGTGCGAGAGAGAAGCGCGTTTCGAACCCATTCACACTTGTCGGTCGTCCCATCCCCCCTCCTACGGGGCGGCCGGCGCTTGGCGCGGGGTGGAGCAGCCCGGTAGCTCGTCAGGCTCATAACCTGAAGGTCACAGGTTCAAATCCTGTCCCCGCAACCAAAGCGCCATAACAAAAGCCCGCCAGGTCATAGACCGGCGGGCTTTTTGTCGTTCTGGAGCATTCTCTGCGACGAGCGACAATCTCCACTCCAAACCGCAAGATCGGTCGAGCGCGTGATGATGTCGCGCGACTAGCTGGTGCCGCCACGGAGGATGAGATGACGAAGGCGGCGCTTCAGAATTATCACGCCCGGATGCAGCGCGTGCTGGACCATATCGACCGTCATCTCGACGGGGAGCTGGATCTCGACACGCTGAGCGGGATCGCCGCTTTCTCGAAATTCCATTTCCACCGGCAGTTCACGGCGACCTTCGAATTGTCCGTGCATCGTTATGTCCAGCTCGCCCGGATGAAGCGCGCTTCACACCGGCTGGCGTCGAACGACGCCGGGAGCGTCACCGATATCGCGATGGATGCCGGTTACGACGCACCCGATGCCTTCGCCCGCGCCTTTAGACGACGGCTCGGGCAATCGCCGTCGTCGTTCCGGAAGTCGCCCGACTGGGTGCCGTGGCTTGTGGCCTTCGGGCCTCTCGACAATGCGAGGAGCAAGCTCATGCAGATTACCTACACCCCTGGCGACGTGACGATCCGCGACGAACCGCCGATTCCGGTGGCGATCATGGAGCATCGCGGCGACCCGGCGACGCTCGGCGCCACGATCGAGCGGTTCATCCGCTGGCGCAAGGCAGCCGGCCTGTCGCCCGAGACCAGCCCGACCTTCAACATCTTCCGGTCCGAGCGGCGCCCCGCCGACCCGGCCGATTACAGCATGGACCTGTGCGTCGGGACCGACCTGCCGATCGAGGCCAGTGACGAGCAGATGAAGCCGGGTGTGATCCCCGGCGGGCGTTGCGCGGTGCTGCGCGTCGTTCACAATACCAACAATCTGGAGCCTGCCGCGCTGTATCTGTATCGCGACTGGCTGCCGGCCAGCGGCGAGGAACTGCGCGACTTCCCGGTCTATTGCCGGCGGCACCTCTCCTTCTTCCCGGACGTGCCGGTGCATGAGGTCGTCGCGGAATTGTTCCTGCCGCTGAAATAGCTCGATCAGCAGCCAAGCCATTCCACGAACAACAACAGCCCGCCAGGTCATCGATCGGCGGGCTTTTTGTCGTTTGCGAAAGATCAGCGCGCGAGTTCGGGGATCGCCAGCTCGATGACCTCGGCCGGTGCCGTCGGCGAGCCGCCGTCGAGCAGGCCGAGCAATCCGACCAGCCGCTCCTCGACCGCGGATCCGATCGGGCTGCGGTTGCTCTGCCGGTTGCCTTGCGGCGCGCCGGCATCGACGAAGCGGCTGCCCCAGGCATCGGCGAGCGCGAGCACTTGCTCGATCGCCGGCGAGGGATCGCAGGCGACGATCGACGGGAAGGGTAGCCGGGTCGCCGGGCCGCGTACGTCGCGCGCGATCGCCGCCTGGCCGAAGCCGACGTTGAGCGGCGACAGGAACACCCCGCCGCGGATATTTTCCATATAGCTGCGCGGGCTCAATTGCGCCCACCAGGCAACCGCGAGACAGGCCACGCCCTGCGCGAGGATCACCACCGGGGTGCGGCGATGGACCATCGCGGTGTCGAGCTGGAGCGCCCAGCGGCCGTTGTGGAACTTGGTCAGGTCGAGCTCGACGCGCTCGAGCGGCGACGCCGCCGCGGCGACAGCGTCGCCCTTGACCGAAACGAGGATTGGAACCGGGCCGTCGGCCGAATTCAGGTCGCGAACCATGGCAGCTCTCCCATGCGGGGCGCAGTCGCTGTGTTCCTCACAGAGAGGTCACACCCGAGTCGCGCTGGCCTCTCACAACGCGAAGTTATTCCTACCGCTCCACTCTACAATCGGGCTTGCGCCGAAATGATGGGCGCTTGCGCCGGGTTGAGCGCGCAAGATTCTGACAATGTTGTGAAATTTCGCGAACAGGCGCGCTGATTCAACGGGTTAAGCGACGTTGCTCTTGCGTGCGGCGGCTCGCGCGCCGCCGACCAGCCGCGCACCGAGCAGTTCCTCCAGGCTAGAATAGCCCATGCCGAGATGGTCGGGCCGTACCGCCATCGCCGCCATCAAGCCGATCGTGCCGGCCTTCAGCCCGGTGCGCAAGACGCGGCCCCAGCGCAATGCCGTCTCCCAGCGGATCATCGTCAGGCTGGCGGCATCGACCTGGTGCGAGGCGAGGAAACGCTCCTGCAACGCGCCGATCAGATGGCCGAGCCGCTCGAGCGCCTGGCGGTCGGGGACCGGCTGGCCGCGCAGCAGGTGCTCGACGACGAGCCTCGCATCGCCCCAGGCATCCTCGCGGCCGTTCGCTTCATATGTCTCGGCGAGCACGCGGGTCGCGCTCGCCTGCATCGTTTCGGCATGGCGCTGCGACGCGCCGCCGCTGTGCTTGCGGTAGAGCAGCAACGGGTCGTCGATCCGTGCGATCCCGCCGAGACGGGCAGTACGATGATAGAGGTCGAAATCCTCAGCGTAGAGAATCTCGGGCCGGGTGAATGCGCGCGCGTCCGGGACTGCCGAGCGGCGCAGCATCACGGTCGACCAGACCAGCGGGTTCTCGATCCACAACAGCCATTCGACGAGGAGCGGCGTGGTGACGGGCGACTTGATGCTCGAGCTGACGCTGCCGTCCTCGAGGATTGCCGCGGTCGCCGCCACCAGGGCGATATCGGGGTTGGCGTCGAGATAGGCGACCTGGCGCCGGAAGCGGTCGGGCAGGCAGATATCGTCCTGGTCGAGCCCGGCGATATAGCGCCCGCGTGCCTCGGCAAGGGCGCGGTTGCGCGCGCGGACCGGACCGGCATTGGCCTCGGCCGCGATGACGCGAAGGCGCGGGTCGCGGCAGGCGCGCAGCATTTCTAGCGTGTCGTCGGTCGAACAATCGTCGACCACCACGACCTCGAAATCGCCGAAGCTCTGCGCCCACAGGCTGTCGAGCGTCTCGCCGATCAGCGCCGTGCCGTTATAGGCGGCCATCACCACCGAGACGATCGGATCGTTCACGCGACGGCCCGTTGTTTTTCGCCGAGCACCTGGTCGACGATCATCTGGCCAACGTCATTCTGCCATAGCCACAGGCCGTTGGCCTGCCCGCGGAAACTCCTCTCGCCGCCAAGTCGGCCCCAGGGCACGAACCCCGCCGCGAGCCCGATGCCGAACGCACCAGGGATCGGCTGGCACTGCGCGTCGAGCACGCGGCAATGCTGGTCGACCATCGGCCGGCCGTCGTGTGCGGCGATCGCGATCGGCTGACCGCCGGCATCGAGCAATGGCAAGGCGTGGGGCCGATAGCCGAGCGCGCCGATGACGAGGTCGGCCTGCTCGATGATCGCGCGTGCCATGGCGTCGTCATCGCCGATCTGGCGCAAGGCGACACGCGGGTCAGGCATCCGTCCGTCGACCTGCAGCATGCGCAGTACGAGCTCGCGCGCTTCGAGCCGGAAACCGGCCAGGCGATAGACGAATCCCGACACCGGGCAGATATCGTCGGGGCCGTAATCGGTGAAATTGTCAGCCCTGGCGGCATCTTCGCTATGGTAGAATGGACGCAGCGGCCGACGGTGGAGCAGGGTGATTCCGCCCGCGCCAAAGGCGATGCCCGGCCGGCTCCGCAGCATCAACGTGACGCTGGCCAAGGCGCTGGTCGATCCGCCGATCACCGCGACCTTGGGGTTGCGCTTGCTGCGCAGCACATCCGCAGCACGATCGAGCCCGCCGAGCGCAAGCAATTCGTCCGACTGCATCAATCGCCCCTCGGCGAGCCGGTAGAGCGGCGCGCCTGCGACGTCCTGCTGCACTAGCCGGTCGAGCGGCTGATAGCCACCAGTCGCGACGACGATCGCGTGCGAGCGGCGCTCGATCTCGGCACCATCCGACAGTCGGCGCATCCGCGTCGTCCAGCCGCCTTGCGGCAACCGGCGCGCCTCGATCACCTCGTGCCCGATCGCGACCTGTCCGCCATTGGCCGCGACGATCGCGCCGAGCCGGTCGCCGGTGACGCGCAGCAGCGGTCCGGCATCGACCAACGGCACGCCGAGCGCGCCGACGAACTTGGCGACCTGCCGTGCCGCGGGGTGGTCGATCAGCGCTGCGATCTCGGGATGCGGGTTGTCCCTGACCGCGCTGAGGAAGGTCTCGGCGGTCGAATCCGACGAGATGGCGTAGCGCCCGAGCCGACCGCCGCCCAACACATCGTCGCGCTCGACCACGGTAAGCCCGGCCTGCGCCAGTGCAGCGAGACGGCCTTGCTTAGATGCGGCGGTGAGCAGGGCGGTACCGGCAGGGCCGCCACCGACGACCAGCATCGCGTCCATCTCGCGCGGCCGTGCCGGCACGCGTTGCGCTTCGACCGCTGCATTGACCCGCGCGGCGATGTGACGGGCATCCGCGACGCTCATCCGATCGGTGATCGGCAGCGAGACGATCCGCGCGGCGATATGGTCGGCAACCGGGGTCGGCCCAGCGAGCGCGTGGTCGCGAATCCAGGACTGCTGCCCGAGATGCGGACTGAAATAGGTGCCGCAGCCGATGCCGTCCGCCGCCAGTGCCGCGATCACGTGATCGCGGTCGACATGCGAGGGCAGCAGAGCGGGCATGAACTGGGTCGCGCGGCGCTCGCCTTCGATCGCCTGCAGCGTCAGGCTGCGGAGATCCTCGCGATAGGTCGCCTCGATCGCGGCGCGGTGCTCCACCACCTTGCCGATCTCGGCCAGCTTCAGCCGCGCCATTGCCGCGACCAGTTCGGGCATCTTGGCGTTCAGCCCTGGCATCACGGCCGATCGGCTGCCGGCGAAGCCGAAATTGGCCATCTGGCGAAGCTCGTCGACCAGTGATGGATCGCCGCAATGGATCAGGCCGCCCTCGGCGACCGCGAAGGTCTTGGTTGCGTGGAGCGAATGGACGATCGCGAACGGCGCGCCCGCGCCGAACCCCTGGCCGCAGGCGTCGATCGTCCCGAGCGAGGAGGCGGCATCGACCACCACGCCAACATGGTGACGGCGCATCAGCCAGGCATAGCGGTCGAGGTCGATCGCGTTGCCGAAGGTCGCATAGGGTACGATCACCGCGATGCGGTCGCCGTGCCGGTTGAGCAGCCTTTCCTCAGCCGCCGCATCCATCGACCAGTCGTCGGGGTCGATATCGGCGAGCAACGGGGTCAGCCCGCACCATTCGGCGGCCTGCGCGGTGGCGGCGAAAGTGAAAGCGGGCATCAGCGCCAGCCTGCCAGCGGCGCCGTCGCGCCCGATCGCCTGGCGGATTGCAAGCATCAGCCCGAGCGTCGCATTGCCGACGCCGAGGCACGCGCCCTGGCCGCCGAACAATTGCGCGGTCGCTTCCGCCTCGAACGCCCGCAATTCGGGGCCATTGTTCGAATAGATGCCCGATTGCTCGACGCGCCTGAGGACGTCGAGATGCTCGCTGAGGCGCGGCGGATCGGGATCAACCAACGGATAGCGGAGTTCAGCCATGGCGGTCCGCTCTAGCCGGTGCGGGCTAAGAAGCGGTTACGCTTGGCCTGCGCGTACGACCGGGTTAACGTTCCCATTCGGCATAAAGGAGAGGCGCGGATGGCGATCGATTTCCTCCTCAACGGCAAGACGATGTCGTTCGATGGCGATCCGGACACGCCCCTGCTGTGGGTGATCCGTGATCATGCCGGGCTGACCGGGACCAAATATGGCTGCGGCATCGCGCAATGCGGTGCGTGCACGGTGCATCTCGATGGTCGGAACCGGCGCTCATGCGTGACCCCGGTCGATACCGTCGCGGGCAAGTCGGTGACGACGATCGAAGGCGTTACCGGCCCGGTCGCGGCCGCCGTGCAAAAGGCCTGGGTCGCGATCGACGTGCCGCAATGCGGTTTCTGCCAGTCGGGCCAGGTGATGAGCGCGATCGGGCTGCTCAGCCAGAAGCCCAATCCGACCGATGCCGATATCGATGCCGGCATGGCGGGCAATATCTGCCGCTGCGCGACATACGTGCGCATCAGGCAAGCCATCAAGGACGCCGCCGGCGGCGCCAAGGTGCCGGCATGACCGCGCTCGAAACCGATCGCCGCAAGTTCCTCGCCGGTTCCGGCCTGGTGCTGGGCCTCGCGCTGCCGATGCGCGGCGCCCGGGCGCTGCCGCAGGCGTCGTTCGCGCCCAACGCCTTCGTCCGCGTGCTGCCCGACAACACGGTCAGCGTGGTCATCAAGCATATCGAGTTCGGCCAGGGGCCCGCGACCGGCCTGACCACGATCGTCGCCGACGAGATGGATGCCGACTGGGCGCAGATGCGCGTCGAGTTCGCGCCGGCCAACGACCCGCTCTACAAGAACCTCGCCTTCGGCACGATGGGTACCGGCGGATCGACCGCGATGTCGAACAGCTGGATGCAGATGCGCAATGCCGGGGCCGCCGCGCGTGCCATGCTGGTCGCTGCGGCGGCGAAGGAATGGGGCGTGCCCGCCGGCGAGATCAGGGTGGCGAAGGGCGTGGTCAGCCACGGCGCGAAAAAGGCGAGCTTCGGTGAGCTGGCGGCGACCGCCGCGACGATGCCGGTGCCCGACAAGCCCGTGCTCAAGACGCCCGATCAATGGACGCTGATCGGTACCGATGTTCCCAAGGTCGACAGCCTGATCAAGTCGACCGGTGCGGCGCAATTCACCATGGACGTGCGGCGGCCCGGCATGGTCGTCTCGGTGATCCAGCACGCGCCCGCGTTCGGCGGCACGGTCAGGTCGGTCGACGACAAGGCTGCGCTCGCGGTGCCGGGCGTGGTCGCGGTCAAGGCGATCCCGCAAGGTGTGGTGGTCTATGGCAAGGACACCTATGCCGCGATGAAGGGCCGCGCGGCGCTCTCGATCGAATGGGATCTGTCGAAGGCCGAGACGCGCTCGACCGAGGCGATGCTCAAGGACTATCTCGCGGTCGCCGCCCAGCCGGGGGTCGAATGCGAGGCCAATGGCGATGCGGCCGAGGGCCTCGCGAGCGCGGCGAAAACGCTCGAAGCGACCTATGTCTTCCCGTTCCTTGCCCACGCGCCGATGGAGCCAATGGACGCGGTGATCGATCCGCGCGAGGGCGGCGTCGATTTCTACGCGGGCAGCCAGTTCCAGGTCGGCGATACGCGCGCGGTGGCGGGGGTGCTCGGCGTCCCGTTCGAACAGATGACGTTGGTCGAACAATATGCCGGGGGCAGCTTCGGCCGGCGCGCGACGCCCGACATGGGCAATGCGGTCGAGGCGGCGGCGGCGACCAAGGCGTTCGGCGGCAAGACCCCGGTCAAGCATATGTGGACGCGCGAGAACGACATTACCGGCGGCCGCTATCGCCCGCTGATGGTCCATCGCCTCCGCGGCGGCCTTGACGCCAGGGGCGCGATCGTCGCGCTCGATACCATCACCACCGGCCAGTCGTTCATGCGCGGCACGCCCTTCTCCAACCCCAAGGACAAGTTCGACAATGCGATGGTCGAGGGGCTGACCGAAAGCGCCTATGCCTTTCCCAACCTGCGTGTCGGCGTGAACGAGATGAAGAACGGCGTCCCTACCCTTTGGTGGCGCTCGGTCGGCAACACCCACACCGCTTATGTGATGGAGACCTTCCTCGACCGGCTGATCGAACTGGGCAGGCAGGATCCGGTCGAGGCGCGGCTCAAGCTGATGAAGGAAGAGCGCGCCAAGACGGTGCTCCGCCGCGTGGCGGAACTCGCCGGCGGGCTCAATGCCAAGGCGGGCCGCGCGCGCGGCATCGCGTTCCACAAGAGCTTCGGCTCGTTCGTCGCGCAGATCGCCGAAGTGTCGCGTGGCGCCGACGGCCTGCCCAAAGTGCACAAGATCTGGGCGGCGATCGATTGCGGCGTACCGATCAACCCCAATGTCATGCGCGCGCAGGTCGAGGGCGGGATCGGCTATGGCCTGGGCCATGCGCTGTTTGCCGAGATCACGCTCGGCGAGGGCGGCGTGGTCGACCAGCGCAATTTCGACACCTATCGCAGCATGCGGATCGGCGAGATGCCCGATGTCGAGGTGGCGATCATCAAGTCGACCGAGCCCCCGACCGGGATCGGCGAGCCCGGCCTGCCGCCAGCTGCGCCCGCGGTGGCGAATGCCTGGCGACGATTGACCGGGAAGGCAGTCGAGAGGCTGCCCTTTGCCCATCCCGCCAACCTCAAGGCGCTGGGAGATCGAGCATGACTCTGGGCAAGATCACGCTTCCCCGCTTCGGCATGATCGCGTTCGTCGCGTCGTTGGTGATCCTGCCGCTGTCGATCGCCCAGGGCGGCGGCGCGGTCGGGCTCAAGCCGCCCAGCGCCTTCGCCTCGATCGCCGACCGCAACGCGCGATCGGTCGCGATCTTCAACGAAATGGGCAAGGTGTTGACCAGCCCGCGCTGCCTCAATTGCCACCCGCGCACCGACAGCCCGACGCAGGGCGACGAGATGCTGCTGCACAGCCCGCCGGTGACGCGCGGCCCCGACGGGTTCGGCGCTGCTGGCATGGAATGCGCGACTTGCCATGGCCCGCGCAATGCGGCGTTCGGCAATGGCGGCGGGTCGGTGCCGGGCAATCCGAAATGGCATCTCGCGCCCCGATCGATGGCCTGGCAGGGGCTGACGCTTGGCGGAATCTGCCGCGTGATCAAGGACCCGGCCAAGAATGACGGCATGACGCTGGAGAAATTGATCGAGCATAATGGCAGCGATCCGCTGGTCGGCTGGGGCTGGCAGCCGGGCCCGGGGCGGAAGCCCGCGCCGGGGACGCAGGCCGAGTTTGGCGCATTGACCAAGGCCTGGGTGGAAAGCGGGGCGGTTTGCCCGAAATAACCATTCGTCACCCCGGCTCAAGGCCGGGGTGACGAAGTGTGAGAATGCTGCGCCCTGACCTGCAGCAAAATGCTCGCTTGACGTATTCGGCAACCGGACTCAGGATGGCATTATGACAAGCACGGACCCGGCCGCGTTCTTTCGCGAGATGCTGGGCGAATGGGAGAAGATGGCAAACAGCGTCGGCGGCGACTTCGCCAAGTCCGGCGAGTTTGCCCGTGCGATGCACGGCGCCAGCGCGGCGACGATGCAGACGCAGGAAGCAATCAGCGCGATGATGACTCGTGCGCTCGCCGCCGCCAACATGCCGAGCCGGGCCGAAATCGAGGATCTGTCCGCCCGCCTCGCGCGGATCGAGGACCAGCTCGGCCGCATCGAAGGCCTGCTCGGCGGCACGCCGGAGCGTCCCGGACGATCGAAACCCAGCCGCACGCGCAAGCCGCCGCAGGCCGGATAGGTGGCGACCGCCGCCTTCGACGTCCTCAAGGGCGCGCAGCGCGAGTTCGAGCGCGCGATGCAGCGCAATCTCAAGGGGCTGGAATATTTCCAGACCAGCGGCCCGACGCTCGGCGCGACGCCGAAGGACGTGCTGATCGAGCGCGGCACGATGCGGCTCTATCATTATCACGCCAAGACCGAGGACGTGTACCGCGTGCCGTTGCTGCTGGTCATGGCGACGACCAATCGAGGCTATATCTTCGACATGGTGCCGGGGCAGAGCCTGGTCGAATATCTGCTCGACGCCGGGTTCGACGTGTTCATGCTCGACTGGGACGCGCCGCGCGCCGACGAGAAGAACCTCAGCCTCGAAAGCTATATCCTCGATTTCCTGCCGACCGCGGTCGCGCGCGTGAAGGCGGAGACCGGCGAGGACGATATCTCGGTGGTCGGCTATTGCTTCGGCGGGGTGTTGTCGCTTCTGTGGGCGGCACTCCATCCCGATGACGGGCTGGCCAATCTCGTCACCTTCACCACGCCGGTGGATTTCTCGAAGATGGAGATGTTCCGGAGCTGGGCGGACCAGCGTTTCTTCGATGTCGATCGCCTGGTCGACACGTTCGGCAATTGCCCCGGCGACTATCTCTACACCGCGTTCGACATGCTGCGCCCCGGCCAGCGCGCGGCGGGCAATATCCGGCTCTACGACAATCTGTGGAACGACGATTTCGTGAAGACGTATCGCATGTTCGATCGCTGGTCGGCCGATATCCTGCCGCTCGCCGGCGAGTATTTCCGCCAGACCACCAAGAAACTGATGTGGGGCAACGAATTGCTGGCCGGCGCGCTCGAGGTCGGCGGGCGGCGAGTCGATCTCGGTGCCATCACCGTCCCGTTCCTCCATGTCGCCGCCGAGCACGACCATATCGTGCCGACCGCTGCCTCGGCGCCGTTGATCGGGATGGTCGGATCGGCCGACAAGCAGGAGATCATGCTCAAGGGCGGGCATGTCAGCCTCGTCGCCGGCGGCAACGCGATCAAGCGGCTGTGGCCGAACCTGGTGCAATGGTTGGGAACGCGATCGACATGAGCCACACCATTCGTCGTTTCCGATCCGAGGATGCCGAGGCGATGGTCGCCTTCGCCAAGGCCTTGCCCGAGCATGATCTGCTGTTCCTCAGCCGCGACGTGCGCGAGCCGCGCGTGGTCGCCGCCTGGCTCGCGGCGATCGAGGATGGCGAGATCGACAGTTTGATCGCCGAGGATGGCGGGCAGATCGTCGCCACCGCGGCGCTGGTCCGCGATCCGTTGAGCTGGAGCGCGCATGTCGGCGAGGTCCGGCTGCTGGTCGCCCCCGGACGGCGCGGGGCGGGGCTGGGCAGCGACCTGCTCCAGGGCATCTTCATGATCGCGAAGGAACGCGGCCTCGCCAAGCTGGTCGCGCGGATGACGGTCGACCAGTCGGGATCGATCGCCTTGTTCGAAGGCGTCGGCTTCCGCGCCGAGGCGATGCTCCGCAACCAGGTGCGCGGCACCGATGGCAGCGACCATGATCTCGCCATCCTCAGCTACGATGCTGCCCGGGTGGCGGCATTGCACGCGGCGACGGGCATTGAGTGACACGAAACATAATGGGGGGACGGCGCGTAGACGCCGCGCAGGAGAGACGATGCAGGACAATGTACAGACCAGGCCGCCCTCGGCATTGCTCGCCTTGACCGAGCTGCCGCGCGCCTTGTGGGAATTGGGTGCCTTGCCCTGGACCGCGCCGTTGCTGGCGACCGCGCCCAAGGGCGACGGACATCCGGTGATGGTGCTGCCGGGTTTCGTCACCACCGACCGCTCGACCGCGATCCTGCGCGAGTTCCTGAAGCGCAAGGGCTATGAGGCGCATGCCTGGGAGCTCGGGCGCAACCTCGGCCCCAAGGCGATCGGCCAGCAGGGCGAGAAGCTGATCGCGCGGATTCTCGAAGTGTATGAGGCGACGGGCAAGAAGGTCAGCCTGGTCGGATGGAGCCTCGGCGGCGTGATGGCCCGGCTCGCGGCCAAGCGGATTCCGCATGCGGTGCGGCAGGTTATCACACTCGGCTCGCCTTTCTCGGGCAGCCCCAAGGCGTCGAACGTCTGGCGCGCGTACGAGATGCTGACCGGGCAGAAGATCGACGACGATCATACCCGCTCGCAATTGAACGAGGTATCGGCGCCGCCGCCGGTGCCCTCGACCGCGATCTATTCGCGCGCCGACGGCGTGGTTGCCTGGCAGAATTGCTGCGAGGAGATCGGTCCGACCAGCGACAATATCGAGGTGTTCGGCAGCCATTGCGGGCTGGGGATCAACGCCAGCGTTTTGTATGCGGTGGCGGACCGGCTGGCGCAGGCCGAGGACGACTGGCACCCGTTCGAACGGACCGGGTTGCGGGCGCTGGTGTATCCGTCGGCGGGGCATGCTTGAGCAGAACTAAAAGGCCCTCCCCTTCAGGGGAGGGCCTTTGCTCTCACCCGCCCCGCAGGGTATCCACTGCGATCCAGTTCGACTCCCATGTCGCGCCGCCATCGGCCGAGAAGGCCTGGTCGAAATGGATCTCGGTCTTCGATACCGGGGTGATCAGGAAGCGGACGATGATGACGCGGCCGTCGACATTGTCCTGGCCGTAGAACGTGCCGCGGCCCTTGGCGTCGAACCCGCCATAGACCGGTGCGGTCAGCGAGCCGTTGCGCAGATTGGCGTAATTGATGTTCCACTGCCGCGTCTGCGGATTGTAGAGCCGGAGCGAGCCGCCCTCGATCTTGCCGGTCGCGCTGGCGACCGACAATTCGACGAAGTTCGCGCGCCCGTCGAGCAGCGGCTTGACCGCGCTGGTGCCCTTGAACTCGACCCAATCGGGCTTCTGCCCCGACAAGGGATTGCGCAGCACCTTGACCGAGGTGGTCCAGGTGCCGAGCTCGAAATCGAAATCCTTCTGCCCGCTGCGCGCGGCGGCGTCCTGCGCGACGGCGGGCACGGCCACGCAAACCAGGGCAATGCCGCAAATGGCGGCGCGAAGAACGGACATTGATGTTCCTTTGCGGATCCCGGGGAGGGGAAGGTTATTTCTTGGCCTGGCCCGTTGCGTCGCGGCCGAATTGCATGATCAGCTCGCCGATCTCGCGGGCGTGGGTCATCGCGCGCGCGCCCTGCTCCTTGAGATAGTCGCCCTGGATCTTGGCCACTTCGGCGGGGCTCTTCGCGCCCGCCGCGGCGCGCATCGCGGCGAAGGCCTGGCGGGTATTTTCCTCGGCATGCTCGATCATTTTCATGCTGACCGCGGCGCCCTGCCTGGCGGCCTTTTCGCCCGCTCCCTTCAGCTTCTCGCCCGATTTCTTGAGCGTCTCGCCGGCTGCCTCGACGCGGTCGGCGGCGTCCTTGGCGCGCGCGGCAGCCTTGTCGGTAGCTTCCTTGGCCGCCTTGGCCGCACGGTCGGTTGCCTTCTTGGTCGCGTCGGCAGCCTTGTCCGCCGCCTCCTTGGCGCGCTTGGCGCCCTTGTCGATCGCGTCCTTGACCTTCTTCGCCATCATTTCGCTCCTTTGGCGCGAGGTGTCCGCTTTGCGGCGGGCTTGGCGGCGGGTTTCGCCGCCGGTTTGGCCGTGGCCCGCTTGGCGGCAGGCTTGGCCGGAGTCCTGGCGGCCGCCGCAGCTTTCGGCTTCGGCACGGCCCGGGGTTTGGCGGCGGCTTTTCCCGGAGCCGCCGGCTTGTTCTCATTGGCGCCGCGCGAATTGACGGCGGCGGCCTTGAGGTCCTCGAACGACTGCCGCAACGCCGCGGCATAATTGTCCGGATCGGGCAGCATGTCGCGATCGGCGGTGAACGAGACCGCGATCGTATCGCCGTACGAATAGACCGGGTTGATCAGTCCCATACTGTCGAACACCGGCGCGGTGCCATACATCGACAGCATCTTGGCGCCGCAGAAATAGAGCGGGACGCGCGGGCCCGGAATGTTGGTGACGACGCAATTGAATGCCGGCGCGTGCATGTTGGCGGCGCCGATCCGCGTGTAGAGCCGTGCGCCGAGCCCGGCGAGGCCCGACGGGATCAATTTCGAATAATCGGCCAAATTCTTGGCGCCGACCGCATTGGTCATTGCTTTCGAATTGACCGCTTCCTCATGGACGAAGCGCAGCCGCTCGAGCGGATCGGCGATCTGGGTGCCGAGCCCGACCACCATCGCCGAGACGAGGTTGCCGAGCGCGCCTTTTTCGCCTTGGTCGCGCACCGAGATCGGTGCCATCGCGGTCAGCGTCTCCTTGGGCAATTCGCCCTTGTCGAGCAAATAGGCGCGCAGCGCGCCGCCGACCACGGTCAGGATCACGTCGTTGACCGTCGCGCCCGGGATCACGTCCTTGACCGCGCGTACCTCGGCCAGTTTGTACGGCACCGCGTCCCATACGCGATGCGCCGAGACCTTGCCGTTGAACCGCGTCTTGGGCGCGGGGCGGGTGTTCTTGAGGCTGACGTCGCCCTTGCCTGCCTGGACCGCGAGCCTGGCCATGCCAGGGAGCGAGCGGCCGATCGTCTCGGCGATGCGCATCGGCTGGAGCAGGTTGTTGAAATAGGAGCGCGTCAGCAATTCGGCGACGCGCGGCATGTTCTCGGGCTTCCAGGCGTCGGGCTTGGGCGGCGCCGCCATCGACGGGTCGAGGTCGTGGACCGCGGCCGACATCTCGACGCCCGACATGCCGTCGATCGCGGCGTGATGGACCTTGGAGACCAGAGCGAAGCAGCCGGGTGGCAGACCAGGGATATTGTCGAGCCCCTCGACTACGGTGAATTCCCAGAGCGGCTTGGTCAGGTCCATCGGCCGCGAATGGAGCCGCGCGACCTGGATGCAGAGCTGGCGCCAGTCGCCGGGCTTGGGCAGTGCAATGTGGCGGACGTGGAATTCGAGGTCGAATTCGGGGTCCTCGATCCAATAGGGATGGTCGACGTCGAACGGCACGCGGACCAGGCGCTGGCGGAAGGAGCGGGCGCCCTGCAGCCGGCTCTCGATGAAGCGGAGGATGTCCTTGAACCGGACGAACCCGCCCGGCGCGGTGGATGGGTCGTAGATGCCGACCGAGCCGATATGCATCGGCGTGTGCGGGGTTTCGAGATAAACGAACGACGCGTCCTGCGCGCTCAATTGCTCCATCAGGCCCTCTCCCGTTGCGCCGGTTCTGACCGGTCGGGAGGAGAGCGTAACACGGGTTTTTGCGGGGGGCGAATCGCGGATACAATCCCTCTCCCTTTGGGAGAGGGAGGGAGCGCCGAAGGCGCGGAAGGGTGAGGGCAGGGGGAGAAATGCTGTCCTCACCCTTCCCACTCGGCTGCGCCGAGCGGGCCCCTTCCCTCTCCTAAAAGGAGAGGGAGTTTACGCCGCGATCGCTTCCAGTTTTTCGCTCGCTTCCATCCACGCCGCCTCGGCCGCTTCGAGCTTCGCCTCGACCTCCGCACGACGCTTCATCAGGTCAGTCATCGTCAGCTTCGCAAGCTCGGCCGAGGCCGAGCCCGGATCGAACATCGCGCGGTCGATCGCGCTGCGCTGCTCGGTGAGCTTCGCCATTTCCGTCTCGGCGGCCTTCGCCACCTTGCGCAATTCCTGGCTTGCCTCGCGCGCCTCGGCGGCGGCGCGGCGGGCGTCCTTCTTGTTGAGCTTCGACACTTCCTTGGCGGTGTCGGACGCATCCTTGGCCAGCACGAAGGCGATATAGTCGTCGAGGCTGCCGTCGAATTCCTTGGCGGTGCCGCCATCGACCAGCACCAGCCGGTCGGCGGTCATTTCCAGCATGTGGCGGTCATGGCTGACGATCACCACCGCGCCTGTATAGGCATTGAGCGCCTGGATCAGCGCCTCGCGCGCGTCGACGTCCAAATGGTTGGTCGGCTCGTCGAGGATCAGCATGTGCGGCGCGTCGCGCGTGATCAGCGCGAGCGCGAGCCGCGCGCGCTCGCCGCCCGACAATTTGCCGACCCGGGTGATCGCCTTGTCGCCCGAAAAGCCGAACCGGCCGAGCTGCGAACGCACCGCGCCAGGGCTCGCGCCCTTCATCTGCAGCGTCATGTGCTGGAGCGGGGTCTCGTCGGCGTCGAGTTCCTCGACCTGATATTGGGTGAAATAGCCGACCCGCATCTTGCCCGACGCGTTCATCGCGCCGTCCATCGGCGCGAGCTGCGCCGCGAGCAGCCGCGCCAGCGTGGTCTTGCCGTTGCCGTTGCGGCCGAGCAGCGCGATGCGATCGTCGGGGTCGAGCCGCAAATTGAGCCGCTTGAGGATCGGCGTGTCGCCATAGCCGACCGCCGCCATGTCGAGCGTGATCAGCGGCGGACGCAGCTCGGCCGGATCCGGGAAGTCGAAGCTCAGCGTCGGGTCGTCGAGCAATTCGGCGATCGGCTGCATCCGCGCCAGCGCCTTGGCGCGGCTCTGCGCCTGCTTGGCGGTCGAGGCGCGCGCCGAGTTGCGGGCGATATAGTCCTGCAGTTTCTCGCGCTCGGCCTGCTGCTTGGCGCGGGCCGAGGCGAGCTGCGCCTGGCGCTCGGCACGCTGACGTTCGAACGCGTCATAGCCGCCGGGATAGAGCCACAATTTGCCGCGATCGAGATGGAGGATATGGTCGACCACATTGTTGAGAAAGTCGCGCTCGTGGCTGACCAAGACGATCGTGGCGGGATAGGATTTGAGGAAATCCTCCAGCCACAGCACCGCTTCGAGATCGAGATGGTTCGACGGTTCGTCGAGCAGCAGCAAATCGGGCGCCGAGAACAACAGGCTGGCGAGCGCGACGCGCATCTTCCAGCCGCCCGAGAAACTGTCGAGCGGGCGGTGCTGTGCTTCCTCGTCGAAGCCGAGTCCGACCAGGATCTGCGCTGCGCGCGACGGCGCGCTATAGGCGTCGATCGCCATCAGCCGGTCGTGGACCTCGCCCAGCCGGTCGGGATCGTGGCTGGTCTCCGCCTCGACCATCAATGCGGCGCGCTCGGTATCGGCGGCGAGCACCGTCTCGAACGGCGTCGCGGTGCCGTGCGGCGCTTCCTGCGCGATATAGCCGAGCCGGCTGCCGCGCGGCATCTCGGCGGTGCCATTATCGGGCTCGAGCATCCCGGCGATCACGCGGACGAGCGTGGTCTTGCCCGCGCCGTTACGGCCGATCAGCCCGACACGGCTGCGCGGCGGCAGCTTCGCGGTGGCGCCGTCGATGATCGTCCGCCCGCCAAGGCGGACCGTGATGTCGGTCAGGTTGAGCATGAGGGCCGCGCCTGTAGCAGGTGGGCAGCGACTTGCCTATCCGATTGGCGGCCGCACGTTTTGTGCACGATGCGCTACCCGAATCGTCACCCCGGCCTTGTGCCGGGGTCCGCCGGGCGGCAAGCGAGGAACTTGAAGTTCCAGTCCATGGCAGGCGGCGATGCAGACCCCGGCACAGGGCCGGGGTGACGAGGGATAAAGTTGACCGATCTCGCGATTCTCTATGAGCATCCCCAGTGGTTCGCGCCGCTCTTTGCCGCGCTCGACCGACGGGGCGTCGACTACACCGCATTCGGCCCCGACGGGCATTGGAATCCGGCCGACAGCGCGATTCCGGCGCCGCTGGTGCTCAACCGCATCGCGATGTCGAGCTTCCTGCGCAGCGACGAGCATCCGATCTTCCACGCCATGGCATTGCTCGATCACTGGCGCCGTTCGGGCGCGCGGGTGATCAACGGACCCGAGGTGATGGCGGTCGACGCGTCCAAGGCGCGCCAGCTCGCGCTGATCGCCAGCCTGGGCCTCGGCATTCCCGAAACGCGGGTCGTGCACCGCAAGGCGGACATCGAGGCCGCGGCGGCGACCTTGTCCTTCCCGCTGGTGGTGAAGGCCAATATCGGCGGCTCGGGGGCGGGGATCGTCAAGTTCGACAACATGGCCGAGTTGCGCTGGGCAGTGGCCGAGGGCGAGCTGCCGACCAGCGTCGACGGCGTGCTGCTGGTGCAGGATTACGTGCCCGCGCGCGACGGGAAGATCACGCGGATCGAGACGCTAGACCGCGCCTATCTCTATGCGATCGAGATTGCCGGTGGCGGGGCGTTCGACCTCTGTCCGGCTGATGCCTGCGTCGCCGATAGCGGGATCAGCATGACGGCGGTCGCGCCCATGCCTGAACTGATCGCCGCGACAGAGGCGATCGCGCGGGCGATGGACATGGACGTCGGCGGGATCGAAGTGATGATCGACGATCGCGACGGCGTGCCGCGCTTCTACGACATCAACGCTTTGTCCAATTTCGTCGCGCAGCCGCTCGATGTGCTCGGATGGGACCCGCACGAGAAACTGATCGACTGGCTCGAAACCCTCATGGAGGCCCGCTGATGCGCTACGGTTACTGGATGCCGGTGTTCGGCGGCTGGCTCAGGAACGTGCCCGACGAGGGGATGCAGGCGAGCTGGGATTATGTGAAGCGGCTGACGCAGCGCTCCGAGCAGCTTGGCTACGATCTGTCGCTGATCGCCGAGCTCAACCTCAACGACATCAAGGGGATCGAGCAGCCCGCGCTCGATGCCTGGTCGACCGCGGCGGCGTTGGCGGCGGTGACCGACAAGATCGAACTGATGGTCGCGGTGCGGCCCAATTTCCATCACCCGGCGCTGTTCGCCAAGGCGGCGGCCAATATCGACCGCATCTCGAACGGACGGTTGGCGCTCAACGTCGTGTCGTCCTGGTGGGCCGACGAGGCGCGGCAATATGGCCTGCAATTCGACCAGCATGACGATCGCTATGCGCGGACCGAGGAATGGCTGACCGTCGTCGACGGGCTGTGGACCGAGGAGCGCTTCTCGTTCGACGGCACCTATTACAAGACCGAGGACGCGATCTGCTCGCCCAAGCCGGCGAAGCGCCCGACCATCTATGCCGGCGGCGAAAGCGACAAGGCCAAGGCGATGATCACTGCGCAATGCGACGCGTATGTGATGCACGGCGACCCGGTCGAGGCGATCGCGCCCAAGATCGCCGACATGGCGGCGCGGCGCGACGCAGCAGGGGGCACGCCGATGCAGTACGGCATGGCGGCGTACGCGATCGTCCGCGACAGCGAGGCCGAGGCGAAGCGCGAGCTGGAGCGGATCACGACGGTCAGCGAACTGCCCGCGGGCTATGCCAATTTCGACCAGTGGCTGTCGGGCACCCAGCTCGAGCGCGAGCTCAAGATCCAGGAATATTCGGTGTCGAACCGCGGCCTGCGCCCCAACCTCGTCGGCACGCCCGAGCAGCTCAGGGAGCGCATCGCCGAATATGAGGATGCCGGACTCGATCTCCTGCTGCTGCAGATGAGTCCGCAGGCCGAAGAGATGGAGCGCTTTGCCGTGCAGGTGATGGGGACAGCCTGACCGATTGCCCGGTCAGGATCCCATGGCGAACGCGCCCTCGGTGACGAGCGGCGTTGCGCCGGCCTCGGTCGCATCGATGGTGGCGAGGATGACGACCGGCGTGCGCCATTCCTTGCGCCCGGCCGTCCCCTGATCGTTATTATCGTCGGTCATGGTTCTCACGCTGATCACAGAATGTGCAGTTCTGCAAGGCTGACGAGCCCCGGCAGCGCCCCGGCATGGCCGATATCGCCGCTGCCGATCGCCGCCCCGTCCTTGACGTCGTGCTGGAGGTCCGAGACCGGCATGGTCGCGCGGTCATCGACCAGCATGCGGTTCATCACCATCGGCGCGGCCGCCCGGTTGCCCGATGGCGCGAGCACGAAATCGCTTTCGCTCCAGGCATAGCTCGACGAGGCAGTGACGAGGATCGAGAGATCGGCATTGCCGTCGCCGTCCGTATCGCCCTCGATCTGCCAGAAGCTGCCGACGAAGGTCGCGCGGACCTCGCCGGCATGATGGCTGAACGCGCCCGAGCCGATGAAGTCGTTGAGCCCGGTCGCCGAGACGTCGATCGTGTCGCCGCCGCCGAAATCGAGGATATGGTCGCGCGCCGCCACCGTGGAGTCGCTGGCATCGAGATAGATGAAGGTGTCGCTGCCTTCGTTGCCGAACAGATTGTCGGCACCGCCGCCCCCGGTGACGCGGTCGTTGCCCGCGCCGGCGACGACCGTGTCGGCGCCGGCCCCGCCGACGATCACGTCCTGCCCTGCGCCCGAATAGACCTTGAACGCGCCATCGGTCTCGGCCGAGCCGTCGAAATGCAGGCTTTCGGTGGCGAGCAGGCGCTTGGCCTGGATCGTCATCGTCTCGCCCGCCGCGACGGTCGTGTCATCGGTCTTGAGGTCGTAGGAGTAGCTGAGGCCCGCTGCCGCGCCGAACCGCGTATCCTGCGCGCTGGCAAGCAGGATGAGGTCGACCGACTTCACCTGGTCGACGCCGAGGACGATGCCGTTGGCGCCCGAATAATCGCCCTGGATGCGCAACTGGTCGCTGCCGCCCTGGCCATCGGCCGTATCGCTGGCACCGAACCGGCCGTCCTTGCCGAAGTAGAAACTGTCGTCCTTCTGCCCGCCGGTCAGGTGATCGGTGCCAAGCCCGCCATAGATGGCGAACGCGCCATCGGTCTCGGCCGAGCCGTCGAAAGTCAGGTTCTCGCCCGCACCCAGCGCATTGCCCTGGACCGTCAGCACCTTGCCCGCGCCGACATTCGCGTCGTCGGTGGTGACGTCGTAGCTGTAGTGATTGCCGGCATTGTCGCCGAAGCGCGTGTCGCTGCCTGACAGGAACACCAGCATCTCGACATCGGTCATTGACCCGGCGCCGAGCGTCAGCCCGCCCGAATAGTCTCCCTGCAGCCCGATCTGGTCGTTGGTCCCCGCGCCGCCATCGGCATGGTCGGTCGGGTCGAATGCGGCGCCGAAATAGAAACCGTCATTGCCGTCGCCGCCGGTTGCCTGGTCGGTGCCGCCGCCGTTGAGCCGGAACATGTCGTCATTGGCGGTGCCGTCGATAACATCGTTGCCGCCCGTGCCTTCGGCCGGCGCGGTTGATCCCGGTGTTCCGGTGATGGTGATCGTCACCGTCGCGGTGCCGCCCCCCGCAAGCGTGTAGGTGAAACTGTCGATCGCCGACGAATTGGCCGCGCCGGTCGAACCGGTCAGGCCGTCAAAGGCATGATTGGGGTCGTAGCTGTAGGTGCCATCGGCGTTGAGCGTCAGATGAGCGCCCGACGCGAGGGTGATCTGCGTTCCGACATTGGCGGCCGAGCCGTTGACCGCCGAGACGCTGAGCGCCGGGCCATCGAGGTCGCTGTCGTTGATCAGCACCTGGCCGTTGGTGATCGCCGCATTTGCCACCACCGAATTGGTATCGTTGGTCGCGACCGCAGCCTGATCGAAGTCGAACACCGCGACCTGCGGGTCGTGGTCGGTCGGGCGATTGGCCGCGGCGAATTGCGAATTGATGTGGATCGAGTCGATCTGCGCGCGGCCGTAGAGATTGCCGGTGACCAGGATGTTGTCGATCTGCTGCGCGTTGCCGTCGAACAGATACGAATAGCGCTCTTCCGGCGTCATCAGCTGGTTGAGGTTGGTCAGCATGCCGCCCTGGTTGGGGTCGGTCAGCTGCATCTGCGCCTGTTCGAAATAGAAGCCGTTCCAGTCGCCGAGCACCGCGATGTTCATGTTGGGATCGGTGGCGAGGTGATCGTTGATCCACGCCTTGACCCCCGCCGCCTGCGCGGTGCGCGCGGCGTCGCCGGCATCGGCCGGCGGCTGGGTGTCTCCCCACATCTCGTCGCTGCCGCCGCGCGAGGTGGCGTGGACGTCGATCGTGGTGATGTGCTGGCCGTTGAAGTTCCAGGTCTGGACCAGCGGATTGCGGCTGCCGTTATAGGCAGCGCCGGTGATCAGCTCGGGGCTGCCATCGGGGGTGACGCGGTCGACATTGTAGAGATAGCCGTTGCGGATGTTGCCGCCCGGCTCGCCGCCGGTCGTGCCGGCGACGGTCGGGGCGATCTCGATATAGGCGTAATGCTTGCCGGTCTGCGCGAAGATCGCGTCAATCAGCCCCTGCGCGTTGCTGGCGCCCGACAGGTCCGATCCGTTGCCCGCGCCGTCGGCGTCCTGGACCTCCTGCACCGCGATGATGTCGGGCGCGCCGAGGTTCACCATCATGTCGTTGGCAAGGATGGTATATTTGTTGTCCGACGCGTCGAGATTTTCGAGATTGTAGGTCGCGATCGAGAGATGCGTGGCGTCGCCATGGAGGGCGGTGACCTCACGCGCGGTGGTCTTGTCGAGCGTCGTGGTGACCGCGCCGGTGACCAAAACCTCGTAATTGTCGTGCGAGTAGTTGAGGATGCCGGTGACGTCGCTCAGCTGGTCGCCGATCGTGTAGTTCGGCGTGAAGCCGGCAAAGATGCCGCTGTCGTCGTCGATCTGGATCTTCTCGGGATTATAGTCGACCGTGCCGTCCCCATTGGGCGAGATGGTGATGCCGCCGCGATCGTTCATGCCGGTGGCGCCATGGCCGAGCGAGGCGACCACGTCGGTCTCGCCGAACTCGTTGGTGTTGGAGACTGCCTGCGGCGTCTCGATCGTGACGCGCATCCCTTCGAGCGATTCCCAGAAATCGATGCCGTCATGGGTCGGGTCGTAGCTGGTGAGGCCATCGTCCTCGATCACCTGGGTCGGTGGCAGGATGCCGTGCTCGCCGATCACCACCGCGTCGGGCAGGGCATTGCTGTGCGTCCCGATCGTAACGATCGGCGAGGAGATTTGCGTCACCGTCAGCCCGGCGGCGTCGCCCTGGAATTCCTGGACGGTGCCGCTGACGTCGACTGCGTCGCCGACCGCGACGGTCGGGGCGGTCGAGGTGAAGACGAAGATGCCGTCCGAGGTCGCGCTGTTGCCGTCGCCCGAATCCTGCAGATAGAAGCCGTTGCTGTCGATCGCGGTGACGATGCCGTGGGTGATGACCTGCTGGCCGACCACGCCGGAAGTATGGCCCGCGCCCTGGATCTCGCCGATCAGCAGCGGGATCGGGTCGTCATTGACGATCGTGGCGGTCGCGACGGCGCGATCGACCACCGCGTCCCCGGTGGGGGCGCCGAGCGTGACGTGGAAGGTCTCGTTATGCTCGCCGACCGTGTCGCCCTGGACGGGCACGGTGATCGTCTTGGTGAATTCGCCGATGCCGAACGACACGGTGCCGCTCAGCACCGCGCCGGCGCCGAGATCGCCGGCGTCGGCACTGCCGTCGAGATTGATCGTGTAGCCGACGCTGGTTGCGGCATTCTGGCCGCCCGCGCGATGCACGGTGAAGGTGAGGTTGTGCGTGCCGCTGTCGCCCTCGGCGACCGAGGCGTCGTCGACGCGGAGGTGGCTGGTGCCGCTCGCCGACAGGAAGCTCTGCCCGCTGTTGATCGCGCCATAGCTCTGCGTGACGTTCGCGATCCAGGAGAAGTCGGAGCTGGTCGAGCCCGCGCCGGTCAGCTGGAGCGAGACGCCGGCACCTGGTGCCGGCTCCTCGGCCACGCCGATATCGGTCGAGGTCATGCCGCTGGCCGGACCATTGGTCGCGGTCATCACGCCTTCATAGGACAGGAACTGGACGACCACGCCATTGGCGTCGACGAGCGCGAAGCCGTCGGCCTGCGGCGTCGTCGAATCGCCGCCATTCTGCAGCCCGGGGACGGCGATGCTGACCGTGCCGTAGCCGTTCTGCTGGTCGGGAATGACACCCGTCAGCGCGATCCCGGCGGTGGTGCCGCCGGTCGGCGCGTACACGACACCGCCATTGCCGTTGTAGAGCACCAGATGCCAGCCGGTCAGGTCGGTGCCCGCGATGCCGGCAATCTCGACACCTTCGTTCGAATCGGTGCTGCTGTTGTCGTAATGTATCTCGTTGATGAACACGTTGGCCGGGGGCGGCGTCGGATCATCGTTGGTGATCGTGCCGATCGCGACCGCGTCGCCCAAAGCGGCGCCGCCGGTCGGGTTGGTCAGCGTGACGGTGAAATTCTGGGCAGCCTCGAACGTCGTGTCGCCCTGGATCGGGACATGGATTTCGGCGGTCGTCGCGCCATCGGCGAAATGGACCGTGCCGGTCAGCGGGGTGCCCGCGCCAAGGTCGCTGGCATCCGCCGCGGTGCTGCCGCTGCCGAAGCTGATCGTCCAGGTCGCGTCGACCGCACCCGCGCTGCCGTTCGCGCGGCTGACCGTGAACACCATGTCGCTGGTGCCGCTGTCGCCTTCGGCCGCCGAGGCATCGGCGATGCTGAGCGTGCCCGCCGGCGCCACGTCGTCATTGGTGATCGTGCCGGTCGCGGTCGTCTGCGCGCCGAGCGTGGCGCCGCCGGTCGGCGACGACAGCGCGATCTGCAGCGTCTCGTTGGGCTCGAAATCGGTATCGCCATGGATCGGGACATGGATCTGCGCCGTCGTCTGGCCGTCCGCGAAATTGACCGAGCCGGTGAAGGCGAAGCCGGTGCCATGGTCGGTCGCGTCGGTGCTGCCGTCGGTGATCGTCCAGGTCGCCGACACCGCGCCGGCGCTGCCGCCCGCGCGCGTGACGGTGAAGACCAGGTCGCTGTCGCCGCTATTGCCTTCGGCGACCGAGGCATTGGCGACGGTCAGCGATCCCGGCTGCGGCGTCGAGGCGCCGAGCGAGAGCGAGAAATCGTCGATCGCCAGCCCGTCATCGGCGCCGGTCGCGTCGGTATCGATCCAGCGAATCCAGAAGCTGGCACCGTTCGCCAGCGCGGTGGCGAAGTTGAACGTGCCCGTTATCGCCACCTGGTTGGCATTGCCGTTCAGCGCGCCGGCGGTCCCGGCCGTCACCGAGGGCGAGAAGTCGAGCGAATTGACGTCGATCCAGGTCGCGGCGGTATCCCCGGCACCCGTCGCGTTGAAGCTGATCTGGAAATCCATCCGCTCGGCAACGGTGCTGTGCACCCCGCCGAAACGCCATTGCTCGCCATTGTAGGAGACGGTCATCGACCCGGCATCGCTGCCGCTATTGTTGGTGAACTGCGCGCCGATGAACGGGATCAGCGTACCGCTACGCAACTGGCCGAGCGCACGGTCGGTGGCCGCCGCCGCGCCGTAGCTGTAGATGTCGCCGGTCGTGCTGCCGCCGGTATCGACCGCATATTGCTCGTTGTCGCGCGCGCCGCCGCCGGTCTCGGTAATGTACCAGCCGGCCGGCAGGGCCGTGTTGGTCGTGCTGCCCGCGGTGTTCGACAGCGAGTCGAAATTCTGTTGATAAGTCGCACCCAGCGTCGTGATCGAGATCGTGCCGGTGCCGGTATCCTGCGCGACCGGGGCGACGTCCGCGATCAGCCCGCGCGCCGCGATATGGGCAGCATCGTTGCCCGGAGTCGATTCGCTGTCGCCCGGCGTGTCGACAAAGCTAGCGGCACGAAAATTATCGTTGAAATCGATCGACATGGCTGCGGTCCCTGATCTGGGGGAGCGGAGGAAAGGTCGCCGTGTTCCCCGCACGACGCCCGAACCTGCTATTAGCCACGCATGACAATGATGTTGCAATCGGCTTTAGGTATAACCTGCGTTAGCCACTTAAGGCGTTGATCAGGCGGCAAGTCGTGGCCCGATCGGGGTGGCTATGCCTCGCTCGATTTCCTGTCATAGTCTGCCATGGGGAAGGGGTGATATGGCAGCGTCGGGGCCTGTTTCGCGATCTGTGCCGCGCGTCGTCGGGGGCGGCGGCGATCGCTCGGCGACGACCGACATCGTTGCCGGCGTGCGGATCTTCCTGGCGGTCATTACCCTGGGCGTCGCGATCCAGCTGGTGCAAGGCGGCAGCGGATTGGCCCGCGCCGCGGTCATCGCCCTCGGTGCCTATCTGCTGTTCGCGATCCTCGCCTTTGTCGCGCGCCTGGTGTCGTGGAAGGCGGCGGCACTGATCCGCCCGGTCCATGCCGTGATCGACGAGATTGCCGGCCTGGCGGCGGTGATCTTCTTTCCGGCGACGGTGCTGATCTATTTGCCGTTCGTCATCTTCCTGCTGGTGACCAAGCGCAGCCAGACCAGCATCCGCGCGATCGCCATCGAATGTCTGGGCTTCGTCGCGGTGATCGCCTTGCACGATCGGCTCGCGGCGCTCTGGCCGGCGATACCCCAGGCCGGCCGGGAGGCGCTGACGGTGCAGGTCACGCTGCTGCTGTTCGCCGCCGCCGCCTCGCTGGCCTTGCGCGCGCAGCAATCGGAGAACCGCGCGACTGATCAATGGAATGGCGAGCTGCTCGAAACCGGGCTGACCGCGCGCGCGCTGCCGGTCGAGGAAATCTGCGGTCGGCTGCGTGCGAGGTTCAATGCCGAGGCCGCGATCATCTGCCTGCGGCAGGAAGAGGACCGCCGGTCGCAATGCTATGGGTTCGACGATGCAGGGCTCAGGCAGGTCAAGCTCGACGACGAGGCGGCGGCGCAGATGCTGGCGCCCGAGGGACGAAGCGACTGTTTCCTGTACGAAACGCGGACCGGGCTCGCTTTGACCGAAACCCGGCCGGCTTTGGGACTGGCACTGCGCCGGATCGGTACCGGCTTCCTGCCCGCCGAATTGCGCGGGGATGCGGCGATCGTCGGGGCGCTGCCGATCGGCGCGAATTCACTCGCCGGCTATGTCTATCTGCTCGGGCTGCCGCGCATCTCCGACCGGCTGCTCGGTCGGCTGGTCGGTGCCGTGCGAACCATCAATGCGACGCTCGATCGCTACCAGATGTTCGAGGCGTGGCGCGAACGCGCCTTCGCCAATGCCCGGCTCGACCTCAGCCGCGACATGCATGACAGCGTGCTCCAGACGCTGGCCGGGCTGCGCATGCAGGTCGCGGTCCTGCTCAAGGACAATGCGATGCCGGCCGTGCAGCGTGCCGAGCGGCTCCAGGCCGTGCAGTCGATCATCGCCGCCGAGCAGGCGTGCCTGCGCGAGCTGGTCAACGACAGCAACCAGCCGATCGGCGAGCAGATCGACCTTGCCAGCCATTTGATGCAGCGCGCCGAACTGCTGTCGCGGCAATGGGGCATCGCCTGCGCGCTGAGTGCCGACCCGGCCGAATTATGGGTCGCGCCCGACGTCGCGGTCGAGGTCGAGTTCCTCGTCCGCGAAGCCGTGTCGAACGCCGTGCAGCATGCGCGCGCGGCGCGGGTCGAAGTGCTCGCCGCGCAGCGCGACGATGCCTTGTTCATCACGATCAAGAGCGACGGCGCGACCGTGCTCGGTGAATCGGGCCTGCCCGATGTCGAAGGGATCACCTCGCGCTCGCTGGCGAAGCGGCTGAAGGCGCTCAACGGCCGTGCCTATGCCGATCCGATCGAACGTGGTGTATTGTTGTCGCTCCGAATTCCGCTCGAGGCTGCCAAGCATGTCCAAACTGCTGATAGTTGACGACCATCCGATCTTCCTCGACGGGCTGCAGCAGTTCCTCGAGACCAACGATCATGTCGTCGAGGACACCGCGCGCACCGCGGCCGACGCGCTGCGCAAGGTCGCAGAGGGCGCGTTCGACGTCCTGATCCTCGACGTCACCATGGCCGAGGGCGGCGGGCTGCATATCCTCAAGACGCTGCGCGGCGCCGGCAACCAGATACCGGTGATCTTCCTGACCGTCGGGCTCAAACCCGCCGAGACGATGGAGGCGGTGCGGCTGGGGGTGAACGGCATCGTGCTCAAGCATAACGACCCGGGCAATCTGCTGTCGTGCATCGACGCGGTGAACCGCGGCGACAGCTGGATCGACCCGACCATCATCGAACGCGTGCTGCGCCGCAGCCTGGCCGGGCAGAGCGTCGCGATCCTCCCGCAATATGATTTGACCCGCCGCCAGGAGGAATTGGTCAAGCTGGTCGGGGAAGGGCTGCGCAACCGCGAGATCGCGCGGCGCTGCGGGCTGACCGAGGGCACGGTCAAGCTCCACCTCCACAATATCTACACCAAGCTGGGGATCAGCTCGCGCGCTCAGCTGATCATGATGCTGGCGGCCGAATCGATGTAATCGACCGCCGCGCTCAGGCCCAGCCGGTGGAGCGACCACGGCTCGGGCGGCGGTTGCGGATTGGTATAGCCCGACACGACGGCAAGCGCGGCGCCGCCGGCAATGGCGATGCCATAGGGGATCGGGCCGCCGGGCTTGAGTCCGGGGAAAGAGCCTCCCTGGGTGACCGCCGACGGCAGCAGCCGGCGCATCGCGATGAAGGCGAGGCTGAGCAAGGCGCCGCCCATGGCGACAAACAGGTACAGCGCACCGGCGCCGGTGAAATCGAACCACATCGCGATCGCGGTCAGCAACTTGACATCGCCGCCGCCGAGCCAGCCACGCGAGAACAGGAACAGGCCGCCGAAGAACGTGGCGAAGAAGACGACCGCATTCTGCCACAGGCTGGCATTCCAGCCGCAGCTGTACATCCAGCCCTGGAACAGGAGGATGATCGCCGCTGGGAAAAAATTGGAGATGCGCAGCTTCCACACGTCCATGGCGGCGGCGAGCGCGAGCAGCACGTAGAAGATCAGCAGGATCGCGGTCTGCGCTTGGGTCATCGTTTCGATTCCAGCAGGGCGAGGTTGCGCGCTGCAACGGTGGCGTAGACGGGGGACGCGGCCACCGCCTGGCTCAGCCACGCCTCGGCATCGCCACGACGCCCGGCGAGCATTGCGGCATAGCCGGCATTGGTCAGGCGTTCGGCCCAGCGCTCGGCGCTGTCGCTCATGGCGCGGACCGGTGCCTCGCCGGCCGAGCCTGCGGCGATGTCGATATTGTTGAGGATGCGCTCATTGCCCGGATCGCGGATTGCGGCGCGGTCGAGCAATGTCTTCGCCTCGGCGACCCGCTGCTGGCGGATCAGCGCCACCGCCATGTTGTTGAGCAGCATCGGCTCGTCGCCGGCAGCTTGATGGGCCGCGGCATAGGCCGCGTCGCTTTCCTGCCAGCGGCCGGCATCGGCATAAGCGGTGCCCAAAGCGGACTGGATGTGCCAGTCGGCGGGACAGGCCTGTCCCGCGTGGAGCAGGGCTTTGATCGCCATATCGGTGTGGCGCAGATTGACCGCCGCCATGCCGAGTCCGCGGGTGGCGCGGCAATCGTCGGGCACCTTGGCCGCGAGCACCGCGAAGGCGGCCTCGGCGTCGCCGTCGCGACCTTCGGCAAGCGCCAGTTCGGCTTGCAATGTCGCGATCTCCGGAGCGTCCGCCGGTGCCGCGGCCTCGGCGGCACGGTCGAGCATGATCCGCGCCTGGATCAGCCGCCCCGACCGGATCGCGCCGGCGATCAGCCCCAGGTCGCCATCCGCTGCCTGCGCCGCGACGGGCATCGCCAGCAGGATCAGTATCGCGAGCGGCAGCCGGGTCATCGCCGCTTCCGCTTGTCCAGCCCCGCGGCGAACGGCAGTGCATTCTCGCCGACGAGCAATTGCACCCGGTTGGCGCGCGACGAGGCGTAGAGCCTGGTGCGGAACGGCACCGCGCGCGCCAGTCGCTGCGCGGTGTCGGCGCCGGCGGCGGGATAGATGATGCGGCTGTTCGACAGGCGCTGGGAGCTGTCGCCGCGCTCGATCCCGGTCCAGCCCTTGCGCGCCAGCCACGACTGGATGCGACCGGCGGTACCCTTGCGATTGACCGCATTGACGATCGAGGTCGGGCGCAGGGCAGTCGTGGTCGTCGGCGGGGCTGCTGCGGGGGCCGCGGGCAGCGCGGCTGCCGGAACTGCCTTGGCCGATGCGGGCGCCGGCGCGGGAACGGGCGCCGACCTGATCGGGTCGGGCAGGACCAGGCGGACCTCGCCCGACGAGATGCGTTCGAGGCGCGGGCCGTCCGGCAGGACCGGCGCGGGCGGCTGGACCGGCACGGGCGCGGAGATGGCGACCACCGGCGGCGGTGCGGGCGTGGTGTCGGGCGCGGTGATCGCGCGCATGTCGACCGCGACCAAATCGGCCTCGTCATTGCGACCCTGCGCTTTCAGCGAGGCGGCATAGGCGAGGTAATAGTCCTGGTTGCGCGGGGCGAGCGCGAGTGCCTGCTGGAAATAGGTGTCGCTCAGATCGTAGCGCTGCAGCCGGTCATAGCTCAGCGCCAGCCCTTCCAGCGCCGCGGCATCTTCCGGGTTTGCCGCGAGCAGCCGGCGATAGGCTTCGATTGCCAGGCCGAAATTGCCGTCGGCGCGCAGCCGGTCGGCATCGGTTCGCGAGCCGGCGCCCTGGCTGCTCATCCGTGTGCCCTCGGGCAATGCCATGCGGTTGCCGGCCATCATGCAGCCGTTGCTGGCGACCAGCGCGCCGGCGAGCAGGATGCGAACAGGCATGTCGCGCTTCATCGTCTCACCCTCCCGCCAGCATCGGCAGCAATTGCCGCGCAACGCGGATCGCGGCCGGCAGCATCAGCACGCCGATCATCACCGGCAGCATGCACGCGACCAGGGGGATCGACAGCAGGACCGGCAGGCGATGCGCCTTTTCCTGCGCCAGCATCTTGCGGCGCTCGCGCATCTCGTTGGCGTAGACGCGCAGCGTCTGGCCGATGCTGGACCCCAATTTGTTCGATTGGATCAGCAAGGTGGCGAACGAGCGGATCTGGTCGATCCCGGCGCGGTCGCCCATCCGCCGCAGCGCTTCCTCGCGCCCGCGCCCGGCGCGCAATTCGAGCACCGTGGTCGCGAGCAGGTCGGCAATCAGCGGGTGCGACCGCGTCATCTCGCGCCCGACGCGATCGAACGCGGCTTCCATGCCCAGCCCCGCCTCGACGCAGACCAGCATCAGGTCGAGCGCGTCGGGAAAGCCGTTGACCAGTTGCTCGTGGCGCCGCCCGGCGCGCGCCGAGACCCACAGATTGGGCAGATAGAGGCCGATGACGGCGAGCAGGGCCCCGAACAGATAGAGTTTGAGCAACGAGGGCGGCGTGCCCTGGACCAGGGTGACGACGACGAGGATCAGCGGCAGGCCGAGCGTCGTGGCGATGCGGACCAGGGTGAAGATGCGGGGTGCGTGGGTCGAGGTGTAGCCGGCCGCCGCGAGCCTGGCGGCAAGCGAGGCGTTGTTGGTATCGATCAGCGAGACGCCGCGCTTCTCGACCAGGTCGACGAGCCTCGCCCAGCCGTCGCGGTTATTTTCGCGCAACGACCCCGGCGCCACGCCTCCCTCGCCCGCCACGGCTGCTTCGGCGAGGCGGCGGCGGATCGCCGTGCGGCTGGTCACGACGGTCGAGACGCCGAGCACGATCAGCACGACCACCGCGAACAGGGTCGCGAGGATCGCGTAGCGCGGGAATTGCTGGAGGATGGCGTCCCACATCGCGTCAGACCTTCAAATCGACCATGCGGCGGATGATGAAGAAGCCGACCAGGTACAGCCCGATCAGGCAGCCGAACCCGATCGAGAAAGCAGGGTCGCCGGCGACCTGCAGGTAGAAAGGCGGGTTGAGCAGGAACAAGGCGACGAACGCCATCACCGGCAGGCCGGTCAGGATGGTCGCGGTCATCCGCCCTTCGGAACTGAGCGCGCGGACCATCAGCACCATGCTGGCGCGGTCGCGGATCACCTTGGACAGGTTTTCGAGGATCTCGGCGAGGTTGCCGCCGGTCTCGTTCTGCACCGACAGCGAGACGACGAACATGCGGACATCGTCGAGGTCGCAGCGATCGGCCATGTTGTGGAGTGCGTCGCGCAGGTCGGCGCCATAAGCGACTTCGTCGGTGACGATGCCGAACTCGCTGCCGATCGGATCGGCCATTTCCTGCGT
>FTCZ01005604.1_pt1 | contig 31255 bp, 25 predicted proteins | sample 1658871 | NCBI WGS metagenome assembly FTCZ01 (sample SAMEA3914864, study PRJEB12502) | metagenome | biome: forest; material: soil | place: USA | collected 2012-03-12 | depth 0.3 m | reverse complement strand
GTCCTTGACCACGTCGCCCTGCAGCAGCTGCATGAAGACCGAGGTGTCGGCGTTCAGGTAGTGCGCGCCGGTGCCATGGAAGCAGGGGTTGCACGACGCTGCGACGTGGATCATCGCCGGCACGTCGAGCTCGCACAGCGCCTCGTAGACCGGGTACCACTCGCGGTCGGTCATCGGCTTGCCGGTCCAGTAGCCGCCGGTGGGATCGGGGTTGAGGTTGACGCCGACGAAGCCCAGTTCATCGACGATTCGCCTGAGCTCCGGCACCACGTTCTTGGGCGGCGCCAGCGGCGACTGCGGCAGCTGGCCGACCGGCACGAAGTTGTCCGGATAGAGCTCGCAGACGCGCTTGACGAGGTCGTTGGACACCTCGGCCCATTCGAGGCTGGTGCGCTCGTTGCCCAGGTGGTGCGACATCAGGCCGGCGATGGGCGAGAACAGCGTGATGTCCGAGCCGCGCTCCTTCTGTAGGCGCAGCTGGCCGCCCTCGATGGCCTCGCGGATCTGGTCGTCGCTCACGCGCGCGCCCGAGCGCGCGGGGGCGTTGGCCGGGTCGTCGGCGGCGGCGACCTGCGCGGCACGCCAGTCGCGGAAGGACTTGGGGACGGTGGTGAAGTGGCCGTGGCAGTCGATGATCATGCTGGGCACCTCAGACGCGCGGGTCGATGAACAGCTCGCTCATCGCCATGCGGCGCGGCGTCAGGCCCTGCTTGAACGCGGTGGCCTCGAGCGCCTCGATGGTCTTGCGGTTCTCCTCGATGCCGTAGGGCAGCGGGTCGTGGCCGACGATCTCGCGCAGCTTCAGGTACTTCTTGTCGCTCTTGTCGGTGGCCTGGCCGGCGTCGAGCCTGGCGAGCCACTGCTTCTTGGCCGTGTCGAAGGCGTCGTAGATCGACTTGGCGACCCACGGGTGCTCGGCCAGCACCGAGTCCTTGACGACGATGGTGCCGTGCATCGGGTACACGCCGGTCGTGCGATACGACTCGGCCTCGAGTTCCTCGGCGTTGGGGAACAGGTCGGGGTAGTCGGCCTCGACCTCCTTCCAGCCGCCGGTCGGGTCGCCCGTGCGGCCGATGCCGGCGTTGCCGTGGAAGCCGGCGACCAGGTCGCCGCGCGCCATCATGTCGGCCAGCGAATCGCCCTTGGCCACGTGGATCACGTTGGGCGGCAGCTTCAGTTGCGTGACGTGCTCCTCGTCGTCGACCACCCAGGTCACCTTGGACGAGTCGAGCCCGAACTCGTCGATCAGCACCTGGCGCGTCCACACGCCGGTGGTCACCGAATAGGCGCGCACGCCCACCTTCCTGCCTTCGAGATCCTTGGGGCTATTGATGTCGGCGTCCGGTCGAACCAGCAGGCCCGAATGGTGGAAGCGGCGCACCACGAAGATCGGCAGCGCGACGAACGGCGCGCCGTAGGCGCGGGCGATGATGTAGGTGGTCGGCGCGATCTCGCAGACATCGAACTCGACGTCGCGCACCATGCGGCGGAACGCGCCGATCTGCGGCTTGACGGTGACGAACTCGGCGTCGACGCCCTCGATGGGGATCGAGCCGTCGCGGATCGCCGAGGTGACCGGGTGTTCGGCGATGGCGATCTTGAGATGGACTTTCGAGGACATGTGTCTGTCTCCAAGTGAGATGTCTGGGGAGGCCGCTCCCCGCGAGGAGCCGGGCCGTCGGCCGTGTCGTGCAGCGGCACGTTCGTGCCTCGATGCAGATCCGGAACTGGCCGAATCGAGGCGCGATAGTAGGTTCGCTTTCGCCGTCGTGGACGCGCGCGGAATCAAATCCAATGGGCCGCGACGAGATCCGATGGCGCGGGTTCGAGAGGGCCGTTCCTGCGTCGATCCGGGGCGGATCGGCGCCGCCATCGGATCTCTTCCGCACCCATCGAATATCGACTCGGGGACGTCCGCGCCGCGGGTTGCGAACCTAATATCGCGCCTCGATTCGAGTCGAACTGCGATGAGGTCGCGTCGACGGATCACTGGAATTCAGAACCAGATGCCAGGGCTGGAGACTCCCGGGCAGACCGCACCCTTCAAGACAAACGGAGACATCATGAAAGACATCAAGTCCAGGCCTTCGCCGGCACTCGTCGTGGCTGCCTGCATCGCCGCATGCTCGCCCGCCTGGTCGCAGGACAGCGGCGCCGCGAGCAGCAACGAGGCAGTGCTCCGGCGCATCGACGAGATGACCCGGCAGATCGAGGAACTCAGGGCGCAGGTCCGGGCCAACGAGGAGAAGGCGAACGCCGCGGTCAAGGCCGCCGCGCCTCAACCCGTGGCGGCGGCCGCCGGCAAGGGCGCGACGGAAGGGCTGTCGCGGCAGGCGAACCGCGAGGTCACCGGCAACACGGATGTCGACGCGGAGCCCGAAGGCAAGACCCTCGTCGGTTCGCCGAAGGCGAGCCTGGACTACTACGGCATGATCGACGTCGGTGTCGAGGGCCTGCGCGGCACGCTCGCGAGTGGCAAGCAAGGCGAGGCCGTCCGCATCAGCAACGGCATCATCACGCCGCACTTCGGCCTGATCGGCCACGGGCAGGTGGCCTCGGGCCTGCAGGGCTCGTTCAACATGGAAGGCAGCTTCGCGCCGGATGCCGGCACCTCCGGCATCGGCGGCCGGCTGTTCGGGCGCCAGGCCTGGGTGGGCCTGTCGGGCGGCTTCGGCACGGTGCGGCTGGGCCGCCAGTACACGATGGTGCGCATGGGCTGGGAGGACGCCAACCCCTACGGCACGGGCAACCAGGGCCTGCGCCTGCTCGATCCGCGCATCTCCAATCCGCGCGCCGACAACTCCATCAGCTACTTCGACAAGTGGGGCCCGGTGACCGCGGGCGTGAACTTCAGCGCGGGCTGGGACGCCGTCGACGGCAACTCCTCCAACACCGGCCCCGCCAACTCGGCCGGCGCCGATTGCCCGGGCGAGGTGCCGTCCAACAACCGCCAGTGCCACGAAGGCTCGGCGGGCATCAAGTACGACGGCGGCATGTGGGGCCTGACGAGCTCGTACGAGAAGCTGCGCGGCGGCACCTCGGCCACCTATGGCGGCCTGACCTCGCCCAACCTGACGGACAAGCGCTTCGTGTTGGGCACCTACCTGAAGCTGCCGGGCGGAACGAAGCTCACGGCCGGCTGGATCCGGCGCGACAACGAGGGCAGCAAGACGCCCAAGAGCAACCTCTACTGGACGGAGGCCGTCGTGCCCTTGGGCGGCGGCTTCTTCGTCGACGGACTGCTGGGCGAGCTGAAGTACGAGGACTCGTCGAACAAGGCCTTGCTGGTCAACCTTCGCGGCCGTTACGTGGTGGCCAAGGACACGACGCTCTACCTGACCGGGGCCTTGATGAACAACGACGGCGCGCTGGCCCTGCCGGCGACCGCGAGCACGCCGGCCCCGACGCCGCAGGCCGGCGGCAAGCAGGGCAGCGTCATCACGGGCATCCTGTACAAGTTCTGATCGGACAGGTCGCGTCGACAAAGGCAAAGGCGGTCGCATTCGACCGCCTTTGTTCGTGGCGCGAAGCCAACTAGGCGAGCAGGCGCGCGGCGGCCTTCGCCACCGACATGTCGGCCACCTGCGCGATCGCGGACCGGTGCCGCAGGCTGCCCAGGCCGATGTACATGTCCTGCAGATAGTCGATGTCCGCGTCGGTCAACGACAGGTCGCGGGAATAGGGCCGCTGCGCCAGGTTGAAGTCCCAGGCGGCCTGAGCCGAGGCGGGATCGAAGTTCCGCTGGGCGTGCCGGCGCGCCTCGATGAACGCGTCGTGCGCGCCGGGCGACATCAGGTAGTCGTACAGCGCACCGTGGGCCGCGGCCGCCGCGACGAGCGCGTCGCGCTTGTGCGCCAGCGCCGCCGTCGACGCGTAGGCCGTCTGGAAGACGCAGCGGGGCAGCTCTTGCCACAGGCGGCCGTCGGCGAGCGGCACGAGCGCGTCGGCGTCGTCGAGGTGGGAGACGCTCGAGCAGCAGGCATCCGCCTCGCCGCGGACGACCGCGTCGTGGCACTGGTCGTTGCTGCCCCGGTCGATGAAGCGCACCTGCGAGGCGTCGACGCCCTTTTCCTTCAGGAGCTGCAGCATCAGCGCGTGGAGCAGTCCCAGGTGCGGTCCGACGGCCACCGTCCGGCCTTCGAGATCGGCGACCGTCGCGATCGAGCCGGGCCGCGCGAAGACCGCCAGGGCGACCTTGCGCATGCCGGCGCCGATGATGCGCACGGGCGCGCCCTGTTCGATGCGCGGCAGCACCAGGTTGTAGCCCGACACGAAGCACACGTCCGCCGTGCCGGCGGCGATCGCGTCGAACGGTCCCGAGACGCCGGGGATCTCGATGGTCTGCACATCGACGCCGAAGCGCTCGAACAGGCCTTGCTGGTTCATCAAGGCCTCCAGCGTCGCATTCTCCAGGCCGGGGTTGCACGCGATGCGCAGCGCGAATCCCGACGCCTGCGCGAATCCGCCCCATGCCAGGCCGGCGCCCAGGAGGCCTGCGCTGCGCAGGAAACGACGACGAGTGAAGGTGTGCGACATCGATGGTCCTTTCGTGAGACTGCCCCCGGCCGGGGTCGAGGGCGTCAAAGACTAGGACCGGCGGCGCGCCGCCGCCAATTCAAATGTGCACCGGAGGCATCGAATCGGCGCTGGCGCGAGTCGCGGCATCGAATCTTCTCGCGGGCCATCGGATTCCAGGTCCGCGCCGACACATCGAGAGATCCGCGCTCTAACATCGACTCACGATCCGAATGAACGACCAACGCGATAGGTTGGAGATCGTGGCAGGTCATCAGGAGACAACAACCATGGGCATCACACGCAGAACGGCACTCACCGGCGTCGCGCTCGCCGCGACGGGGGTGGTGCCGGCCTTCGCCCAGTCGGTGGAAGAGTTCTATCGCGGCAAGTCGCTCACGCTGGTCGTCGGCGCCGATGCCGGAACGCCCACCGACATCATCGCGCGCCAGTTCGCGCAGGCCTTCGTCAAGTACCTGCCGGGCAAGCCCGACCCGGTCGTGATGAACGTGGTCGGTGCCGGCGGCATGGTGGCCGCGGGCTCGCTGCAGTCCAAGCAGCCGCGCGACGGGACGGCCATCGGATTCCTGCAGCGCAACAACCTCTACATCCCGCTGCTCGATCCGCGCCAGAACGTGTTCGATCCGCGCCGGGCGCGCTGGCTGGGCAGCCTGAGCAAGGTCAACTACTGCATCGTCGCGATGACGCGCTCGGGCGCGAAGAGCGCGGACGACCTGTTCCGCAAGAAGATCTACCTGGGCGCCACGGGCTTCTCGAACGAGAACCGGATGCTGCCCGCACTGCTCAACCAATACCTCGGCACCAAGCTGGCCATCGTGCCGGGCTACACGGGACGCGGCGAGGTGTACCTGGCGATGCAGCGTGGCGAGGTCGACGGCTGGGCCTCCACCGTCGACGGCCTGAGCGAAGGCGAGCCCGCGCGCATGATCGCGCAAGGCAAGCTCAAGGTGCTGCTGCACCTGGGCTGGAACAGCCCGCCGGAGTTTCCGGATGTGCCCAACCTGGGCGCCTACGTGACGCGCCCGGAGGTCAAGGAGTTGTTCGACTTCTTCCTGCTGCCGTTCCAGGCCGGCCGGCCGCTCGCGGTGCCCGAAGGGGTGCCGGCGGATCGCCTGGCCGCGCTGCGCAGCGCGTTCGCACGCACGATCACCGACGCGAGGTTCATCGCCGCGATGAAGAAGCAGGGCTATCCGGTCGATCCCATCGACGGCGCGGCCGTCGAACGCATCGTCAGCCAGTTGTATGCCACGCCGGTCGCGGCCCTGGACGGCGTGCGCAAGCTGCGAAATCCGGAGTCCTAGAAGCCTTCGCCGACTACTTTCCTTCTCGACCCGCCGAGGCCGCCGCAGCGTGCTGCCGGCGCAGGGTCGAGTGCCTGACCACGTCCCGTTGAAAGGGTTCCAGCAATGTCACTCGAAATCATCGACATCCATCCGCACGTCATCTCGACGGATACCGAGCGGTACCCCATCACGCCGCAGGAGGGCCATCGCTCGAACTGGTCCAGCACGCGGCCGATCACCTTCGAGCAGCTCGTGGCGGAGATGGACGAAGCCGGGGTCTCCAAGGCCGCGATCGTCCACTCGTCGACGACCTATGGCCACAACAACGCCTACGTGGCCGACTGCGTCGCGCGGCAGCCGCGGCGATTCACGGGCGTCTACTCCTTCGACGTCGCGGCGCCGGACGCGCTCGCGACCTTCGACCATTGGCTCGCGCGCGGCATGGGCGGCATCCGCCTGTTCACGGGCGGCGCGACGCACCAGGGCGACAGCAGCTGGCTGCTCGATCCGGCGACCTTCCCGGTCTGGGAGCGCTGCGCGCAGATCGGCATGACGATGGTGGTGCAGGTCACGCCCGAGGGCCTGCCCATGGTCGCCGCGCTCGCGAAGCGCTTCCCGAGCGTGAAGATCGCGCTCGACCACTGCGCGCGCCCCAACCTCGAGGCGGGGCCGCCCTACGAGGCGTGCGCGGGGCTCTTCGAGCTGGCCGCGCACGACAACGTCTACCTGAAGATCACGCCGCGCACCTTCGACCTTGCCCAGAAGGCGCCCGGCGGCGCGCAGGCCTTCTTCCCGAAGCTCGTCGAGGTGTTCGGCGCGGATCACCTGGCGTTCGGCTCGAACTATCCCGCGTCGGCGGGGCCCCTGAAGAAGCTCATCGACCAGGGCCACGCCTGCTTCGCAGGCCTGGACGAGAAGGATCGCGCGTGGGTCTGGGCGGGCACCGCCAAGCGCCTGTACCCCATGCTGGCCTGACGCCCGGGATGACGAGCGCCCGCCAGCGGGTTGGATCGCCGCGCCGCCACAATGGGGCGCAGGCCGTGTTGAGACTGTTCGCATAACGGGACGAGTCATGGATTTCATGGGAACACTGTCGGCAGCCGGCCACGCGCTGACGATCATCCTGTCGTTCGACCGGCTGGGCTTCCTGGCGCTCGGGGTCGTCGTCGGGCTGGCCCTGGGCCTGATGCCCGGCATCGGCGGGCTCACGGGGTTCGCGCTGCTGGTGCCCTTCACCTACACGATGGATCCGTACGCGGCCTTCGCGATGCTGCTGGGCATGCACTCGGTCATCGCCACGTCGGACGTCATCACGGCCGTGCTGTTCGGCGTGCCGGGCCACGCGGGATCGCAGGCCACCGTGCTCGACGGACTGCCGATGACCAAGCGCGGCGAGGCCTCGCGGGCGTTGAGCGCGTGCTACACGTCGTCGCTGGCGGGCGGGCTGATCGGCGCCGTCGTGCTCGCGTTCATGGTGCCGCTGGTGCGCCCGCTGGTCATGGCGATCGCCACGCCCGAGATGCTGGCGCTGACGATCTTCGGCATCGCGATGGTCGCCTCGCTGTCGGGCAACGCGCCGCTCAAGGGCATCGTGGCGGCCTGCTTCGGCATCCTCGTGGGCATGATCGGCACCAACGCGCAGACCGGCCAGCTGCGCTGGACCGGCGACCTGCTGTACCTGGAGGACGGCATTCCCATCGTGCCCATCATCCTGGGCATCTTCGCGCTGCCCGAGCTGTGCGAGCTCGCGATCCAGCGCCAGGCGATCGCCAGCGAGATTCCGCTGCGCTCGCGCGAAGGGATGCGGCTGGGCGTGTTCGACGCGATCCGCAACTGGTTCCTCGTGCTTCGCTGCAGCGTGATGGGCTCGTTCCTCGGCATGATCCCGGGCATCACCGGCGCGGTGACCGACTGGATCGCCTACGGCCATGCGCTGCAGACGGAGAAGGGCGCCAAGGACACGTTCACCAAGGGCGACGTGCGCGGCGTGATCGCGCCCGAGTCGGCCAACAACGCCCGCGAGGGCGGCATGCTCGTGCCGATGCTCGCGTTCGGCGTGCCGGGCGGCGCCGTGCAGGCCATCCTGCTGGGCGCGATGATGGTCCACGGCTTCATCCCGGGCCCCGACGTGCTCACCAAGCACCTGTCGCTGACGTACTCGATGGTCTGGTCGATCGCGCTGGCCAACATCCTCGGCGCCGGCCTGTGCTTCCTGCTCAGCGGCCAGTTCGCCCGGATCGCCACGCTGCGCTACACGCTGATCCTGCCGGTGATCATCCCGATCGTGTTCGTGGGCGCCTTCGAGGGCTCGCGCAGCTGGGGCGACCTGATCGTGCTGCTCGTGTTCGGCGCGCTCGGCTGGGCCATGAAGCGCCTGAAGTGGGCGCGCCCGCCGCTGATCCTCGGCCTGGTGCTGGGCGTGCTGATCGAGCGCTACATGTCCATCTCGTTCATCCGCTACGGCGCCGACTGGATGGCGCGGCCCGGCGTGATGGTGCTGCTGGCGCTGTCCGCGCTGGTGTTCTTCACGCCCTTGCTCAAGATGCTGCGCCAGGGCGGCACGGCCATGCTGCGGCCGAGCGGCCGGATGGTCGTGCGCATGGAGGACGCGAGCCATGTGTTCTTCATCGCCATCGGCGTGATTGCGCTGGTCGGCGCGCAGCACTGGGTGTTCCTGGCGCGGATCGGGCCGACGGTGGTCGCGACGATCCTCGTCGCCGCCGCCACGCTCAGCCTGGTCTTCAGGGTCTTCTTCGGCGGCCAGGCGGCCGGCGCGCGCGGGGTCCACATGGACTCGGGCAGCTACCAGGATCCCGCGGTGCCGAACCGGCAGATCCTGCTGCGCGCCGGGCGCTTCCTGGGCTGGCTGCTGGCCTTCCTGGGCCTGACCGCGCTGATCGGCATGGTGCCGACGGTGCCCGTCGTCATGGTGGCGTTCATGCGCATCGAGGGACGCGAATCGTGGCGCCTCAGCCTGATCCTGGCCGTGTGCGTGACGGCACTTCTCTATGGCGTGTTCGACCGCGTGCTGCACGTCACGTGGCCTTCCAGCCTCCTCGACGCGTGGCTCGCCGCGCGGCGCGGCTGAATTCAACACAAGGACTCCTCGCATGGACAACCGTCTCTCCCCCATCGATCCGCGGTCGGCGACCGCGGAACAGGGCAAGGTCATCGCCCGCCTCGGCGAAGGCCGCGGCCGCATCCCGACGCCGTTCAACATCTGGCTGCACAACCCGCGCCTGGCCGAGGGCATGGAGATCATCGGGACGCACGTCGACCGCTCGCCGGTGCTGAGCGAGGCCGAGACCGAGGTCGCGATCCTGTCGACGGCCGTCTTCTGGAACGCGCCCTACGTGATCGCCAATCACCGCAAGCACGCGCTCAAGTCGGGCATCCCGGGGCAGGCGGTCGCGGCGATCCTGGACAAGCGGAGGCCCGACGGGGTCGACGGCCGGCTCGGCGCGGTGTGCGACGCCGTCGCCGACCTGCTGGCCGGCGGCGCGATCGACGACGCGCGCTTCGCGCGCTACGACGCCGAGCTGGGGCGCGCCGTGATCGCCGAGCTGCTGGTCACGATCGGCTACTTCACCGCGATCTCGCTGGCCATGACGATGCACGCGCTGCAGCCCAAGAGCTGATCCCGCGCGGCCAACGAACCGGACACGGCATGGAGACGAACCGACGGGTCGCCCGCACCGAGAGCCCCTGGGCGGTGCTCGTGCTGCTCGCGCTGGGCCTGATGATCTCGTTCGTGGATCGCACGAGCCTGTCGGCGGCGCTCGCCGACAAGGGCTTCGTCCACCACTTCGCGCTGACGGACGTCGAGCGCGGCTGGCTCAACTCGGCGTTCTTCTGGTCGTATGGCGTGCTGCAGATGCCCATGGGCTGGCTGGTCGACCGCTACGGCGTCAAGTGGCCCTACGCGATCTGCTTCCTGCTGTGGTGCCTGCTGGCGGCGGCCACCGCGGCGGTGACCACGGTCTCGGCGCTGATCCTCATGCGGCTGCTGATCGGCGCCGCGGAATCCGTCGTCATCCCCGCGACCTACCGCTACCTCGCGGATCACTTCCCGGAGCATCGCAAGGGAACGGCCCTGGGCATCTTCTCGATCGGCGGCAAGATGGGGCCCGCGCTCGGGGCGCCGATCGCGGCATGGATCATCGTCAACGCGTCTTGGCCCGTGATGTTCCTGGCGACCGGGCTGGTCGGACTCGTCTGGCTCGGCCCCTGGCTGCTGCTGGTGCGCAGGGATCATCCGACGAAGGCGCAGCTCGAGGCGCGCCGCCGCACCGCGTCGTCGGTGCCGCTGGCCAACCTGCTCGCGAGCCCCGTCGTCTGGGGCGGCCTCATCAACAACTTCTGCTACGCGTACTTCAATTTCTACTGCATGACGTGGATGCCGGCGTACCTCGTCGAGCAGCGCGGGCTGTCGCTCGGGAAGTCGGGGCTCTACACGTTCTTCAGCTTCGCGGGCATCGCGGTCGTGGCGGCGCTCGCCGGCTGGGCCGCGGACGTCCTGATCGCACGCGGCAGGGACGCCGTGCTCGTGCGCAAGACCTTCATCGTGGCCGGCTTCGCCGGCGCGACCACCGTGCTGCTGGGCGCGCACGCGCCCTCGGTGGGCATGGCGCTGTTCTGGAACGTGCTCTCGCTGACGCTGCTGGGGCTGGTCACCGCGAACAACCTGGCCCTGTGCAAGCTGACGCTGATCCCGAAGCAGGCCGTCGGCCTGAACACGGGCCTGCAGCAGGTGGCGACCAGCCTGGCCGGCGGCGTCTCGGCCAGCCTCTCGGGATGGCTGCTGCACGTGGGCGGCAGCTACGAGTGGCCGATGATGGCGATCTTCGGCTTTCTCGTCACCGGCGCGGTCAGCACGGTCGTGCTCATGCGGCGTTCCTGGGCGCCCAGGGTCGACGCGGACGCGTGAGCGCCCGCGCCGCGGCCGCGCCCGAGGCGCCGCCGCGCGCACCCGGCCGGACAAAAGTGCCAACGAATCTTCTTTTTGTGTAGGGCCAGGCGGCGAAGCTTTCCATATTCTTCGTCCAGAGTCTCCGCCGTCGCATGCAGAGGCCGGCCCACCCGGAGAGAAGACGATGGAGACAAGCAACACGACGTCGAAGGTGCCGACCAGCCGCTGGGTCGTCCTCGGGCTGCTCGCGCTGGGCGTGATGATCTCGTTCGTCGACCGCACCAGCGTCTCGTCGGCGCTGGCGGACACGAGCTTCGTCGCGCAGTTCTCGCTGACCAACGTGGATCGCGGCTGGGTCAACGCGGCGTTCTTCTGGTCCTACGGCCTGTTCCAGGTGCCGATGGGATGGGTCGCCGACCGCTACGGCGTCAAGTGGCCGTATGCGATCTGCTTCGCGCTGTGGTGCCTGGCGACCGCGGCGATGGGCGCGGTCTCCGCGCTGGCCAGCCTGATCGTGCTGCGCCTGCTGATCGGCGTGGCCGAGGCCATCGTGATCCCGGCGAGCTACCGGTGGATCCGCAACCACTTCGAGGAGGGCCAGAGCGGCTTGGCCGTCGGCCTGTTCACGATGGGCAACAAGTTCGGCCCGGCGATCGGCGCGCCGATCAGCGCGTGGCTGATCGTCAACCACTCCTGGCAGCTGATGTTCGTCGCCACCGGCGCCATCGGCGTGCTCTGGCTGCTGCCGTGGCTGCTGCTGGTGCGCAACGACCTGCCGCCGAAGGCGCGCCGCGTGGACGTGCTGGCCGGGCGCTACGCCTACGTGAAGCTCTCGAGCATCGTCGCGAGCCCGGTCGTGTGGGGCGGGATGATCAACAACTTCTGCTACGGCTACTTCACGTTCTATTGCATGACGTGGATGCCCGCCTACCTCGTCGAGCAGCGCGGGCTGTCGCTCAAGCAGTCGGGGCTCTACACGTTCTTCAGCTTCGCCGGGATCGCGATCGTCGCGGCCGCGGCGGGGCGCCTCGCCGACGCGATCATCGAGCGCGGCCATGACCCGGTCGCCGTGCGCAAGGCCTTCGTCATCGCCGGCTTCGTCGGCGGCTGCACGGTGTTGATGGGCGTGTTCGCGTCATCGCTCGGATGGGCGCTGTTCTGGAACGTGCTGTCGCTGTCCCTGCTGGGGCTGGCCACCGCCAACAACCTCGCGCTGTGCCGGCTCACGCTGATCCCGCGGCAGGCCATCGGCCTGGTGACCGGCGTGCAGCAGGTGGCGACGAGCCTGGCCGGCGGCGTGGCCGCGACCTTGTCGGGCTGGCTGCTGCACGTCGGCGGCAACTACGACCTGCCGATGCTCGTGATCTTCGCCTTCCTCGTGATCGGCGCCGCCGCCACGGCGATCCTGCTGCGTCCCGAATGGGCGCCCAAGGTCGTCGAGCTCGCGGCGCCGGGCGCCGTGCCGCCCGCCGGGTTGCCCAAGGCGACCGCCCATTGACTTCGACATCTGACTGAACATGGCAAAGATCGTTTTCGGAATGGCCGTGCCCCACAGCGGCATGCTGGGCCAGGCGCCGGAGGACTGGCTCGCGAACGGCGAGCGCGACCGCAACAATCCGGAGCTGTGGTTCCGCAACCGCACCTGGACGTACCCGGAGCTGGAGGCCCATCGCGGCGCGGCGTTCGCGCCCTTCCTGACGCTCGAGGAGCGCACCGCGCGCGCCGCGCGCTGCCGCGCCGCGCTCGACGAGATGGCGGCGGCCTATCGGCGCGCGAACGTCGACGTGGCGATCATCCTGGGCAAGGACCAGAAGGAGATCTTCACCGACTTCTCGCCGTCCATCGCGATCTACACCGGGGCGGACGTGCACAACGGGCCGCCGCAGCGCGCGGTGTATGCGCCCGATCGCCACGTCACGCACCCGTGCCATCCCGCGCTGGCCCGGCATTTGATCGATGCGTTCCAGCGCCAGGACTTCGACCTGACCGACCTGTTCGCGTGGCCCGACAACGTGTGGATGAAGCCGCTGCCCGACTACCCGGTCGTCCCGCATGCCTACAGCTTCGTCTACCACCAGATCATGGGCGACGAGCCGCCGCCGCACGTGCCCGTGATCATAAACTGCTTCTACCCGCCGACGCAGCCGTCGATGGCGCGCTGCATCGAGTTCGGCCGCATCCTCAGCGAGGCGCTGAAGGCCTGGCCGGAGGACGTGCGCGTGGGCATCATCGCCTCGGGCGGCCTGTCGCACTTCGTCAACGACGAGGAGTTCGACCGCCGCATCATGGCCATGCTGGCCGCCTACGACTACGAGGGCCTGGCCGCGGTGGACGACCGCTCGTACCAGTCGGGCACGTCGGAGATCAAGCTCTACGTGAGCGTGATGAAGGCGCTGCAGGAGACCGGCGCGGCGATGACCCTCGTCGACTACGTGCCGTGCTGGCGCACCGCGGCCGGCACGGGCGAGGGGATGGGCTTCATGTACTGGAACGCCGAGGCGTGATCCATGCGGGCCGGCGACAACCCTTACCTGAGGCTGGTGGGCCGCCCCGGGAATGTCCGTGATGAAGCAGAAACATCGCGGGCGCATCATCCGGTCTTCATGGCACGCAGCGCCCCCGCGAAACCGCAGAGCTCACTGTCGCACGAGCCGGCCCCGTCGACGGTGCCCAAGGTGCGCCTGTACGTGGAGCGGCCCGACAAGCAGGACAAATGGTTCGTCCACGTCGGCCGCGTCACCGACCGCGGACGCTGGCGCACGGAGCCGCACGCGCATCCGGGCTATGGCCAGGTGATCTTCGTGCGCAACGGCCGCGGCGTGATGAACCTCGAAGGCCGCGGCATGCCGTTCGAGGGGCCGTGCGCCTTGCTGCTGCCCACCGATTGCGTGCACGGGCTCGACTACGACATCGACGTCGACAAGTGGGTCGTCACGATAGCGGTGGCCTACCTGGCGCAGGTCAATGCCAAGCTGCCCGAGTTCAGCCAGCTCTGGACGCTGCCGCGCATCATTCCGCTGTCGGTCGACCCGGAGGCCGAGACCGAGGTCTTCGACACGATCCGCAAGCTCGACCAGGAGGTCAAGGCGCGCACCATCGGGCATGTCGTGGGCACCGAGGCGCTCGTCACCTCGCTGTTGCTGCTGCTCGTGCGCTGCGCGGATCTCGACGACGCCGATGTCGACGTCGCCACGCCCAACGCGATCCGCCTGGCCGACCGCTTCCGCGAGCTCGTCGACCAGCACTACCGCGACAACCTGCGCCTGCAGCATTTCGCGTCGATGCTGGCCGTCTCGCCGACCCAGCTGCGCGCTGCCTGCATCGCGGCCACGGGCCTGAGCCCGACCAAGCTGATCCACGCGCGCACCATCACCGAGGCCAAGCGCAGCCTGATCTTCGGCGACCTGTCCATCGAGCAGATCGCCTACTGGCTGGGGTTCCTGGACACGGCGTATTTCACGCGCTTCTTCCGCAAGGAAACGGGGCAGTCGCCGAGCCAGTTCCGGCTGGCGGCTCGCGAGCAGCCCGCGGCGGCCCGGTCCGCCGGCTGAAACGCGCGGGGGCGCGAGCCGCCCGCGCGCGCGACGCTCCCGCACGCGGCCCCTCGCAAAAAATGCCAACGAATCTCCGTTTTGTGCAGAGCCTCCTGCGCCCGGATCCAATAGTCTTCATGTCATCGATCGACACGTTCGACGTCGCACGGCAGCAGAGCACCGGCGCCGTCCACGAGACCTGATGAAGACACGGAGACAGATTCGATGATTGCAAGAGGGTTCCTCGCCCCCGCCGTCGTGATGGTGGCCTGCCTCGCAGGCGCGGCCACCGCCGGCGCTCCCTCCAAGGGCACGATGCTGCTCAATCGCGTCGGCCCGGTGACCTCCGAGCTGTACGTGGCCAACGCCGACGGCTCCAACGAGCACCGGCTGCTGCCCACGCCGGGCTTCGACTACCACGCCGCGTTCTCGGCCGACGGCAAGTGGGTCGTGTTCACGTCCGAGCGCGACGGCCTGGGCCAGTCGGAGCTCTATCGCGCGAGGATCGACGGCACGGGCCTGCAGCGCCTGACGCACCACGTCGCGATCGACGACGCCGCGGTCTTCTCGCCGGTCGATGCCGACACGATCGCCTTCGTGTCCTCGCGCAGCGGCGCGGCGGGCTGGGGCACGACCAACATCTGGACGCTGAAGATCTCCACGGGCGCGTTGAAGAACGTCACCGGCGACCTGCCGTTCGATGCGGCCAGGCCGCACAGCTACTTCCGGCCGTCGTTCTCGCCCGATGGGCGGTGGATCGCGTTCTCCTCCGACGTGGGCAGCGACTGGCGCGGCCACAACCTGCCGGTGGGCTGGGAGCGCACGCAGGAATCAAGCATCTACGTCATCCATCCGGACGGCTCGGGGCTCCGGAAGGTCTCGTCCAACGCGGGCTACGACGAGGGCTCGCCGACGTGGGCGCCGGACGGCAGGAGCCTGGTGTTCTACGAGACGCCCGTCGAGGCGACCTGGGGCGCGCATCGGCCCGAATTGATCAACACCGTGCTGTCGCAGCTGATCCAGGTCGACCTGGCCGACGGCAGCAAGAAGGCGCTGACGAGCGCGCCGGGCTTCAAGGTGTTCCCGCAGTTCCTGAGCGCGACCAGCGTGGCGTACCACGTCAAGGGCGGCGCCGCCGAGGGCCTGTACACGACGGACGGCAAGTTCCGCGCGACGGCCAACAGCGGCATCCGGTCGCCGCGCTATTCGCCCGACGGCGCCACGATGGTCTACGAGAAGGTGTCGTTCCGCCCGGCGACGAAGAACGGCACGCCGCTGTTCAGCTTCGAGTCCGGCTGGGACTACCGCTACACGGACGTGTTCCCGCAGCTGTCGGCCGATCGCAGGCAGCTCGTGTACACGGAGAAGGCGGTCGGATCATCGGTGGCGGTCATGAACCCCGACTTCACCGGCTATCGCCGCATCTACGATCCGAAGACCAGCGGCCTGCCGCCCGAGATGTTGATGAAGGGCCTGGCCGGCGCGTTCCAGCCGACCTGGTCGCCCAACCGCGAGTGGGTCGCGTTCGGCGTCGGGCAGTGGTTCTTCACGCGCGCCGTCGGCAAGGGCACCATCGTGCGCATCAAGGCCGACGGCAGCATGGACGGCAGGGCCGAGCCCTTGACCGACGGCAGCGAGAACGCCGGCTACCCGAGCTATTCCCCGGACGGCAAACGGCTGGTCTACCGCGTCTGGTCGAACGAGGCCAAGGGCCTGCGCATCCTCGACCTCGAGACGCGCAAGACGACGACGTTGACGACCGAGCCGGACAACCTGCCCGGCTGGTCGCCCGACGGTTCGCGCATCGTCTTCACGCGCAAGCTGCTGATCGATCCGAAGGATCCGAACAAGTTCAACTTCGACGTGTTCACGATCAGGCCGGACGGCAGCGACCTGAAGCGCCTCACGTCGGGCCCGTCGAACGACGCGCACGCCACGTGGACCTGGGACGGCCGCATCGCCTACAACTCCGGCAACGACGGCTTCCGCGACGAGCTCGCGCTCTACGACAACAGCTTCCAGCCCGACGGCCAGAACTGGGTCATGAACGCCGACGGCAGCGACGCCCACGCCGTCACCGACACGCTGTGGGAAGAGGCGATGCCTCTGTACATCCCCGCGGACTGACCTGCACCGCCCCCCGAGCACCCGCCCGCCTGCGCCGTTCGCAGTCGGCCCGGGCGGAGCCTTGCCCACGATTTTCATTTCAAAGAAGAGACGGAGACCATGAACACGAACCTCAGCAAGACGATCGTCGGCGGCGTCGTCGCCTGCATCGGCACCCTGGCCCTGGCGCAGGACAACACTCACCTGCCGCCGGCGCAGGAGACCCACGCCGCGCCGCCGAACAGCTGGAACGACACCTTCGTCGGCTACCGCTACTCGAACAACTTCCACTTTCCGGGCAGCGCGGCCAAGGTCGCGCAGAACATCGGCTCGTTGACGACCACCGGCGGCTTCGGCCTGGGCAACTACTTCTTCAACGTCGACTACCTGGTCTCCGACCGCAACAACCCGGAGGCGAGCCCCGAGGGCGTGGGCGGCGTGGGCACGCGTGGCGCGCAGGAGACCTACAGCGTCGGCCACGTCGAGTGGAGCGGCAGCAAGATCCTGCGGCAGCACCTGGGCGTCGGCTTCATCCGCGACTTCGGCCTCACGACCGGCTACGAATGGGGCACCAAGAACGACCAGTTCGAGCAGCGCGCCAAGATGTGGATGCTGGGCCTGACCGCCGAATTCGCGGTGCCGGGCTACTGGAACCTGACGGTGGGCGCCCGCAACGAGCAGAACTACAACGGCATCACCGGCGTCGACCTGCACTACAAGACGGCGTGGCACGTCGACAGCGCGTGGATGATCCCGGTCGGCGGCGCGCCCGTGCCGCTCGTGTTCAAGGGCTTCGTGGCGGTCACCGGGCCCAAGGGCGGGGACGGGTTCGACGTCGCCACCAACGTGCCCGAGAAGACGACGACCGAGACGCTGCTGCGCACCTCGCTGCTGGTCGACGTGGGCTCGCTCGTCGGCCATCCGAAGTCGCTGTACATCGGCCCGGGCTACGAATACTGGAACCACATGTTCGGGGCGCCGTCGCAGACGGGATCGTTCAACCCTCAGACGTTCCAGACGACGACCGTCTCGAACGTCGGCATCAAGCGCAGCGCCGCCGTGTTCGTGGCCGAGGCGCACTTCTGATCGGTCGCGGCGGCGCGTCGATTCGCGGACACTGCCGCCATGGCTTCGATCTCCCTCCTGACGCGATGCGGCCTCGCAGGCGCCTTCGCGCTGGCACTGGCCGGCTGCGCGTCGGCGCCGCCGTCGCCCTGTGCAGCGTCGCGCCTGGCCTACGCCGGCACCGACGGCGGCCAAGTGCAGGCGCTGCGGCTCGACGCCTGCGCCGGCACGCTGGGCTCGCTGGGCCCCGTGGCGACGCTGGCCAAGCCGCGCTGGGCGGTCGCCCATCCGACGCTGCCCATCCTCTACGTGGCCGACGACGTCGCGGGCCAGGACGGGCGCATCGTCGCGTTCTCGGTCAACCGCGCCACCGGTGCGCTGGCCAAGACCGGCGAGACCGACGCCGGCGGCATCGGCACGACGCACCTCTGGCTCGACGCGCCGTCGTCGACGCTGGTCGCCGCCCATTTCTTCAGCGGCTCGGCGACGACGCTTCCGCTCGCCGCCGACGGCCGCGTGGGCCCGGCCTCGAGCACGGTCACCGAGACCGGCTCCGGCCCGACCCGGCGCCAGACCAAGGCGCACGCGCACGGCATCGCGCTCGACCCGTCGGGCCGCCACGCGCTGGTGGCCGATCTCGGCGCCGACCGCGTCTTCGTCTATCCCTTCGATCGCGCGACGCACGCGCTGGCGCCCGACGACGCGGCGCATCCGCACGCCTTCGCGCTCGCCCCCGGCAGCGGCCCGCACCACGCGGCCTTCTCGCCCGACGGCCGCGTCGTCTACGTGCTCGACGAGCTGAGCGCCGACGTGCAGGTGCTGCGCTGGGACGCCCGCGAGGGCCGCCTGTCCGCCGTGCAGTCGCTGGCGATCAGCAGCGCCGCCTTCCAGGGCGCGAAGAGCGGCGCCGAGATCGCGGCCAGTCCCGACGGCCGCTTCGTCTACGTGGCCGATCGCGGCGAGAACACGCTGGTCGTCTTCGCGGCGAACGCCGGCACCGGCGAACTGTCGCCGCTTCAGCGCGTGCCCTCCGGCGGCGACAAGCCCTGGGGCTTCGCGATCGACCCCTCGGGCGGCTGGATGCTGGTGGCCAACGCCGCGAACGTGTCGCTGTTCGCGATCGACGCGGCCACGGGGACGTTGCGGGACACCGGGCAGGCGGTCGCTTCGGCCACGCCGCTGGGCATCGCGTTCATGCCTTGAGGGGCGTGCGGCGAGCTCAGTGAACAGGCAGGGAGCCGGGGCTCAGGTTGTTCACGACGGTGGCCGGTTGAGCAGGCTTGTCCGGGACATGCACGGACAAGCCGAAAGCCACGAGCGCCAGGAGCGCGACGATTCCCAGGATGAACAGGGCGATGAAGGAGGGAGGTGTCCGAGATCGTCAGCCGCCTGGCGTTCTACGCCGGCTGGGCACCGCGACGGCGGCCGCGTCGGCGACTGCCGGCGTGTCTGCTCGGCGTGGCGTCGAGGCGGATGAACGCCCGACCTCGCGGCGCGCGACCGGAGCCTGATCACGGTGGCCGCGCTGGTCGCCAGCGGCCTTTCGCCCCAGATCACCGTCCACCTCGGCAAGGCCCTGGACAACGCCTGACCTCTTCCGTGCCGCGTCGTCCTGAAGTCAGACACCCCCGCTGACCGCCTGATCTCCGTGCGCCATCAGGCACTCCACCAGCGACCCGATGCCTGGCACGTCGCGCGCACCTGCGCGCATGCACAGCAGCAGCTTGCGCCGAGCCCAGTGGTCCGACAACGGCAGGATGCACACCTCGGGCACGCGCCATCGATCCGCGACGCTCAGCGGCATCACGGCCACGCCCACGCCCAAGGCCACCATCTGCGCGACGCCATCGAGGCTGGCGGTCCGAACCCGATGATGCGGCACCCGACCGATGCGCGCCGCCTCGCGCTGCAGGAAGCAGCTCAGGCCGCTCTCGGGCATCAGGCCCACGAATGGATGGGCCAGCAACTCGGCGAAACACAGCGCGTCGCGCCCGCATGGCGCGAGGTCGCGCGGCAGCATCGCCACGAAGCGACCCTCGCAGAAGGGCAAGGCTTCGAGGCCGGACAAGTCCACGTAGTCCGTCACCACGCCCAGGTCGATCGCCTCACGGCGCAAGGCACCCACCATGACATCGCTCGTCGTGTCCTGCATCTCGATATCGATGTCGGGATGCGAGGCCAGGAAGCGCCCCAGTCCCGGCAGGACGGTTCTGTGCATGGAAGCGGTGTTGCACGCCATACGGATCGTGCCGCGCAGCCCGTGGCCGAAGGTGGACATCTCGATGTGCAGTGACTCGAGTTCGGCAAGCACGCGATTGGCATGCCGACCGAACGAACGCCCGGCAACCGTGGGAAAGGCGCCGCGTTTGGAGCGATCGAGCAGGCGCGTTCCGATGGCGTCCTCCATGGTCTTCAGGCGCGTGCTGGCGGCCGTCAGCGAAAGCCTCGCCGCCTCGGCCGCGGCGGTGATGGTGCCGAGTTCGAGCACCGTGGCGAAGAGCTTCAGATCGAACGGGTCGATCCGGTAGTCGGAAACCTTGCGAGTCGCGGGCATGGGCATTCCTTCCGTGATCCGGAAGGATAGGTCAGCGTCTTTGCGAGAGACAAGCAGTGCGCCTTCGCCCAAGATGGCTTCATGGAAAAGAGAGCAATCATCAGCGTGTTCGCGCTGGCAGCAATGGTCGAAGGTCACTGTGTTCGAGCTTGTTCACGCCTTCGAACGCGAGGAGAAGCGCGGTTCTCTGCTCGCTGCGCGACAGCCCGTCCACTGGAAGCCTTTCCAGCGTCCTTGCCGGAGTCCGCGCCGCAAGCCGCCAGGCGCCGCACGCGAGCGCCGCGCGCTGCCGACGGGGCTGTTCGCGACAACCCTCGCCCGATGTCCAACCAGTCTTCACGAAGGAGTTCCATGCGGTTCGCCCCATGGCTTGCGGCCTTCGCCGCGGCAGCTTTCATGATGTGTGCCCAGGCGAGCGCGCCAATGCAAAGGGCCCAGCCGCCTGGGTTCTACCGTGTCGCCGCCGGCGATATCGAGGTGACGGCGCTCTTCGATGGGACCGTCGATCTCGAGCCAACCAAGCTGCTGATGCACACGTCGCCGGCCCACGTAGAGCGGGACCAGGCTCGCGCCTACGAGAAGGAGCCGCTGCCGACCTCGGTCAACGCGTACCTGATCAACACGGGAGAAAAGCTCGTGCTCGTCGACGCGGGCACGGGCCCATTCTTCCCCTCGGGGCACGGCAGCGTCGTCGCCAACCTGAAGGCAGCGGGCTACCGGCCTGGACAGGTGGACGAGATCTACCTCACGCACATGCACTTCGACCACGTGGGTGGCCTGGCCGAAGGCGGCAAGGCGGTGTTTCCCAACGCGATCGTGCGCGCCGACATGCACGACGCCGACTTCTGGCTGGACTCGGCCAACGCCGGGAAGGCCGCCAGGCAGATGCAGGGCTACTTCGCCATGGCCATCGCGTCGCTGCAGCCCTACGTGAGCGCCGGCCGCTTCAAGCCGTTCGACGGTGACACGCCGCTCGTTCCCGGCGTACGCGCGCAGGCCGCGCGCGGCCATTCGCCGGGCCACACGGTCTACCGGGTCGAGTCCAGGGGGCAGACGCTCGTGCTGTGGGGCGACCTGATGCACGTGGCGGCGGTGCAGTTCGCGCATCCCGAAGTCACATCCAGTTCGATATCGACCAGGCGGCGGCCGCGCAGCAGCGCAGGAAGGCCTATGCCGAGGCGGCGAACAACGGCTGGCTTGTCGCCGGGGCGCACCTGCCGTTCCCCGGCTTCGGCAGGCTGCGCGCCGACCGCGGCGGCTACGCCTTCGTGCCGGTCGACTACGGGTCGGCCGAGCGCTAGCGACATCCCTGGGCTCCTCTGCAGCGGGCGCCCGTTGGCCAGGGCATGGATCAGTGCGCCCGCCCCTCTGTATTGAAAGGATTCGGACAATGTCCAAGAACGCCAACAAGGTTTGGTTCGTCACCGGAGCGTCGCGCGGCCTGGGCCTGGCGATCGCGCGCGACGCGCTGCAGCGTGGCGACTTCGTGGTCGCGACAGCGCGAAGGCCCGAGGTGATCACGGCGGCCCTCGGCGATCAGGAGAACCTGCTCGCCTTGCCGCTGGACGTCACCGACGGGGCGCAGGCCGTCCACGCCGCCAACGCGGCGATCGATCGGTACGGCCGCATCGACGTCCTCGTCAACAACGCCGGCTACGGCCTGCTGGCCGCGGTCGAGGAGGCGAGCAGCGACGAGGTGGAGCGCCAGTTCGCCACCAACGTCTTCGGCCTGCTCAAGGTCACGCGCGCCGTCCTGCCCCATCTGCGCCGCGCACGCAAGGGCCACGTCGTCAACATCTCGGCCATCGTCGGCTATGCGGCCGTCTTCGCCGGATGGGGCATTTACGGCGCGACGAAATTCGCCGTCGAAGCGATCACCGAGACGCTTGCCATCGAACTAGCCCCGCTGGGCATCTTCGCGACGGCCGTGGAGCCGGGCTTCTTCCGCACGGACTTCCTCGACCCCGCCTCGCTTCGGCGAACGACGAACGTGATCGGCGACTACGCCGACGTGGAGGCCATGCGCCATTTCGCGACGGCCGTGAACCACGAGCAGCCGGGCGATCCCGACAAGCTGTCGCAGGCCGTGCTCGCGCTGGCCGACAGCGCCAAGCCACCTGTGCGCCTGCCGCTCGGCGCGGACACCGTGGCCAAGATCGAGGAGAAGAACCGCTCGGTCGAAGCGGAACTCGCGCAATGGCGCGCCGTCGCGCTCTCCACGAAGCGCGACGACGTCGCCGCCTAGAACCAATCCCTGCGTCCAACGCAGTTTTCACCCCCCCAACCGCAACTCCTGGAAGCGAACCCCATGTCAAAGTACCTTGAACTCCTCACCCCGCAGAACAGCCAGATCATCTTCATCGACCAGCAGCCGCAGATGGCGTTCGGCGTGCAGTCGATGGACAGGCAGGCGCTGAAGAACAACGTCGTCGGCCTGGCCAAGGCCGCGAAAGCATTCAACATCCCGACGACCATCACCGCGGTGGAGACCGACAGCTTCTCCGGCCCCACGTTCCCCGAGTTGCTGGCCGTGTTTCCCGAGCACCAGATCCTCGAGCGCAGCTCGATGAACTCGTGGGACGACCAGAACGTGCGCGATGCGCTGGCCGCCACCGGACGCAAGAAGGTGGTGGTCTCGGGCAACTGGACCGAGGTCTGCAACACGACGTTCGCGCTCAGCGCGATGCTCGAGGGCGGCTACGAGATCTACATGGTGGCCGACGCTTCCGGCGGCACGTCCGCGGACGGGCACAAGTACGGCATGGATCGCATGGTGCAGGCCGGCGCGGTGCCGGTGACCTGGCAGCAGGTCTTGCTGGAATGGCAGCGCGACTGGGCGCGCAAGGAGACCTACGACGCCGTCATCGACATCGTTCGCGAGCACTCGGGCGCCTACGGCATGGGCGTCGACTACGCCTACACCATGGTCCACAAGGCGCCCGAGCGCGTGAAGCACGGCGCAAGCATCGGCCCGAACCCGGCCAAGTAAGCCCTCGCCCCGAGTGGCATCGCCGTGGGTCGGGCCCGCGGCGATGCCGTCTCCCCCCGCTTGCTCCTGTCCGCCGGGCGCCTCGCGCACCGGTGGATCGCGATTCGAGGTGAACCATGAAGCTTTACGGCTTGTCATTGGGCGTCGGCCTGCTGGTCGGCTTGATCTACGGCCTGCTGGGCGTCCGCTCGCCCGCACCGCCGCTGGTGGCGCTGGTAGGGCTGCTCGGGATCCTGGTCGGTGAGCAGGCCATCCCGGCCGGCACGCAGTGGCTCGCCAGGACGGGGTTCGCCAGCGCATTCGCCAAGGCGCACGTCGACAACAACCCGTCCGGACAAGCGTCCGGCCCCCAGCAAGGCGCGCGACAGGCGCAGCCTGCGCAGGAGAAACACTCATGAACGCTCCAACGAACCTGGCCGACGTGGTCTTGCACCGCGGCCGCATCACCACGCTGGACCGCAGCAAGCCGGTGGCCAGCGCCGTGGCCATCAAGGACGGGAAGTTCCTCGCCGTGGGCACCGACCAGGAGGTTCTCGCCCTGGCCGGGCCAGCGACCCGGCGGATCGATCTCAAGGGCCGCGGCGTGCTGCCCGGCCTGTTCGACAACCACACCCACGTGGTGCGCGGCGGCCTCAACTACAACCTGGAGCTGCGTTGGGACGGCGTGCGTTCGCTGGCCGATGCGATGGACATGCTCAAGCGCCAGGTCGCCACCACCCCCGCGCCGCAATGGGTGCGCGTGGTCGGCGGCTTCACCGAGCACCAGTTCGTCGAGAAGCGCCTGCCCACCCTCGACGAGATCAACACCGTCGCCCCCGACACCCCGGTGTTCCTGCTGCACCTGTACGACCGCGCGCTGCTCAACGGCGCGGCCCTGCGCGCGGTGGGCTACACCAGGGACACCCCCGCGCCTGCGGGCGGCGAGATCACCCGCGACGCCAACGGCAACCCCACGGGACTGCTGCTGGCCAAGCCCAACGCGATGATCCTCTACGCGACGCTCGCCAAGGGCCCCAAGCTGCCGTTCGACTACCAGGTCAACTCCACGCGCCATTTCATGCGCGAGCTCAACCGCCTGGGCGTCACCGGGGTGATCGACGCCGGCGGCGGCTTCCAGAACTACCCGGAAGACTACGCCGTCATCCAGCATCTGGCCGACGCGGGCGAGATGACGGTGCGCCTGGCCTACAACCTGTTCACGCAGAAGCCCCAGCAGGAGAAGGAGGACTTCCTCAAGTGGGCCGCCAGCGTGAAGTACAAGCAGGGCAACGACTACTTCCGCCACAACGGCGCCGGCGAGATGCTGGTGTTCTCGGCCGCCGACTTCGAGGATTTCCGCCAGCCGCGCCCGGACATGCCGCCGCAGATGGAAAGCGAGCTGGAGGACGTGGTGCGCATCCTCGCGCAGAACCGGTGGCCCTGGCGCCTGCACGCCACCTACGACGAGACCATCACGCGCGCGCTCGACGTGTTCGAGAAGGTCAACCAGGACACGCCGCTGCAGGGGCTGAACTGGTTCTTCGACCATGCCGAGACCATCTCCGACCAGTCCATCGACCGCATCGCGGCGCTGGGCGGCGGCATCGCCGTGCAGCACCGCATGGCCTACCAGGGCGAGTACTTCGTCGAGCGCTACGGCGCCGCGGCTGCCGAAGCGACGCCGCCCGTCGCGCGCATGCTCGAGAAGGGCGTCAAGGTCTCGGCCGGCACCGACGCGACGCGCGTGGCCTCCTACAACCCGTGGGTGTCGCTGTCGTGGATGGTCACCGGCAAGACCGTGGGCGGCCTGCGCCTGTACCCGCAGCGCAACTGCCTGGACCGCGAGACGGCGCTGCGCATGTGGACCGAGAACGTCGCGTGGTTCTCCAACGAGGAGGGCCGGCGCGGGCGCATCGCGTGCGGCCGGTTCGCCGACCTGATCGTGCCGAGCCAGGACTTCTTCAGCGTGCCCGAGGATGAGATCTCCTTCCTCACGTCGGACTTGACCATGGTTGGTGGTCGCGTGGTCTATGGCGCCGGCAACTTCGCATCGCTGGACGACAACCCACTGCCACCCGCCATGCCGGACTGGTCGCCCACGCGCCGCTTCAAGGGCTTCGGGGCCTGGGGAGAACCGGAAGGAGCCGGCAGGAACTCGCTGCATCCGGCGCGCTATCGAGCCATGGCGGCCTGCGCTTGCGCGAGCTCCTGCGGCCTGCACGGCCACGACCACGCCCGTGCCTGGACGGCGACGACGCCGATGTCCGACCCCAAGGGCTTCTTCGGTGCTTTGGGCTGCTCCTGCTGGGCGGTCTGAACGGTCGAAGGAAATACCCCATGCCCTGCTCCCTCATGCAGACGACGGCCTCGTTCGATCGCCGGCTGGCCGATGTCGCGCAGTCCGCGCGCGGAGGACCTGCCGCTCGATTCATCGCCGACCTCGGCCTCTGCGCGGCCTGTCTGCAGGGCGGCTTCCGCAAGTCCATGGGCTTCTCCGGCGCCGTCGCTGAAATGCGGCGCTTCGGGCTAGCCCCGGCCGCGCCGCTGGCGGCGTTCGCCATGCCGCCAGGCCTGTGCATGGCGCCCCTGCGATCCTCGTCGAAGCGATTCCAGCCGCGGGCGCCGCCTCGCCGCGAGTCATCTCGAGATGCCACGACCAGGAGCCCTCTCCCAGCCTCCAATGCCCGACACAAGGAACCCACCATGCGCACTCATCGCCGATTCTTCGATCTCGCCGCGGGCCTCGCGCTGACCGCGGGCCTGGCCATCGCCACGCCCGCGCCGGCCCTCGACGCGGTCGCCGTCGCGCCGGAGTACGACATCACCCACGTGTACGTCGCTCCCGAGGATGTCGACGCGTTCGTGCAGAGCTTCACCGCAACCTTCGGCGGCCAGAGCACGAAGCAGGCCATTGCGACGGTCACCCCGACTCCCAGCAGCACGAGCACGCAACTCATCCAGACGCCAGCCGGCACGGTGTCGCTGTTCGGGTTCAGGACGCCGATCCCCTACCCGTTCGGCAGCGAGCGCAACGGCTACCTGGTGACGGACATGGACGCCGCCATCGTCGCGGCGCGCGCGGCCGGTGCGGACGTCATCGTCCAACCCTTTCCCGACCCGATCGGCCGCGACGCCGTCGTCCAGTGGCCCGGCGGCGTGAACCTGCAGCTCTATTGGCATTTCAAGAAGCCGTCGTACGCGCCGTTCCGGACCGTGCCCGAGAACCGCGTCTACGTGTCGCCCGATCGCGTCGCCGCCTTCGTGCAATCCTTCCTGGCGTTCTCCCACGGCCACGTCATCTCCGACACGTCGGACGCGGACGCCGCCGAGATCGGCTCGCGGTCGCAGGTCTACCGCCGCATCCGGATCGAATCGCCGTTCGGCCGCATGCAGCTCATGGTGACCGACGGCCATCTGCCCTGGCCCTATGGGCGCGAGACGACCGGCTACGAAGTCGACAACCTCGACGCGACCCTCGCCAGGGCCACGGCAGCGCACGTCAAGGTGCTCATCGCCCCCTTCGTCGCGGACGGCCGCAATTCGGCGATCGTGGAATTTCCGGGCGGCTACGTCGCCGAGATCCACGCCAACAGCGCCAGGTACCCATAAACCACCTCCGGTTCGATCTTCCACCTCAACAAGGTGTCCATCAAACCGGCAGCAGCCCCATTCATTCGCACCATCCGCATGAGCCAGCTTCCAAGAAGCTCGTCTGGAAGTGGCTGATCCCAGTAGGGGAGGGTGTGCTTCGCTGTGTGGTCTCTCAAGCTCGATTCGTCGCTAATGTAGCGAAGTGCTTTGCTTGGCGCGACTTGAGGGGGCTAGGATGGCGATCAGAACCGGGCCTGAGGGCGGCGGTTCAAATCAACGCGCGAAATTCCCATAACCTGAAAACAATGAATTTCGCGTGTGCCTTCATAGGTAGAAAATTCCCATATCTAATGAACTGATTCCAAACAATGAAGGCTGTCATTTCACGCCTCGCAAGCCGTTGATTCGTGGGTCGTTCCGACTATGGACTTCCGGCAAGTCTGTCACGCGTTTGGAGGTCCCGCCAAGACTGGCCAGCAGAAGCGCGTCGAAGACCTTTCGGCGTTCTTTCTGTGCAGTAGCTCAGGCAAGAAGGTCCTGTTGGACGGTCCGACCGGTAGAGCGGCAGGCCTCCGCGACGTGGGCGGCCGACGGCAAGCCGCTATCTCCGCCTGCATCTGGACCCATGCGATATCCCATCGCGCGATAGCCGCGCTGCCGCTTGTCCCACATCCGCAGCAAGGCGGGATGTCCGGTGTCAACGAAGTCGATGATCCGCACATCTGACTTCGCGGCGTGCTCGCGATGCAGCCGCCCTGCGTACTGCTGCAGGGTGCCCTTCCATGACACCGGCATTGCCAATACCAGCGTGTCCAACGGCGGGTGATCGAAGCCTTCGCCGACCAGTTTCCCCGTGGCAAGCAGGATGCGCGGTGAGTCGGGCGGGAGCGCGTCCAACTCGGCAATCAGCGCAGCGCGTTGCTTCTTCGACATCCGTCCGTGCAAGACGAAAGCAGGTGGCATTTCCGCGGGCAGCGCCTGCACGATGGCATCAAGATGTTCAGTCCGCTCGGTCAGCACGAGCACCTTTCGGCGCTGGCCGAACGCGCCGGCGGCCTCAGAAGCGATGGCTTGAGTGCGTGCCCAGTCATTGGCAAGATGCCTGAACACCTCTTGAATACCCGCCGTGGATGGCAGGTCGATTCGCGCAGTCCGTGATCGCGGCAATACTTCCAGGTCATGCGGCGCACTGGCGGGCCTCGCCGCCGTATGTCGGATGGGGCCGCATTGCATGAAGATGATGGGTTGCTGGCCATCGCGCCGTATCGGCGTGGCGGTCAGCCCGAGGACGAATTTCGCCCTGGCTCGCTTGAGGATGGCATCGAATGACGCAGCGCCAACGTGGTGGCATTCGTCCACGATGATCTGGCCATAGTTCTCGACCAGTTGATTGACTTCGCCCTGGCGCGATAGCGACTGCATCACGCCGATGTCGATCGCACCAGTGGGCTTGGCCTTGCCCCCGCCGATGGTGCCAACGGCTCCCTGACCTACGTCGAGGAATGCCTGCAGCCGCTCCTGCCATTGCTTCAAAAACTCGGTGCGATGGACCAGCACCAGCGTGTTCACGCCACGCCGGGCAATGAGCGCCGCGGCCGTTACAGTCTTTCCGAACGCGGTGGGCGCACAGAGCACACCGGCATCGTGCCTCAGCATGGCGGAGACGGCTTGTTCCTGATCCGACCGCAGAGTGCCGACGAATGCCGCGTCGATGGGCACTCCGGGAAATCTCTCGTCGCGCAGATCGCAGCGGATGTCGTTTTCGTCCAGCAGGCTCATCGCGGCATCGAAGCATCCTCGTGGCAAGGCGATGTGCTGCGGGTAGTTCTCCGCATTTCCGATCACGCGGGGCTTGTCCCACACCGACATGCGCATCGCCTGCGCCTTGTAGAACTCCGGGTTCTGGAACGCGGCAAGGCGAATCAGCCGGTTGACGAGAGCCTGCGGTAGCTGGCTCTTCTCGAAATAGATCAGGTTGGCCAGCGTCACGGTCAACGATGGAGGCATGGGGCCAGTCAACCTGTTAGACCTGCTGGTCTGGCGCTTCCAGGGCGTCGCCAGATCCTCGTCATCAATGAACGTCACGTCCAGCGGATGAGTGCCGCCCGTAGCGCATAGAACGGTGGGCTCGATGTCGTGCGGCGCCAGCGGTTGGATGGATGCGAGGTACGCCCACTGGTCATCATGTGGCCGAAGTTCGGCGTCCACAAACACGCTGAAACCTGACTCACGTGGGTGCTTCTGCAGGGGCAGCGCGATCAGGTTGCCAAAGCCACCCTTGGGCATCGTGTCCTGATTCGGAAACAATCGGTCGTAGGAGGTGAGTTTGAGCTGCCGCGTGCGGGCGCAGGTGTGGCTGATGACTGCGGTGCCGAGGCGCCGGGCATCCCGTGCCGAAACGCGTGCAGCGAAAAACACCCAGGCATGGGCGCCTTTGCCCGACCGTGAAATCTCCAGCGCAGCCGGCACGCCGAGTTCGATGCAAGACTGCATGAACGCCTTTGCGTCCTGTCGCCAATCCGCTTCGTCGAAGTCCACCGCCAGGAAGTAGCAGGTGTCGTCCTCCAGCAGCGGGTAAACGCCCACCGTCTGCTTGCCTGCCAAGTGATCGTAGATCACCGAATCGGACAAGGGGACGAGTTGGCGGTGATCACAGTCGCCGCACTTGATCCGCGGCTTCTCGCAGATACCCGGGCGCCACTCATTGGCGCAGGCTGGCGCGTAGCCCGACTTGCCCGAGGTCTTGCTTTCCCACCGAACGGGATAGACATCGGTGCGGCCTCTGAAGAGCCTCCGGAAAAGCGCCACCTTGTCCGCTGTAGAGAGGCCTGCACGCTGAGGTTCGGGCGATTCCGCGGGCTCTTGTACGGTCGGCGTGGGATGCGATGGCGCTGCCGGTGACAGGCGCCACGCGATGCCGTGTGACTCCAGCAATGCGGTCAGCCGTGCGTTCTCGGCTTGTAGCGCGGCGAGGATTTCCCGCTCGTTCATGGCGACAGGCCTCTCACGACCCGCTTTCAGGCGCGAGGCCGTGGCTTCTTCGGAGGAGGGCCAGGTTCGACGAATGCGGCCCCGATGAGGTCAGCTTTCGCGATGAGCGCTTCCAGCGTCGACTTTGCCGCGTCATTCAAGTAGATCTTCACCGGTGCTGTCAAAGGATCCTTGAAAACGGCCGCTTCGGCCGGAACCCTTTCCTCGGAGAATGCCTCTTTCGAAAGGGCGCCAGTGGGACGCTTCTCGGAGCGCCCTTCGTCGATGCAAGACACGACGTTGGTCACGTTGTAGAACCAACGTGCCTCGCCCTCGCAATCCATTTCGAGCAGTTGGCCGAACCGCGAGAGGAATGGTTCCAACGCCGCCTTCGCCTTGTCGTTCAGTGCTAGTGCGCCAGGCGTCAATGCGCTGATGTCCGCCAATGGCTGGGCCTTCTTCTTGCGCGGCTCGACGAAGACTTCAATCTTCGGCTTCTTCTTCCACGACAAGGGTTCGCCCTCGGCGTCGAACATGCCGGACTCAATGTCCCGGTCGCTCGTGAAGACGAGCGGGGCGTAGTCGTTGACATTGCCTGGCTTGAACTCCCAAACGGTCATGACGTCCTCAATACTCGAATTCGTTGTTCAGGATCTGGTACTTGATGTCGCACAGCGTCTTGCGACCTTCGGTCTGATTGGACGGCCGAGTGGCCCGCAGTCGCGTCGTGACTGCCAGATGGTAGGCGAACGTGTGGATCACCTCGTGGGCAGTAGCCTCTTCAAGCCCGTCGACCTCTGAAGACCACTTCTTGGGAAGGTAGAGGCCGTTGTCCTTGTCGTTGATGCCGATGCCCCATTTGAACAGCAGCGAGCGGGATCGACGCGCGCGCTTGTCCTGTGCGGCCACTACATGGTGAGCGTCGGCTTCAGTGGGTTTCGCCTCGCCAGTCGCGTTCTTGATGTTGCGGGCGAGGATGCGCGAGTGGCGCACCTTGCGGTCAGCGTCTGCCCGCACCTTCTTCGCCGAGGCCGGCAGCGTGACGCCGCTTTCATAGCGCACTCGAGCCAACCGGCGCTGCAGCAACAGTTCATTGCGGGCCTGGTAGGCGTTGACGTGGGCGTCGTTCGGACTCGACAGGCTCGCGTCAATGGTGATTTCCAGGATCTCCGCGGCGGTGTAGTCCTGAGGTGCAGCTACCGGCAGAGGCTCTTTGGCCATGAGTTCGATCTCCCTTCGGTCACGGCCAGCCCGTGACTGAAGGCTGCTGACCGGTGACGCCAAGCCAGCATGTCATGTGAGCCCAGTGACAGAAGGAAACGCTTGCTGGCTTAGGGGAGCAAGAAGGGGAGCGTCGGGTTGTTCACCGAAGTTGAGCTGCTCGCTGATGGATGCGATGTCGCTGGTATTGCCGCTCTCGTCCATGTAGAGGTGCTTCGCCATTTTTCCCGGTGCCGATCTCTGTCTGGCTGTCTGGCCGTGACAGACTTCATTACGCGGTGACAGACTTTATTGTTAAGAATCAAACTAAGGGGCCGTCGCCCGCCTCATTCCACCGTCACGCTCTTGGCCAGGTTGCGCGGCTTGTCGACATCGGTGCCGCGCGCGCAGGCCGTGTGGTACGCCAGCAGCTGCAGCGTGACGACGTGCAGGATCGGCGACAGCACGCCGTAGTGCTCGGGCATGCGGATCACGTGCAGGCCCGTGTCGCTCTCGATGCGGGAGTCGGCGTCGGCGAAG